>Ga0256406_1003551_pt1 | contig 19183 bp, 16 predicted proteins | sample RumenRJG_03DNA_FD_185986 | JGI IMG/M metagenome (GOLD analysis project Ga0256406, IMG submission 185986) | Bovine rumen microbial communities from Lethbridge, Alberta, Canada - RJG_03 | ecosystem: Host-associated > Mammals > Digestive system > Stomach > Rumen | place: Canada: Alberta | collected...
GCACTCCTTTCCTTAGTTGAGAAAATCTTCGTCGTCATCGGTTGCGAAGTCGGACTCGGCGCTGGCCTTGCCACCCAGAGGCTCACCGGCACGGATCAGCTGCAGGTTGTTCAGGCCGCAGGCGATGCCACGGTTGCCGTTGGAGTTGAAAGCGTACAGGGTGATGCTGGCGCGACCATATACACCGGAGTAGACCTCCGAACGGGTGAGCACGGGATTGAGATCCGCGTCCACGATGCCGGGTGCCGTCGCGGAGTTCGCGTTGATGAAGTAGGCGTTGGCGTAGGCCGGATCGTCCGGGCGCTCTGCATCGCCGTCACGGAGAGGCGTCTTGATGGCTGCCAGAGGCGGCACACTCTTGGAGTTGCCCTTGAGCTTGGACTCGCCCTCGACGTAGGCAGCTTCGATGGCAGCCTTGATCTTGGCGATGGTCTTGGTGTCGGACTTCGGGATGATCAGGCTGACACTGTACTTCGGAGTGCCGCCGTTGATGGACTTCGGCTCCCAGACGTTGGCATAACTCCAACGGGTATTCTCGCCGGTGATGACTTTCATGGGATTTTTAACAGTTGCGTTCTTAGACATAATCTTGTCCTCCTTAATTTTCACTGAAATCAGATTTTGCATTGTTCATGGCCGGACGCTTGTCGCTCTCCGGCACGAGAGTGGGTTTGCCTTGCGGCTTCTCAATGAGGCCAGCAAGGACTTCTTCAAACCGGGCTTTGCCAAGGAGCTTCTGCATGGCAGTGACACCGAGGAGCTTCTGCTCATAGGGATCAAAGCCTGCCTTGGTAACGGCTGCGGCTACGGCAGCATCGTTTACGTACCTGCGGTTGGAGCGGCCTTCGACGAGCTTCCAGCCCGACCAGACCTTTCCACTGATCGCCTGCTGCAGGGCGTAATCCTTAATATCGGAAGCCCATGCCACCAGAGCGTCGACCTTGCCGAGAATGTCCTCGACGTCCTCGTCGGTGAGGAGCGGCGGCAGTTTGAAGTCGTACCTTGCGAGCTCCAGATTGGCAGCGGCGCGAGCGCGGCAGGCATTCTTGGCCTTGCAGAAGCCGCACCATTCACCGCAGAGGAAGTTCCCGTCACCGGCAAAGGCGAGATCGGCAGCAGGCTTTAAGACTTCGTCTGCCCACCGGTACAGATCTCCCTTTGACAGGTCGTAGGTGGAGAGGTTGTCCCGGCGTGGCTGGTAGATGGTCATCCGGACGGCGTCGATGTCGTAGATGTCATCGAACAGCTCCAGAGCTCCCAGCGCGTAGCACATCATCTGGGGATTCTCCTCGGCGCTTACCAATACGCCCAGACCATACTTGAAATCAATGATCTGGAGGGTGCCGTCTGCGATGACGATGCAGTCAGCGGTTCCGAAACCTTCCTCTACCCACCGGGAGAAGTCGACGCGCTGCTCGATCAGGACGACCGGGTCGCTGCAGGTTTCCTTGGCGGCCTCGACCTGCTCCAGCACGTAGGCTGCATAGCCGGTCGCGTGGTCATCCATCTCCTGATTGAACCAGCTGAGGTGTTCGGTCGGGTCGTCTGCCTCCATGCCCAGCACCTTCTTCAGCTTGTACTCACACAGGCTGTGGGCGTCGGTGCCCTCGGCAGCGTAGTCGCTTCCTTTATCCTCATAGGTTTCGGAGAGCCTTGCGGACGGTGGGCAGTGAATCCAGCGGTCTGACGATGATGCGGAGAGTAATGCGTGCTTAGGCATGATCCAGTCCCTCCACATCCTTCAGAAGGGCTTTGTAGTTTGCCGGGTCGACTCCGGAGAGCTTGGCGGCTCCGTACTTCTGGAGCAGGGTGCGAATCTCAGCCGTGTGGCCTTTCCGGGACATATCCGCCAGTACTGCGCGGACATCCTCCAGCTTCAGCTCCGGCTCCTTCTTCGGCTGCTCCTTGGGCTCATCGGCGTTCCCGGAGAACTGCTGTGTGAGCCAGTCGGCCACATCGTTAATAGCGGCAGCAGCACTGCGGAGCTCTTCGATGGTCATGGCCATGTCTTTCATTTTGTTCATGTGTTTTTCCTCCTTCCTCGGATTTGCTTTGTGTGGCAAGGATCGTGAGCTTTCTCGCCAGTCTTGCGGATACGTTGCTGATCGCGATGAGAACGTCGATCACTTCTGCGTCCGCAGGGCTCCTGTTGTTTGTTCCGTACATGTCGTCACCTCCTTCCGGAACTTGTGGGTGGGTTGCTGTTCCTTACACTTCCCACTGGAGGTGAGGCAGGCGGTTTGACGAAGGAGGATGAGATTTTTTTGAAAAAAGCTCCAGCCACCATGACGGCGGCCGGAGCGGGTACATATTAAATAGGTTAGAAGCGGTCAGGGTATTCTGAAGCGAGCTGCTTCCTGACCTTTTCAAGACGAGAGCGGAAGGTCGTTCTCTTGATGCCGATGACTTTGGCAATGGCCTCGTCGGTCAGACCCTTCTGGCGGAGCTTCCCGATTTCCTTTGCCTCCGGCATCAGCTCGTTCAGACGGGCAATGAGCTGGTCGAGTTCTGCTTTGTCACAGAGAATGCTCTCAATGGAAGGAGCCGGGTCAACCAGTGTGTCGAGAAGAGTGACCTCGTCTCCATCGTCGTTGCTGACGGGCTTGTCCAAAGAAAGCATATCGCCCGGAGCGTGAAACTCGCAGTCATCACACAGGCCGTCACAGAGCCACCATTTGTTTCTGGGGCACATACAGCGTCCGTGATACTGCTCACGTTTCCTTTTGTTGGTACGCCACTGGTCAAACTCAGCGTACTGTTCTGGCGTCACCTCGAACCACTGACGGGTTCCTTTGTCATAGATGCGATACGGTTTCCTACTAACTTCTTTTGACATAAAATTTTCCTCCTGCGATTTGCAAAATTTCTGCGGAAATCACAGGAAGGAAAAAGCTCCTGCGACTTCTCGCAAGAGCTATCCAATCGTTCGGTAGGTCGGCTACCATAGTTCGTAAGGTTCTTATGGTTCGACTTCGAAAAAAATATTTAGAGACCGGCAACGGTCTGTTCACACAGAGGAAATTGATAATTGCTGCGTTTCGTGATATAATCGGGTTTAGTGGGGTTTGTTGGTAATTGAGCCGAAAGACTCGTTTAAACCTCATGCTTTGAAAATCAGAGTAAATCGGAGGAAAATCTGTGACGATAAATAACTATCCGCGTCTGTGCGGCGGCACCTTCTTCGTGTTGGTGTTACAGGCACTTCAACCACGGATGAAGGCAAAGGAACACTATCATGGCGATACAGACCACATGTCAGATCCCGAAGTTTTGATGGGGCTATGTAAAGTGATCAATCCTGATTACAAAGAAGTGAGTAAAAAAACTCTGAAAGGAAAAACTAATGACTTTAAATCCTGCAGGACTTCAACAGGTACATACCTTCCGTTTGGCGAGACGCAGGAAGTTAAAGCTTTCGATAGCCGGGTGAAAAATAATTACTCAGAAGCCTTAAGCAGCATGGTCGTTTTTGTGGATCAATTTATAGATACCGGGAAGGCTGTCCGAAAGGATGCCATGCTTGTTAGGGCGCTGATTGATCTGATTAGTCAGGATCAAAGTATTGACGATAGTGAGGAATTCTTCATTTGTGAGGATGGTAGGGCAATAAAAAAAGCTGCCATCGGCAGCCTGCAGAGCGTGTGCCTTCCGGCATTCTTGCTCGGAACATGGCACTACATATCGGTATATCGTATGGACAATACGGTCGGCCAAGAAACCTATGATCAATGGTGCCCGTCGCACGGTAATGCACCAAGGCCTTATAAAGCCCACATGGGGGAAGGGAAATATCCGGATCTAAAAGTTCATCCTGCTGCGATCTCCGCACGGGAAAAACAGGATGATGAAGTTGTCATTGAACCAGATCTGGAAACCGAAGAACAGGAGCAGCGAACGGACACGAACACAGCTTCTGCTCCGGGAACCACACAGATATACAATAATCCACTGATCATTCAACAAAACGGTAATGGTAACACCGTGATCCCGAATTATGGGACGATCAACATCAACAAGAAATAAGGAAGGCGTGGATGGACAACAAGCTACAGACAGTGCAAGCCAATCCGCTCAGCCCTCAAGGACAAGGGCAATACCAGCAGACGGGCAATGACAACGTAATGATCCCGAATTATGGGACTGTGAATATCAATGTGCAGGCAGCGCCTTTGGTGCCGCCGTTTAATGGAACTTTCTACGTTCCGATTACAATAAACAGGGAATACTACAATCTTTTTGTTATAGGTATCGAGGAATTTGACAGGCCGTACTTCAAAGTGCCACGAAGCAGGTCGCTGTGCGAATACATGTCAGATGAGACAAAGCAACGCTTCGATGCCCTGACTCCGGAGATGATCGAAGAAATAAAAACACTGCCCTCTCTGTTTCTGGCCGAGAACCGACCATACGGAAAGGCAGATGACGATCAGAGGGTGATTTATGGTTTTGTCTCGGATCTCAAAATATACGAGAACGACGTAAAGATATACTTTTGCGGTTACAAGACTGATATCGTCCAACAGAGACTGAATGAATTATTGGACGAGCTTGGCCTCATTGGAAACAATGCTTTCAATGAGCTGAATCGCACACATTGGGCTATTAAACGAGTAGACCTGATTCAAGAATTATATGAAGCTAATCTACCGGTACCCGTATTCAACATGCAGCGCTAACCACGGAATAAATGGAGGAAAACATGAACCGAGAAGTGGAAAACATAATCCAAGAAGCTACCCCGGAAAAGTGGGTAAATCTTGAGGATATTGCGGAGCACCTTAGTGTGAGCACAGATACTGTCAGGACATGGATAAAAAACGGTAAGCTCCCATTCTACCGTGCCGGAAAGAGATATAAGTTTAAAATCTCTGAAGTTGACGAGTGGCTCCGGGAAGGGAAAATTACAGAATAATAAGTCAGCAGTTTGAGGAGTGAACACGTATGAAAGAAAAAATGAAAGGTTTAATCGAGAGCATAACGGTTGATGCCGCTACCTTTCATAATGAAACAATAGAACCAACTTACATTAATTTCTTCTTCGGGAAAAACGGAGCTGGAAAATCAACGGTCGCAAAGACCTTTACTGACCCGTCTGCACTTACATGGCAGGCAGGTGCTAACCCGGATAACTATACACTCCTGATCTATAATCAGGATTTCATAAACAGGAATTTTGACACCTATGGCGACCTCAAGGGAGTGTTCACCTTGAGCGAAGAGAACGTCGAAACCAGAAAAAAGATCGATGAGGCTACCGCTCAACGAGACATTGTTGTCAGAGACGGCAAGCAGGCATCAGCGGATCGGGATGCGAAAAAGGAAGAGCTCGCACCCTTACTGACCAATTTTCAGACAGCGTGCTGGGATAACACAGAGACGGTCAGGAAAGCATTTGATAAGACTCAGACCGGAAAGAAAAAGAAAGCGCAGTTCTCTGAAGAGGTGCTTTCAGGTAGGTATTCGGCAGTTCATCATAAAACGGAGGATATACAGGCTCTTTACGATGTGGCCTATGACCCGAAAGCAAGGACTTATCCGCTGTTTAAGAAATCAAAGGATGTTGCAGGCCGATATGATCTTTCTGGAATCGATCTGCTGGGGAAGGCAATCACCAGCAGCAGTGAGACAGACTTTGCCAAGTTTATGAAGGCACTGAATGCTACGGATTGGGTTAAGAATGGCCATGCAGCTTATGTGGGTCATTCAAAAGAAAAATGTCCTTTCTGCCAGCAGAAGCTGCCGGACGATTTTGAGAAGAATATAGCTGAATGCTTCGACGAGCAGTATCAAAATGATCTGCTCGCACTTGAAGCGTTCCAGACAGCATATACAAGTAAGATGCAGCAGATGCTTACGCTCCTGCAGGCGAACCTGACAGAGGTCTTTCCAAAGGCAGATACGAAAGAATATGAAAAGAAAGTAGCCCAGCTGGAGACCGCGATCACATCGAATTTGCAAAAGATCGCAGAAAAGGTAAAAGAACCGGCAAAAACCGTGACATTAAAAGATACGGATACGCTGGTCACAGAAATTGACACCCTGATCGATACGATCAACACGCAGATCCAGACCAATAATGATATTGTTGCCACCAAGCATGATAAGCAGCTCGAATGCCACAAGATGGTCTGGGAAGAGATCGCCTTCATCTTGGATAGCGATATCAAGGCCTATAAGAAAAGCAAGAAGGATATTGAGGATGCCGTCAAGAAATTGGACGACAAAGTAAAAGAACTGCAAGGCGAATACCGCAAGCTGAATAGAACGATTACGGAGCTCAATTCCAAGGTGATCAACACGAAGGCCACCGTTGACAGCATCAATGCACACCTGACAGATTCGGGGTTTGAAGGATTCTCACTCAGAGAAAAAGCAGGAGTCAATGGCGTTTATGAAGTCATCCGTGAGGATGGCACCATTGCAGAGAACCTGAGTGAAGGTGAAAGAAATTTCATAGCTTTCCTGTATTTCTACCATGTCGTGCGCGGCAGCTTGACCGAGGTCGATTCCGGCAAGGACAAGATCGTCGTTATCGATGACCCGGTATCCAGCATGGACAGTAGTGCGCTCTTCATTGTCAGTGCTTTAGTCAGAGAGATGCTGGCCGTATGCAGTAATAACGTCCGGCTTGAGACTCCGGAGTTTGAAGGAAAGTACATTAAGCAGATTTTCATTCTGACGCATAATGCGTTCTTCCATCGGGAGATTACCTATAACATGGTGCGTCATTATCGCTACGTTACTTTCTTCAAAATCAGCAAGAAGAATAATAAATCTTCGGTTGATCCTTGTGTCATAGAGGCAAAAGCCGTCAGTGACAAAGATAAAAACTATAATCCGGTACAGAATTCCTACTCAGCTCTTTGGGAGGAATATGACAAGCTGGATGCACCGATTCCGCTGATGAATGTGATCCGGCGCATTCTTGAATACTACTTCCTGCAGCTTTGCGGATATGATAGCGAGGAGCTTTGCGACATTGTTCTGGTGAAGAATAAGGAAAAGTTCATGGTTCCTGTGGAAGGTGGTGTCCCGGATTATACGAAATATAATCTGGCTCAGTCCATGCTCAAATACATTAAGCGCAGCGACTCCTTTAATGACGGCCTGCATTTTGTAGATGAGAGTATCGACGCGGATCAGTACAAGGATGTGTTCCGCACCATCTTTGATGCAATGGAACAGCGGCAACATTATGACATGATGCTAAATGAGCAGGAATGAGTCCGGAAAAACGGACACCTGATTTGATAGAGTAAGTCTGGGGGATTTTATGGCAAGACAAGTAAAATCCAAACAGCGCGTAGCGGATCACGGCGAGGTCTTTACAGCAGACCGAGAAGTCAACGCTATGCTGGATTTGGTAAAGCAAGAAACAGAACGGGTGGATAGCCGATTTCTGGAGCCAGCCTGCGGTGATGGGAATTTTTTAGCTGAGATTCTCCGCAGAAAGCTGGAGGCAGCAAAGAAACGGGCTATTCCTCCGAGAAAGAAAAAACCGTTACCTCTTGAGTTTGAGAAGCAGTCCGTTATTGCAGTAGCAAGCATATACGGAGTTGATCTTATGATGGACAACGTGTTAGCTTGCCGGGACAGGCTCTACGGTATCTGGAATGATGAGTATGAAACAATCTGTAAAAAGGAAGTAAATGAGGATTGCAGAGAGGCCGTCAGATTCATCCTGAGCCGGAACATTGTCTGCGGAAATGCGCTCAGCCTGAAAGAGGTTGACGAGAACGGAAATGACACCGAGGAGCCGATTGTCTTTTCGGAATGGTCATTTGTCATGGGAACCAAGATGCAGCGGAAGGACTACCGCTTTGATAAATTGTTAGCCGGGGAATACGAGCCTTCGGCTAACGCTAAAAAAAAGAAGAAAAAAAGTGTAGAAGTCGAGTATCAACAGATGAACTTGCTTTCTATGCTGGAAGAAAAGCCAAGTGACGAAGGTGAGTTCTTGACCTCCTACGTCACAGATTATAGGAGGGTTCAAGAACATGGCAAGTAATCTTTATAACACTATGTACAATCCGGATGTTCTGTCATGCATTGCTAATTTATCAAATGATGAGGTTTTTACCCCACCGGAAGTTGCCAACGCAATGCTTGATATTCTTCCGCAGGAATTATTTAGTAATCCAAACACAACCTTTCTTGATCCCGGCTGCAAAAGTGGTGTGTTTCTTCGAGAAATAGCCAAAAGATTGCTGACTGGCTTAGAGCCTATATTTCCGGATTTGCAAGAACGTACTGATCACATTTTCAAGAATCAGTTGTTTGGAATAGCAATCACAGAATTGACTGCCCATTTATCGAGACGGAGCTTGTACTGCTCAAAGACAGCCAATGGTAACTACTCAGTGACGCATTTTGATAGTGTTGATGGAAATGTACGTTTCAAAACGATACAGCATCGTTGGCAAGATGGAAAATGTGTTTTTTGTGGAGCAGTAGAGAGCGAATACGGTAAGGCAAAACGTGGAGATGATCTTGAAACTCATGCCTATGAGTTTATTCATACAGTTCATCCAGAGGAGATCTTTAAGATGAAGTTTGATGTTATTATTTCGAATCCGCCTTATCAATTAAATGATGGCGGAAATGGAAAAAGTGCAAGACCGATCTATCAACTTTTTGTCAACATGGCAAAGAAAATGAAACCTCGGTATATGACCATGATCATCCCATCCAGATGGTTTACTGGAGGCAAGGGATTAGACGATTTTAGAAAGGATATGCTTAATGATAGGCATATTAGGAAGTTGGTTGACTATGAGAATTTTAAAGATGTTTTTCCCGGAGTAGATCTTGCTGGAGGCGCGTGCTACTTCCTTTGGGATAGAGACAATGAGGGAATATGCGAAGTAACAAACTTCAGCAAGGATACTCCACTGGTGGCGGAGCGATATATGAATGAGTTTGATGTTTTTATCAGACAAAATCTGGCGCTTGATATTGTCCACAAAGTCCAGAAAGGCAACAAACGTTTCCTCGATGAAAGAGTTTCCTCAAGAAAACCGTTCGGTATTCCCTCGAACTATCCACCTCAAGACATTGGCATTCCTTGCCAATTTATACAAAGAATAGGGGTTCGTTATGCAAGTAAGCGTGATGTTGATGATAGTAAAGGGTATCTCAACAAATGGAAACTCCTGATTCCTGCGGCTCCAATTGCTGGACAGACTGATTTTTCGAAACCAGTAAGGTTTTTCTATGATGGAAACACAAGGATAGCAAAACCGGGAATGTGCTGCACAGAATCTTGGCTTGTGGCTGGAGCTTTCAACACAGAGGAGGAAGCGATCTCATATAGATCATATTTCTTTACGAAAGTCGTGCGCTTCTTATTATTGCAGACGGTGGTCTCACAGCACATTTCAACAAAGAGTTTTTGCTTTGTACCAGAATTAGGTAAATATCAGGGTACATATACAGATGAGATGCTTTGCAAAATGTGGGGAATCACAGATGAAGAATTTGCATACATTGATTCCCGTATAAGCGATGCAGGAGGTGATGCATAATGCCTGAAATGGAGTTTTTTCCTCAGAGACCAGATTCACACCCTACGGTTTATGCATACGAACTGTTAGGCGTTGCTTCTCATAAAGGATATATTAAGGTTGGATATACCGAGCGAGATGTAGATACTCGAATTAAAGAGCAGCTACATACAGCAGCAGTCCCGTATCGGCTGTTGGCATATTGGTCTGCCATGAAAAATGATGGTAGCTGCTTTACTGATCATGATGTGCATGCCGTTTTAAAGAGAAAGGGATGCCGTCAGCTCAATGAAGGCGAAGACCGTAATGAGTGGTTCAAGTGTAGCATCAACGACGTCAAGGCCGCTGTTACCGCTGTACAGACTGGATCGGAAAATGTAGAGAATCGCACACAGACCTTTTCTATGCGTCCGGAGCAGGAACAGGCTGTTGAGATGACGATGAATTACTTCAAGTCTGCTTATGAGGAGAATAGCGGTCGGACACCCAAATTCCTCTGGAATGCAAAGATGCGTTTCGGTAAGACTTTTGCATCATATCAGCTCGCTAAGAAGATGGGATTCAAGAGAGTTTTGATTCTCACGTTTAAACCAGCGGTTCAAACGGCTTGGCGTGAGGACTTGATGACGCATATGGACTTTGAAGGCTGGCAGTTCATTACCAGACCAACCGCGCCGGGAGGCTTGTCTACAGATGCCCAGTATCAGCGTGCGGACAAGAATAGACCCATTGTCTGCTTTGGTTCCTTCCAAGACTTCCTCGGTGTGAACAAAGAGACCGGTGGTATTAAAGCAAATAATGAGTGGGTACATACTACTAACTGGGATCTCGTTATTTTTGATGAGTATCATTTTGGCGCGTGGAAAGACAGTGCTAAGAAGCTCTTTGAGCAGGATGAGGACTCATACGAAGAGGATCTGTCTAAGTACGATGCCGGTAATGCCTATGATGAAACGTGGCTCCCTATTACCACCACGTACTATCTCTATCTCTCCGGCACACCGTTCCGGGCTCTGAATTCTGGTGAGTTTATCGAGGAACAAATATACAACTGGACTTATTCCGATGAGCAGCGTGCCAAGGAAGAATGGAAAGGTGAAGATAATCCATACGCTGCGCTTCCGCGAATGGTTATGCTCACATACAAAATCCCGGAGAGCATCCAACGTATTGCAAAGCAGGGAGAATTTGATGAGTTTGACCTGAATGTTTTCTTCTCTGCAGAAGGCAAAGGAAAAGATGCGCATTTTGTATTTGAGGATTATGTGCAGAAGTGGCTTGATCTGATTCGGGGATCATATTTGGAAACTTCTGTAGATGAGCTGAAGCTCGGTGCACAGAAACCTCCGATGCCTTATTCTGATACCAGACTTCTGAATGTTCTGTCGCATACTCTGTGGTTCCTTCCGAACGTAGCATCCTGCTATGCGATGGCAAACCTGCTGGCACAGAAACAGAATGCTTTTTATCACGATTATAAAATCAATGTTTGCGCTGGTACGCAGGCAGGTATTGGCGTGGCCGCTCTGGAGCCTGTTCGTCGTTCAATGGGCGATCCTTTGGAAACAAAGACCATCACGCTTTCCTGTGGCAAACTCACGACGGGCGTAACTATCAAGCCGTGGACAGGTATCTTCATGCTGCGTAATCTGTCCAGCCCTGAGACTTATTTTCAGGCCGCGTTCCGCGTTCAGAGCCCTTGGGAAATCACAAAGGATGATGGACAGAAACAGATTATCAAGCAGGAATGCTATGTCTTTGACTTTGCGCTGGATCGCGCACTTCGCCAGATCTCTGATTACAGCTGCCGTTTGAATGTCGCGGAAAGCAATCCGGAGAAGAAGGTCGGTGAGTTCATTAATTTCCTTCCTGTTCTTGCATATGACGGTAGCGCCATGAGGCAGGTTAACGCAGCAGAAATTCTGGATATCGCTATGGCCGGAACATCCGCAACTCTGCTGGCTAAGCGTTGGGAATCTGCACTTCTCGTTAATGTCGATAATGATACCCTTGCTCGTCTATTGGCCAGCGAAGAAGCTATGGATGCGCTCATGCGAATTGAAGGATTCCGTAGCTTGAATGCAGATATAGAGACGATTATCAATAAGTCCAATGCGGTCAAGAAGGCAAAGAAGGAAAGTGATAAACTCACAAAGAAAGAAAAGAAAGAGCTGACTGAGGCCGAGAAGGAATACAAGTCAAAGCGTAAGATGATACAGGAAAAGCTGATCAAGTTTGCTACTCGTGTTCCTGTGTTTATGTATCTGACAGATTATCGTGAATACAGCCTTCAGGATGTTATCACACAGCTGGAGCCGGAACTGTTCAAGAAAGTTACTGGTTTGGACGTGAAGGACTTTGAATTGTTGGTATCTTTAAATGTCTTTAACGAGGCGTTGATGAATGATGCGGTTTATAAGTTCAAGAGATATGAGGATGCCAGTCTGATCTATACCGGCATTGACAGGCACACCGGTGAAAATGTCGGTCTGTACAGCACGGTTATCTCTCGTGAAGATTATGATGCTATGGCCGGACAGCTTGCAACGTCCATGCAAGCAGATGCTCCAAGAGACGACGATCTTCCGGAAAGACCTGTATTCACAAATATCAGTAACTACATGGATGACGATGATGAAGAGGATGATCGTCCTGCAGCGCGTATGGTCGCAGAGCCAAAAGCAACTTACGGCTCAAAGCGTACCCCGATTGCGCAGCCTTCAAGACCCGCAAGTGGGTCGACTTATAGGCCAGCATATGTGCCTCCGACACCCTCATCGAGTGCTCCTGCAAAGAAACCGAAGATCAAGGTTGATCTGTCAAAGGTTCATGCAGGGACAATTGTTAGACATAAGGGTTATGGCCTTGGACAGGTAAAAGGAATCGATGGGGCTATTATAGTTGTTACATTCGATGGCATAGATAAAAAATTCCAATTCCCCGGTGGCTTTGAGAATGGATTCTTATTCTTAACAGAAGATGAATAAAGGCAGGTGGAGATCGCATGATTAGTTTTGAAAAGCTGGAGCCCATCATTGCTGGGTACAAAGCATACTTCCCGATTCATTGGGAAGATGAAAAATACAAATGGGAAGCCATCAAGCATTTTCAGGATCATTGGAATATCGATGCTGAGAATTTTGGTGATATGTTTAAACAGGCCACAGATAAGACATTTAATCTTCTGGCTTCTGGTTACGCGTATCCCAGAGGTATGATTACGAACTTTGCAAAAGCGGATGATGAGGGCACAAGGGCTATGTTCCGGGCGCTGTTCGATGAGTCCGTTGATCTCGCAGCCAGAGTTGATGCCTTCCAGACAGCTGCTGAGAATATGAGGGCAAAGTACGATGACGGCACGTGGCGCAACCATTATCAGAGCACCAATGCGATCAGCACCTACCTGTGGTTACGTTATCCTGACAAATACTATATCTACAAGTATGAGCTGTTTAAGGCAGCGGCAACCGAATTGACAGCGGATTACATGCCCAAGCGGAATGGCTCCGTCGACAGTTTGATAGGCGGCTTTAAGATGTATGACGAGATCTGCAAGGTAGTAGCCGCTGATGAGAGTCTGAAGGAAATGCTCCAGAAGGCTCTGACACCTTCGTGCTATCCTGATCCAGAAATGAGGACAGCAACGATTGATATTGGGTTTTACCTCGCTCGTTTTTATCTGGAGGAGCGTAAGTCGGAGCAAGAGGAAGCTGAATGGTTCCCGAAGGACTACTCTCCGAATTTGACCGTTGACGATTGGGTGGCACTTCTTGGTGACTCATCTGTATTTACACAGGGCAGCCTGCAGATCATGAAGCGCATGAAGGATTATGGCGGACAGGCGACCTGCACGCAGCTTGCCGTGAAATATGGTGAGAGCAAGAACTTTTACAATGCTGGGTCATCGGCATTGGCAAAGCGTGTGGTAGAAAAAACTGACTGCCCTGTTTTGACAGAGGATAATGAAAATGCAAGGTGGTGGCCAGTCCTTTATGTAGGAAAGCACGCCTCAAAAAATGATCAAGGCAGTTATATCTGGAGATTGAGGGATGAGCTTGCTCAGGCGCTTGATCAGGTGAGTCTTGACGATGTGGAGCTTTATGCAAAAGGTGAGGAAACTGAGTCGATAAGTGGATATTGGTGGTTAACCGCCAATCCCAAGATCTGGAGCTTTGCAGATATTAAGATCGGAGAAGAACAGAGTTACACCCTGTATAACGAAAACGGCAACAAGCGTCGAGTATTCCAGAATTTCCTCGATGCTAAAGTCGGTGACGTCGTGATCGGGTACGAGGCAAATCCAGTCAAAAAGGTTGTTGCCATAGGGCGTATCACACAGGCCAATGACGGCAAAGCAATCTACTTCGAAAAAGTCGAGGGTCTATCCACCCCGATTGAATACCAGACACTCAAGGAAGCACCAGAGCTGGAAAAGATGGAGTTCTTCGTACAGCCCAATGGAAGTCTTTTTAAGCTGACCAAAGGCGAGTACGATTTCATCATGGATATTATCCGGGAAGAAAATCCTTTGAAGCAGCCGGATGCGGTGGTTACTAAGTATACGAAGGAGGACTTCCTGAGCAAGGTTTATATGACTGAGGAACGCTACGATGTTTTGGAAGCTCTGCTCCGTAACAAAATGAACGTCATCCTTCAGGGAGCACCGGGAGTCGGAAAAACCTTCACCGCCAAGAAGCTGGCGTATGCGATGATGGGTGAAGTGGATGACTCCAGAATCGAAATGGTGCAGTTTCATCAGAACTATTCCTACGAAGATTTCATTATGGGCTACAGGCCGGATGGCGCGGACTTCAAACTGACAGATGGCATTTTTTATCGCTTCTGCCAGACTGCCGCAAATCATCCGGACAAGGAGTACTTCTTTATCATTGATGAGATTAACCGTGGCAACATGAGTAAGATCTTCGGCGAGTTACTCATGCTGATTGAAAAGGACTACAGAGGAACAAAGGCCACTCTTGCCTACAGTGGTATGCCGTTCTCTGTCCCGGAAAATCTGTATATCATCGGCATGATGAATACAGCCGACCGGAGCCTTGCGATGATCGATTATGCTCTCCGCAGAAGGTTTAGCTTCTTCGAGATGGAACCGGGCTTCAATTCCGAAGGATTTACTAACTATCAGAAGGCATTTGCAAACGAGACCTTCGATGCTCTGATTGATCAGATCAAGAATTTGAATAAAGAAATCACAGAGGACAAGTCCCTTGGTCGCGGCTTCCAGATCGGCCATAGCTATTTCTGTGGCCGAGAGCAGGCTGGCTGCACCGATGAGTGGATGCGCTCTGTTGTGGAATTTGATATTCTCCCGATGCTCAGTGAGTACTGGTTCGATGAGCCTACAAAGCTGCAGCGCTGGGAAAAGAATCTGCGTGGTGTGTTTGATGACTAAGGATAAGAGCATATTCATAAAAAACATTTACTATATGCTTTCCTACGCTTTTCAAGTATTGAAGCAGTCAAATTATGATGATGTGAAGTCAGAGAAGTTTGATCAAGCGCAGGACTTGTTTGCGGCTATTCTGTCAAAGGGTGTGGCACAGCAGTTAAAGCAGGGGTTGTACCGTGAGTACATCACCAAACATGAAACGCTATCCGTTATGCGCGGAAAGCTGGATATGCCAGAGACAATTCGGAATCGCATCCAGCGCAAACAGAAGCTGGCCTGTGAATTTGATGAGCTGTCGGAAAATAATCTCTTTAATCAGATCCTTAAGACGACGCTTCATTATTTGGTGAGGGATGATGGTGTAGAAGCTGATAGGAAGATCGCGCTGAAGAAAATCCTTGTGTTTTTTGATGGCATTGATCTTCTGGAGCCATCCGGAATACCATGGAGCAGATTGCATTATCAGCGTAACAATCGGAACTACGAGCTTCTGATGAACATCTGTTATTTCGTGCTGGATGGAATGCTCCAGACAACGGATAAGGGCGAGTACAAAATGGCGGCCTTCTCCGATGAGCACATGGCCAGACTGTACGAGAAGTTTATTCTGGAATATTACCGTCAGCATCATACCTATCTGACGGAGGTAAAGGCAGCTCAAGTGAAATGGGATCTTGTCGGGGAGACAAGCGACTCAATGATCCGCTTCCTGCCAATTATGCAGACCGACATTTTCCTGCGCATGAAAGAAAAGATACTTATTCTCGATGCAAAGTACTATGGCCGATCACTTCAGCAGCAGTATGACAAGTACACGCTGCACTCCGGAAATGTGTATCAGATATTTACTTACGTGAAAAATCAGGATAAGGACAATACCGGAAACGTAGCAGGCATCCTTCTGTATGCAAAAACGGACGAACCCATCACGCCAGACTGCATGTTTAATATGGGCGGCAATCAGATCGGCGCAAAGACGCTGGATCTGAATGTAGACTTTAAGGTGATCGCTGCACAGCTGGATAAGATCGCGGAGGACTTCTTTCAGGTGAAGGCAGCGTGAATTTGAGGCGGTGAGACAAACAAATGATTAATGCAAACAAAGTGCTGCAAGATCAGCTTGCACGTAGCCTTGGCCTTGATCGCTATGAGGAAATTATGCAGGGCGATCCGCAGTCGTCGGATTTTCAGAGAACCTTCAACGGATATTATCGTATTCGGCGAAATGAAGAATGGCGGCAGCATTACTATGCACTTTTCTGTAAAGCACGAGATGAACATTATTCCTTTGGACAGATAATCACAGAACTTTATCAGAACACCGGAAATATAGAAGCGTCATTCAGTTCCAAGATGCTGGCAACAATTGATGCGTCAAAGCCAATTTGGGATCAATATGTTTTGCAGAATCTTGGCCTTGCCCTGACCGGGAAAACAAAGGAAGAGAAACTACAGAATGCAGTTCGTCTGTATGATAGTATCGTTGCATGGTATGAGGAATACCTCAAAACAGATGAAGCGAATGAGAACATAAAGGCGTTTGATCGGCTTCTTCCATACTATGCGTGGATAAGCAACACAAAGAAGATCGACTGCCTGCTATGGAGTAAAAGGGCATAATAAAAACCTTTTAACGTTTTTATACTTTTTAACGATTGCAGAAAGGGGTGTCGCTTTGAGTACATCAACTGCCACAGCCTATAAACACAGCGTCGCAGGACATCTTTCTTTCGGTGCGCCAAAATGAGAAAAAGCCCAGAAATCAAGCGGTTTCTGGGCTAATCGTACATATTGGCTTTGTATCAAAGATAACGTCTTGATAGATGAAGGTTAGGAAATGTTCAATCTTTGATACAAAAATGATAAAATCAATAGTTACAGGGCAAGCTCAAAAGATGGCTACTCTTCTTATTTGGAGATGGAGGTGACCCATTTGTCAAAGGTAGTGAAAGTGAATACGATGGGTTCCTTTGAGCCGATCAAGAAGACTGCAGTCTATTGCCGGATCAGCACCTCCCGGACAAGGCAGCCTTCCAGTCTTGAGAATCAGATCTCGGGCCTCATCACATACGTGTCGCGTCAGTACAATCTGAAGCTTGTCGGGGTCTATACGGATATCGGTTCTGGCCGGAGTACAGAATCCAGGAAGGAGCTCAAACGCCTGCTGGCGGATTGCGATGATGGAGACGTCGACTGCATCGTTACAAAGTCCATCAGCAGATTCGGAAGGAATACAGCGGAGCTCCTGCGGATTTGCAGAAGTCTCAAAGAGAAGAAGATCGACGTCTATTTTCTTTCTGAGAATATGCATTCTCTTGATCCTTCCGGGGAGCTGTCCATATCGCTTGCTGCAGCCGTTGCCGAGGGAGAATCCTTCAACAAGAGCGAAGCCATCAAGTGGGGCATTGCCAAGAGCGCTGAGAATGAGAACTCTGCGATCTATTCCAGAAAATGCTATGGATATCAATCAACCGGTGATGATCTCGTCATCGTAGAGGATGAGGCAGACGTAGTCCGGCGCATCTTTGACAGCTATCTTTCCGGGAAGGGCTCGTATGCCATAAAGACCATGCTTGAGAAGGAGGGCATTCCTTCTCCGACCGGGAAGGCAGCCTGGTCCAAGCGCACAATTGAGAAGATGCTCACCAATGAGAAATACTGCGGGGACGTCATTCTGTACAAGACATTTGTTTCGGAATACCCATCGAGCGAAAGGGTAGAAAACTCCGGAGAGCATAAGCAGATTGCTGTGCAGAATCATCACAAGGCAATTATAGAGCGCGAGAAGTTTGAGGCAGTACAGGCGCTTATTAAGGAACGGGGCAGAACTGATCAATAGACACGCTCTGAATGAAAAGAAAAGATAATGATATTTCATGAAGTCACAATTTGTGACTTCGCGAAAAGAAAATAGCTTGAGGTCTCGCTTTGTGACCTCAAAGTTGGAGGAAGATATGGCGGATAAGAATCAGGATCAGATAGTAGCAGCGGATCCTCTTTACAATTCTCTGCTGGCTCAGATCGGCGATGCCCTTGAGTCAGGAAGAAAGACCGCTGCAGCTCAGGTCAATGCGGCAATCGTTAGGACCTACTGGCAAATCGGAAAGTACATTGTTGAATTTGAACAGGCAGGGAATGAAAAGGCTGAATACGGCTCAGAGACATTGAAGAAATTGTCTAAAGACCTGACAACCCGGTATGGAAACGGATTCGGGCTCAGTAATGTTACGAAGATGCGCAAGCTCTATCAGTCTTATCCAATTTTGCAGACACTGTCTGCAAAATTGAGCTGGAGTCACTATGTGGAGCTTCTGAAGATTGAAGATCCTTTGGAAAGATCGTTTTACCTAAAGGAGTGTGAGCAGGAGAACTGGGGAGTTCGTGAACTCCGCAGGCAGATGAAGAGCATGCTCTTCCAGAGACTGGCTTTGAGCAAAGATAAAGCTGAAGTTATGAAACTCTCCGAGGAGGGACAGATTATCGAGAAGGCAGAGGACGTCATAAAGGACCCGTATATCTTTGAATTCACAGGGCTTCCGCAGCTGCCGGTATATAAAGAAGGTGATCTGGAAAATGCTCTAATTGATAATCTGAGTACATTTCTTCTTGAGCTTGGAAAAGGCTTTACCTATGTAGGAAGGCAGCAGCGGATCAATATCGGAGGCAGGATCTACAAAATAGACCTTGTGTTTTATCACCGCATTCTGAAATGCTTTGTCCTTATTGATTTGAAGCGTGGTGAGGTACAGCACGAGGATATCGGTCAGATGAATCTGTATCTGAATTATTACCGGGAAGAGATGAACACGGAGGGAGATACGGAGCCTATCGGGATCGTGCTCGGTGCATACGAAGACAAACTTATGGTGAAGTATGCTACGCAGAATATTTCAAACCAACTATTTGTGAGCAGGTATCAGTTATATCTTCCGGACAGGGAGCAGCTGGAAAATGAAATCAATAGATTTCTTGATAGCAAGGAAGAGAACTGATGTCGTGATTGGCCAATCGACTTGACCGGAACAATTTAATTTTGAGGGAAATGATTTAAGGTTTTCCATACATTTTAAGGTTGGCTATACCTTTCAATTTTGGCAGAAGGGGTGTCGTTTTATATGAGGCAGATGGCGGGAAGAATTGAATTTACGGTATTTCAGCGTTCACATCGTCTGCCTCGGGAGACGGGCAGAAGCCGGAAAAGCCTTGATACAAGGGCTTTCCGACACAGTTATGCCATTGACGGTCGTATCAAAGATTGCGTCTTGATAGA
>Ga0256406_1003552_pt1 | contig 19180 bp, 15 predicted proteins | sample RumenRJG_03DNA_FD_185986 | JGI IMG/M metagenome (GOLD analysis project Ga0256406, IMG submission 185986) | Bovine rumen microbial communities from Lethbridge, Alberta, Canada - RJG_03 | ecosystem: Host-associated > Mammals > Digestive system > Stomach > Rumen | place: Canada: Alberta | collected...
CCTCCCTACGGAGCAAGACCTATCAAGAGATTCCTGCAGCAGCACGTTGAGACGGAGATTGCCGAGGGCATCATCCGCGGCAGCATACTGGACGGTCAGAATCTCGTATGCGACTTTGACGGAGAGAAACTGACATATGGGCAGAAAAACTGATATAATAATGGGGCTTAGATAAAGTGTGCATGAGGAGACGAGTATGGAAGAAAAAATGGAAGAAAAGCATGTAGATATGCAGGCTGAAATAAAAAAGGCTGAGAAAAGGGGCAAGAGAAAGGGATTCTTCAGAAGAATAGTAACATTCTTCGTGGGAATTGCGGTTGGAATGCTCATTCTCACGGGAGTTTCGGCATACCTTCACGGAAAGAGCCTGGTCGATACAGTAAAGAATTTCTTTGTGCTCGAAGAGGACGTTGAAGGACATGATCTTACTCTGAGAAACTTCAGATTCTTCGGCTATAAGACGGCAGATTTTGAAGATGCCATACTCGGAGACTCGGAGGAACTCAAAAAGCTGGAGGTTTACTCCAGAGAAGTGTCTGATGTCGTTACGCTTACACAGGCCGGACTCGGAAAGATCAAAGCTTTCTCCAAGTACCAATACATAACGTATAACGGAACTGCCATATATACGGTTGATTTGGCCAATCTTAAAAAAGAGGATATCAGCGTCGATCACGATGCAAAGACGGTAACGATTAAGATTCCTAAGCCTGTGCTGGAGCCTATCAATATTCCGAGTGAAAACATTGAATTCGGAGAGGTCGAGAGACAGACGATATTTGCCTTCGGAGACATCAAGCTGACTCCTGAAGAGGAGGCCAAGGTCGAAACCGAAGCCAAGAAGAGGATGGAAGAGAAACTGGAAGAGGAGAATGTGATAGATGAAGCGACCAAGGCCGCAGAGCATTCTGTATGGGAAATCTTCCAGCCTATGGTGGCCGGGGTCTCACCGAGCTACAAACTTGTAATTGAGTTCTAGATACAAGGCATAATAAGAGCGGCGGAGCAATCCGCCGCTAGTTTATTTGATGCAATATGCAGGACCGAAGTTTTTTCAGTAGCATTCTTACATTGAGGTATAGCCTCCGTCTACCGGCAGCATTACGCCTGTCACATAAGTTGTCTTAGGTGATGCCAAGAATACGGCGGCTGTGTCGAGTTCGCCCTCATCTCCGTAGCGTTCCATTGGAATCATTGTCCTGGCGTTCTCTTGGAAGAACTCACTGTCAAGAGTCTCTCTTGTGAGAGGGGAGTAGAAGTATCCAGGGCAAATCGAGTTAACTGCGATGCCGTATTTACCCCACTCAGCAGCCAGCGCACGTGTCAGATTGACTACGCCGCCCTTTGCAGCGTGATAAGGCGAAGCCGGTGCAACTTTGTTTCCTACGAGACCGTACATCGAAGCGATATTGATGATTCGGCCGTATTTGGCAGGAATCATGGCTTGTTTGGCAACCGCACGGGCCATCTTGAACGTACCGAAGAGGTCGATGTTGAGTTCGTTCATAAACTGATCATCCGTGATGTCCTCAGCAGGGGCTACAGCGCCGGTACCTGCGTTATTGACGAGGATGTCGATGCGACCGAACTTGTCCATTACCGTCTTTACACAGTCTTCTACCATCTGCGTATCCGTTATATCGCATCTGACAGCAAGAGCTTCAACTCCGAATTCCTTAGTCAGGTCAGCTGCAACCTCATCTATAAGGTTTTGGCGGCGGGCGACTGCAACGATGTTGCATCCCTGTCTTGCGAGAGCCTTGGCCATCTGCACTCCGAGTCCGGTGGAGCATCCTGTTACTATGGCAACATTACCTTTAAGATCAAAAATATCACTCATTTTTTACATTCCTCCTTTGAATGAAAATTTGTAAATAATTATCTGCATATATTATGTCACTCGACATCATCAGAAATAAGTCGATTGTGTGTTTTTGTGTCAAACTGAAATGAAAAAGCAATAATTTTGCTATTGATCTTATGTTGGATGAGGAGTCTTTTTTATAATTACGAATGAGGAAATGGGCGGTATTATTATTCACAACGTGAAATTTATATACATGATCGAATGATAGAGAGTTAACAATATTGATAATTATTTAACAAAATCGAGGTTGCTTTTACAGTTTCTTAAAGCGGCTTTAGCCTTGAAAAATGCATGAATGCAAGGGAAGATAAAGCCCGAAGTCCCTCGAAAATGGGCCTTTCTCTGTGAAGTAAATATCAACGTTTCATTGACTTATACTAAAAAAAGGTGAATAATATAGGCAGTATGAATAATGCTGCCAAGTGTATTTTTTGTGACGATAACCACAATGGTTGTTCTATTGGTAAGGAAAATTTTTTGGAGGGCAGCAATAGAAAAGGAGTTTTATTATGAATTCTGAAATGATTACTTTTATTCTGTACTTCGTCGCCCTTATGGGAGTAGTTGTCTACTTCTATATGAAGGACAAGCAGAAAAGCCAGGAGGACTTTTTCCTCGGCGGACGTCAGATGGGACCTTGGGTCGCCGCTCTGTCAGCACAGGCATCGGATATGTCGGCATGGCTGCTGATGGGACTGCCGGGCTCCATACTCGCATTCGGTTTCGGACAGATGTGGATTGGTATCGGTCTTGCACTCGGTACTGCAGCTAACTGGATCCTCTGCGCAAGAAGACTGAGAGTATTCTCTGAGAAGGCAGATGATTCCATCACAATCCCTCAGTTCCTCGCAAACCGTTTCGATGCAGACAGCAAGACACTGCAGGTAATCTGCGCGCTCATCTTCCTGTTTGCCTACACTATCTACGTAGCATCCGCATTCGTTGCAGGTACGACAGTATTCGGCACACTCTTCCCGAATGTACCGACACAGACAGCAATGATCATCTTTGCTATCCTGATTGTATTCTATACACTCTTCGGCGGATTCACAGCTGTATGCTGGACGGACTTCTTCCAGGGCATGCTGATGATGATCGCCCTGATGGCAGTTCCTATCGCTGTAATCGCTACGGGAACAGAGCTCGACACTTCGCTTCTTTCGAAGGTATATGAGTACACGGATGCAAACGGTGCGACAGTCGTATGTGACTTCGGTGCAGGACTCTTCAGTGCAAGCCTTCCTGATGTTCTGACAGGACTTGCTTGGGGACTCGGATACTTCGGTATGCCGCACATCATAGTAAGATTTATGTCCATCGAAAAGCCTTCAGAGATTAAGAAGTCTTCAACAATCGCTATCGTATGGGTAGTAATCTCACTTGCAAGTGCATGCCTCATCGCTTACATGGGCAGAATGCTCGTAGCTGATGAGCTGCTCCCACAGGGAATGCAGAAGATCGTCTTCATCACAATGGCAAGGAAGTTCTTCCCACCGGCACTCTCCGGACTGCTGCTCGCAGCTATCATCGCTGCTTCGGTATCCACCGCAGACTCACAGCTTCTGGTAGCTTCCAGCTCGTTCACATCTGACCTGTACACACAGTTCAAGAAGAACGTAAGCGAGAAGGAAGCAGTACTGGTAGGACGTATCGTAGTAGTTGTGATCGCACTCATTGCTTTCCTGATTGCATCATCAAAGGGAGCAGGTGCACAGGCCATCATGAACCTCGTAGAGAATGCATGGGGCGCTTTCGGCGCATCATTCGGACCGGTTATCATACTGGCACTCTTCTGGAGAGAGTTTAACTACAAGGGAGCTATTGCAGGTATCATCGCAGGCTTCGCAGTTGATCTCGGTTGGCTCTTCGGCGGACTTTCCGCAAGCACAGGCGTATACGAGCTGCTTCCTGGATTCATCTGCGGCGGTATCGTAGCTTACGTAGTTGCTAAGATGACACCGACTCTCGACAAGGAAAGAGCAGTTTACGACAAGGCAAGAGCTGCAGACGCAGCTGCCGAATAATTCGGATAATAACTGTACAGACTTATCAAAATCGCAGACCCTCGGGTCTGCGGTTTTCTTTTTCTTTAAGATATGTTCAGAATCGTTTACCAGGTACACGTCAAAGCGTATTCTCTATACTACCAAGCAATGCGCGAGTTAAGGCGTGCATTGCCGTAAAAAACAGAAAACGTTTAATACGGTAAGGGATAATGAAGAGAAAGTTAATTGTTTTAATAATTGCGGTCGCTGTTGTATTCAGTGCTCTGCCTGTCAGCGTATCTGCCGCCTCGACTGTAAATATAAACGACAAGGCTGTTGTATATACGCCATGGAGTGATTACAGGAGCGGAGACTGCATACTGACTTCGAGCAGGAATATGATCAGAAGAGCCGCTATATTAAGAGGCTCCAAGGTCTGGTCCAAGACGACAAATAAGACACTCAGGGGTAAAGCCACCATATTCGGCCTCCTGCTGCATAATTTCACATACAGCACAGACGGACTTGCCTATACGGTAAAGATGGGAATGTTTACCGGCAATACGGAGAAGGAGAGAATAAAGGAGTTTGAAAAGCTGATTAAACAGCATCCGGAGGGAGTTGTTGTTTGGGGCAAGAGATCCTCTATATACGGTGAGCACGGAGTATTGCTCACTGGTGTAAAGAACGGAGTACCATATGCTGCCGATTCAGCATCTAATATAGGGTCTTTGAATAAGGGTATACAGAAGTGGAAGGACACTTCAATGTACAGCCCTCTCAGATGTACGCAGTACTGGTATATCAAGAGCGTGAGCCTGGCCAGCGGTGCAAAGGCACCTGCTAAAGGAAAGCCGCTGAAACCTACTTCCGCAACTAAGGTCAATACGGCATCTACTCTCAAGATATCCGATGACAACAAGCCTAAGAGTATTATTGTCGGAAATCCGTTCGTCATAACAGGAGTGATTGAGTCCAATTACAGAATCAATAAGGTCACGGTCTCAATTATTGACAGCAACGGCAAGGCGGCAATTTCACAAAGTGCGACACCTAAGACCTGGGTATACAACCTGAGTGCAATTGACCCGAGGGTAAAATTCGGAACGCTTGCAACCGGTACGTACACATACAAGGTAACTGCCAAGGATGAAAAGAAAAGTGCCACATTGGTGAGCGGAAAGTTCACGGTAAATCCAAAGCCGAAATCAGCACTAAAGATTACCTACTACAACGCACCGACATCGATAAAACAAGGTAAGCCTTTCGTAATCAAGGGAAAAATTACCTCGAACAAGGTAATAAAGACCGTTACCGTACAGGTAGTGGACAACAAAGGAAAGGTGCATATAGGCGATACGGATAAGGTAAATAAGAAGTCGTACGACATAAAATATATCGATGCGAGGATCAAGTTCGGCAAACTTGCCAAGGGCACTTATAAGTATCAGGTAATTGCCGTTGATACCGCACAAAAAAGAACGCTTGTGAATAAAGCGTTCACGGTGAAATAGAAAGTCATTTTCTCAAAACTCACATATACGGGAAACCGGTCAGGGGGCCTGCCCAGCGGCAGGCCCTTTGATTTGGTTTTGTCTTTATTATTTGGCGATGTATCTGCTCTCGATGTAGTATCTCTTCTCGTTGGCCTCTCCCATGGAGAATGTCTTACGTGGGAGTGCACCGTCTGCAGCTACTGCTGGGAAGAGCATGAACTTATCCATGGCAGGAAGCAGGAAGCCTGCATTACCTTCCTTGGCGGAGAGTCTCTCTACAACATCTGCTCCGTGGATGTAGTCAATCTCGCAGTCCTTGTCCTCTTTAACCATAATGTCGAGTACGTGCTGGAGGCATCCTACCTCGAGCTTGTTCTCAGGATCTTCTACGACAATCTTTCCTTTGCCGGCAGAGCTCATGCAAGGAATCTCGAATGCGCCTGCAGGAACTGCTGCGTCTGCATCAGCGAGATATGCCTTTCCGTTGAACTTATCGAGCAGGCTTACGACCTTATCGATGAGCTCGGCTCCGGACTGGCCCTTGTTTGCAAAGATTACTCTGTGGATAGGCTCGAATACGATACCGTCATCGTGGATATTTTCAATCTCGCAAAGAGCGTATCTAGCAGGGTGATTTTCGATTTCCTCTGGAGTGAGAGTCTTCTTGATATTCTCCCATGCTGTCTTAGCTGTGGCGAGGGAATGGTTGCCGTCTCCCATGGCCTGGAAGATAACATTTCCTGCACCGTATTTTTCCTCAGCCTTATCGTAGAGTACAGAGAGTGCATCCTTCATACCTGCGAGGTTTTCTTCCTTGATGAATGTACCTGTTACGTGGCCGCCCTTCATCATGAGATCTGTATCGTAGATGACCTCACCCGGCTGATTTACGAGAGGCTCGATAACAGTCTTTTCAGGATCGTCTATGAGAATGAGGATGTGAGGCATCTCGATAGGAGCGTCTCCTCTGATTCTCAGGCGAGGCGGTATACGTTCAACTACGGTACCTTCTGTCGCTCTTGTGAGGGATGTGGATCCCTTGTTGAAATCATAAGCCTCGAGGTCTGTTGCGATTACAAGACCGAGACGTGTACGACCCTCTGCGGTTCTCTTTACGAGCATGCAGCCCGGCTCCATTTTTCTGAGAGTACCGTCAGCGAGGTACTTGTCCATAGTAGCTCTGACGTCTTTAATCTTCTCAGCCTCACCCGGCTTTTCGAGATAAAGCTCAGGGAGCATCAGTCTAAGAGTTGAAGGCTCGCTGCCGACAATCTGCTCGACTTCCTCCCAATACTCCGGCTCTGATGTGAACTGGTCGCAAGCTACGACAGCCCATTTGTAATAATCAGTTCCTTCTTTCGGAAGCATAATCTCAGGAATATGCAGACCGAATTTGCCCCAATCATAAGTTGCCATATGTATTCCTCCGTTTATCTTTTATTTATGTGCGATAGTGCATATCGAACACTTCAATTATCGAATAAAAGGCGTAATAATGCAAGCAGTATAGAAGCCGTTTTTATTCAAAAAAAGCATAATAAAAATACGAGATAATGCAAGAAGGAAGTGGTACAATTAAGACAAAGAGGGGCAGGCATTTTTTATATCAGGAGGTATTTTAAATGATAGCCAAAAGTATGCAGCCTTTCGTAGAGGGAGGCTCTGCAATAAGAGCCATGTTCGAAGAAGGAAAGAAGATGGCGAAAGTATTCGGCGCAGAGAATGTCTATGACTTCAGCGTCGGAAACCCGGGACTCAACCCGCCTCAGGAAGTCTATGATGCAATAGACTATATCAATCATAATATGGATCCGCATCTTGTATATGGGTATCCGTCAAATGCAGGATACGAAACCACCAGGCAGGCGGTTGCCGACGATCTCAACGAAAGATTCGGCGACAACTTCGATATGGAAAGCATCATCATGACTGCCGGTGCGGGATATGCGATTAATATAATAATGAAATGTATTTTCGACCCGGGTGATCAACTTGTGGTATTTGCGCCTTACTTCGTAGAATATGCCAACTGGGCCAGAAACTTCGGTGCGGACACATTGATTGTTCCTGCAAACGATGTCGGAGGGTTTGAACCTGATGCCGAGTCACTCAGGAATATTCTCACTCCGAAGGTAAAGGCAGTTATCATCAACAACCCAAACAATCCTACGGGAGCCGTTTATTCCAGAGAGTCGCTCGAGGCTGTGGCTGAGGTCCTCCGCGAGGCTGAGAAGGAATACGGACACCCGATTTATATCATAGCCGATGAACCGTACAGAGAACTCGTATACGTAGACAAGAAGGTGGAATTCCTGCCGGATATCTATGACAACACTCTTATAGCATATTCCTGGTCCAAGTCGCTTTCGATGCCGGGCGTAAGAATAGGTTATGTTGCCGTGCCAAGAAAGGCAGACGGAGCTCAGGAACTGCAGGAGGCTCTTGTGGTAGCAGGAAGAGTTCTCGGTGCAAACAACGCATCTACCATTGCTGAGCTCATAGTCGAAAGGTGCCTAAAGGCCAGGGCTGACCTCAGCTATTACGAGAAGAACGCAAAAGACCTCTACGATATAGTATCGGGAGCAGGCTTTGAGTGCATAATGCCACAGGGCGCCTTTTATCTTTGGTTTAAATCACCTGTGGATGATGAGAGAGAACTTGTAAATGCGGCCAAGGAAGAAAGAATTCTAATCGTTCCGGGCCGCTCTTTTGCGAGCACTGAGTGGGTTAGGGCGTCATTCTGCATATCCAACGAGACGATTCAAAGATCCGCAGAGTCCTTCGCAAATCTCGGAAAGAAGTACTTTGGGTAATCTGCGCAAAAGAGAGTAGAAAACCATAATACTTGTGATAATGAAAATGCTGCATCTACGGTGAGGCCGTAGGCGCAGCATTTTTTTAAAGTCTCATATTGATTTTGACAGTACTCTTATCTTATCTATCTATCTATCGTTTCTATCTAATAGTTCATTATTTGGTAAAGGTCTTGGCTTCGGATGATATCTCTTGTCCTGTTGACTCGTCTGCATCTTCGTACTCGTTTGTGAGGTGGTTCTTATCGAGTACATACATTACGAGACCGAGGAGCATGCCTACCACTGCAGCCAGGCTCATTCCCTTGAGCTGAATCTGGCCGAGGTTGATGGCAACTCCCGAGAGTCCTACGACGAATACGACTGATGTAAGAGCGAGGTTTCTGGCCTTCGAATAGTCAATCTTGGAGTCGACCATGAGACGGATACCGGAAGCTCCGATCATACCGTAGAGCAGGAAGCTGACGCCGCCCATTACAGGGCCCGGAATGGTCTGGATGAGGGCAGATGCCTTACCGATGAAGGAAAGGGCGATCGAGAAGAGTGCCGCACCGCCGATAACCCAAACGCTGTATACCTTGGTGATTGCCATAACTCCTATGTTCTCACCGTAAGTGGTGGTAGGGCAGGAACCGAGGCATCCCGAAAGTGCTGTCGAAAAACCGTCTGCAAACATCGATCTGTGAAGACCCGGGTCTTTCAGGAGGTCCTTTCCGACTACTTCCGATGTTACTACCTGGTGACCTATGTGCTCGGATACTACTACCAAGGTGGCAGGGATTATTATGAGTATGGCCTGCAGATTGAATTTCGGAGTCTGGAAAGCCGGAAGCTCAAAGAATTTTGATGCTCCGATTGCAGAGAAGTCTACAAGTCCGAATGCCAATGACAGAACATAACCTGCAATTATGGCGATTAAAATAGCAATGGCTGCGGCAAATCCTCTGTAGAGGACTCCGCCGAATACCGCAAGAAGAAGGGTGACCAGGAAGACTATGAGAATCTTCGGATCAATGTCCTGTACCATCTGCATATTCTCATCGAGAAGTCCCGCTGTCTGTGCGGCAGAGCCCGCAAGCTCAAGACCGATGAGGGCAACTACAGGGCCCATTGCAGCAGGCGGAAGGATTGCGTCAATCCAGCCGGTGCCGACGAGCTTGATAATTCCGGCCACCAAGCACATAAGAAGACCTGTCACAACAAAGCCGCCGAGCGCATACTGATAGCCGAATTGCTCGCTGACCAAAAGGGCAGGTGCTATAAATGCGAATGAGGATCCCAGATAAGCAGGGGCTCTTCCCTTAGTGACAAAAATAAAGATAAGTGTTCCGATGCCGTTCATGAGTAGGGCGATGGAAGGACTTATCCCGAAAATGTAAGGTACCAGTACTGATGCACTGAACATTGCGAATGTGTGCTGAATGGAGAGGGGTATCCCTTTGCTGAGAGGAACTCTCTCCTGAATCTGAATGATTTGTCGTTGCTTAGCCATAGGACCTCTCTTTCGTGTTCAGAAGAAATACATTTATACATAGGTAACGGAGGAACTCGTCCTCCGAAAATCATCGTGATAATTATACATAGAGGAGAGGAAATTACAAGGAAAAAAACACTACATATTGTACTAAAAATTATTATATAGGGATATTATACACAATATAGAGAGAACAAAAACGGCGCAATTGCCTAAAATTCTTGGAGATATCGGCGTGTAATGCTATTATAGGTGTGATGGACAATAATGATTTTGAAAAAAATAAAATAGATGAGGCCAAGGAGAAACTGGCATGTCATATCGGAGATAATAAGTCCGGCCATGGCGACGTAGTCGGAGCTCAGACGGATTTCATCGATGAGAACGGCAAGGTGCTCCTGACTCAGATGACAGCTGCCGGCGGATGAGGCGCCAAAATAGGACCGGGAGTCCTATCGGAGATTCTTTCGGGTCTTCCTAAGATAAGCGACCCGAGGATTTTAGTCGGATTCGAAAGCAGCGACGATGCCTGTGTCTATAAAGTGTCCGATGACGTGGCCCTCATCAATACGGTGGATTTCTTCCCACCTATAGTTGATGACCCGTATATGTTCGGACAGATTGCTGCGGCCAATGCCCTTAGCGATGTATATGCGATGGGCGGAGAGCCTAAGCTTGCGATGAACCTTCTGACATTCCCGAACGACAAGCTGCCGATTGAGGCCGTGAAGGGTATACTCGAAGGCGGAAACGACAAGGTGACTGAGGCCAGTGCTACCATAGTCGGCGGCCACAGCATAGATGATAAAGAGCCGAAGTACGGTCTTTCTGTTACGGGCTTTGCTCATCCTTCAAAGATACTCAGCAATGCGGCATCGGAAGGAAAAGTCCTGCTGACTACCAAAAAGATTGGAACGGGCATACTTACGACGGCAGCGAAGGTTGATCTTCTGACGGAGGAGGAGAACGCCGAGCTCGAGCGTAGCATGGCGTTCCTCAACAAATATGCCTGGGAAGCCATGCAGGGCCTCAGCATCGATGCCTGCACGGATATTACGGGCTTCGGGCTGCTGGGCCACGCCGCAGAGATGGCTACTGCCGGCGGCGTAACGCTCGAGCTGTACAGTCACAAGGTGCCGGTATTTGCCAAAGCCCTCGAGATGGCAGTGATGGGAATTATTCCTGCGGGCGCCTACAGAAACAGGGATTATGTGGGACCTGATGTTACGGAGTTCCTGTCAAAAGACCCCGCAAAGGATGCGGACCTCAGGGCTATGATAGACTGTCTGTACGATCCGCAGTCATCGGGAGGCCTGCTCATATCCGTTGATGAAAAGGATGCTGCAGAGCTTGCAAAGAGGCTCGAGGATAAGGGATGCGAGGCATCCGTAATAGGAAGCTTCAAGGCGTGCACGGGCAGATCAGCTATCGAAATACACGACTAAAAATATAATCGCATAACGCATAAACTTTAAAACGGTGCCGGCTCTTATGAGCCTGCACCGATTTTTTCATCTTAAATATTTCTTTTTCTCTCCGGAAAAGTATTCTTATCTCTATTTCTTCTTCTCAGCTTTGGCCTTAGCCTTGACATAGTCGGCAAATGCCTTTGCGGCAGGGGAGAGAGAGGTGTTCTTGAGGTTAATCATATAGAAAGATCTCTCTTCCCTGAAGTCTTTAAACTCAGCGACCTTTACTCTGTCACCAAGGCTCGCCGCTACCTTTTCAGATACGATTGAGACTCCGAGTCCAGATTCTACGCTTCTGATGATTGCATCGAGGTCATCGACGAGTGCCGCCAGCTTAATCTGGTTTTGATCGAATCCGAGGCCTGCTGCTGCATGTTCGAAATTCTTGCGGCTTGCAGAGCCCGTCTCACGCCATATAAACGGATAATCCGCGATGTCCTTAAGACTGATTTTCTGAGGTATTTCATATGTCTTAGGCGCTATGAGGACAGATTTATCCTTGGCCACAAGGCAGCTCTCCAGGGAGGAATGCTTGATTTGCTCTCCTACGAAGCCGATTTCTCCGATTCTTTCTATGATGTTATCCACTACGGCCTGTGAATCCGAGATGGAAACGTAGTACTGAATGCCGTCGTGTTCTTTCTTGAACTCCGACATCAGCTCAGGGAGAAAGGTGACGCCCGGAACGGACGATGCCTGAATCTCGAGTATACCTTCAACGCTTTCGGCCGTGCTGTTTATGGCCTCTATGGCCTGGGCTCTGGCGTTAATCATCTCGATGGCATATTTATAAAACTTGGTGCCCTGAGGAGTCATTTCAACTGAACGACTCTTTCTGTCCAGCAGCTTAACTCCAAGTTCTTTTTCAAGATTTTGGATGTGCGTGCTGATGGTAGGCTGGGTAAAAAACGAAGCGTCCGCAGCTTTGCTGAAGCTCTTATAGCGGACGACGTTTACAAATGCTTCTATTTGCTTGAAATCCATATAGAACCGTCTCCTTCTTACAAAAGGATACTACATTATATTCGTTGACTTTTCAATGACATAAGCCTTCATATTGCTCGTGTCTATAACATCGCTGTGCATTATAGCTTTATTCCATATGCCGCTGAGTCCGGCAGGGATGGCAACCCCTGTGTATTCAAAGCAGGCTTCCATATTGGCCTTGTCGCTTTCGGATACCTCAAGACCGAGGGCTGAGAGCACAGATGAGCAGAACTTGTACGGAGATGCCGTGGACAGTACGACGGCCGGATAGTCTCCGCCTCCCTCTGCCTTGTACTTTTCGAGGCAAGCCCAGCCTATGGATGTGTGGGTATCCATCAGGTAGTGATAATCCTCGAACGTACGGCGAATTGCCGATGCGCCTTCGCTGTCATCTGCGCAGACTCCGGTAAATACGGATCTTATCTTATCCAGTTCTTCGGCTGTGATTCTGTATTCGCCCTTTTCTTCGAGTTCTTTCATGTACTGAGCCGCATGCTCTTCTCCGCAGATGTAGAAGAGGAGTCTTTCGAGATTGCTCGAAACGAGTATGTCCATCGAAGGGGATGTGGTCTTATAGAACTCTCTCTTCCTGTCGTAGTGACCGTCATTAATGAAATCGGTCAGAACGTCGTTTTTGTTGGATGCGCAGACCAGTCTGTGTATAGGAAGGCCCATGGAACGTGCGAAGTAGCCCGCCATGATGTCTCCGAAGTTGCCGGTCGGAACTACGAAGTCGACCTCATCTCCGTCCTTAATATCTCCCATGTCGAGAAGCTGCTTGTATGCGGAGAAGTAGTAGACTATCTGCGGCACGAGGCGCCCTATATTAATAGAATTGGCGCTTGAAAGTGAAACTCCCGGCGCAGGATGCGGCACTTCGCGGAAAATCTTCTTGACTCCTGTCTGGGCATCATCGAAGTTGCTGCGTATGGCGCAGGCTGCTGTATTTTTACCCTGATCCGTTACCATCTGAAGCCTCTGAGTCTCGGATATGCCGCCTTCCGGATAGAAGACCACTATGCGTGTACCGTCAACGCCGCTGAATCCCGATAGGGCAGCGCTTCCCGTATCACCCGAAGTTGCGGTGAGTATCATTATCTCACCCGTAACATTGTTCATCTCGCGGGCTTTAATAAGGAGATTAGGCAGGGCCTGGAGAGCCACATCCTTAAATGCGGATGTCGGTCCGTGATAGAGCTCGAGCACGTAATCGTCTCCGACCTTTGAGAGCGGAGTTATAAGATCCGTAGAGAATTTGCCGTCATAGCTCTTTCTTACAAGCTCATCAATCACATCACTGCCGTAATCATCGAAGAAGAGATTCCATACAAAAGAAGCCATTCCTTTGAAATCCTTGTCTATGATGTCGTGATAATCAACGGAAAGGGCAGAAAGATCGAGTGGGACATAAAGTCCGCCGTCAGATGCCTGACCCTGCAGCACCGCCTCGGATGCACTCTCAACTTCCTTTGTATTTCTTGTGCTTACGTAGTTTATCATTCTTAGCTCCCGTTCATATTAGTTTTTTCTGATTATTTTAACAAAATTTATGCTGTATTTTGTGAAATATTTAAAATCTTACACAAATTATGGTACAATAAGCGCTAATTAATGACAAGACGGAATTGTTAAATATTCGAAAGGAGGTTATGCATCTTATGAAAATAGCTATTATGGGATTCGGCACCGTCGGAAAGGGGGCGTACGAAACCACAAAGACAGCAGGCGATGTCGAAGTTGTTCGCATACTTGCAAGACATGAGATTGAAGGCTATGAGCATTTGAATGACATCATAACTTCAGATATTTCGGATATTACATCGGACAGCGAAATAGATCTCGTTGTGGAAAGCATCGGCGGAGTCCATCCTGCAAGGGAATACGTGGTAGAGTGTCTCAAGGCCGGCAAACACGTAGTGACTCCGAACAAAAACCTCATAAGCGCATGCTATGAGGAGCTGATGCAGCTTGCCGAGGAAAACGGTGTGGAGATAAGGTTTACCGCAACCGCAGGAGGAGGCATTCCGTGGCTTTACAATCTCAGGCGCACCAAAAGATGCGATGAGATAAATGAGATAAGGGGAATAGTAAACGGCACCTGCAACTTCATACTCGATTCCATGTGCGATAAGGGCACGGATTTCGGAGAGGTGCTGGTGCTGGCTCAGGCCCTGGGCTATGCAGAGGCTGATCCGAGCGCAGATATAGAGGGAACGGATACTCAGAGAAAGACCGTAATATCCGCTAATCTGGCCTTTGATGCAAATGTCACGGAAGATCAGGTCCCTTGCTACGGAATAGATACCATCAAGTCTTCGGATATAGATTACCTAAAGTCCATCGGACGCGTGCCTAGGTTGATGATGAACGCAGCAGCAGAGGATGACAAGCTCACTGTCTACGTAGAGCCTGTGGCATTTCCTGAGACGGCCATGGAAGCATCGGTTAAGTTCAACTACAACCTCATAACTCTAAAGGCCAGGGATATAGGCACACAGAGCTTCTACGGACAGGGTGCCGGCATGATGCCGACAGGTCAGTCTGTTCTGCAGGATGTAATAGACATAAGGGACAGCGTAATGCTGAAACCTGCATCGGGAGCAGGGCTTAGCAAGCGAAAGCTTAAGGTGGACAACGAGTCCGCCGTTCACAGATACTATCTGAGGTGCAAGGAACTCAGCAAGGAGTTAGAGGAGATTGCCGAGGACTCTAAAAAGAGCGGAAGCACATACTACTGCACCACAAAACCGGTAGCTGTGACCAAGATGCACGAAATCGCACATAAGGCCAAGGCGGAAGGACGAGAGATGTTCATAGCCGCGCTTGCAGAATAGACAAGGGAAAGGTAAGCACAATGAAAGTACTGAAATTCGGAGGATCGAGCCTCGCAAGCAGCGAGCAGTTTGCCAAGGTAAAGAATATAGTTGAAAGTGACAGTGATAGAGAAGTGGTCGTGGTTTCGGCGCCGGGAAAGAGGGATGCCGATGACAACAAGATAACAGACCTACTCTACCTTCTTCACGCGCATATTAAGTACGGCGTGTCGAGCGAGACAGTCCGCATGATGATTACGGAAAGATTTGTCGAGATTAAGAAAAGCCTCGGTCTTTCCACGGACATTGAGAGCATTATCAATGAGACGCTCGACAAGGTGGATAAGAGAACAACAGATGACTTTATCGCATCCAGGGGAGAGTATTTCTGCGCACTTCTTATGGCGGAGTATCTGGGCTTCGATTTCGTGGATGCGACGGAGTGGGTAACATTTGACTACAACGGAAAGGTCAAAAACTCCGCATCTGAGAAGAAATTGAAAGAACTCAAGAAGAAGCACGGAAAGATGGTAACACCGGGCTTTTACGGAGCGCTTCCGAGCGGAGACATCAAGGTATTCCCGAGGGGAGGCTCGGATATAACGGGTGCTCTGGCCGCTTCATATCTGAATGCAGAGGTATATGAGAACTGGACGGATGTTTCGGGCATACTGATGACGGATCCGAGAATCGTGCCGGAATCAAAGACGATTACAAGAGTCACCTATGATGAGCTCAGAGAACTGAGTTACATGGGAGCATCTGTACTGCACGAAGATACGGTATTTCCTGTAAGACTCAAGGATATCCCGGTTAACATCAAAAACACCAACGATCCTGATGCTCCGGGAACTATTATCGGAGAGAAGTTCGACGAGGATCTTTCCGAAGAGCGCGAGAGATTTATTACCGGAATTGCCGGAAAGAAGAACTACTCTATCATCAATGTGTATAAGAGTAGAATCGGCGAGGAAAAGATTAAGTTGATGAGACAGGTGTTGGAACTCTTCGACAGGTTCGGAATTCCTGTAGAGCAGGTGCCGAGCGGAACGGATGCATTCTCGCTGGTATTTCCAAGCGATAGCCTGGGTTCACGCCAGCATGATCTGATGCAGGAGCTCGAAGAAAACGAAAGCATCGACAGCTGCGGCATTACGGAAGGCATCAGCCTCATATCCATAGTAGGACGCCAGATGGCGTACAGAACGGGTATATCCGGCAGGGTATTCAAGGCTCTCGGCGACAACAAGATCAACATCAGAACGATTGAGCAGGGACCTGACGAAATCAACATCATGGTCGGTGTATATAACGAAGATTTCGAGAAGGCCATCAAGGTGCTGTACAATAGTTTCGCACTCAGAACGGATAATAATTAAGAAAGAGCAATATATAAGCAAGAAAACAGCTAAGAAGGAAAGGGGGAAGCGAATTGCCGAATAATATATATCGGTAAACTCGTAAGCAAGAAATGAAAAAGTACAAAGTAGGAATCATGGGAGCTACAGGCGCTGTCGGACAGGAAATGATTAAGGTACTCGGAGAGAGAAACTTTCCTATCGAGGAGCTCAGATGCCTTGCAAGCTCAAGGTCTGCGGGAAAAGTCCTTAGCACGCCTTTCGGTGATGTGACGGTAGTTGAAACTGCAGCAGGAGCCTTCGACGGACTCGACATCGTCCTCGGAGCATCCGAAAACGATATAGCAGAGGCCATGGCACCACATATCAAAGAGGTCGGCGCAGTCTTCGTAGACAACTCATCCGCATTCAGAATGTGCGATGATGTGCCTCTGGTAGTTCCTGAGATAAATCCTGAGGATGCCCTCAATCATAACGGCATCATCAGTAATCCTAACTGCACGACAATCGTAACTCTCGTGGCCATCAATGCCATCAATAAGCTTTCAAAGATCGTAGGCATCTATGCATCTTCTTATCAGGCTACAAGCGGAGCAGGTGCTGCAGGCCCTGTAGAGATGTACGAGCAGTCCGAGGCAATTCTCAAGGCAAGAGCAGCCGGCGGCATAGGCAATTCCTACGGAGCTGAAATCGACCCTAAGGTATTCCAGTATCAGATTGCCTACAACCTCATCCCGCAGATCGGCGGATTCGGTGAGAATCTCTACTCAAGCGAGGAGATGAAGCTGCAGAACGAAGGACGCAAGATTATGCATATTCCTGAGCTCAAGGTATCCTGCACATGCATCAGAGTACCTGTTGAAAGATCGCACGCAATCTCTGCATGCGTAATCACAGAGGATAAGATTGAACTTGACGATGTAAGACGCGTAATCGATGAAGCAGCCGGAACAAAACTCTATGACGATCCGGACAACAAGCTGTATCCGATGCCGCTTCTTACTTCCAATCAGGACATCGTATACGTCGGCAGAATCAGACGCGACCTCGTAAACGAAAACGGTGTTAACCTCTGGTGCTGCGGTGACCAGGTCAGAAAGGGCGCTGCCACCAACGCAGTACAGATTGCAGAGCTCTTAATCGAGAAGTAGAAAATAATTCATATTTCAAATCTGCTGATTGAAAAACAGAAACTAGCATAAGCTTCAGATTTGATGAGAGAGGAGCAGTCAAGAGAGCAGAGAATCAGTACAGATTATATTGAAATAAGATAGCGGTTCATAAGTGAGACGGTTTTCGGCCAAACAAGATGGCGCGGGAACCGTCTTTTAGTATGCAATATAATGCACAGAACTGACAGCACACGCCGCGTTAAAGCTAATAGGACTTTTAGTATTAGCTTGTACATATTCATTGGAAACTGGAGAGCTAATGTACAAATTTCTTTGAGTCGCATACCTTTACGCTAATTAATGAAGCTTTTTTAGGCTGATTAGCTTACTATTTAGATTATCTGATACTGAATTATGAAGAATTTGTACATACAAGGCTTGTTTTTGATTTAAATGTACCACGAGTGGTAAAAACTCCTCTGCCTTTCAATTGAGTGTTTACATTCATTTATACTGTAGCGTGAACTTTCGCTTGCTTTAACTTGAGCTTTCATAAGCTGCAATTTGAGCTTTCATAAGCGGAAACACGGGCATGTGTTTGGTTTTTGAATAATTCTTTACACAATCTTCATGGTTTAGGCGGACAAAAGTTTAATCAAGTGTTATTATTCATAGTGTGTGCTCCGGAATGGAGATGACAATGTATCACTTAGATGAACTAGCCAGAATCCGCAGGAATTTGGTTGAGAAAAAAGAATCCCTCACTGAAGAGTTGAATGCTTTGCCAGAGGGGGTATTGTTTTGCACTGAAAATGAAGGCTATAAGAAGTATTATCGGAGATTGCCTGCTGTAGGAAACAGAAAGAAGGAAAGACGATACGGTATTAAGTCTAATGTAAAGTTAATGAACAAGATGGTTCGAAAGTCATACGTTGAAAAAACCTTGCCTATCATAGATCGAAACATTGAAGTGCTGGACTATGCCATAAAAAACTACTTGCCTGTCGATGAACAATCTGTAATGGAACCTCTTTTAACAAGATTTCCGGAGATATCCGATGGAATATATAGAGAGCCGATCAATTCCCAAGAGTGGAAAGATTACTTTGATCGCATAGAAGACTATCATTCTGAGAGTTTGAGACAGACGGCTGCTGATGGAACAAAAATGCGCTCAAAGAACGAAGTATATATATCTTCCAGACTAGATTACTATGGTCTTACATACAGATCAGATTGCCCAACGGGGATTCCCAATTTGTATCGTGTACCCGACTTTACGGTGTTGAGGAAGAAAGACAATCAACCTATATACTGGGAGCACATGGGGATGATGGACAATTATGAATATCGAATTGATAATAAACGCAAGATTGAAGAATATGAGGCAGTAGGTATTGTACCATGGAAAAATTTAATCATTACTTATGATACTGTCGAAGGTGGACTTCGTGCTGACATAATTGAGATGATGATCAAGGCATGGCTAATTTAATTACACAGGAAGGTTATAATACGGGGAAAAGCAGAAGGCAAAAGAACTCGTAGGATATACAGAGTACATGGAAAAGGTGAATCACAAGCTGGTGCCGCATATCTGGTAGGAACGACAAATTCTATCCTCAGTTGATGTGTTGCAGCTCCTTTGACTGAAAAGTGGGGGTTATAGGACAAAACAAATGGGGCTGTCGCATTTGAATAAATGTGGCAGCCTCTTAACTTGGAAAAAGCAGACAGTCTCCGACAGGATCAAGCGATCCAGTCGTCGTCAGTCTGCTTCCTATTTTTTTCGCACAACAACCAGCG
>Ga0256406_1003553_pt1 | contig 19179 bp, 17 predicted proteins | sample RumenRJG_03DNA_FD_185986 | JGI IMG/M metagenome (GOLD analysis project Ga0256406, IMG submission 185986) | Bovine rumen microbial communities from Lethbridge, Alberta, Canada - RJG_03 | ecosystem: Host-associated > Mammals > Digestive system > Stomach > Rumen | place: Canada: Alberta | collected...
AAAAACGTGATGAAATCATCGCTGATTACAGAGACGTTGCTGAATCTGCCATGTCATGCCTCGATGAAGGCTTTGAAAGTGCCATGACCGTCATGGCGCTTCCTAAGAATTTACGGAGATATTTCAGAACATCAAACCATATAGAACGACTGAACAAAGAGCTGAAGCGACGTTCTTCCGTCATCGGAATCTTCCCAAATGAGAACTCTCTGATGCGGCTGATGGGTTCCGTTCTGTTGGAAAGAAACGATGTCGTGATCTCCAGGAAAGCCATATTCAGTCCGGCAACCTACGCAAAAATGATCAAGTCTGAGACAGTTGCTGAACTCAAAAAATTGGCAGAGGAACAACAAAAACTAAGAGCTGCGTAAGGTGTATCACTCTTTCCGAATCTGTCAAGGGAACCTCTTCGAGGTGCGCGGATGGCGCACCCTTGACAGATCCTTCAAGAGTGATAGTGGACAGACATGGATGCATTCGCATCCCCTGCACAACTTGTGCCTGGGAAAAATATTTTACACACAAATTAGGACTTGACTCAATGCTTCAAGACTGGCTTACGGGCAAAACGTCGATTTTGGGGATATGCCCGTAAAATGCAGCTCCCGGTTACGGTCAAAATGCCGCTTTTTGGGATATGCCCGTAAAAGCCAGCCCACGGTTACGGGCAAAACGCTGATTTTTGGGATATGCCCGTAAAAGCCAGCCCACGGTTACGGGCAAAATGGTGATTTTTGGGATATGCCCGTAAAACCCAGTTCTCGGTTACGGGCAAAATGTTGATTTTTGGGATATGCCCGTAAAAGCCAGCCCTCGGTTACGGGCAAAATGGTGATTTTTGAAATCTGCCCGTAAAAGCCAGCCCTCGGTTACGGGCAAAATGTTGATTTTTGAAATCTGCCCGTAAAACCCAGTTCTCGGTTACGGGCAAAATGTTGATTTTTGGGGATTTGCCCGTAAAATGCAGCTCCCGGTTACGGGCAAAACGGCGATTTTTGGGATATGCCCGTAAAAGCCAGCCCACGGTTACGGGCAAAATGGCGATTTTTGGGATATGCCCGTAAAAGCCAGCCCTCGGTTACGGGCATATAATGCCTTTTAAGTTTCATTGAAAAATATTACTTTAGCTCTATTTTGCCTTCAGTAAAATCTATTTCTTGCTCAATGTTTTTCCAATTGATGCTTACTTGTTCCACGTTTGAGCCACTTATAGTGTGCATCTCTGGTTATCCCAACTGTTCTGCACAGTTCACTGATTGACCAGCCGTATTCCTCGTTCAGTTCCCTGATAGTCTTCTGCCTGATTCCTTTTTCGCCTCCCTGTTGCTTATTTCGACTAATTTTTTTTGCGAAGGCTACCTCCATTTCCTGCTGATGAAGTCTGGCCTCGAGAAGTTTGTTTTCCCTCTTCAACCGGTCCATTTCAGTGAATTTTGATTCCGGTTTGTCCTTTCCTCTGCGGTCACGCAGCGATTCCGGATTATTGCCGCTTTCGGTGTACTTCCGATACCATCCGTAGACCTGACTATAGCTGACATTGTAATGTTCAGCCGCCCATTTGTAGTCAACATCGTGTCTTATCAGCTGTTCAATGATTTCCAACCGTTCATCAAAAGTTGTTTTTCTGTCTTTCATCCCTGAATCTCGCTTTCCGGATCTACAATCCTCTAAGATAGATTCATTATACCCTATAATCGACTTGTCTGGGTACGGTCTCTCATTCTGTGCCTGACGGATGTCTGGCTAAAGCAAAAATAAGTATGATTCATAAAAGCTACTATGAATCGTACGCATTGTCAACCACCATCGGCTAAAGTTGATGGATTATGAGCAGACCCCATTATATTGAGTATCTGAACCACAATTTGCATAGATACGGATGGTTTATCCAAACAGCCGTAGTTGTCTGGTCAGTGACTATCTAATTACCAGTGCCTTTTACATTCCCAGGTTGTCATAGGAATGATATATCAATAGTTGTTAGATAGTTAGCCTATCTATCCCATGACTAAAGTCACGGGATGGATAGGCTAAGCATAATTAAATTTAAGGCACCAGCCTCTTTTTTGTCAGGCTGACGCCGAATTTGAACTTGATAATCTTCTTTTGTTCAGTCACAGCCGAATGTCATCAGAAAAATGCGGTTGTTTTTTATTCATTATTAGGTTAAAAGACCTGCATTTCATCTGTGAAAAGCTTCCGGATCACAAGTCAGTTTCTCATCCTTCTGAAATCAGTCGGGCTGCATCCTCTTGACTTGCGGAATGCCTTCGAAAATGTGAAGCTGTCACCGTATCCGATTGAATCAGCGATGTTCTGAATGCTTCTGTCGGTGTCTTTGAGCAGGTGTTCTGCTTCCTCCATGCGGATTTCAGTCAGAAACTTCTGAGGGGATGATCCCGCAAATTTTTTGAAGAGGCTGTAGAGGTAGCTTCGTGAAACGGACAGCCCGCGGCATACGTCAAGGATGGAGCAGCCTGTGTCATAGTTGTCCCTCATGTACTCCACCGCAAGCCGGAACTGGGTTCGTGAGTTGGTTTTTCTGGTGACTTCTGCCGGAAACTCGTCCAACAGGTCATGGAACATTTTGTAAAGCAGGGATTCGGTCAGCAGGCTGTTCTTCATGTTATGCGTCAAATGCAGCGATTCGTACAGCATGGACAGGCTATTTTTAAATTCAGTGTCCTGAATCTGGCACAGGTAATTTTTTTCTGAAATGCTTGAAGCGGCGAAGATTTCGCCGGTCCTGATACCTGAAAGTCCGATCCAGCTGTATTCCCACGGGTTCTTTTCATCAGCCTGATAGAAGCAGGGGACGCCTTTAGGTAAAATGAAGCAGTCTCCCTGTTTCAGTTTGACCAAGGGCCTGCCGGCTGACGAAAATGTTCCGCATCCATTCCTGATATAATGAATAACGTAGTTTTCGCGGATGTTATTTCCCTTGAAGATGTAGTTTGGTTCGCAGCATTCAAGACCGTAGAAGATGATTCCGTTTTCGATGCTGTTGCTCTGCAGATCGCGGTATTCCTTTTTCATTTTTTCTCCAATGTGTAAATTTTCTGTCACTCAATGTCAATATTGCTTTTTATATTTGAATTTTCCTTGTCATTATAACTTTTTTTGAAAGAAGATGTCAATTTGTTCACTGAACATTATGACATCTAAAATGATTAAAAGACTATGTTGAAAAGCCTTACATTAACGTATACTGAAGACTGTAAAGAAAGCGGATACACGAAAGGAAGTTATTTTCATGTCAAATGAAGGGAAAACAAAAATGAGCATGGGACAGCGTCTTGCATACAGCTTTGGCGCATTTGGCAATGATGCATTTTACGGCCTGTTGTCAGGTTATCTGATCATGTTCATCACATCGCACTTGTTCAATTCCGGCAATCAGACCGTTGATAACAAGATGATCAGTCTTGTGACGCTGATCATCATGGTCTTGCGCATCGTAGAACTCTTTATTGATCCATTTATTGGAAACGCAATTGACCGCACGAAGACCCGTTGGGGGCATTTCCGTCCCTGGGTCGTCGCCGGCGGGACGGTTTCTGCAGTGTTGCTGCTGTGTCTGTTTACGTCGCTTGGCAATTTGTATCAGAAAAATGCAATGCTTTATCTGGTCATCTTTGCCGTAATGTACATTACGATGGACATCTTCTATTCGTTCAAGGATGTTGGTTTCTGGTCGATGCTCCCGTCGCTTACGACTGATTCGCGTGAGCGCGAAAAAACGGCAACTTTTGCGCGTTTCGGTTCAACTATCGGCGGCGGTCTCGTTGGCGTTCTCGTCATGCCGGCCGTCATCTATTTTTCAGAAAAGACGACTTCGACCGGTGATGCTCACGGCTGGTTCATGTTTGCTCTCATCATCTGCACGATTGCACTCGTTTCCGCCTGGGTGGTCGGATGCTGCACACGTGAAGTGAACAGCGAGATTCGCGAAAACAAGGAAGATACGGTTGGCGTCATCGGCGTTTTCAAGGCAGTTGCCAAAAACGATCAGCTCCTTTGGGTCGCATTTGCGTATCTTTTCTATGGAATCGGAGTCAACATTCTGGGAGCGCTTGAAGTCTACTATTTCACGTATATCATGGGGCAGCCCAAGTCGTTTTCAATTTTGTCAACGATCAACATCTTCCTGGGGATGGTTTCGGCTGCCTTGTTCCCGGTCCTGTCTAAAAAATTCAGCAGAAAGACCGTATTCGGTGGTTGTCTTGTTTTCATGCTCTGCGGAATCGGAGTGTTCGCCCTTGCTGGAAACAACCTGGCACTTGTTCTGCTTGCTGCCGTAATGTTTGCATTCCCGCAGCAAATGGTTTTCCTGGTTGTTTTGATGATCATCACGGATTCTGTTGAATATGGTCAATGGAAATTAGGGCACAGAGATGAATCATTATCGCTTTCCATTCGTCCGCTGATTGATAAGTTCGGCGGTGCCGTGTCAAATGGCGTTGTCGGTCAGATCGCAATTTTGGCCGGGATGACGACCGGAGCTACTGCCTCATCGATTACTGCAGCAGGAAGAATGAATTTCAAGCTGATGATGTTTGCCGTTCCGGCAGTGATGCTGACGGTTTCCATCATCATCTTCATGAAGAAAATCACTCTTACGGAGGAGCGTCATGCCCAAATCGTTGCCGAACTTGAAAAGACGTGGGGCAAGGATCTTGGCATCAGTGTCAAAAACACTTCGTCGGATGAAAAGCTTTCCGTCAAGGCACCTGTTTCAGGTAATCTGATTGAGCTGAGCGAAGTAAATGACGATGTATTCTCAAAGGGTCAGGCAGGCCTGGGATTTGCCATCAGACCGAATGACGGCAGAGTGTATGCTCCGTTTGATGCAACGGTCCGCCAGGTATTTTCGACAAGACATGCAGTCGGCATTGTTGCCGATAACGGCATGGCACTTCTGATTCACGTCGGACTTGGAACCGTTGCTCTCAAGGGCACGGGATTCGTAACCTATGTCGAAGAGGGACAGAGGATAAGTCAAGGCGATGAGATTCTGGAATTCTGGGATGATACAATCAGAAAGGCCGGTCTTGACGATACCGTAATCGTGACGGTGACGAACTCCGATAATTTTGAGGACTTCACTCTGAAGCAGAAGAGCGGAGCTGAAATCAAGGCAATGGATGATGCAATGGAACTGAGAGTGAAGAAAGGTGAAGCAAAATGAATGACTTAATTGAATTTGACAGCAAACGGCAGGTCTTCCACCTGCACAACAGGAACATATCGTACATCTTCTCGGTGGAGGAAGGCGGAACGCTCTGTCATCTTTACTTCGGCAGACGCGTGCAGAAATATCACGGCGAATTGAAGTATCCAAGGGTTGACCGCGGCTTTTCGGGCAATCTTCCCGGATCGCTTGACCGGACGTTCTCCCGTGACACACTGCCGAAAGAGTACAGCGGAGCGGGTGAGATGGACTATCATACACCTGCAACGATTGTTCGTCAGGAAAACGGATCGAATTCCCTGATGCTGAAATATAAAAATTACAAAATTGAAGACGGCAAGCCAAAGTTGGAAGGACTCCCGGCAGCCTACGTTGAAAATGAAAAAGAGGCACAGACGCTGACGATTACGCTTGAAGATGAGTTGACGGGACTTGAGTACGATTTGCTTTATACTGTTTATTGTGACGTTTCCATCATCACCCGTTCCGTTAAGGTGAGAAATACAGGGAAGGAAACTGTTTTCCTGGAAAAGGTCGCCTCGCTTCAGCTTGATTTTGTCGACAGGGATTTCGATTCAATCTGCCTGCCCGGTGCTCATGCAAACGAACGCCATCTTGAGCGGTCATCGGTCGGATACGGCATTCAGAAATTCGGCAGCATCCGCGGCACGTCAAGTCATCAGATGAACCCGTTTTTGGCTCTGGCTGACAGGAAAACGGACGAATTTTCCGGAGACGTTTACGGATTTGCATTTGCATATTCCGGCAATCACTCGTTTGAAGTCGAGAAGGATCAGCTTGATCAAACGCACCTGGTAATCGGAATCAACGATTATAATTTTTCCTGGAAACTGGATGCCGGCTCTGAATTTCAAACACCGGAAGTCCTCATGACTTATTCAGACCAGGGGTTGAACAAGATGAGCCAGGCCTTTCATGAAATCATCAGAGAGCGTATCGTCCGGTCGAAATTCAAGCATGCTGATCGTCCGATCCTTGTCAACAACTGGGAGGCAACTTACTTTGATTTCAACGAAGAAAAGCTTAAAACAATCGTTGACGAGGCTGAAAATCTCGGCATTGAAATGTTCGTTTTAGACGACGGGTGGTTCGGACACCGCAATGACGACAATTCATCTCTTGGTGACTGGACGGTTTACAAGAAGAAGTTTCCTTCAGGACTCGGGCATTTTGCAGATTACGTGCATGAAAAGGGGCTGAAGTTCGGTCTTTGGTTTGAACCGGAAATGATTTCCTACGATTCAAAACTTTACAGAAAGCATCCCGAATATCTGATGCAGGTTCCGGGACGCAGGCCAAGCCCTTCGAGAAACCAGTACGTGCTTGACTTGACACGAAAGGAAGTCATTGATGATCTTTTCGGACAGATCAGCAAGGTTCTCAAAGAAGGCAGCGTGGATTACGTCAAGTGGGATATGAATCGTCATCTGTCAGACGTCTATTCGGCAAGTCTTCCGAAAGACAGGCAGGGGGAGGTTTACCATCGCTATGTTTTAGGGTTATACGAACTGATGGAACGAATTACAAGTACCTTTCCTGATGTTTTGTTTGAAGGATGCTCAGGTGGAGGCGGGCGCTTCGATGCCGGCTTTGCCTATTATATGCCGCAGATCTGGACGAGTGACAACACGGATGCCGTTTCCCGGCTGACGATTCAATACGGCACGAGTCTTGTGTATCCGATTTCCATGACGACCGCGCACGTTTCGGCAATTCCCAATCACCAGACTGGACGCAAAACGTCATTTGAAACGCGCGGCAATGCTGCAATGAGCGCAGTCTTCGGATACGAGCTTGATTTGACCAAGATGAGTCAAGAAGATAAGGATCATGTCAAAGAACAGGTAGCTTGCTACAAGGAGATCCGAAAACTCATACAATACGGCAATTTTTACCGTTTGAAGTCGCCGGTTGAAACAAATCAGGCAGCTTGGATGTTTGTTTCGGATGATAAGCGCGACGTCTGCGTCATGACTTTCCAGGTTCTCGCATTTGCGCAGCCTTGTTTGACAAAGACAAAATTATTCGGGCTTGATCCTGAGCTTGAATACGAAAATCTTGAAACGCATGAAATCTTTGGCGGTGATGAGCTGATGGAACTTGGATTCTATGATCCGATTGTCCACCAGGACTACACATCAAAGATGTATCGGTTCAAGGGAATCTGACTTTGATAAACCCCAGGGGCATTTTGGCTCGGGGGTTTTGTTTTGTCAGATGCAGTGCGCATGGCGGTAATCGTGGCGGGGCAGAAGGTCGGATGGCAGTGGTTAAATTCCGATGCGGATTACGGGCAAAATGCCGCTTCTTGAGATTTGCCCGTAAAACCCAGTTCTTGATTACGTGCAAAATGCTGATTCTTGGGATTTGCCCGTAAAACCCAGTTCTTGATTACGGGCAAAATGCCGCTTTTTGAGATTTGCCCGTAAAACCCAGTTCTTGATTACGGGCAAAATGCCGCTTTTTGAGATTTGCCCGTAAAACCCAGTCCTCGGTTACGGTCAAAACGCCGCTTTTTGGGATTTGCCCGTAAAATCCAGTTCTTGATTACGGGCAAAATGCCGCTTTTTGGGATTTGCCCGTAAAACCCAGTCCTTGGTTACGGGCAAAACATCGATTTTTGGGATTTGCCCGCAAGCGCAGCATTCAGCCCCGGATTTTCAAGTTGAGTCACAAGCTGAACAAGATGTTTGCTGCCTAAAGCACTGCATTTTTCATGGAAATTACTTCGCCGATCTTAAATAGAGAGTGTCCAAAACTTCCACCTTATTCCTTAATTGTGATAAAATGAACAATGTATTCAAAAAGGAAAAGGACACGGAATATGGAAAATCAAATTAACTACTATCGCATCGATCGAGCGGAGTGGCGCAACTTTTACAAGGACCACATCGTTCCTCTGACGAATGAAGAGCTTGATCGCATCAAGTCGCTTAATGACCGCATCTCAATGGAGGACGTTTCTGAGGTTTACATGCCGATGGTGCATCTTCTGCAGATGTTCATGAAAAATCATCAGCAGCTCCAGGACGATCAGGCGAGCTTTCTTGGCATCAAGCCGCACAAGGTGCCGTTTATTTTAGGGATTGCGGGCTCGGTTGCCGTTGGCAAGAGCACGACGGCACGTTTGCTCAAATCGCTTTTGTCCGAGGTCTATCCGGACAAAAAGGTTCAGTTGATTACGACTGACGGTTTCATCTTCCCGAATGCTGTTCTGAAAAAGAAGGGCATCATGAGCAGGAAAGGCTTTCCTGAAAGCTATGACATGCCGCGTCTGATCAAATTCGTCAACGATGTGAAAAACGGCATCGTTGCCAAAGCGCCCGTTTATTCGCACAAGGTTTATGACATCATTCCTGACGAGTTCGACGTGATCGATCAGCCTGATATTTTGATCGTCGAAGGAATCAACGTGCTGCAGCTTCCAAGCCATGAACCGATTTTCGTAAGCGACTTTTTCGATTTTTCGCTTTACGTCGATGCCAAGGAAGAGTATATCAAGCGTTGGTATCTTGAACGTTTCGGGATGCTGCTCGATACTGCGTTCAAAGATCCGACGAATTACTATTATCCATACGCAATCGGCGATCGCACCGCTGCATTTAAAATGGCGTCAAAGGTTTGGGAGGACGTCAACCACCCGAACCTGCACGAGTACATCTTACCGACGAGAAATCGCGCCGACCTGATCATCGTGAAGAGCGCCAATCATTTGATTGAAGAATTGTGCCTGAGAAAGTACTGATTTCCGATTGAAATTTTTGTATCTATTGGAAAATGCACTCAAAAAACGTGCATTTAGGTTATAATTGGCTAAAATGTACGTAAAAGAATTGACCATCGCAAATTCAATCGGTACAATGAAGTAAGTGAGACAACTATAAAATTAATGAGGTGAACATCTTGGCTAATGTTGATATGCAGGCTTTTGACAAAATCATCGTGTTGGATTTTGGCAGCCAGTATAACCAATTGATTACGCGCCGCATCCGTGAATTCGGCATCTATTCAGAACTTCTGTCACACAAGCTGACGGCTGCACAAATCAAGGAGATGGATCCGAAGGGCATCATTTTGTCCGGCGGTCCGAACAGCGTGTACGATGAAGACGCATTTAAGGTAGACCCCGAAATTTTCAATTTGGGAATCCCGGTGTTGGGCATCTGCTACGGAATGCAGCTGATGTCAAACGAACTCGGCGGCAAGGTCGAAAGTGCAGAAAATAAGGAATACGGCAAGGCTGATATTCATGTTAACGATGAAAATGCAGTGTTGTTCCACGGATTGCCGCAAGATCAAAGCGTATGGATGAGTCATGGCGATCTCGTGACTAAAGCTCCTGAAGGCTTCGAAGTCGTAGCCAAGAGTCAAAATTGTCCGATTGCATCGATTGCTGACTACGATCGCAAGCTCTTCGGTCTGCAATTCCACCCTGAAGTTCGCAACACGACATACGGCAATGATATTTTGCGTCACTTTGCCTTTGATGCCTGCGGTGCGAAAAGCAACTGGACGATGGATGATTTCATTAAAATGCAGGTTGAAAAAATCAAGGAAGAAGTCGGCGACAAGAAGGTCATCCTCGGCCTTTCAGGCGGCGTTGACTCAAGCGTTACGGCCGCATTGCTCAACAAGGCAATCGGCGATCAGCTGACATGCATCTTCGTTGATCATGGTCTTTTGAGAAAGAACGAAGCACAACAAGTGATGGATGCTTTGGGCAAAGGTCTTGGCGTCAACATCATCAAAGTTGATGCTGCCAAGCGTTTCCTGGGCAAGCTCGAAGGCGTATCCGATCCTGAAAAGAAGCGCAAGATCATCGGTGCCGAATTCATCGAAGTCTTCAACGAAGAAGCCTTGAAGTTAAAGGACGTCGACTTCCTTGCTCAAGGCACGCTTTACACGGACGTCATCGAATCAGGCACGGACACGGCCAAGACGATCAAGTCGCACCACAACGTTGGCGGACTTCCGGAAGACATGCACTTCAAGCTGATCGAACCGTTGCGCACGCTCTTCAAGGACGAAACGCGCGAACTCGGCGAAAAGCTCGGCATTCCGCATGAACTCGTCTGGCGTCAGCCATTCCCTGGACCAGGCCTTGGCATCCGCGTCATTGGCGAAATTACGGAAGACAAGCTCGAAATCGTGCGCGATTCCGATGCCATCCTGCGCGAAGTCATCGCACAACATGGTCTTGACAAGGAAATCTGGCAATACTTCACCGTTTTGCCGGGTATTCGCTCCGTCGGCGTCATGGGCGACGGCCGCACGTATGACTACACGATCGGTATTCGTGCCGTAACGTCCATTGATGGCATGACTGCAGACTTTGCACAAATTCCTTGGGATGTTCTCCAGGAAATCTCGGTTCGAATCGTAAATGAAGTCGCTCACGTTAACCGCGTAGTTTATGACATCACGTCAAAGCCACCGGCAACGATTGAGTGGGAATAAGAGATGTCCAAGGGCAAAGCAGATTATCCTCCAAGAGGTAAACTGTCTTATCCTGAAAGAATAAAATAAAACAATAGTAACAGACCTTGAAAAGATCACTAAACTGTCTTTCCAAGGTCTGTTCTTTTGTTTATTAATCCTTGTAGTATAAGGTGTTGATGGGATTTATGACTCTTATTTTAGAGCCTTTTACAGATAACCATTAAGAAGTATTATGGGTACTCTTTATCTAAGGGGGGAGGATAAGCTGCTTTGCCCTTTGGAGGATAAAGTGTAGTGCCCTCTGATAAGAAAAGAGTCTAGAATCCTTTATTTATAAGGGGTCTAGGCTCTTTTTTTATATTATGCAACCATTTTGCAACCAATACATATTATTTCTTAATCATTAAACTTAGAATTCATGCAAATCGTCTAACCGAATTACACCAAGTAAACTGCCTTAACCACAACCTCAATCAATCGAAATATTATTATTTGCTTTGAAAATTTTGTCATATTTACAAAATCTAAATTTCAGTATTCAATACGTCAGCTTCTATCAAAAGTTTTACTCAGCTTTTCAAATACTTCATCTTTTTGCCAACTAAGTTGAAGCGGTGTTAGTCCGTTATCATAAAGTAAAATTTCACCACTACCAATTTCTTTGAAAAAAGGTTTTCTTTTAATTGGAATAATCGTAAACGTATCAATTCCCACAAGTTCAAACTCTCCCTTATGAACAGTCGTGATTTTCGTTTGGGGTGTATGCCCTACAATTTGTTTTTGATACTTTGGGTTTGGCAAACAGCTTAATTCATGGTCAAAATCAGCCCATAATGGACTACCTAAAAAGTATTCCCCATCTCTTGCTTTGCCTACATGGTCTTCTAAATTATCTAAATTATCGATTAAATTTTCAGTTATCGTTTCAAAATGCCAATCTTCTAAATCAAAGTCTTGAGTGTAACCAGCATGACTAACCAAATAATCATCTAGCTGAAAGGCAATTTGCAAATTTAATTTCAATAGCTTTCGACCGACTGAAAGAAATCCATCTGCACTTTGAAGTGAATAACTTCTAGGTGTAACCGTCAAATAAGACACGTCATGATTTCCTAAGAGGTTTATCACTTCGACACCGAAAACTTTCATCTTTGATTTCCATAGGAACAAATAATCCAATTCATTCATGTAAAGGTCAAAGTTTCTTTCTTGCTCGTATGCGTCTGTAAAGTCGCCTAGCAAAATCACTTGTTTAATGCCTAATTCTTTAACTTTCTGTTCAACCATGGGCAATATTATTTGTGCTTTTAAGTGTAAATCTCCAACTAGAATCGTTTTCATATGGTCACCTACTCTATTTAGTCAGTTATCAATCGTCCCATATATTCCCCAAACAATTTGGACACTGATAATGAATATCTGTTTTTATTACATAATTTTTCACTTGAAATAATTTAATAATTTTTTCCAAAACTTTCTTATCTGAAAGATAGCACTTATCTATATAAATAATACTTTGATTATTTAGTTCATCAAAAATAACTCTTCCTCGGGGTACATTGATATAGTCATCTGTATCAAATTTAGAAATAAGCGAATCGAACAACTCCCAATGGTCGCTATTACTATCATATAACCCATTTAACATCCTTCCTTTTTTATAAGGTATATGATTAGCTATAATTTCACCATTACTACAAATAAAAAAATTCCTATTCTATTCATTGCTCCACAACCTTCTGTAAGACTAATTATTCTAAACTCTTCAATTCATTCATTAGTTCCGTAGCAGTATCTTTTGTATAAGGTTTCCCAATCAAGAGCCCATATACTTCAATATTCGGAAAGAATAAAGAACTATTTTTTTTATCGTTGAGTTCTTCAATATATCCAAGTCGTTTTAAAATATAATAACCAATTGCTGAGCTTCGACTAATGCCTTGCTCACAATGGAGAACAAAATTTTTGTTGGCATATTTATCTATAAATTCATCTATAATTACTTTGTCTTTTTCAGTTAATCGATTACTACCTTCTGGCGTGCTTCGGTCTATTTCATCAGCAAACGTCCATTCATCATAAAAACCTAAAGATAAGGTATCTAAATATCGTTTAGAGGCATTGTCTTTCACTGGTGGCCTATCGCCAATTCTAATGGCAACAACTTGCTCTTTTGAAACTGGGGGTATCCACTCCAAAAATTTTTTTCGGCTCATGATGGTAACTTTATCCATTGAAAACCACTCCTTTACTTTCGTTTAAATTCTTTATTATCTTTTTTGTTCGTTTTTCAATTAAATTGGATATTAAAGGTAAGTTTTGAATAAACAATTTGTAGTTTTTTTCTCTTATAAGTCCTTTCTCCGCAGTTGATATCTTGTCAAATAGTTCATCATTTTCATAAAAATCTTCAATTAAGAATTTCACTTTCCATTGCTCAAAATTATCAACATGATATGCGTTTTTATAATCATTGAAATTGTCTTCAAGATATTCGAGAGATTGAACGAAACTTTCGTGAAATTTAAAAGCTTTTGTTTTACCAAAATGTTTAGGTACAATAAGAAAATTTCCTAAAGTATGTGTAAGGTTAATATATCGTTGAATTTCTTCATGTGAAATAATTTCGATATATTGACTTATTGTCGTTGGCTCGATCATCCATTCGATTCTATATTCTTTGGCATCCATGTCAGACATTTTGTCATAGTCAATATGTCTATCAATACAATACTCTTTAAAATTGTTCACATAGAAATTGTTATCGAATGCCTTAAATAAATTACGTAACATATTGTGTGCTGAAGCAAAGAACGTGTCTGGTTCAAGATAGTTATGATCCACATTTCCATCATACCATTTGAGAATTTTATAGATTTCTTTCATGTTGTCAGAACGATCAATATCTGGAACAACTTCTTTAGGATAAAGTCTGTAAAGGTAAAAACGAATGTATGGATTGATAACAATTTGTAATTCGGGAAACTGAGTTAATAAACTATCTCCACTTTTATATAGCATGTATTTGTCTCCTTTTTTTAGGAAAAGGCTTAATTGCCTTTTCGTTTTATCGTAATTTCAACTTCTTCAACTTGTTGTTTTTCTTGCACCAACTGCTCCACAATACTATGATAAATTATCATTGCGTCTTGCTCCAGTCCAAATACATCGTAAATCTTGCAAAGTTCCATCATGTTGTTTGCTATAGCAAATTCATTGCATTGTTTCAAAAGTTCAACTGTCTTTTCTTCGGTTTCATCATTAACGGAGTTATCTTCACTTAGAAGATAGCTAAAAATATAACTTCCTAATGTGTCGTAAAGTTTCATTGCGAATGGCGATTTCTTCATTGCATTGAGTGTAAAAATATTTACGGACATAACTTAAACCTCCAGTTTTAATAGGCATTAGTAGCGAGCAACTATTCAATTTTCAAGGAACACAGCGTAAGGAGCTTTGTTTTCTCCTTTTATTCTCCTTCACTAATTCCATAATACTCCTTGATCTTAAATTCGTCAATAAATTTTCTCCTTAAATTTGACAAAATAAAAAGAACTCTTTTTAGAGTTCTAAATGGTGGCTATAGTAAGTCATTTACTTCGAGTTTTGTTAAAAGTTCGTCAGTATATTTTTGTAAAATTTTTTTTATATCATCTGGTAACTCCTTAGCTAAGTATTCATCTAGAGTATCATTCACAACACTTTCGATTGAAACGATATCTTCATGTTGAATTTTGTAAATTGCCTGGCGTAGAACAAACTTAATTGCGGCACCAATAGTTACAGACCTTGCGTCAACGCTTTGTTTAATGATTGTTCTTAATTCGTCAATTTTAGAACCTGTACTATTTGATAATTGAAATTTGGGTCTTTGTGAACCAGAATTAATATCGTATTTTTTTTCAATTTTTATTGGTAAACTAAGTGTTTTGCTCCAATCTATCTTTTTCCAATCAATATAAGTATCTAAAATTGCTTTGGATAATACTTCACCTTTAGTAAAGTTAATACCATTTTGTTTTTGATAGTGCTCTTTGAGCAACTCTAACATTTCAGCGGTTTCATAAGCTATCCTAACTTGCAATTCCATGTCATCATCTCCAATTTAGTTTTATCTTTCAGAAAGTGCATATATAAAAACTAGATAGTTTACAAAATCATTAATTTTTTTGTACTGGTTTTAAGTCTTCTTTTCCTTTAATAGTTACTTTTCATATCGAATTAACAAGTTATAAACCATCAATTAATTTCAAATCCTCAATAGTTAATGTGGCATCTGATGGCAAAACAAGCTCAAGATTATTTGGTAATTCGACCCCTTTAGTCATTCTTTCCACAAGATTATCTGCCAAAATTACTAAATCATCTTCATGTTCATTGCAAAATTCAATAATGCTATAAAGTTTACTCCAGTTATATGCTTTTTTATTGAAAAATTGTAATTGACCTTCTGTTTTAAAACCTATTACTTTCTCGATAGTTAACCCCATAATAGGTGACCGATCTGTACACCAAAAAATCTTAATTTGTTTTTTAGACGTTTTTTTTAACCACTCAGCTACATGAATAGGAATTGATATTTTAATACCCATCCTGTCAACCGTCACAGTGTTAGTTCCTCCAATTTTCAACGGAGCAATAGTATCGTCTATATCCAGTAATAAGTACTTCATTCTGTTTTCCCCTATTGTTTATTGTTAGAAACATATTGCCTTCGATATAAGTCACCTATCATAAATATTCTCATGTTGTTTCCCCATTTCTTTTTCAAAATATTCCTGATACTCTTTTTTTAAATCCATTTTTCTAAATATTGAGATTCTAAGATAGACGATACTTTCTTAAAATCTCTCCATTAGGTATTAAAGGTGATTTGTGTAATTTCCATGTGTTGCCCTATAAAGTTCTATTCGTTGCTTTCAGTGTAAGTATACATCAAAAAAAACAGATCGGCAATTACAATTCTCCTCTAGGCTGACATAATAGAAATTACTACATAGGAATAGAAAGTTTTTTTCTGCAACCATATTGCAACCAATATAGGAAAAACGTTATAACTTCTACCATTTTCAAACAATCCAAAACCGCATAAAATCAATAACTAAACTTTTATAAAACGTTAATCCCACGGAATGGGAATAATTAAAACTGAGAGACTGGGAAAAGTCCCGTTTTTCTATTGAAATAAATTAAATGCCGAACAAATGAGGTCGAGCTGCGACTGATTTTGTTCGGCATTTTTTATTTTTGATATATAAAACTGCTCTTTTTTACTAGATGCAGTGTTGTTCAAATAATGCACCAAGATCTAATTCAAATTTACGGACACTGTGTCCGTAATCTTTCCTTTGATCTTCGCTTGAGCAGACGCTGCTCAAGCAGATGCTCTGCATTTTTAATTACAGCCAACCTTAAACGTGCCTGATTTTGCCGGAAGAATCGAGAGATCATACCATTCGCCGATTCCGTCATAGAGTTGGAAAACCGTCAAAAACCGGCGCTTTTCTTCAGTCGGATAGATGTCGTACATGTAGGGATTCTTGTCCAAGAGGCGTTTTAAGCGCGCTTGGCCGATTTCTTTGACCTTGCCGCAGACGGAAATTGAAATGCTTGACAGCATATAAATCGATGTATGGCGTTTCTTCACCACAAACCCTAAAAACAACTGTTTCCTCTGATGCTCAAAAACAACTAATTTAACTAATGCAAAGGCTGATTGACATTAAACCAAGCAGGGTATAATATATAAATGCGCTCAACTAATTTAACTAATGCAAAGGCTGCTGTAACTGCTAACCAAAAACTAGTTGCTCAAGATGCTGTTAAATTAGCAGCTGCTAAAACGACATTGGCAAATGCACAAGCTGCATTAAAGGTTGCCCAAGCAAATGGTCAAGAGTCAATTACTGCTGCTTATGTGCAAGGTGCAGATGGGTTTCCAGAGAAATTTTATAATTACTGGGATGCACTTAGACTTTGGAAGTTAGTTAATGAAAATCGGGCAACTTCTTTACAAGAAGCCTTTAACTTGTTGGAAACACAACATTTCCAAGAGGATCAACTATCAATGCAAGCAGAGATGAATCGTTTACAGGCGGATATTGCCACTAATTCGAAGATTGCCGCCGTCGCATCGACAGTAACAGCGTTTAATACAAGACGAAAATAGGGGAATTATTAGATGAGAAAAATAAGCTTAATATTTATTGCACTTTTGACATTAGGATTACTAGCATCATGTGGCAAGCAAGATAATGTAGCAACTCAAAAGAATAGTCAGTCAAGTTCAGTTAAACGTAAAGAAAACCGTTCATCAAGATCATCCAAGGTAAGTAAACAGAACAGTTCGTTAAAATCGAAAAGTCAGTCAAGTTCTTCATCATCCGTGAAAAATCCAACTGGAACTATGAACTTTTCGCAGTTAAAACAAGGCGATTACAGTAGTTTGGTTGGTGAGTGGACTGAACTTGGGTCAGTCTCACCGCATTATGCAAAACTTTCTAAAACCGAATTGACCAATCCAAATACGAATCAAATGATAGTGACTAAAACGGGTATCACGGTGGACGGCATCAGCTTGGTTGGCACGACTTTGAAGGATAATGCTGGCGATCATGCACTAGTATACTCAGAAGAAGATGGCTTATTGGTAGCATCTTTACAAAATCAGAATGTTAGCATTAACTGGACTGTTACCTTTTATCCTAAGGGTACTGCCAATCCGTTTAAAACGTCTGATGGTCCGGTCAGTAATAAGCAAAACTTGATTGCAATTTGGACAAGTAATAATCAATTTACAGATGTTTTTGCAGAATCAGCAACTAGTACGGATACTGCAACAACTGCTGACACAAAAACTGTAAAGCTTGATATTGCGCAATTAGCTATGAATAATCTGGCAAGTTTGGTTGGTACTTGGGTTAACGAAAGTAATGGCAAACAAATTGTGGTCAGTAAAGAAATAATGAACAGACCTGAAGGCAGTATGATTGATATGAAATCAGGAGCAATTGTTGAAGGAACAACTACGAATGGCTATCCGGAAGTCATCGGTGTAGTTGGAAGTGGATCCAATATAGTTGGAATTGAATCTGGATATATCCAAGGTGCAATTGGTACGTATGATCCAAGTGTCGATGGCTCGCCATTTGCTCCATTGACGATTCTGCCTGCAGGGGTTAAAGCTAATGATAACGATGATTCCGATAGCACGAGGGATCGGCTGATTGTGAGTGGTGGTGAAAGTGGGTATGCAAGTGAGGCCTACTATCGCAAGTGATTTTGGGGACCTTAATTCTATTGGAAATAACTTTAAGAATCATGAAACAAGATGTAAGAAACTTACCTATAAATATTAGGAGAAAAAGGCGACTTCTAAATTTAATTCACTAGTATTGTTTGGAGGAAATATCATGAAGAAAAAATTGATTGTTGGATTTGCACTATTACTTTGTTTGGTAACATTGCCAGCCTGTAGTTCTAATAAACTTAATGGCAGTTATCAGGCCAAAATAAATCTATTATTAGTCGAAGGAACGGATACATTAAAATTCAAAGATGATAAAGTAAATGAGATCGACAGCAATGGTGAAACCATCAATAAGGGAACTTATACAATTAAAGACAATGTTCTGAAAATTAAGATAGGTAAATATCACATGAAGGCAAAACTTGCCGACGATCACAAATCGTTTACTGTCACTTCTGATGACGGACTTGCGGGCTTAATAAGAGGGACAAAGTATAAGCTGAAGAATTAGTTTAGAGTTTCTCTTTGAAAAAATACGAATATAAAGAATGGCTCAGATCGTCTAATTATTATGTATCAATTGAAAAAGAGTAATGGCCTCCTGTAGAAGGAGACCGTTACTCTTTTTTTGCTTTTTTTATTTTTTCTCATGATGATACGCCTACAGGCTGTTCTTCAGTTTCACGGATCATTAAAAGATACGCTAAACTGGCAGGTGTGCCTCCAATTCAGGCTAAGGGATTACGCCATTCCCATGTAAGTTATTTAATTAATGAGTTTAACGCGGATGTATTAACAGTTTCACGTCGTTTAGGCCATTCTGGACCAGAAATTACACTTAAATATTATGCTCATTTGTGGAGTCGTAATGATGAACCATTAGCTGAAAAAATGTCAGGTAATTTAAAAATTAAGTTTGCAAAAAATTCATTAGTGAAGTTTAATGGTAATCAAGCAGTTAGATTTGATTAATTTTTGATAGGTTACCAAATGTTGCCAACTTGTGACCACAGACAAAAATGGCGTGCATAAACGCCGGGATATCAAGGCTTTCTCGCCCTGCATATTATAGAGTGGGAATAATTAAAACTGAGAGACTGGGAAAAGTCCCGTTTTTCTATTGAAATAAATTAAATGCCGAACAAATGAGGTTGTACTATGTCCTGTCAAGTATACAGTTCAAATATAAAATTTTAACTAACAAGATACGGCTTGATTGCGGAACTGTTCTGCGGTCAGGCCGTTTTTTGACGCATAGGCACGTTTCCTGTTGAAATAA
>Ga0256406_1003554_pt1 | contig 19175 bp, 20 predicted proteins | sample RumenRJG_03DNA_FD_185986 | JGI IMG/M metagenome (GOLD analysis project Ga0256406, IMG submission 185986) | Bovine rumen microbial communities from Lethbridge, Alberta, Canada - RJG_03 | ecosystem: Host-associated > Mammals > Digestive system > Stomach > Rumen | place: Canada: Alberta | collected...
ATTCGCATGTCGTGAATATAACAGGGGATTCTTACAGGCTGAAGGATCTGGTTGCAAAAGAAAAGGAAACAGAAGTTTGTACATAATTATTTAAGATTTTTTGTACATTTTTACTTGACATTTAACAGCACGAAAGATAAGTCGAATCTGGGCGCGAACGCGATCCTCGCGGTATCCATCGCTGCGGCAAGGGCGGCTTCTGTATCGCTGGATCTGCCTCTGTACCGGTTCCTGGGCGGTGCACAGGGCAACACCCTGCCCGTTCCCATGATGAACATCTTGAACGGCGGCGTTCACGCAACGAACTCCGTCGATACTCAGGAGTTCATGATCATGCCTGCCGGTGCCCCAAGTTTCAGGGAAGGGCTTCGCTGGTGCGCCGAGGTCTATCACGCACTGCAGAAACTGCTGAAGGCAGAAGGCAATACCACAGCCGTTGGCGATGAGGGCGGTTTCGCTCCCAATCTGAGGGATGATGCCGATACCATCGAGCATATCTTGAAGGCAATTGAGGCAGCCGGCTATGTTCCGGGTAAGGATTTCGTTCTGGCCATGGACGCCGCTTCCTCCGAATGGAAGTCCGAGAAGGGCAAGGGCTTCTATCATCAGCCCAAGTCCGGCAGAGACTTCACCTCCGACGAGCTTATTGCACATTGGAAGGGACTGGTTGACCAGTATCCCATCTATTCCATCGAGGACGGACTGGATGAAGAGGACTGGGATGGCTGGAAGGCACTGACAGCAGAGCTGGGCAGCAAGGTACAGCTGGTCGGCGATGATCTCTTCGTTACGAATACAGAACGTCTGAAGAAGGGCATCGAGCTTGGCTGCGGCAACTCCATCCTCATCAAGCTCAACCAGATCGGTTCTGTATCCGAGACCATGAACGCCATCAAGATGGCGCACAAGGCAGGCTATACGGCAATTGTCAGCCACCGCTCCGGTGAGACGGAGGATACGACCATTGCAGATCTGGCTGTCGCACTGAACAGCTGCCAGATCAAGACCGGCGCGCCTTCCCGGTCCGAGCGTGTTGCCAAGTACAACCAGCTCCTGCGCATCGAGGAGCAGATCGGTTCAGCAGCAGTATATCCGGGATTCAGCGCGTTTAATATCAAGAGGTAAACAATCTGATTCCACAGCGGTATATCAGGAATCCGGTGTCGGGAGGAGTTCAACACTTCTTCCGGCACCTTTTTCTATAGCCATTTAGAACTGGAACGTTGATTACCGTTTACACAAAATAATTTACACTATCAGGTTGATTTTATTGCTTCCAAAGAAGACAGAAAGTTTTATATTCAATCTGCAATGTCCATGGCAGATGCCGCAAAGCAGTATCAGGAGAAAAAGGGTTTATATTATATAGATGATTCTTTTGAAAAAATTGTCGTTGCAAAAACCGGCCTTGATCCTATGTATGATGAAGAAGGAATAAAAATTATAGATCTTTTGATTTCTTGCTGGATGAAAATAGTATTGATTAGAGAACAAACGTCCATTTTTGTTTGCCGGAAAAACACAGTAAGGAGGAAAGCGTATGGCGTTCGACATTCTGTTCTTTGATCTTTTTCTGTTGTGCAATTTCAATTTCTACGGGCACTTTTGCAGCCTATAACAATACACAGACGAAAAAACTCCCGATGCCCAGGCACATCGTTGCGGGATCTCCAGGAGAGGTTCCTTGTAATGAGGAAGAACGCAGGATCATGATGCGCAACAATGACAAGGATATGATGGTCGACTACGCATTCATGGAAAAGGTAGAAAAATTCGAACGGCATGGAGAGAAGGATGTACCGGAGTATATGATCCATATCTCTATGGGAGACTTCTCCGGAGTGAAGGATATACATTTCGTGTATAGTCAGGATGAAGTGCTATATGGGGCAAAGAACAATTTTCTCAAGGCCTGCAGAAAGTATGGAATTTCCTGTACAATCAGGGAACGGCCTGGGATGATTCATTGTTATGCCATACTGCCATACTTCCGGGAGGCAAAAGAGGATTTCCAGGAGCTGGCCGCATACTTGGCAAGATAGGATTATGTGAGGAGTTATTATTGAGAACTCCTACTGTAAAAAGGTATAAAATTAAAGGGTGCGTTATCATCTGCGATGGTAATGTACCCTTGTTTTTATTTGCTGAGTTCTGCGCCCATTTTGTATGTCATCGATCAGAGGAGATAACTCATCCTTTCAGTAGCAGCGATGAGGCTCCGCGCTGTTTTGCTTGCCACACGCACCGTGTACGACACCCACACAGAGTAACGGTCACTTTGGCTAGTTTTTTAATGCCTTGACGATCATCCTTATGCCGATGACGATACAGATCAGGCAGATGCAGAATCCAATCCCGATGTTTAATACCCTGCTGTCCTTGTCATTTATGCTTCCATAAACGGTAATCAAGGTTATCTGCAAGTGAAGCATTGACATAAGCGCATCGACAAATCCTATATTGCGGATAGCCTTGACAGACCAGGAGCTCTGTCTTGATGCGGTATGAAGGTTCAGAACAGACATGCCGAGCTTATAGAAGGTATAGATGGCGATTCCGTAGACCAGGATTCCCCGGGTCGTCAGGACAGCCAGGTTTCTGACGGTCATAGTTACGATTCTGGCCATGACTATCGTAGAAATAGTAAGAATGACCCCGGTGATGAGAAATGATTTTTTCTCGTATTCTGTTTTGGTTTCTTCTTCCATTTTCTGAGCTTTTCTGTCCCTGGAAAGAATCAGGCTCCGCATGATTCCGATTATGACATAATACACAGACATTGCGAAGTACCACAGAAAATGGTCCTTAATGCCATAGAATAGGTTGATGACGATGTAAGCGGAGGCGATAATGGTTCCAAGATAGGTAAAAACAACGGTCCGGAACCTGTAACTGGTCACGACCCTGTGGAGAAAGGAGCCATTTGTCAGATGTTCTGACAGCCAGCCGCTGACTTTTCCTGCGTCACCTATGATCAGGACGATGCTCAGGCCAAATGAAACGCCTGACATGACATCAAGCATCAGTTTGAGCCATGCGGGAAGGGTCTTTAGCTCAAGACTCCACAAGGTAAACACACAAATCGATATCGTAATGATGTATAATATGATATGCCAAAGCCTGACATGCATGATGGTGTATCTGCTCATAGTCGTACTCCCGGCAGGATGGCTGCATGAATCTTCCGGTAATGTTTTTTTCTCATTAGGAGGTGTCTCTTGACTATTATAGACTATTTGCGCGAAACGGTAAACAAGTCCTTCCGCGACCTGGGGTTTAATATTGCGGACAATTTCTGCCTGTCCGCCCTTGCCTACTATGATTTCTCTGGAATCGGGGACAGAATTTCCGGCGGTGAGAGCATGAAGCTCTCGGATCTTGCGAAGGAACTGGATTTTTCTGCTATAGGAATAAAGGCACTGGCAGATTTCCCGCCGGCCTTTCTTCAGCTGATGGCCGAGAGCAGAAGGTTTTCAGAAACCTGGATTTCGGATTATATTAATGTCTTTGATACGGAAAAAGACTGTCAGTTTGCCGCGTATAAGTTTACGCTGGACAGCGGAGACATCTATTGCGCGTTTCGCGGGACGGACACTTCCATCATCGGCTGGAAAGAGGACTTTCTTCTTGCCTGCGGGGAAACCGCGGCGCAGAGGAGCGCCGTAAAATGGCTGGAGCATGCGGTCAAAAATGATCCGGAGGGTGCAGCTTTATATGTGGGCGGTCACAGTAAAGGCGGCAACCTAGCAGTATACGCGGCGGCGTATGCGAAGGACGATGTTTTTGACAGAATCCGAACGGTTTACAGTAATGACGGCCCGGGACTCTGCAGGGATGTCATTCCGGATGAAAGAGTCGAGCGCGTGCGTCCGCTTGTCGTAAAAACAGTGCCCGGTTTCTCTGTTGTCGGCATGCTCATGCCGGATGGAATACCATACCGGATCGTGAAGAGCAGCGGAAAAAACATGTATCAGCATGATATCATGACCTGGCAGCTGACGGACCAGGGGCGGCCGGACTATGCCGATGACCTTTCTCCGGAAGTGCAGAGGATTAATGCCGGTTTCCGAAAATGGATAGACGGCGAAGACATGGAGCACCGGAAAATATTTATCGATAATATTTTTGACGCCATGGCTGAGGAAGGGGCTGTTGACCTGTCCGGAGCAGCATCGGTAGACGGAATCGAACGCCTTATTTTCGCTGTTGCCAAAGGTAAGAGCATCCGGTCGACGGTCCGCAACCTGCTTACCTCTTTCTATCATGCTTTTACGGATCCGTACTCGGAAAATTATTATAAGGTTGCAGCCCTTCTGTTCGGTTCCGGCATGATCGCGCTTGGCGCTGTCCTGACTATTCTGGCGGATTACGCCTACATGATCGTTGGAGCCGGCTTATCTCTTCTGATTTTTGTAACCATGATTGGAAGGCTCTTCCATAACGTGAAGCGGCCACTGGAACGCAGGAAAAAAGCTGCACTGGTCAGCATTGATCTTCTCACAGCGATACTGGTTCCGATTTTTGCCTTCAGCGCATCAAATGTTGAAAATGCCAGCAGCACGATCCTGGGAATCGGGCTTTTTTCATACGGGGTATATGCATTTACTGACCTCATGCGCCGGAAGGGAAGCAGGGTGGATGCTTATCGCTTTGCATCGGCCGTGATCAACAGTCTTTTAATTCTCAGCCTTCCGGTCTCTATAGCCGAGGTGCTGCTCGTCGTTACAGGAATCAATATCGTCATTCTGGGCTTCCTGCACATCTACACAAATTGCTGAGGCAATCACAATACAGGAAAGTTCTAAAACCTGTTGCCATAAAGAAAAAGGGTATGGATGATCAAAGAGCTTCATCCATACCTTTGATTTCTTCTATATATAGCATGTTTTATTATGTTATAATGCATTCTAGATCTTTTAGAGGAAGGCAGTAGGATAAATTTCATGGAGCAGGACTACGAAAAATTAAAAGACTGGGCGAATAGTAATACTCCGTTCATGAGACACTCAGAATTTGAGATTACGGAGATTACGCCAGACAGTGCTGTTGTCGAATGTAATGTTAAAAAGATTCATCTCAATCCATACAGCATCACGCATGGTGGCCTGCTTTTTTCAATGGCCGATGTCGCATCTGGAACTGCTGCGAGAGCAGACGGAAGAAAGTATGTTACTGAGCAGGCTTCTGTTTCTTTCCTAAAGCCTGGAAAAGAAGGAGACCTCATAAAGGCAGAAGCAAAAATCATTCACAGGGGAAGGAAAAGCGCTGTATTAGATGCCGAGGTCAGAAATCAGGATGGAAAGCTTTTATTTAAAGGCATGTTCACATATTTTTGCCTAGATGATTAAAGAGACGGCTCTAAGGAGATGTAATATTCTGTAAAGAATTTAAGGAAGACAATACTTTGATTGGCTAAATTCCGGAATTGTATATTTTGATGTAAGGGAGATATTAGCAGAATGAAAACCTACAATTTTTATGGCTGGAAAAATGCTGACTGTGCCCCGCTTGATGAAAAAATCAGAGAAAAGATCAAAAATCCTAGAGATTTTTATGACATTCTTCTGAAGTGCTGGTCAAAGGATACATGCGCGCCGAGGATGCAGGATAGATGGAGTGTGGAAAATCCTGCACTTGGCCAGTGCTCCATCACGTCTTTTCTCGCACAGGATATTTTCGGAGGGAAGGTATATGGAATGCTTCGGCCTAGCGGGAATTACCACTGCTACAATGATGTGAATGGGATTATATTTGACCTCACTAGTGAGCAGTATGGAGAACTTGCAAATACTCTTTCCTATGAAGGAAATCCCGAGCAGTTTCGCGAAGAACATTTTAAGAAAGAAGAGAAATACGAAAGATATCTTGTGCTCAAAGACAGGGTAAAGAATTTCATGGAATTGTATGTAAGGAGCGGCCTATGTGCGAATTATTTGCATTCAGCGGCAGACATGAAGAAAATCTAACACCGTATCTAATAAAGTTTTTTAGCCACAGTGATCGTAATCCGCATGGCTGGGGAATAGCAGACCTGCATGGACCGGTCGGAATTGAGAAGGAGCCAAAGAAGGCAAATGATTCGAGATTTCTCCCGCACATCATAAAGGAACTTCTCCCGACAGATCTTCTGATGGCGCACATCAGGCTTGGGACTGTCGGTGCGATGAATTATGACAACTGTCATCCATTCGAGCTTTCTGATGCATCCGGGCAGAGCTGGACATTCATGCATAACGGCACTATCTTCCATAGCGATGTGCTTGGAAAGTTTCAGAAGGATCAGAAGGGTACGACGGACAGCGAGAGGATTTTTCTTTATATTATCTCTGAAATAAATGAGCTGCACGATGGACATCCTGAGGAGGCTTCAAAAGAGGAAAAATATTCTGTCATTGAAAGAATTACTACAGAGCTTGCCCCCGGGAACAAGCTCAATATGATGCTTTCAGATGGCGAAGATCTCTACATTCATTCGAATATGAAGGGCACGCTTTATTTCAGGCCACTCGGAAGCGGCACTCTTTTTGCGACTGTTCCTCTTGACAATGAGGAGTGGACCTTGCTTGAGCAGAGGCGGCTCATGGTATTTTCTAAGGGCGAGTGCGTCTATAAAGGCACAAAGCATGAGGGCAGCTACGAGACGACTGACCCTAGCAAGCTGCCATGGTATGTTCCTTCAGAGGATGGGGTAGAGCATATAGATGACAAGCTTGAGGCTGCAATCTATCACAAATATATTCTGCCATGCGAAAGGAAGGCGGGGGATTTTGTCGGAGTTGAGCTTGAATTTCCTATCATTAATATGTCAAGAGGGCCTGTGGATTTTGATGTGGTGCAGGAATTTGGAATAGAATTCGCAAATCACTTCCATATGGATCACCGGAGCTTTGACGATGACGGGTATATGTATTCTGCATATTCTTCAGTAAATGGTGATGACATTTCTTTTGACTGCTCATACAATACTCTCGAGCTTTCATTTGGAAAGGAAAGAGACATAAATATTATTTATGAGCGCTTTATAAAATATTATACCTTCATTCAGAAATATCTGAAAAAGTATAATTATATGATAAGTGGTCTTGGAATAAATCCGTCTCACGGAGTGAATTTAAATATCCCGGTAAAGAGCGAACGCTACCGTATGCTTTTTCACTACCTTTCGACATGTGAGGACAGAAGCGGCAGGAGGGATTCTCTTCATTCCTATCCGGAGTTTGGATTGTTTGCATGCTCCTCTCAGGTACAGCTCGATGTCGAGAAGGATGAAATCGCAGATGTACTAAATACCTTTAATCACCTGGAGCCTATGAAGTCTGTCCTTTTTGCAAATTCATATTTAAAGGAAGAGCATCTGCTTTTGAGCCGGGATTTTCTCTGGGAGAAATCCGCCCATGGAATAAATCCGCACAATACAGGTATGTACAAGGTAGATTTCCACAACATAAAAGAAATCATGAATTACATCAGCTCCATGAGTATTTATTCTATGGAGCGAGGCGGAAAATATATAAATTTCACCCCTATTCCGATTCGGGATTATTTTTCAAAGGAGACAATTACCGGAGAATTTTTCGACGGACAGGACTATCAGAAGATTCAGTTCGTGCCGCAGCTTGAGGACCTTCAGTTTGTGAGAACATTCAAGCTTGACGATCTCACATTCCGCGGTACTGTAGAGTTCAGAAGCGTATGCACACAGCCTGTAAAGGATGTGATGGCAACAGCGGCATTTCATGCAGGGCTCATGGAAGAGCGAGAAGCACTTATGGCTCTCATAGATGAATCTGCTGAAATATATGAAAATGGCTATGCTCCTGCTGAAATGCGTGCGGATCTGAACTATGAAATCTGGCCTTCATACCTTGAGAAAAAGGATGTGTCAGCATTTCTTCTGAAGGTGCTTGATCTTGCAAAGAAGGGACTTTCGAAGCGCGGAAATAATGAGGAGCACTTCCTTGAGCCACTATATGAGAGGGCAAGGACTCTTATTTCTCCGGCACTATATATGAAACAGCAGCTTGAAAAAGGCTTCAGCATGGATGAGATAATAGAGGAATTTGCTGAAACCTGATTCAAAATCGCCTGCAAATCATACCCTGTGTAACTTTTTTTCGCAGAGTGCACATAAAATCAGAAACAGGAGAAAGATATGTTTAGTTCCGACTTGGTAAAATATTATGAAATCGGCATGGAGAGGGAGACACTCAGGATAGGCAGAGATGGGTTTTCTGCCCTGACACCGCATCCTTTTTCTGATGATTCCCATATGGAAAGGGATTTCTGCGAGAACCAGCTTGAAATCATTACTGATGTATATACTGATGTCGATGATATGCTTTCTGAAATGAAGATGCGGCACAGAGCTGCCATGGAGAAAATCCGTCCACAGGGAGAAATTCTATGGCCTATGTCAAATCCTGCCTATGTTCTTCCAGAGAATGAAATCCCAATTGCAGAGTTCGTCGGTGAAAGAGCTTATAAGACTGAGTACAGGAATTATCTTTCAAAAAAATATGGAAGGAAGAAGATGCTCTATTCAGGGATTCATCTGAATTTTTCTATTCCGAAATTTGTCCTTGAAGAATTGTATCATTCTGATTCTTTTCTGCACACGCAATATGAAAATCATCTATTACATTGTAAGATTGCTCCGGATGATTTCATGCATTTTAAGAATTTTGTCTATTTATATCTTGCAGATAAGGTGACTGAGATTTCCTGGCTTATTTCGTATCTTACAGCTGCAAGTCCTCTGATGGATATGTCGTTTTATAACGGAAAAATCGGTGAGACAGAGAGGAATAAATATTCGTCATATAGAATCGGGCCGGAAGGCTACTGGAATGATTTCACGCCAGTTCTTGATTATTCTGCTCTTGATAAATATATAGAGAGCATTGAGAAACTTGTGAAAAGCAATCTGATTCAGTCCCCGTCCGAGCTTTATATTCCGGTCAGATTGAAGAATAAAGGCGAAAGCAGCCTTAAAGGTCTGAGACAGAACGGAATCAGTCATATCGAGCTTAGGATGTTTGATCTGAATCCACTGGTGGAAGATACATATATTGACGAGAGGGATATCAGGTTTATAATATTGCTTCTTGCATACCTTATCTTAAAAGAGCCCAAACGAACTCTGCTTGGCGGACAGGATTTTTCGGGAATTAATGAGGAAAGCGGCAATCACCATGATGAACAGGATGAGTTTTCAAAAGACTCTCAGGAGAAGGCAATCAGAAATATGAAAAATTCTGTTTTCATGGATGAGAAAAAAGCTATAATACTTCATGATGAAAAAATAATTCCAGTTAAAAAAGCTGCAGGGGATTACCTTGATGAGATGTCAGCCTTTTATGCTGGTAATAGTGATGCATTAGAACTTATTAATTATCAAAAAAATAAATTAAATCCCGGCCTAAGCTACGCTGAAATTGTTTCAAAGAAGTATGATGGAGATTTCGTGCAGGATATATTGGATGAGTTTCATTTTACTGAAACAGGTTAATTTGGCATAGCATCACGCATAGAGGGCATGTTTACATATTTTTGCATTGAAGATTAATAGAACAGGCAGGAAAATTATGGCAGAAGAGAGTTTTTTTGTAAGACCAGCAGAAGAAAAGGATGTTTCTGAAATTCTGAGGCTTCTTGTGGAAGTAAATATGGTGCATCACAACATCCGCCCGGATCTTTTCAAGGGACCTGCGACAAAGTACACGGAAGATGAAATGAAAGTCATGGTTCATGACACCGAGAATCCCATCTTTGTCTGCGTAGATTCCGATGGAAAATTCTATGGCTATATAATGTGCCAGACAGAATATGTAAAAGAAAGTGCTCTTCGTACAGGCATAAAGACTTTATACATAGATGACCTCTGCGTTGACGAGGTGTCCCGCGGGCACCATGTAGGAGAAAGACTATATAATTTTGCAGTAGAGCATGCAAGAAAGACACATTGCTACAATGTCACTCTTCATGTCTGGGGAGGTAATGACGCTGCTGAAAAATTTTATTACCATATGGGTATGAAGCCGCAGTTTACATGCCTTGAGACGATACTTTGATTGGCTAAAAATCAAAAGAGATTTTTAAGATATTTTTTATAAGTAAATTAGAAAGGATTAATGAAAATGGAATTTACAGAAGTAATTAAAAATCGTTATTCATGCAAGAACTTTGATTCATCAAAGAAGGTGCCGGAAGAAAAGCTAATGGCTATACTTGAAGCAGGCCGTGTCGCTCCTACAGCAAAGAACCTTCAGGAGCAGAAAATCTATGTCATAGAAAAGCCTGAAAATCTTTCAAAGGTCGACAATGCTACTCCATGTAGATACGGCGCGCCTACAGTTCTTGCCGTAGCTTTCAAAAAAGATGACACATTCACTTATCCTGGCGGGAAGTATTCTACAGGCACAGAGGATGCGACAATAGTCGCTACTCATATGATTCTCGCAGCATATGATGCTGGTGTCGACAGCTGCTGGTTGAATTTCTTTGACCCGGATGCACTTGCAAAAGATCTGGGTCTTCCAGAGAATGAGCAGATAGTGATGCTTATGGATTTGGGCTATGCAGGCGCAAATGGAAAGCCGCTTCCGAATCATCAGAGCAGGAAGGATCTATCCGAGACAGTAGTTCGAATCTGATACATAATAAAGAAGTCAAAAGATTTTGAAGCACATTTTCACAATGGCATATGTCTTTATACGGATCATTTTGGATGGAAAATGAAAAAGACATAATGAAAATGCAGGGTTAAAAATTTTTTGTTGAACTATTATTGATTCGGATATAAAATAAAAAGGACAAGGGCGTCACATATGTGGCGCTCTTTTTGATTTAATTTGATTAGAAAATGTTTTTTTTCTGGGGAATAAAAATGGATACACTTGAGAAACTCGATGAACTGAAAAAGCTTGCACTTAGTGATGAAACTGTCAGGACGGCACTTCTGTCTACAAAGCATGAGATGAGCCCTCTTGATGCTTTTTGCAAGATTGCAACTGAAAACGGAATAGAACTCTATCCTATGGATGTCGTGGAAGTCGGTGAGGAAATGTATTCCACGATGAAGCGCTCCACGAATGGCGGCGGTGAAAATGCACCCGTGCTTGACGGTCAGGATGACTACTATGAAATGTTTTTGATGGAGATCAGCTGAGAATCATAGTAAATTATATTATCTCCATATTTTTGATAAATACCTCAAACCTTGGCAGGGATAGTGATACATAGCCTCGCTCTTCAGTATTGATAAGTCCCTTGGCGGCAAGTCTCTTTCTGTATATCGAAAAGCGGCTGTTTGTAACATTCATTTCAGTTAAAAGATCTGAAACTTTGTATATGTCTTTTTCAGAAAGCTGTCTTAAATATTTTTTGTCTGTCGCAGAAAGCGAAGACCAGATTTTTGCATAGACAAATTCCTCGAGGTTTTGGTCGAACTCAGGCAGGAGCGCATTTAATTCTTCTGAGCCAGATTCTTTCATCTGATTCCAGAAGAGATATCCTAATAATTGAAATGCAAAAGCATATCCCTTTGTGAGGCCAGCCATCTCACGAGCCTTATTTTCGCCAACATTACAGGATTTCATATAAGAAGAAATCATGCCAGTTTTATTTAGTGTAGTGAGTTCAACCTTTGGCGTACGAAGAAGGAATGTCATATTGCTTTCATTCTGAAGATCAGAGACATTTTCATAGAGACCAGTCATTAAAATATAAAGAGGAAGATTTTTTCTAAGCATCATCTGAAATGTTGTAATAAAAGATTTTAAGTGTTCACTTTTATCTACTTCATCTATTGTGACTAAGAGCTTGTGATCTTTTTTCTTCAGTGCTTTTAATATTTTTTCAAGAGCAATTTCCGGGTCTGTAATGGAATTTCCTTTGCCATAGGAAATATTAACGCCAGGCAGCGAAATGCTTAAATTAATTCCGGAAAGAATATTTTTTATGGTTTTCACGGAATTAAGCTTGGAAAGAAGTGATGCAAGCATGTCATTATTTGCATTCAAATCTACGACTGTCCAGTCATCAAGCGTATCAAACTCTTTTCCGGCTTCAGACAGAAGGACAGTTTTCCCAGATCCGCGCACACCTGTTATGATGAATGCCTGGCTGCCAGTATCACCTTCTATGAAAACATCTTTTATTTTCTGAAGCTGGTATGTCCTTGAGACAGCGGCTTCCGGTTCTTTTCCAAATGCAAGTGAGAATGGATTCTTCATATCGCAATCCTTTATATCATTTTAATTATTTTATATTAATTTATATCATTCTATATCATTTTTAATCATTCTTAATTATTTATATCATTTTTAATTATTTTTGTCTAGAGAGTGATTTTTTGATAAAGGAGCGGATTAGCATCAGTAATCATAAATCATGTATCATGGGAAGTGGCAGATTTGTAAGCCAGTCTTCTTTCTTGTACAGTGCCATTGAAGCTCTGACAGCCTCAGCTGGTTCATATTTGTCATAATATGCTTTGAGGCTTTTTGCCCTGAGATTTTCTGCTGATTTCACTTCCAGAGGCACAGGTGACATTTTTTTCTGTATGACAAAATTTATTTCAGTATGAGAATTTACAGAAAAATAATATGGAATATAGTCTGTGTCAGAAATAATCTGCTGAAAAACATACTGCTCTGTCAGGGCGCCTTTAAATTCTACAAAGATTCTATTACCTTCAAGCAGAGTCTGGGAGTCCAAATCACTTGCTGCAGATAGAAGGCCAATGTCAGTCATATAAATTTTGAAGGAGGAAAAATCCGCATATGCTTTCAAAGGTATTTTTGGAGTATTTATATTATACACTTTGCCAATTAGGCCACAATCTAAGAGCCACTCTATAGCAAGTTCAAACTCTTTTGCTCTGGCACCCTCTTTTATTTTCCCAAAGAAGAACTTTTTATTTTCTTTCGCCAGCTGCATGGGAATGCTGTTCCAGACTAATCGAACTCTCTCTAGCTCGCGTCCTTCAATATGCTTGCCGAAATCTGCCTCATAAAGTGATAATAGGTTTTTTTGTATGGAACGAACCTCTCCATAGTCTCTTTCGTCTATGAATACAGATACTGCTTCTGGCATCCCGCCTACATAAAAATATGTTTTTAATAAGTCATAATATTTGTCAGAAAAAATATTATAGTTTGCGTAGTCCTTTTTTGATATTATTTCTTCAAGTTCGGTTTCTTTAGTGGCAAGCAAAAATTCTCTGAATGACAATGGGGAAAGCGTCATTAAATCTACTTTGCCTACAGGAAAAGACACACCGTCATGTATTGCCATGCCAAGAAGAGAGCCTGCAGCAACTACTGGGTATTCTTTGGCATTTTTGTGAAGATAATCAAAACACGTAAATATAAAAGTAAATAGAAAAACTAACTTTTATTTTGCAAAAGTAACTTCCATTCATTGATTTTTTACAAATGATTTGGCTTGATGGATGAACCATTTGGAGCTCTTGATCCGCATACAAAGGCTATGATGCAGCTTTTAATGCGCGAAATCTGGGAAAAAGAGCATCCGACAGTTGTATTTATTACGCATGATATTGATGAAGCTGTGTTTCTTGCTGATAAAATCTATATAATGAGCACACATCCAGGACAGATAATGGAGAAGAAAAGTATTTATCTTCCGCATAAAAGAACTCTGGATATCAAAGACAGTCCAGAATTTCTAAAAATTAGGCGCGAGATAAATGAGGAACTTTATGCAACATCTGAAGGATGAGATTCTTACATATATGCAAGCAGATTATTTGTGTGTGGCAATGACCTGCTTTTATTATTGTTTAGATTGAAATTTCTTAATCAATGAGCTGATTAGCATGGCAACAAGCCCAATGATAAGATAATAGATGGCGTAGCGGATAAAGGCCGGTTCGCCCATTGTAAATATGAGCCATGTGCCTGACAAAAATAATACAGCATTTATGACAGGAAGAAACCATAGATGCTTTGCATCAGACCTTGACATAATGCCGCAGACAGCTGAGTATACAGGATTTATCGCAAAGAATAATATGAAGCAGATGGCCATGCCATTGTCACCTTCAACTAAATGAACTGTGAGGAACGGGAACAAAAGCATGATGATGGCGGAGAGGATGATGCATATTAGAGATGTTTTTGAATTGCGGCTCATGAGGTGCTCAGTGTTTTATTGCGCTTATTTTGTACATTCAGTGTTATCATCAATATTATATATTGGACGTATTAATGTTTCAAAATCAAGCATCCAATGAATATTTTTTGCACAATCTTGTAATGAAGCATAATCAACATTTTCACTTTCGACCTCTATGCTGTCTATATAACATCGAATGACTGGTTTTGATGTAAGTAAATCCATGACCATTTGTATTTGATGTTGTTCATTTTCCGTAGCAGTGTATGCTAGTGGAATATTACTAAGATCGGAAAAGTCTGCTGAAACATCATATTCTTTTAATGAAAAATCATTGATTTGCTCTTTGATATCTTCAAGATATGACTTGTCGTTTATTTCCAAAATGTGCTTGTCTGGATTCATATTTATTAATATTGTATGGTGCTGATAATATATTTGGAAAAATCACATTTACTTTTTCTTTCAACGTAAGTTTTCTCATAAATGTTGATATCGATAAGTGGTCTATCACCTCTTAAAAATAGACCATATTCTTCAATGTTATCAGAAATATGAAAGGTATTTGCTGGTATTTTGAGATATGTTATTTCGTGGGATTTTTTATTGTTTAATATGATTTCCCATTCTTTTAATAACATTTCTTCTTTTGGATTTATCCAATATATATCGTTTTTCTCTTGTAGGCATGCGTAATTCACATTTTTGCCAATGTCATAGCCATTCGATTTAAGGAAATCAATTGCTTGCTTCTTTGTTACAATTATTGTATTTTGACCTTTGCCTTGCTGAATTATGCATTCGGTTTTCTTTGGTATCTTACTGACCTTATTTTTGTCAGTAAATACAGAAATACCAATTAATTCCATAAGAAATAAAGCTTCTTCAAGGTATTGCTCTAATTCAGGTTTTCTAAATTTATCTACTTTTGGAGTATTACCTTTATTTTTGTTCTCATTGTCAAGTTTGTTACTATCTTTTGCTTTTTTGATTAAATAATATTCAAGATAATCAATATCAGAACGAGTTAGGCTGTCATCGGACGTCGTTATGATAAGAACTCGTTCCCACCAGTCTTTTCCATTTATATGCTGTTTAACTCGTTTTGCCAAATCAGAAGATTGACCTACATAAACTTTATTTTCAGATAATAGTAAATAAACACCAAACTTATTACATGCTTCGGAAGATATTAATTGATTAATTGACGCCCTCGGAGCAATATACATCTCCCCTGGATTCCAATTTGAGTCAACGATATTAATAATACCTTTAAGAGTACCATCGTCTAATAAAATTTTAACAGTTTTTGCTTTTGGACTGCCCACTAGGATCTCCTTATATTATAGTTAAAATTAAATGATTGTTCTAACGGCCTTTGCAACATACCAAAGCATTACGGGTGGAATGGCATTTCCTAATGCACGATACTGTGCCCCTTCGGATCCAACTAGACGGAATCTTTCAGGAAATGATTGGATTCTAGCTACCTCTCTAGGAGTAAACCGTCTATATCTATCGCCAATTTTTAATACAGGATCAGTACTATTTAATGAAACTTTTGCAAGATGTGCCCCGACAGTATTACAAGGTTTTGTGATATCTTGAGCTCGACCTTTATTCATATTGTCTTTATTGCGCATCATTCCTGCGACAGCCTTTTCACTAAAATAATATTTATCATCAACAACAGAGTCGATTACTTCCTGCAAAGGAATATAATCTTCTTCATTTTCAATAGGGACCGTTGGAAATTTAAAGTCAATATTAAGATCTTTCCTAAAACCAACAATTATCACACGTTCTCTTTTTTGAGGAACGCCAAATTTGGCAGAATTTAAAATAGCATATTCTACATCATATCCACTATTTTCAAATTCTTTAATAATTAATGGAAATGCTTCCTTATTATTTGCTGTTAATATGCCTTTGACATTCTCTGCAATGAAACATTTTGGTTGTCTGTCACGAAGTATTCTGCACATTTCAAAGAAAAGCTTTCCCCTGTCATCTTTTATGCCTAATCTTTTTGGATTTTGTGCAACAATTGAAAAAGATTGACATGGAAAACCACCAGTTAGAATATCAAAACCAGGTAAGTCGGAAGATTTTACCATTCTAATGTCCCTATTATCAGGAATAATTCCGAAATTCTTTTGAAAAATTTTGCATGCATTGGCATCTATATCGTTCGCATAAACAATCTCAACTTGATTTGATGCATAATATTTATTTAAAAAGTTAAAATCACCAAGGAGACCTACATCTGTGCCACCGCATCCACAGAATAAAGATGCTACTTTCAATTTTTCCATGTTAATAACTCCTCAAAAGTTCCGACCCTATTTGGATCAAAGGTAATATCAGCACCATCTTGTGGAACCATTTCTATCTTATCTTGTTTGTAAAGACCTACAGGATCTTGTAATAGAAAGAGTTTTCTTTCATTTTTGCTTATCATTAACCTATAAATAAAATAGCGATCATGAGTACTGCTTGCTGTATTCCATTCGTTTGAAGTAAGATGTACTTTATTGAAGTGCAAAGGTTTTGAACTTATAGTTGTCTTAACTTCAATAAACCGTTTTCGACCATCGAGCTCAACAGATCCGATATCATAACCTACAGCAAACTGCGTTGGTATTCGTTTTATTAGATGAATTAGATCTTCTCTGCCACCTAATTTTACACGCATACATTCATGACCATGCACAAGTCCTTCGCCTATATCGCCAATGTCTTTTGTCGAGAACTTATCTTGATAGGTTGCAATTCTTTTAGAAAATTCATCTTCTCGATTAATAAAATCAGTTAGTTTGGCATTAACGGTATGCATTGAAGCAGATTTGAGATTATCTAATTCATCTCTATCCGTAGCAATAAATGCTAATATATCTGTTGAGAAATCCGTGTCATCCATATTACGGTTTACATAAGTAAACCAAGGGTTGATACATTCCTTTACTTTATAGATATCAGCATTTCGATTTTTAATCATTATATCATATCCGTCAAACCATTCATTAGATTCGCAGAATTTGATAATGGTTTCTTCTTCAAGAGTATTTAAATAATATGTACGTCCGTCATAGGTTTTTAATAAATTAGCAATTTCCATATAATCGATGATGTCACCAGCATATCTAATTACGTCACCAGTTTGATCATATGTACAACGATTTCTTCGATTTTCTGATATTCTTTCCCAGGTATTTTGAACACCCTCGTTATCTCTTGTAACTCGCAGGTCATTAAAAATACAGTGACAGGCCTCAAATTTTGTAATGCCTATTGCATTTCCACAATTATGATTAGCATATCTTAATAATTTCAGTATATATTGTGCTGGCTTAAAATGGATTCCGGCGTTTATTTGATCGATGACACTCAGTGGTTTGATGTGTGCTCCGGGATATTGAAAATTATAAAGAAATACTTTAAAAAATTCGACTAAATCCTGATGCTCGGCTAGTTCAAGTGCTCTCTTTCAAGGTTTATCATTATCACCATCATGCTCAATAAAACCGAATAAAGCTGAAATTTCTGTACGCCAATTATTAATAGTTTTTAATTCTCTATGGGCATTTCCAGGATATTTAAATATCGCATTATTTATCGCTTCAACAAATTGATCTTTTGGAAGATCGCCAATTCTGGAAATTTCTTCGGCTACAAAAATTAGTACATTTTCAATATCGCCTTTAAATCTTGGCCTGACATGATGTATTCTAAAATAATAATTTTCAGGAATTTTGTATTCACTCATAATTTTTTTCCAAATAATCTTTAACTGAGTTTGCTATAGCTTCTGCCATTATTGGTGGAACAGCATTTCCTACTTGTCTAAATTGCTGTGTTTTATTTCCCAAAAAGATAAAATCATCCGGAAATGATTGGATCCTTGCACATTCTCTAACAGTTGGAACACGATTATATTCATAATGAAAGTGATGTCTATGTCCTGTATCAATAGTGGGAGCAGGTTTATCATCAGGAAATCTAGTCCAAGCGACATGAAAGTTTCTAGTGTGGCGATATTCTTCAGGCAGGTCTTTATAATTTCCACCTGAAGGTACCATGGAAATGATTTCTTTTACTCTTTCCGAATGGTTAGCCGCGATATGATTATGAACTTTTTTGGAGTTTTGTCTCATTAGTTTTTGATATGAATTTGTCGGTTCTGTATAATAGCATTGTTCCTCAGTTCCTAATTCATCAATTAATGGTGGAAGGTCGGATAATGCCATTTTACAAGTCACGACTTCTTTTGAGGTTTTTGGATAATAAAATACCCCTCTTTTAACACCGACAAAAATGACCCTTCGTCTTTTTTGCGGCACACCATAATCTGATGCTAATAATATTTTATATTGAACGTTGTATCCAAGCTGCTGAAAATTTTCAATAATACTGTCTTTTATTTGACCACCGAATAATTGAACAAGACCAGGCACATTTTCTATTACAAAGGCTTTTGGTTGTATTTCTTTTACTAGCCTAATATATGATAAATAAAGTTTATTGCGTGGATCATCCAGTTTTCTGAATCCGGATAATGACATGCCTTGGCAAGGTGGTCCACCAATAATAATATCAATGGTTTTATTGCCTATTAATTGTTTTATATCATCATTGTATGTTATTTTGGATATATCTCCACAAATAGATTTTGCACCCTTATGGTTTAATTCGAAGGTTTCTAATGCATTAGCATCATTATCAATACCTAATAATATATTAAATCCGGCCCGTTGAAACCCATTAGATAAGCCTCCGCAGCCACAAAATAAATCAATTGCATTATATTTTTTCATTTCTATTTCCTTATTTTCCACAGCATTGTTAATAACTATACTATGTACTAGTTTTATAATCCTATTCGATATTTTAAGCAGATATTTTTTTAAAATCTGTTGTGGTCAAGCATTTTTGTAACAAATATGGCTAAAATATTGTTCTTAAACAGATACATCAAATACTCTGTCTAAGAACTTTAAATCTTTTAAGTTCATTGATTCCTTTCCATTTCCACGGCT
>Ga0256406_1003555_pt1 | contig 19169 bp, 17 predicted proteins | sample RumenRJG_03DNA_FD_185986 | JGI IMG/M metagenome (GOLD analysis project Ga0256406, IMG submission 185986) | Bovine rumen microbial communities from Lethbridge, Alberta, Canada - RJG_03 | ecosystem: Host-associated > Mammals > Digestive system > Stomach > Rumen | place: Canada: Alberta | collected...
ATTCCAGTACGGTTACTGACCTGAAGAAACTGGCAGCGGAACAACAAATACTCCGGGCAGCCTAAGACATAGCACTCTTTCAGGCGCCTAAGAGAAAATCAATTTACACACAAACTTGGACTTGACTCGGCGAAGACGGTGATCTTCTCGATGAGCTTTTTGTCCGCACTCCTTATCTTCAATTGGCTGACTGGTTGAGCGTCAAAAAGGCTGGAAGTTAAGATTTAGTGCTTGATATTTTGAAAGCCTTCGTTATAATCAAAGTAGGGAATACCCTACTTTCGTGGAAGGAGGCGAACATTATGGAAAAAATATTAGATAAGAGCACTTTTACGGATGATGCTAAGGTAATGTCGAAAGGACAGGTGACAATACCCAAAGATGTCAGAGAGGTTCTGGGCGTTGGTAATGGGGATCGTGTGACATTTGTGGTTGATCATGGAAAGGTCACTGTTGTGAACTCAGCTGTTTTTGCAATGAAATACTTGCAGGATCAGCTTAAAGGTGAAGCGGAAAAGCTGGGGCTTGAATCGGAGCAGGACATTAACGATCTGATGAAGTCTATCAGAGATGAGGATTGAGGATGAAGGTATTTATTGACAGCAACGTCCTGTTCTCAGCCGCACTTTTTCCCGGAAGCACACCTGCATTATCGAGCCGTACCTGGATACCGTCCGAGCTCATCGTGTCAGCGGTTGTTATCGCTTTTTTGCCGTCTCGGACTATCGGGACGGCTTTTCTGTTTTTCGCGAATTCCAAACATGATATACTAAGTAACGAAATTGTGCTAACGAGAAATGAATATAATTGCTACTGATTTCAAAGCCACTTGGAAGAAGACAAGATATGTATTCCAAGATATAAATGAGGATTTGGAGGTGCAGAGATGAATGTTGAGATTAGGGAATATAAGAAAGTCGATGCAGTTGCGGTAATGAAAATATGGAATCAGGTTGTAGAGGACGGAGTAGCTTTTCCACAGGATGAACCACTTACAGTAGATAATGCAGATGGATTTTTCAGCCAACAGACATATACCGGGGTTGCCGAAGATACAGACAGCGGAGATATTGTTGGAATGTATATCCTTCACCCGAATAATGTCGGACGCTGTGGTCATATCTGCAATGCGTCCTATGCTGTCCGCAGAGATATTCGCGGAGAGCATATTGGGGAGAAGCTGGTAAAAGACAGCCTTTCAATGGCACACGAAAAAGGATTCCGGATCCTGCAGTTTAATGCAGTGGTGGCAAATAATATTCATGCGATACATCTTTATGAGAGGCTTGGTTTCAAGAGAATAGGAACTGTACAGGGCGGATTTCATATGCCAGATGGGACGTATGAGGATATCATCCTTTTTTGCCATACAGTTTGCTAAAGGATGCAGGTGCCAGGCACCAACATATACGGCCTGCTCACCATAGCAGGCTTTTTTTGTTAACTTTTCCTCAGAATAACTACATTTTTTTATTATGTGCTGATTTATGTCATTATTCAAGTTAAAAATAAGGCACTGGTCGACAGAAAAGAGGGAGAGTGCCAAACTACATATGAGCTTATAATAGCCAATATATTTATTTTAGAAAAAGGGTAAAAATGCCCAAAATCTAAAATAGGTATTGCAGTTTTGAACTGATTGGCTATACTTTAGAAAAAGGGTAAAAATACCTTAAATCTAAAATAGTGAGGTAGCCTATGGAGATTAGAAGAGATCGTTACTTGAATAGATTGATCAGTAAGAAAAATAATGGTCTAATCAAAGTGATTACAGGCATCCGCAGAAGTGGAAAGTCATATTTGTTATTCAATCTGTACTTTGACTATTTGATTTCAATAGGGGTACCGGAAAGCAATATTATTACAATTCCACTGGATGACGTTGATTATGAAGAGTTCTGTGATCCACATGCTCTTAATAAATATATTAAAACGAAGATTTCAGATAAGAGTCAGCAGTATTATGTTTTCATTGATGAGGCACAATATGCAATCACGAAAGAAGAAATGAAAAACCCAGATCATCCGATTCGTCTATATGGTGTATTGAATTCACTTCTGAGAAGAAAGAATGTAGATGTATATGTTACTGGAAGTAATTCGAAATTTCTGTCTTCGGATATCATGACAGAGTTCAGAGGCAGGGGGGATGAAATTCATATTTCAACATTGTCGTTCTCGGAATTCTATGCAGCTTCTGACAAGGAAATGGCAGATGCATGGAATGATTATCTGTATTATGGCGGATTACCGCATATACTGTTCGAACCGGACAATGAGTCAAAGAGTGTATATTTGGAAAGGTTGAATAAAGAAATATATCTTCGTGATTTATGCGAGCGATATGACATACGTGAACAGAATGGTATGGAATCCTTGATGAAGGTGATTTCTTCAGCTATTGGGTCGCTTACAAACGCACAGAAAATATCTGATACATTCAAAAGCAGTGGGGATAAAACATTATCCATGCCAACAATTTCAAATTACCTGAAATATCTACAGGAGAGCTTTTTGATTCAAAAAGCAGAAAGATATGATATTAAGGGAAGAAAGTATATCAGTACACCATCGAAGTATTACTATACAGATCTCGGTCTTCGAAATGCTCTTCTAAATTTCAGGCAGTTTGAAGAAACACACTTAATGGAAAATGCTATCTACAACGAACTGATTTACAGAGGATATAGTGTAGATGTTGGAGTTGTTGAGGTAAGGATACCAGAAGATGGGAAGCTGTTGAAAAAGCAGCTTGAAGTTGACTTTGTGGTAAATCATGCAAGCAGAAGGTACTACATACAATCAGCATTTGCATTGCCGAATCAAGAAAAGGTAGAGCAGGAACAGGCTTCATTAATTAAGATCCCCGATTCCTTTAAAAAAATTATAATTGTTGGCGGAAATACTCCATTAAGGAGAAATGAAGAAGGAATCACAGTAATGGGGATTTTCGATTTTCTGCTGAACGAAAACAGTTTGGATTTGTAAGAGGATGTGAAAGATTAATGAACGATTTTATGATGAGTGAGATGAGTGCCTTTCCTATGTGAGAGAGCATCCTGGGATGCAGGTGCCAGGCACCAACATAGGGCGATGTTTGCGGATTGAAAATATTCACGTATGAATTGATAAAAAAACGGCGCTGATGTAAAATATTAGACGTGATGTAAACGTTAACACGTGAAATTCAAGTAAGGTGAGAGTGATATGAGTAATGAGTAATGAGAATATTATTTCGGAAGAAAAGAAAGCTGAATTGATAGATGTCCTCACCGAAGAACTTCCTGCTCTCAGAGCGAAGCTGGCTATTACGCAGGAAGACCTGTGTGGAATCGTTGGAATCAGTCGACAGACATATAGTTCCATCGAAACCAAAAAGAAGAAAATGTCGTGGAACGTATTTCTGTCTTTGATTATGTTTTTTACAAACAATGATAAGACCGTTCATGTGATAGATTCGATAGGAGCATTCCCTGATGAATTGAAGGAATCACTGAACGTAAGCAATAGATAATGAACCTTGAGGATGAAAAAATGGTTGATTATAATCTGGATTTTGACGAGGGCATTATTATCGAAACAGAGGGAGTACACCGCTCCGGGAATGGTGGAAACTCCGACATTAAAAAGATGCTGCTCACTAACAAAAATATTATATACGTGACCAATCAAAAAACTGGCGGTATGTTCTCCAAGTCTGTTGATGTGGTCGACAAGGTACCCCTTTCTGAAGTGAAAGTTATCAATGGACAGGTTTTTGTCACCCAGAAAAAGACGGATCTGTTTGAGTATGCGCTACAGATTCAATTCGTCAGCGGTATCGAGGAGTATTCCTATAGTGAAGGCTCAAAAAAGATAACAAACCAATGGGTGAGCGAATTAAATCGGTTGCTTGGAAACGGTCAGCCTGTACAAGAACAGAGCGCGACTAAGAATAGTTTTCTTGGAGAATTATCAGATATAGCCTCAAGTATCGGTACGATGGCAGGTACGTTAGGCCAATCGGTATCCTCTGCAGCAAAACAGGCAGCAGATCAGGCGGGCATTGCTTATGAAAACGCAAGAGCGCAAATGGAGGCAAAAAAGCAGAAACAGGCTCAGGCAGAAGTTGCGTTTCAGCAGACGTTCGCTCCTCAACAGCAGGCACAGCCGTCTAATCCAGGGACAAAGTTCTGTCCGGGATGCGGGACTGCGGTAAGCTCGTCAGCTCCTACAATGAATGTACCGTCTATTCCAACAGATGCTCCTGTGAATCCTGCGGCTCGACAGCAGGAATTTGCCGGGATTATTGTGAAATGCCCTAATTGTGGACAGCCGATCAGCAATACTGATGTTGTTTGCCCTTCATGCGGATATCAAATTACAGGACGAGCAGCAAGCAGTTCTGTGCAAAGACTTCAGGATCAACTAATGGCTGTTGAGTACAGCAGACAGCAGAAAACCGCTTTGGGCAGCTTGGTGCATTCGTTCACTGGACACGATGATGAAGAATCGGTTATCAGTAGCAAGAAAGTAACTTTAATAAAAAGTTTTCCAATTCCAAACACAATTGAGGAAATTGCAGAGTTTGTAATTCTTGCGGCAGGAAGTATAGACGTTAATTTGTCAAAGGTGTCACTTGGAAATAAGTTGGGGCGCGCGGGTAATGATTCCAAAGCAAACGAAAGGGGAATCAGCGATGCCTGGGTAGGCAAATTGCAACAGGCATATCAAAAAGCAGAATTAACCTTCTCTGATAAGCCTATTTTTGCGAAGATTAAAGAAATATATATAAAAAAGATGACAGAATTGAATATGCTAAAGAAATAAGGAACTATCTATTCTTATGCTCGAACTGCTGTTTTATTGTGATAATGTAACGAAATTTATAATCAAAAACGAAGGATAAATGGGGTGTAACATAAAATGGCATATTGTACTGAGTGTGGTCAAAAATCGATGATGGTGTTAAATTCTGCCCTAATTGTGGGGAAGTGATTAATTAATTTACAGCTAAATGCCCGACATGCTGCTATGAATTTCGATGGACTAAGGTTTAGAGGAATGAGTAATAAGAGCAAACAAAAGGAGGATAATTAGTCATGGCACTATTTGGAAAGCCCAAAGCCGGAGGCTTTATGGATGAAATCCGTTGTGATGAGCCATCGTACCTCATCTGGAAATGGCATCCGGCAGGATCACAGGCAGGCAACAACAATCGGGAGAATGCGATCCGCTGGGGATCTTCTCTTCGTGTCAAAGATGGAGAAGTTGCGGTCTTCGTATATAACCAAAAGAACGGTATTATGCAGGACTTCATCGAGGGTCCATACGATGAAATCATTAAGACGGAGAACTTTCCAGTTCTTGCAAGTATTGTGGGACTTGCATATCAAGGCGGAACGCCTTTCCAGGCAGAGGTCTATTTCATTAATCTTGCCAGGGTGGTTCAGATTCCGTTTGCCGTTCCGTATTTTGATCTCTATGATCCGAGATATTTGGACTTCGGAGTACCGACAGCAGTACGCGGAAAACTGACATTTAACATTGCTGACTATCATGAGTTCATAAAGCTGCACCGTCTTGCCAGCTTTGATTTGAATGCTTTCCAGACACAGATAAGAGATGCAATGTCTCGTTATGTCAAAAGTATCGTAACGAATATTCCGGCAGAGAAGAATATTCCTGTTGTGCAGATAGAACGCGCTATCGCACCAATCAATGAAGCTGTTGAAGCAAATGTAAGAGAGCGGTTCGAACGTGATTTCGGGGTCAATATTACGGCTGTAGATATAAACACCATCGAGGTGGACAAGACCAGCGAGGGATATCAGCAACTTAAGGCGGTTACACAGGATTTGGCTGCGGCTACTGTCCAGGCACAGACCGAGGTCAACATCAAAAATATGCAGGATATGCAGAAAATCAATGCTGAAAACATGGAAGAGACGATGCGTATCCAAAGAGAAGAAGCTCAGTACGCCCAGCGGAAACAGACGCAAACGTCAAACTTTGCTGCTTATCAGCTTGAACAGCAGGCTGCAGTTGGCATTGCCGGAGCAGAGGCTCTGGGACAGATGGGCGCAAACGGTGCTACAGAAATGTCCGGCGGTGGTGGAATGAATCCTGCCGCGATGATGACCGGGATGGCAATGGGCGGAGCAATAGGTCAGAACATGGCCGGTATGATGAACGGTATGATGCAGGGAATGAACGGTCAGCAACCTGGAACTCAGCAGCCTCCTCAGGGAATGACTCCTCCTCCCATTCCGAATGTGGCATATCATGTGGTTCAGAATGGACAGGCTGCAGGTCCCTTTGATATGGCTGCTTTGTCACAGATGGTTTCCGCAGGTACATTAACGAAAGATACTCTTGTTTGGAAACAAGGGATGGCAGACTGGGTTAAGGCAGAAACGGTGCAGGAACTTCAGCCGTTATTCAGTTCTTCAGTTCCACCAGTTCCGCCACAAGCGTAGGAGGTGAGTAAATGAGTACTGATTTTTATTCAATGGATAAACTGGTTGAGTTTGGAATGAGCATGGCCATTGCCAATCAGATGGCTTCATCCATGAACCAGTCGCTTAATCAAATGCAGGTTCCTGGCGCAGGAAAGGCAATGCCTACCAGTGTTGACAATATTTACTTTGCGGTCATTGACGGAAAACAATCGGGTCCGTATTCATTGACGGAATTATCAAGATTGATCGCAGAAAAGAAAATCGTTAAAGAAACATATATCTGGAAGCCGGGAATGGCACAGTGGGAACTTGCTGAAAATGTCAGCGAGGTTTTGCGCTTGGTGGCAATCACGCCTCCTCCAGTTCCTACTACAAACGAATGATGTGACACTTTGGCCGCCGCGCGAAAACGGCGGTCAATTTGCTACTTGGCGAAACAACGAAGATTTGTAATGAAGGGAAAGAGTAATACAACGTGAGTGCTACGATTATTGCAGAAATCAGAAGACTTGCTCAAGCCTTTAGGGAAGGCATAGAGAAAGCTGTTGAAAGCGGCGATATCTCCTCAAGAACTACTAAATCAACAATGCCGTATTTTCCAAAAGGTTGCTGTGGAGTTGCGATTGACCTTCTCGCACAATATCTGTTAGAAAAAGGCACTCATACAAGAAGCGTCCACGGAGAATATGACTTCGATGATTGGGAGAATAAGTTTCCGCATACATGGCTTGAAACTGATGGTGGAGTAATAATTGATTCGGCGCAAGTGTCGGGATCAGATGTCATGCATACCTTGGACCTTTTAACGATGGGTGTCGCAGAAAATACGGAAATGGGGTGTTTAAACACATGAGTGAATACAAGCCGCCGTTCCACACGACGGATAAGATTACCAACTTAGTTGCCGCTATCAGCGAGCAGATCGGTAGGATCAAAGTGCTCTCGCATGGCAATCTGAATCCGCACCTGAGAAAAGAAAACAGAATACGGACAATTCATTCATCGCTTGCCATCGAGCATAATTCCCTTTCTCTTGAACAAGTTACGGCCATCGTTGATGGAAAGCATATTCTTGGAAATCCAAATGAAATCCGGGAAGTGAAGAATGCCTACGACACATACGAGATGATGCTTTCTCTTGATCCCTACTCTGTGAAAGATTTGCTGAAGGCTCATAAGATGATGATGGAAGGCTTGATTCCGGAGAATGGGAAATTCCGCTCCGGAGGGGTAGGCGTGTTTGATGGAGATGTAGTCGTTCATATGGCTCCTCCTGCAAGACTTGTACCTGGAGAAATTCAGGATCTGTTCGACTGGTACAAATCCTCCGAAATCCACCCGCTGATCCGCACCGCGATCTTCCATTACGAGTTCGAATTTATCCATCCGTTTGCAGACGGCAATGGCCGTATGGGGAGGATGTGGCATAGTCTGCTTTTGGGAAAATGGAATGAGATATTTTACTGGCTGCCGATAGAAGAGCTGATTCGTACCCGGCAGCAGGAATACTATGACGCTCTTGGTAAATCAGACCAGGAATCTGATAGCAGCACGTTTGTTGAGCTCATGCTGGAAATCATCCTTGATACTCTGAGAAAAACGACAGTCGTAGGAAATGCTGATGAGGCGGTTAAGAAGAAAAATCCTTCAGTACAGAAATTGCTTGATGTTCTCGGTGACGAGGAATTGTCCGCTGCTCAAATCATGGAGAGGCTTGATCTTTCTCATAGACCAACGTTTCGCAAGAACTATCTGAATCCGGCATTAGCACAAGGAGTTATCGAAATGACAATTCCCGACAAGCCTAACAGCCGAAATCAGAGGTACAGGAGAAAGCAACTTGATCGCTGACCGACCAAGTTAAGCGACCAAGATACCGACCAAGTTAGTGCATATGGGGTTGAGACCTTGATAATGGCTTGATGAACTCCAGATGAGCATGTTGAGATGATGGCCTCCCTCTTGCCAAAGGATTCAGGTGCCAGGCACCAACATACAAATAAGAAAAGAACCGCAGAAAATGCTTGAAAATAGGCATTTCTACGGTTCTTTTTGCATTCTTTGGTGGCATATATAAATATCCAAACTTTTTTCTATCGAAAACCAATTGACAGAAGATAGTCATAGTGATATTAATATGATATCACTTAGATATATCCAGCCAAGGGTAAGCGAGTCGGTAATTTTTGACTGAAATTTATTCGAGAGGCACTTTTTCGTAAGATTTTCTGAAGGTTCAAGTGGACTTGAACCAGGCTCACGATAATTACGGCTGGATTCATCCGGTTACTACCGGGAAGGAGACATTATGGAAGAGAAAGTTTTGGATAAGAAACAGAATGGTATGGGTGTGCTGCTTGTCGTGATCGCGCTTTATGGTCTGTCGGTCGCTGGTTTAATGTCCAAATCTATGGTCATTGAAGTGGTTTCCGGTATCTATTGCTGCATCGGTTGGATCTTTTTTCTTGGACTTAAGGTGATAAAGCCGAATGAAGCGCTTGTTCTTACCCTCTTTGGTAAGTATGTCGGAAGCCTGAAAAATGAAGGTTTCTACTTCGTCAATCCTTTTTGTGTTGCAGTGAATCCAGCTGCTGCAACGAGACTGGGTCAGAGCGGGGACGTGGATGAAAATAAGGCAGCAAAGATTTTTGCTCCAAATATGTCGTCTGCAAAATCGGCGGAAGCAGTTTCCAGGAAGCTCTCCCTGAAGTCTATGACACTGAGTAATGCCAAGCAGAAGGTCAATGATGTCCTGGGGAATCCGGTTGAGATCGGTGTTGCAGTCATCTGGAAAGTAACGGACACAGCAAAAGCTGTATTCAATGTCGATAATTATAAGGAATACCTCTCTTTGCAGGTGGACACGGCAGTTCGGGACATTGTAAAGATTTATCCTTATGATGTTTCCCCGAATGTAGACACAACCGGTGACGGTAATGCAGATGATGGAAGTCTGAGGGGTTCTACGACGATCGTTGCAGAGCGGATTCGCCGGATGATTCAGGAAAAAGTTTCAAACGCAGGCATTACAGTGGAAGAAGCCCGTATTACATACCTTGCTTACGCGCCGGAGATCGCAGCAGTCATGCTTCAGAGACAGCAGGCATCTGCCGTCATTGACGCGAGAAAGATGATTGTGGACGGAGCAGTCGGCATGGTGGAAATGGCATTAGACAGACTGAAGGAAAATGGTGTGGTCGATCTCGATGAGGAGAGAAAAGCAGCTATGGTATCGAATCTTTTGGTTGTCCTCTGCGGAAATCATGATGCTCAGCCTGTGGTTAATTCCGGAAGTTTGTATTAAGGGGTTTTACCCATGAAGAAGAAACAGATTCCTCTGAGACTGAATGAAGAATTGTATAATGAGATTGCGGCCTGGGCCGAGGATGATTTTCGATCTGTCAATGGGCAGATCGAATTTCTCCTGACTGAGTGTGTCAAAAAGAGGAAGAAGGGCGGGAGCCAAAAGTCGGAGGAAATATAATAAAACTTCCCACATCGATAATGAAATTCTTCGTTGCAAAGATTCATTTGCTAGTTGCCAAGAGATGCACAGATGGTGGCGAACATTGTGTTTTTCGTTGTGAGCGAGCACGCTAATTGAGGCTTCTCTGACAGCCGTCCAAGCAGAAATGCTTCTTTAAAATATATTGCAACTGCAAGAATTTAATTCAAGCATTTCTGCGCGTTTTGTCAGAGAGCCTCTAAAAGATGCGTGCGAGCAAACAGAAAAACACAACTTGTGAGCCACCACTGTGACATTTCTTGGCAAGCTTCCATGAATCCTTGCAACGAAGATGATTCATAAAATGTGGGAAGTTTTTTAAAATATATCAGAACAGATGCTCTTCCGGCAGATAATCCGGCAGTCCGTCCACATAGCGAACGGCGGGCTCTCCCTGAATGAGTGGTTTCAGATATTCAATCATCTTTTCTGTTACGTCATCGCCGCTTTCGTTGATGAAATCGCGGGGGACATTTCTAACCGCGTTTGCTACGGAAGAGACCGGAGTTTCTGCGTATTGGACCTTATATGGAGCGGATGACTCGCGCTTGATCACGGTCATAAGTCCGGTTTTGCCTGAAAGCGCTAGCGATACCGCAGTCTCTCCAAGGAGACCGGCCTCCTTTAGATCCGTGAGTGATGCCATGTGCATGGCACAGCGCTGGAGCACGTTTATCTCAACAGAACGGACTTTTATCTTCAGCTCATCTCGCATGATATTTTCGAGAGTTTTTCCGGCGCCTGAGAGCATAGCGTGTCCGAATTTGTCCAGGCGCTCTGAGGAAGAGCTGATGTACTTTCCGTCTTTGTCTCTGATGCCTTCAGAGACGGCTATGATGACGGAATTTTTTTTCTTGAGAAGTTCGCGGGTGCACTTTATGCAGTCATCCAGACTGAAAGCTACTTCCGGCAGATATATAAGATCCGGAGCCGGGCTTCCGGCGGTCCTCGCAAGAGCTGACGATGCCGTCAGCCATCCGGCGTCGCGTCCCATGATCTCTGCTATGGTTACGCTGGGATCGGCGTAGATATAAGCGTCATAGGCGATTTCCCGCACGGTGCAGGCGACGTATTTCGCGGCCGAACCGAAGCCCGGCGTGTGATCCGTGCAGGCGAGGTCGTTGTCGATCGTCTTCGGGATACCGATAACGCGGACTTCTGAGCTGATGGAGTCGGCGTATTTGGACAGCTTGTCAACAGTGTCCATGGAATCATTTCCACCTATATAGAAAAAAGCTCCAATGTCATATTTTTTAAATATCTCAAAAATTCTTTTATAATCTGCTTCTCCGTCAGCTCCCGAGGGAATCTTATATCTGCATGATCCGAGGTACATGCCCGGTGTGAGGGAGAGGCGACCGGTGAAATCAGGGATAGAGGCGGAACGTTCGCTTAAATCCATGATATTGTCATTCAATACGCCGATGATGCCGTTGATTGCGCCATATACCTTGCCGAATGCTTTTGATTTTTCTGCGGCTGTTAATGCGCCTGCCAGGCTTGAGTTGATTGCGACAGTGGGACCGCCGGACTGAGCTATCATACAGTTCATTTCTATCCTCGAATCTAAAATTCCTTCCGATTTTACGTGGAATATTCTAAAAGTTTTTCGAATCAATTACAAGTGGTCTGATTCCGTGGCCTGTTTCGTGCGGGTGTATATTGACTGATGTTGACAGGTTTTCTATAATTCATGTATATAGGATTTTTTAAGAAGATTGGAGACATCATGCAAAAACTACGCAGGATAACGGTATCTTTTCTTACACTGATCATGATTTTATCAGTTGCCTTTGTTCCAATAAGGACAAAAGCTGAAGGCACTGTGAGAATCGATTTCTCAAACAGGCATCCGTCAGCAGGTTCAACTGTAAATATCAGAGTCTGGGATCTGAATGGAGCGACCCAGACAGTTACAGTTGCGTATGATCCGGGACTCCTTACGATCACCGGAGCTTCGACATCGTATTCCGGCGGGAATGGAAGCGTCACGCTGACTGGCAGCAATGTCTATTTGTATATGAAGACCAATGCAGCAGGCACTTCTCCGGTAAAGGTATATATAAACGGAGCTCAGGCTCAGAGCGCTCCGCTTCGCATTGGAAAAAGCGCTGAGGAGCTTCAGAAGGAAAAGGCGGCTCAGGAACAGGCTGCAGCTGCTGCAGCTCAGAAAAAAGCTGAAGAAGAGGCGGCAGCTAAGAAAGCTGCTGAAGAGGCAGCAGCTAAGCAGGCGGAAGAAGCAGCAGCGGCTCAGCAGGCAGCCGAGGCAGCTGCGAAGAGAATCGGAGACGATAATTATTATGTCGAGGTCGCTGCGCCCCAGTCGGTTCCAATTGATTCGATGAAATCCGTAAAGCTGATTATCGGAGACAGGCAGTTTGACGCATATCAGATCGATGATGACAGCTCAAATGATACCAGCATCTACTATGTATATGGTACGGATAAAAACGGTACTGCCGGTTGGTTTACTTATAATGCGGCAGATCAGAAGATCGAAGCCGCGGACATGGATGCTCTCGCAAAAACAATAAAGGAAAAAGAAGAGAAGGAAGCTGCCGAGAAGAAAGCCGAAGAGCAGAAAGCAGCGGAAAAAGAGCAGGCATCAGAAACTGAACCGAATGAGGAGAAGGCAGAAGACAAGGGATTTTTAAGTAAATTATCTGATAAAAAGGTTCTTATTATTGCAGTTATTGCGGTCATTGTAATTCTTCTTATAATTATTCTCGCTGTAAAAGCAGGAAAAAAGAAGTCTTCATCCGAGTCGAAAGAATCTCGGAGCAATAAGAAGAAAAACAAGAGAAGGAAAACCATACCTGCAGAAAAAGATGATAATGGATACGCCCCGCTTAATGAGGAGCCTGCCGATTATGATAAGGAATACAAGAATTCCGTCTACAGAAGCCTTCTTGAGAATGAAGAAGGCGGTTCCGCCAATTCTTATAACGGGGACGGTGAGATACTGCCTACCGTAGAATCAGTTCAGGCTGAGAGAGAGGCGAGAGCCAATGAATATATGTCTGATGCATCTGATTCAGCGCCTGAGACCGCGGCAGTTGAGTCTTCATCTGCCGGGACGGCAATGGGAACACTAGATTCAGCACCTGAGACCGCGGCAGTTGAGCCAGAAGCGAATGCTGCTGAACAGCAGCTTAATATATTTGAGCCGGCGGATTCGGAATCTCAGTCACCGGTAACTTCTGAACCATTTGTTTCCGAAGAACCTATAAAGGCAGTTGACACTGCGGTATCAGAAGAGCCGGCAAAGGCAGTTGACACTGCGGTATCAGAAGAGCCGGCAAAGGCAGTTGACACTGCGGTATCAGAAGAACCGGTTACAGAGTCAGCTGAACCGGCAGCTGATGAGGCTCTGTCAGAGACTCCCGCAGCTTCTGAACCGGTCGATATGACTCCAGCAGCTTCTGAACCGGTCGATATGACTCCAGCAGATTCTGAACCGGTCGATACGACACCAGCAGCTTCCGAACCGGTCGATACGACTCCCGTAGCTTTTGAACCGGTCGATACGACTCCCGCAGCTTCTGAACCGGTCGATACGACTCCAACAGCTTCTGAGCCGACAAAGGGAAGAAAACCCAAGAAGCGGAGATTCAGACACAGAGTAGATGATTTCTGGGATTATACCGGAAATGATGATGAAGAGTATGTAGAAGCCGAGAGACAGGCAGAAGCTGAAAGACAGGCAAGAGAAGAAGCTGAAAGACAGGCAGAAGCTGAAAGACAGGCAAGAGAAGAAGCCGAGAGACAGGCAAGAGAAGAAGCCGAGAGACAAGCTAGAGAAGAAGCCGAAAGACAGGCAGAAGCCGAGAGACAGGCAAGAGAAGAAGCTGAGAGACAGGCAAGAGAAGAAGCAGAGAGACAGGCAAGAGAAGAAGCCGAGAGACAAGCTAGAGAAGAAGCTGAACGACAGGCAAGAGAAGAAGCTGAAAGACAGGCAAGGGAAGAGGCTGAGAGACAGGCAGAAGCCGAGAGACAGGCAAGAGAAGAAGCCGAAAGGCAGGCAAGGGAAGAGGCTGAGAGACAGGCAGAAGCCGAGAGACAGGCAAGAGAAGAAGCCGAAAGGCAGGCAAGGGAAGAAGCAGATCGGGCGCTCCTTGATGATATGCCTCCGGTTTATACTGACACCAAGCTTCCTGATTACAGACCCCGTATCACTCCGGAGGCTGATGTGACAGAAGATTCGAAACCGGAAGCTGAAGAAAACGGGACTCTGGCAGCTTCTTCGGAGTCCGTAACTGATGAGAATAAGCCGGATCAGCAGGAGACTGAAGTAAAATCAGGAAAAATTGACGATACAAACAAGAAATCTTCTTCTGACAACTGGTCTGATGACGACGACTTTATAGATCTTAATGATTTCTGAGAGAAAGGAATAAATGCAGTTTAATAAACAGGCAAAACAGGCGCTTATATACGCAAGAAAAATAGCAAAGCAGACGGGACAGAATTATATTGGAACGGAGCATCTTCTGGCCGGTCTTTTGAGTGTGAATGATTCGGTCGCTTGTCAGATACTTGCAAAGGCTGATGTCACAAAAGCGGATATTATAAGGCTGATTTCGGAATTAATAAAGGGCGATTCCAGAGTAGAACTGATGGATCGACCGGGTTTTACACCAAAGATGCATGACGTCCTTCAATTGGCATCTTCAGCGGCAAGTGCATACGGCGATGATGAGATAGGAACGGAGCATCTCCTTGAGGCGCTTCTTTTTAACCGTGACTGTGCCGGAGCCAGGCTCTTAAATTCAATGAATGTTGATATTGATATGATCATACATGAGCTGGCAAAGTTGACCGGAGAAGAGGAAGGGACTTTTCACAACATGCCTGGAGATGTATCCGGCAGCAGAGTGCAGGGGACTCCGTCACTTGATAAATATTCAAGGGATCTTACCGGACTGGCCGCTGACCACAAGCTTGATCCTGTCGTAGGAAGAGAAACTGAGATTGACAGGGTGATTCAGATCCTGTCAAGGCGGACTAAGAACAACCCCTGTCTTATCGGTGAGCCCGGAGTAGGAAAGACTGCGATTGCAGAAGGTCTGGCTCAGAGGATAGCTGATGGAGATGTGCCGGTGAATCTTTCTGGCAAAAGGCTTATGTCTCTTGATTTGTCAGGAATAGTAGCAGGAACCAAATTCAGGGGCGAATTTGAGGACCGCATCAAGAAAATCATAGATGAGACAGTTTCATGTGGTGATGTGATTATTTTTATTGATGAGATTCATACCCTGATAGGCGCCGGAAGCGCCGAAGGCACGCTTGACGCATCGAATATCCTGAAGCCGGTTCTGGCAAGGGGCGAGCTTCAGGTGATAGGCGCTACGACGATCACGGAATACAGGAAGAGAATAGAGAAAGACGCTGCCCTTGAACGCAGATTCCAGAAAGTGATGGTCGAGGCTCCCGACAGAGAGACTTCGGTAAAAATCCTGACAGGTCTCAGACCTCTCTACGAGTCTCATCATAACGTCTCCATCAGCGACGAGGCTATAAAGGCCTGCGTAGATTTTTCCGACAGATATATCACAGACAGATTTCTTCCCGACAAGGCTATCGACCTTATGGATGAGTCTGCGTCCAGACTTCGCATGAGGAATGTGAAGAGATCGGCTGTGCCAAAGCTGGAGCGTGAAGAAGCGGAGCTGGAGGACGATCTGGTCCAGGCTCTGAGCGATGGTGATATGGACAGGGCGCATGATATCAGAGACAGGCAGAAATCTATGGAAAAGTCCATAGAGAATGAGAAGAAACGCGCTAAAAGAGGAGAGTCCAGGCGCAATCTCGTTCTGACTGAAAATGATGTGGCTCTTACAGTAGCTCAGTGGACCGGGATTCCCGTCACAAGGATTACTCAGTCTGAAGCATCCAGACTTAAAAATCTTGAGAAGGTTATCCACAGACGTGTAATCGGGCAGGAAGATGCCGTTGAGGCAGTGGCAAGGGCTGTGAGACGGGGAAGACTCGGTCTTAAGGAACCGGGAAGGCCTATCGGCTCATTTCTCTTTCTGGGACCCACGGGCGTAGGAAAGACAGAAGTATCAAAGGCTCTTGCCGAGGCTGTCTTCGGTGATGAGAATGCCATGATAAGAGTCGATATGTCCGAGTATATGGAGAAGTACAGCGTATCGAAAATGATCGGGTCGCCTCCCGGATATGTCGGTTATACTGAGGGCGGTCAGCTTTCTGAAAAGGTCAGAAGACATCCTTATTCGGTGGTACTTTTCGATGAGATCGAGAAGGCTCATCCTGACGTATTTAATATTCTCCTCCAGGTACTCGATGATGGTCATATCACTGATTCGCAGGGCAGAAAGATCGATTTCAGGAATACAATAATAATTATGACATCGAATGCAGGAGCCCAGGCTATTGTATCTCCGTCGCATCTGGGATTCGGTTCCGGAGACTCGGAAAAGCAGAATTACGAGCAGATGAAGTCTGGTGTGATGGAAGAGGTGAAAAGAATTTTCCGTCCTGAATTTTTAAACAGGATCGACGAGACCATCGTATTCCGTCAGCTGAATAAAGAAGATCTGGGACAGATAGTGAAGCTTCAGATAGAGCCACTTGTAGAAAGAGCGCGAGAACAGTTCGGGATCAGCCTGCATGTGATGCCGGCCGCAATGAAATTTCTGGTGGATAAATCATTCGATCCGAAATACGGAGCCAGACCGCTTCGAAGGGAGATCCAGACCCGTATCATGGACAGGCTTTCCGATGATCTTCTGAATGAGAGATACGGGAGAGGTCAGCGTGTAACTGTGTCCGTCAAGGGTAATGATCTCGTCTTTAAGACTTCGAAGCAAGGAAACCGCACGTAAAAACAAATGAGTGGCAAAAGGTTCTTTTGACACTCATATCATTTGTATTATAATCATAAGTAAATCTTGGCATTATTATTGGTTCCGGCAGATTTGCCGGATAAGATTTTTATATATGAGAGGAGACCGTTATGGGTGTCATCAAGGAACTGATCCGAGAGGAAAAAGACGGAACAATCAGCTTTGGGGATTATACGCTTCCGGAGAAGAAGAAGCTGTCCGATTTCAAGCATGATGGCGATCTCTATAAGGTAAAGACTTATAAAGATATCACAAAGCTTGAGAAAAACGAGATGTTCGTCTATGAATCTGTTCCGGGAACTGCAGTAGAGCATTTAAACGTAGCTGATGATGCTGTTTCTTTCAAGGTCGAGGGACCGGAAGACGCACAGATTACATTCGAATTGGAGCCCGAGACTGAATATGATATTTTGGTTGACGGCAAGGACGCCGGAACCATGAAGACAAATCTTGGAGGGAAACTCTCTCTGTCGGTCGAGCTTGACAGCTCCAAGTCGATACCGGTGTCTATCAAAAGAAAATAAATAGTACAAGTATTTTAATTTAAAGGCAGCCTCCGTCTATAAGGAAGCTGCCTTTTCGCTTATAAGGGAGAAAGATTTGGCAAAGAAAAACCAGAAAATATATGTCTGCAGTGAATGCGGCTACGAATCCGCGACCTGGCTCGGGAAATGCCCATCCTGCGGAGAATGGAATACATTGAAGGAATTTGAGGAAACCGGGACAAGCTCAGGCAAGGTAATAAAAGAACTCAAGCCCTCTCACCTTTCGGAGATCAGATCGTCTGACGAAAAACGTATATCCACTCATATGGAAGAGATGGATCGGGTGATGGGCGGCGGAATTGTGAGAGGCTCGCTCATACTTATCGGAGGAGATCCAGGTATCGGCAAATCGACGCTTATGCTGCAGACCTGCAGAAATCTCTGTAATGACGGCCTGAGACTCCTCTATATCTCAGGCGAAGAGTCTCTGCACCAGATCAGGATGAGAGCCGACAGGATGGGGAAATTCAATGACAATCTCTCACTTCTCTGTGAGACTGATCTTGATCTGATAGAAAAATGTATCAGTAATGAAAAACCTGACATAGTCGTTATTGACTCAATTCAGACCATGTATAAGGACTCCATCAGCTCCGCACCAGGCTCCCAGACTCAGGTCAGAGAAGCTACGGCTATACTTATGAGGATAGCAAAGGGTCTGGGCGTCACTGTATTTGTAATAGGTCACGTGACAAAGGAAGGCATGGTTGCAGGTCCCAGAGTTCTCGAACACATGGTTGATACCGTCCTTTATCTTGAAGGAGACAGACATTCATCTTACAGGATCCTCAGGGGAGTGAAGAACAGGTTCGGATCTACAGATGAGATCGGCGTATTTGAGATGATGGAGAACGGACTTTCAGAGGTAAAGAATCCATCGGAGTTCATGCTTGACGGGAAGCCCGAGGGGTCATCCGGCTCCATCGTCTCCTGTGCCCTTGAAGGCACAAGACCGATACTGGTCGAAGTGCAGTCACTTGTAACGAGAACAAGCTTTGGCATGCCTAGAAGGACTGCCGCGGGATTTGATATGAACAGAATGAACTTGATAATGGCTGTGATAGAGAAAAGACTGGGACTGAGGATGTCGGAATATGACGCTTACCTGAATATCGCAGGAGGAATGAGATTGAGCGAACCTGCCATAGACCTTGGAGTGGTTCTGTCTACAGTGTCATCTTTTTATGACAAGGCACTTCCGGAGAAGCTGATGTGTTTTGGCGAAGTGGGTCTCAGCGGGGAAGTGAGAACAGTGCGTTCGGCCGGTCAGAGAATAGGAGAGGCGTCGAAGATGGGATTTCAAAAATGCATCTGTCCTGAAGGATGTCTTCGCAGTTTGAGGCATACGGAAGGAATAGAAATAATCGGAGTAAGAACTATAAGAGAGGCTGTGGAAAAAATAAGGGAAGCGGGTTAAAAAAACAGGATTTAGTAGTGTTTTTCGAATAGCACAAAGAAATCAGACAAATGGATACAATTTATCCAATCGTGCAATTTAAGAAAAAAACGAAATTTAGTGTTGACATTATGTTTTAATGGGTTTATAGTATCACTTGCGTTGAGGGAACGAGATAAACAATTCGGACACAACTTAATGCAAACCTTACAGAACCTTGATAACTGAACAGTGAAACAACCTTGAAAGATTCATTTGAATTAATTAAGACGAACAAGCCTTAAAAGCAGTAAATGAACAGGATAAGGATGAAGCAAGCTTCAACCAAAAGCCTGGGATGAATAAGAACATGAGAGTTCGATCCTGGCTCAGGATGAACGCTGGCGGCGTGCTTAACACATGCAAGTCGAACGA
>Ga0256406_1003556_pt1 | contig 19169 bp, 25 predicted proteins | sample RumenRJG_03DNA_FD_185986 | JGI IMG/M metagenome (GOLD analysis project Ga0256406, IMG submission 185986) | Bovine rumen microbial communities from Lethbridge, Alberta, Canada - RJG_03 | ecosystem: Host-associated > Mammals > Digestive system > Stomach > Rumen | place: Canada: Alberta | collected...
CCCTGCATGCCGTTGAAAAGAGGCACGAGGACGAACGGGCTGCAGTATGGATTGTTCTCTTCCGTCTTTGCGACATCCAGAAGCTCATCCATGAGCACGCTCGCGATGTACTGGTTCTTCTCTACGCCGTCAAGGTCGACGACATCCTGGAGGGCACCGACATAGTTTGCAAGACCGCCACGAATGGCGTCTAGATCATTCTGCGTCAAGCGGCACTCGCCTCCTCTGTATCCTCTGTTTCTTCTGCCGGTCCGACGACTGCGGACTGGACGGTTGCGCCTTCATTCAGGTTGACGAGCTTTACACCCTTGCCTGTACGGCTCTTCGATTCGCGAATCGTATTGACCGGCGTGCGGATGACCATACCGTCGCTCGTGACAATGAACAGCGTCTCGTCGTCATGGATGTTCAGGAGTGCTGCCATATGGCCGCTCTTCTCCGACTCCTTGTAGATGCGGACGCCCTTGCCGCCGCGATTCTTCGTCTCCGTGATCTCGGAAACCGGCGTGCGGTTGCCAAAACCGGACTCCGAAATCGTGAGGATGCGGTCATCGTTCCTGATGGCGATTGCGGACACGACATAGTCTCCATCGCTTCTGAAACGCATAAAGATGCTACCACGTGCCGTGCGTCCCTGTACAGGAACGTTCTGAGCAGACGTGTTGATCGCGAACCCGTCGTGCGTTGCGCAGACGATATTGTCATTGTCATCTACCAGCAAGACAGAGATGATCTCGTCGCCATCATCCGCCTTGCAAACGTTGATGCCGTTCTTACGGACGGTCATGCCGCCGAGTTGCAAGCGTTTCGCGTAGCCGTTCTTCGACACGAACATCAGATCTTTCGACGTGTCGTCGTGCTTGACGGAAAGGACGTTCACGATGTGCTCATCATCCTGAAGATCGATGTAGTTCGTGAAGTACTTGCCCATCGCTGTACGAGAGACAATCGGAATGCGGTAGGCCGGCACGACATACAGGCGTCCCTTGTTCGTGATGACAAGGATGTCATCCATGTTGCTCATAAAGAGCAGCTTCTCGACGAAGTCGTCCTCGCGGAGCTTCATCGTGACGCCCTTGCCGCCGCGACGCTGTGCGTTGTAATCGTCGGCCTTCATGACTTTCCACATACCGTTGTGTGTGCAAGCCATGACAACCTGCTCCTCGGCAACGAGATCGCGGTTGTCGACCGTAGCATCTTCGACTTCCTCGATGCTGGTACGGCGTTCATCGCCTTTGAAATAACCACGGGCGATATAGGCATCGATGTCTTCGACAACAGCGTCGATCAATGCCTTCTTGTCCGTGAGGATTCCCTTGCACTTCTCGATCTTCGCCTTGAGCTCTTCTGCTTCTTTCAGCAGCTTGTCGGCATCCATCTGGTTCAGCGAACCAAGACGACGCGCGTCAATTGCCTTTGCCTGCGGCTCCGTGAAACCGAACTCGTTCATGAGATTCGTGATGACCGCATCGTGGTTCTCTGATTTGCGGATGCACTGGATGACAGTGTCGATATCCTCATTGGCCTTAATGAAGCCGTTGACAATCTCAAGACGCTTTGCAAAAGCCTCCATATCGAACTTCGTCGTACGGGCCTTCACCTGCATCTGAAAACCACAATAAGCTTCAACCAGTTTCAGAAGCGGCACATTCTCCACCGGGCGGCCGTTGACCAACACGGTATTATTGAATGTGAACGAGCTCTGGAAGCTGGTGTTCGCGAACAGCTTGTTCACGACAAGATCTGCGTTCGCGTTCTTCTTCAGCTTGACGATGACGCGGATCTTGCCCTTGCCGGATTCGTCAATGACGTCCTGCACATTGTCGTGCATGGCCTGGTCGTATGGTTCCTCAAAAGCAAGCTTGCCGATATCACGAATGACATCCGACCGCTTGACATTGAACGGGAATTCCGTGAGAACAATGGACTGCTGTCCTTTTTTGTTCTCCTCGATCTTGTGGCGGCCACGAATCATTACGCGCCCCTTGCCATTGAGATATCCCTCGCGAATATCGCACGGATTGATGATAATGCCACCCGTCGGGAAGTCCGGAGCCTTGATGATGTCGATGACCTTTGCAGCAACCGGTTTCTCGCCTTTCTTCAAGCTGCCAAAGACATACTTGATGGCTTTGAAGACATCCGGCGCATAATGCGGAGCGGCCGTCGTCGAGAAGCCCGTGGAGATTCCGAGCGTGCCGTTGCAGAGATATGCTGGAAAAAGACCGCTCAGAACCCTAGGCTCTTTTGCCGTATTGTCGAAGTTCGGAAGCATGTCAATGGCATCTCTATCAATGCCTTCCAGCATGGATTCACCAATTTTCGACAAACGGCATTCTGTGTATCTCATTGCGGCCGGACTGTCTCCATCTGGCCCGCCATAATTGCCATGAAAGTCAATCAGGGGGTAGCGCTTCGTCCAGGGTTGCGCAAGACCAACCAGAGCATCATACGCACTAATATCCTGATTGTTATTAACCGCAGGCTTTTTATCCTGCGCTCTGGGGATTGCTCCCATTTTCATCGGCCGGTCATTCCCGGCCCAGCATAGCATATCTCTTCACCCTCGTTATACGTTAGGCAATATGGTCGCAAACCCATATCGGTCAAGTCTTTCATATCTTGACGTGACGGGGACTCGTGGCTCTGTTATTTCAAGAGCTATGCGTTGCGTCTGACTGGCAGGCATACCTGCCATCCGCCATGTCGCCATGACGTAGCTGTTTTTATGCAGCGCCTTCGAACTCGGGTTGTCCCAAAGGGAGTTTCCCGCTTGATTCCCCGTTCGTTATCACAGAGTGTCTCCACTCTGGACGGCTCTTACATTGTCGTTGATAACGATTTTTCCGAACCGTGCGGATGGTACGTGCCGATTACATGGCCGACAACTTTAGCGCATTTTCTGTGCATTGCCGTGTGAGTCAGCCCCATATCCTTCATCGCCCAAAGTGTGTATCTCTGCGCTGGCTTCAAACCATCTTGGATCTTTGGAAGCGCGCGATCCACGATCGTTTCTTCTGCGTATTCCAGGAACTTGCTTTCTACCATTTCCGGTAGCGGCGTATCAATAATGTTTTCCAGTTCTTCGCTCAAGTTTTTCACCTCTTATGCGGCAAAGACCTTGTTCAGAATCAGTTCTTTGCGCGGATTAACTTCTTGTCCCATGCATTTTTCGACGATAGCATCTGCGAGTTCTGCGTCATCTGCTTTTACACGGTACAAGGTGCGGCGCTTCGGATCCATTGTGGTCTCCCAGAGCTCATCCGCATCCATCTCCCCAAGGCCTTTATAGCGACTGACCTCCCACGACTTATCGAGGTTTGCCTCTTTCAGTTCGTTGGTCGTATAGAAGAAACGATTCTTCTGATTCTTTTTCTTTGCCTGAAAGAGAGGCGGCTGTGGGATGTAAAGATATCCATGCTCGATGATATCCGGCATGAACCTCCAGATGAAGCTCGTCCAGAGAATCTGGATGTGTGAGCCGTCTGCCTGTGACACCCTCCCTTTCGGGATATTTTCAATTCTGCTCTCGCAGAGGGCATAGACTATATTTTCACCTGCTGTCGCAGGTGGTGAGCCTTTCGCATCAAGGAATTTCGCCTTGACACTACGGGGTGCAAATCCCTAGTCGTTACACATTTACGTCTTTCGACGATTTAGCACGGTATCCCCTGCTACCCGCGATTGGTTACGCGGTGCCGTAGGTTCTGTTCTTCATATAGGAGCGTCTTCGCCTTTTGCTAGGACGGTGATTGTCACGCCGTCAGTCTTATTCAACTCCAGCCGTTAGCCTGGCTGCTGCCAGACACCCCGGATGTCCGGGTTAGCTCACTCATAATCTCCGGCATCGCTGCCGGGACGACTGTTTTTTGTGTATTTCCTTTTCAGTTGTAAATACCTGTCGTGTTTCCTTTTCAAGAAGATTGTTGCTCCGTCATACATCCATTTGCAGATACGGTACACTTGCTCGTCTCCGCACAGATTCAGAGAGCGATTGTTATTGTCTCGTTCCGGATATCTGTCCGAAAGCTTTACGTTGTCCTTCGACAAAATATGCCGGATCTGTTCCATGACCTCTTTCGTTCCCGTGAACTTGAGGTCATAGGTATGCCATTTTTTGTCTCCAGATTTTGACAAGCTTCCGTCTCCGTCGAAATATCCGCGAACCAGATGCTTCACCAAGTGATCCGGTATCTTGTTCAACGGCAACTTTGCTTCGTATGACTTCTTGAGCGTGAATCCCAACGACATCAGATCGTGGAATATCTTTTTGCTTTTCATGACGATTTTTGACATCGAACATACGTATTCTGTTCCGTCGAATGTCGACACATCTGTGTATGTATGAATCGGATACGTTGCCTCTAGGTCTTTTTTGAATGCTTGCACTGCTTCGATGTCGTCGGTCTTCAAGTTCAATCCGAAGCTCTCTTTTGAGTGCCCGGAGTTTACCAGAAAACCATCGGCAATCATGAAGCCCACCCAGTAGGCTTTGTGTTCGTCATCAATATTTTTGAAATAATCGTCATTCACGCTGTACCTGCGGATATCGTCTGCAGGCTTCTTTTTGTAGAGTCCTTGCTTTATCAGCAATGGATATAGCGTTTGAGGCTTCCGTGCGTTCAAGCTGGGAACGGAGCGGCAGATCTCTGTCACACCGATGCCATTCTTATACATGCGGAAAATCTCTTGCTTTTCTTCTTCTGTAAAAGGAATACGGATTCTTTTTGTCAAGTTTGATCACCTATGAATTTGAAATTTCATAGGCGCCATTACTTGACTAACTGATGGTACTCACAACCAATTAGGCTGTAAAACAATCTGCATCACTCATCAGGATGATCTTATGGTAACGCAGCTTGTGAATATCAAACTCGTCACCGATGCCGCAGCGGAAAGCCGCGAGCGCAAGACCAAGCTTGTCATTCTTGATGACGTCTGCCGTTGTCATATTGCCTTTGATGGCATTCTTCACCTTGCCGAAAATTGGCAAGATTGCTTGCGTCTTCGGGTCGCGCGCTTCACGGGCTGATCCAGCAGCAGAATCGCCTTCGACAATAAAGATCTCAGATTTCTCCGGATCTTTGCTCGTGCAATCGACAAGTTTGCCAAGCGTTGCAGATTTAACATTGATCTTCTTGAGTCCACGCGCCTCATCGCGGGCGGCTTTCATCTTCATGCGCTCTTTGCGTCCCTGCATAGCCTTGGCCATAATGACTTCGGCTTCCTTCGGATACTTCTCGAGGTAGTCATAGAACTCATCCTCAAGAGCTCTGGCGATGATCGTGCGAACCTTCGGCATGTCGAGTTTTGTCTTCGACTGTCGGTCGAACGTCGGCTTCTTGTACTTCACAGCCACGATGCCGACAATGCCGCGCACCGCGTCGCCGATCTCGAAGTCTTTTGTCTCCTTAATCTTGCCTTTTTCGACGGCGTACTTGCGGACAGCGTTGCAGATGCCCTGCGTGAAGCCCTGGACATGCGTGCCACCATCTTCCGTATCGATGCTGTTGACGAAGGAGCGGATGTCCTGATTGAATCCCTGGATATATCCGAAAGAAACGTCGAACGTCAGGTCGCGCGGCAATTCCTTCGCCGGCACCGTGCGGTTCAGATGGATCTTCGACGGCACTGCCAGTTCCTTCTTGGACAGGAGCAAGTCGAGGAATTCCTTGAGACCGTCCTCGTACTGATAAGAGTACTTGAGGACTTCGTCTTCTGTCTGGATGGCCAGGTTGATCTTGAGGCCGTTGTTGAGGAAGCAGAGCTGCTGGCACATAGACCGCACATCTTCCGGCTCGAGGTGGATGTTCTCATACATCGTGTCGTCCAGATGATACTTGATGGTCGTGCCGTGGAGCTTCTTCGGTATCTCCTTGACGACTTTCATACGCTGCTTGTACAGGCCTTTCTCGAATACGACTTGGTAGAGTTTTCCATTCGCCATGACTTCTGACGTAAACGTAGAGGAAAGCGCATTGACTACGCTTGAACCCATCATTATGTTTGCGAAGTTCGCTACACTTCGCCGCCCGATAGGGGCGCTGCACGTTTCCGTGCATGTTCAGACTATATCTTCACGACATTTCTGCCGTGCCTTCCGTTTCGATTCAAGGGGATCTCACCCGCTCGCTTGAGCCCTACTCCTCTTGCCTCTCGGCCAATGGGATAGTCGTTGAACTTTCCACTCAATGAGTGGCTTAGCTGCGTGGTTGCCCGTACTTATCTTCAATGCTGTTACCATACCCTGTTCGTTACTCAGGCCACGCACGCATCGCTGCATGCGCTTGGTGATTGAAGCTTTGGGGATTAGAGTCGTTTGATTCGGCCATTTATTCTTTCCCGCAGTTAAAAAGGTTTTAGAACGGCATAGGTTCCGTAGTTAACCGTTCTTGCCACCAGTGTCTTGCTTGTAGCCGTTATCTCCGCCGAATTTCAGTATGTTATCGTGCGGCTGTTTATCCGCACTTCTACGCCATTGCAGCGTAGCTCAGAGTAGCTGTTTACGTTTGCCTTACGGCAGTTCTTGCAACGTAGGACGGCCTCGTGGGAGATTATATCTTTTCACTCCTACTCGTTGCCCCTGACCGGAAGATGCCTCATTCCGTCGTCATGTCGCCATGACTTATCCGTCAAGCATGACGGAGCCTTCGGTTCGGATGACGGTTGCAGACCGCTTTCCCGCTTGATTCCATCCTGATAGTTCATATCCTCCAGCAAGATCGGGTATGAACGGCAACCCTGAACGCTTCTAACAGCAGCGATGCATTTACGCTGCGAGCAGTTCAGGAGACTCTTTACCTCCGGCAGAGAGAACAGTCAATGCCACCTCCATCTGGCTGTAGCCCTTGTGTGCTTCGTCATCGCATGGCGCGACCGGAATGCCACGGCCATTGTCCTGGACCATGACATTGTCGTTCTTGTCGATGGCGACGTTGATGGTATCGCAGTAGCCGGCTTTCGCCTCGTCCACTGCGTTCGCGATGATCTCGCTGAAGGATGCCAGCTCCGGCTTGAGACCGGAGATGTAGACATCCGGGTTTTCTCGGACAGAGTCCGGGAAATTGTTAACCGTGATTTTTGTCAGACTGTTTAAGTCTTTTGACATCAGGCAACTCCTTTCTTTTTTCAACCCTGGGATAAGAGTGCTACGATGTTGCCCGAGAGATTCTCGTGATAGCAGGCATGCATCCGCAGCTTGTAGTACTGGAAGATGGATACGAGGCTCGTACGCGTGAAGAAGTTGACATGTTCTGGATTGAACGTCTTCCCCTCCTCGTCCGGCATGAAAGTCTCGCAGTCTGGGACATCCACGAGAAGATATCCGTTCGGCTTCATGTAGCTGATCAGGGCATTGATGTATCGGTCAAGATTGACCGTATGCTCCAGGACGCCTTGCGTTGAGACGATATCGAACTGCTTTCCATGAAGCTCCGGGATATCATCCTCGGCCTTCCCACGATAAACCTTGACATCGGCTTCGCGTTCCTCTTTCGGGGCTGGATCGAGACCGAAGACATTCTTGTATCCGAGTTTCTTCAGCGCAAGCAGAAGACCGCCCGCGCCGCAGCCAACATCAAGGATAGTCGCATCGAAGTTGTCACGCAGAGCAACATTATCCAGATAGTTCGCCGTCAGATTGTCTACCTCGCTGATGAGGTCTGGCGTATACGGCGGATCATACCTCGATGCATCTGCATAATAGCTTTCAATCGGCATCTTCAACTCGATATCTCCTGCATAATAGAGACTGCACTTGCTGCACTGGTAGATCTTATATCCGTTGAATGGAGAATTTCGTGGTGTGTCATCGAAATGACACGAGAATACGCGACAATTCTCCTTGTTCTCACTGCCGCAGATTGGGCAGGCTTTTCGAATGATTTCTGGCATTTAAGCTGCACCTTTCACAATCGGAGCTTCGATCTTCACATTGATGCCTTGCGTCAGGGCATAGCGACGGAGAATCGTAATGAAGCACTCCACAAGCTGCTTGTCTTCTGCAATGGCATCCAATGTGCTGATCTTCTTTCCTGGATGCTTTTCCTGCAGGTTGGCCTTGCGGACCTTGAGGTTCACATGAGACGCCTGCTCGAGCATCTGATAGAGTTCGTGGAACCTGTTCGGAATCTCGCTGCTGTCACCGCACTTGACGATGGCATTCGCGGCGCTCCGCCAGTTCATGCCGTCGATGCGGAAGACCGTCAGAAGATCTGTGATGACGCTGCAGATATTCTTGAGCGTTTCGTTGATCTCCCTGTTCTGCTGATAGAGGGCGCACTGGTTGGAATGGAGCTTGCGGAGGGCTTCCGCATAGCTCGGATCCAGCGTCACAACTTGACGTTGCTGGACAGGGATAGGCTTTGCTTCTTTCTTCTGCCAGCTCTTCAGGAGGGATCCGAAGATCCACTCCTTCATCTGGACAGCTTTCGGATTCGCCCTCGCATGCAAGAGGATCTCTCCAAGCCCTTTCTGGTTCACGAAGAGCGTTGGGACGTGCGCCCCGAACTCTTCTGTGAGCTCGTCAACAATGATCTTCTTCTTGTTCTCCTTCGAGACGTAGCGGCTGAGCATCGCATAGATGTTCTTGTAGCCGAGCGTCTCGCAGATCGTTTTTGCAAGAACCCACGGCTCGCCGTCGCTGTTGACAACATACACGCGGCCGAGCTCCCCGTTCGTGACGGAGAGGCTGGCCGAAGGAAGACTTTCCATAGAACCACCTCCTCAAAAAAATCTTCCTTCAGGTTCAAATCAGAACGGAAGGTTCATGCCTGCCGGAAACTCCGTCGGATTGAAGTCGAATTCAGGAACGCTTGCCTGCGTACTCGGCTGCGAGGCCGGTGCCTGTGCCGGAGCCTGCGTGCCACCAATCGCTGCCATCGGATCGAACGGGGCTGCTGCAGCGCCGCCCGCCTGTGCGCCGGAACCTGCATTGTCGCGCTTGCTGTAATCACGGACGAAGTTGATGCCATTGTAGCTGTTGATCATGAGGCGCTCGCCTGTCCAGATGGCCTTGCCGTTCGCATCCAGGACATCCTGGCCGTTGCGCACCATCTTCTGGCTCGGAGCAACGTGCGCCTCGATGCGGAGGCCCGTGCCGGGCTTCGCCATCTTGACGACCTGCTGCGCCGTCTTGCCGAATGCGTGGAACGTCAGAACGTCGCTCTTGTTCTCGTAAGAGCCATCCTGCGTGCGTGCGCGGCGCTGAACGTCGAGCTTGAGAATGACGTTCGCGTGCTGCTCGTCCTCAATGTTGTTTGCGATGACGGCATTGCCCTTGCCCTTGAAATCAGGAACAACACCCGTGAAGATTGCCATGTTCATGTCTGCCATACTAAAATTCCTCCTGTCTAAATAAGAAAAAACGATTATATCAGTTGTGGCTTATGCTGCCTTGCGCGTATTGTATGCCTTGAGGAGTGCGTTGTACTCCATCATAAGCGCGCAGTAGGTCGTTTTGACCATCTTCGGCATGTAGAGTTGCTTGTCTTCATGACTCGTGATGTTGCCGCTCGTCACTTTGACGATGGCATTGTCGAGCCATTTCGTGCCATTGACATTGACGGAGCCATCCTTGTTCTTCGTGCAGCCGTTGACGAGCTGCATGAGCTTCTTGCAGCTCTCCATGAGCGGCTTGTTCTTCTTCATATGGTCCGTCCACGTGTCGTCGAACTCTGCGGATGTGAGCTCCTTGTTCGCCCACTCTTCGGAGTCGTAATAAGACTCGTCTGTCGTGCTGTCAGAAGCAGTGGCTGGTGCTGCCGGAATCTCGGCTTTCGGAGCTTCTTCCTTCGCCTTCGGTGGATTGACCGGCTTGAGCTCGATCTTTTCCTCTTCTGCCTCAGCTTTCTCTTCCGTCTTGTTTGCAGCATCTGTCATGATCTGCGCGACTTTTGCACCAGCCGGCGTAGCGCTTTCAAGCGTTTTCTTCTTGCCCTTGCTCTTCATCTTCGGAGCGTTCTCGAGATTCTCCTTGCTTTCGGCAGGAATCTCGACGGCATTGCCGTTCATTGCTTTGACGAGCGCGACGGCAAGCATGCCGTGCTGGTACGGGTCCGTGACTTTCTGAAGATCCTCATAAGCGTTCAGGATGAGCTTTTTGACGTCGATGTCCATAAAATAAAACCACCTTTCTTTTCTGTCAGGCCGCAGCCTTGTACTTGATGTCAAAGTTCTTCGTTTCGATATTCTCTTTCGTAACCTTGATGTACGGAATCGTGTTGTTCTCCTTCGCCTTGTCAGCGATATCCGGGAGGTCGTACATCGTATCGAGGAGCAGCCCCTCGATGATGGTGCGGAGGCTTCTTGCACCCGTCTTTGTTTCGATCGCCTTCTTGGCAATGGCGTCGAGCGCATCCTGCTCGAAATCGATAGCACATCCATCCAGTACGAAGAGTTCCTTGTACTGCTTGATGATGGCGTCCTTCGGCTCTGTCAGGATGCGAATGAGGTCAGCCTCTTTCAACTGGTGCAATTTGCACATGATGGGCAGTCGGCCGAGCATTTCCGGGATGATGCCATATTCTTTTGCATCCTCGACTGTCGCATGATCGATGAGCGTATTGTAACGGTCTGCCTCATTCTCGATGTCGTCGAGACCAAGCGCGTCCTGCTCCTCCCCAAAGCCGAAACCATTATCCTGGTTCACGCGGTCGGAGATGATCTCATCAATGCCCTCGAAGGCTCCGCCGCAGACGAAGAGGATGTTCGTCGTGTCAACGTCGATACCTGGCATATCAGGATTGCGACGACGCGTCTGAAGGTTGATGTTGACGGTCGTACCTTCGATGATCTTGAGGAGCGCCTGCTGGACGCCTTCATGGCCAGGATCGCTTGTCGTGGAGAGGTTAGCACCTGTCTTTCGCGCAATCTTGTCGAATTCATCGAGGAAGACGATACCGTGCTCTGCCTTCTTCACATCGCCACCAGCTGCTGTGAGAAGGTTCTTGATGCAAGTATCAGGATCCATACCCACGTAGCCGCTTTCAGTTAGAGTCGAGCTATCTGTAACAGCAAAAGGTACGTCGAGATATTCTGCCAGCGTCTCCAAGACATGGGTTTTTCCCACGCCTGAAGGGCCGAGGAGCAGGATGTTCGACTTGTTCATTCTTGTTGGGAATTGTTTTGGAATCGGTTTGCCCTGTGCCTTGCGGAGTTTCAGCTCTTCCTGGTACATGATGCGCTTGTAGTGGTTGTAGACAGCGACCGAGAGCGTCTTCTTTGCATCTTCCTGGCCGATGACATACTCGTCGAGATGCACCTTGATCTTGGAGGGCGACGTGCTCGTGATGACGTTCTTCAGATAAGTGATATAGTCTTTCTGAGCGTTGCTGACCTGAATCTCTTTCCGGATTTCGTTTACCGGGTGGATCGGGCGGCCATCTTCACTGACAGGCCCTTCATACGTCCCGTCATCAAGCTCCTGCTGCACGTTCTCTGCGAGCGCGCGTTTCGCGCATTCGTTGCAGACGGCGACGCCGGAATCCGGGAAGGTCATCAGAAGCTCCTTTTTTGCTTCTTCTTCCGTGAACGTTCTGCCGCACATCGAGCATTCATAGGTTTTGTTTTCGTCCAAAATCATTCCCCCCTTCTTCTTTTAGGCTGCAATCTTTGTTTCTTTCGGCTCTTCCACCGAACGGCTCTCTTTGCCTACAATCTCGTCAATGATGCCGAATTCGATTGCCTCTTTCGCGTCCATCCATTTGTCGACATGCGTCATCTCGATGAGCTCGTCCGTTGTCTTGCCACAATTCTCAGCAAGGAAGCTCATTGTGGTTTGATTGACGCGCTCCGTCTCTGCGAGTGATGCACGCATATTCTGGATATTGCCTTCCGTGCCAGCGCTGACCTGGTGGATCATGACGCGGGCGTGCGGGAGGCTCATGCGCTTCGTGCCGCTCGACAGGATGACGGCTCCCATGGATGCACAGCTAGCCGTGTTGATGGTGTGCACCGGGCTCTTGATCGAGTTCATCGTATCGATGATCTGGAAGCCTGCAGACACCTCTCCGCCAGGACTGTTGATGTACAGCTTGATGGGCTTGTGACTGTCGTTGTCCATCGCAAGCATCTGGCTCATGACGTTCGCTGCCATACCGGATTCGATCTGCGAGCTGATGACGATGATGCGCTTGTCAAAAAGCTCTTCATCTACGGATACCAAAATAAAATTCCCCCTTTTGTCTTGTCTGACATGGAACGCGCCCCGGATAGGGGCGCGGACGACATAAAGAAAACGGCGAGTCAACACTTAAGCAGCGCGTTTCAGCGAGCGCTTTTTAGTGGCTGCCTTTTTCTTTTTCTCTGGAATGTGCATTTCGAAGATGCGAACCTTTCCGTCGATAGGAAGGGCAATGTCCTTCATGATCTCCCCGAGCAGGCGGTTGACTTTCGGGGAGCCGTCACGGTTGACGAGCGTCTCTGCAATCGGCCCTTCAACCTTGATACATCCAATGATCTTGTCTGCCTCGTCTTCGTACGGCTTTCCATTCTCGTCTACGTCCGAGTGCAGAAGGATGAGATCGTATTTCTCCTCCGGATGCTTCTGCAGAAGTGCATGCTGGTTCGTCTTCGTGTCGATGGTGAGGACGCGGGTGAAGAATTTCGTCTCTGACCCGTTCTCACGTTTCTTGTAATAGCCAACGACGAGTGCTGCCTCGCCATTATTGTTCATGTCTGTTGCATCGCCAAGATGCTCCCAGTCGACGAGATTGATCATCTCATCACGACTGTCGATGCACTCAATCTTCGGGCAGAACTTCCTGTCTGCCATGATCTCCCAAAATACGTTGAAGTATTCCTGCATGAATCTTTGTCTCGCTTTCGAGTATCATATATGGTCAAAGTACGACGGCAACAGCCTCGCGCCGCCCGATCTTCATGGCGAGAGCGTGCGCTCCATCGCCAGCAAAGAGATCGATACGGTTGCCATTGATGGCACCGCCCGTGTCACAGGCAGTATACGTGCCGTTGTACTGCTTCATATCCTGATCTTTGAACTTGATACGCACTTTTGATCCGAGGGGAATAACCCTCGGATCGACGGCGATCGCGCGTGCCGATTCCAGCGTATGTCCTGCAAGGTTCCGACCGGTCGCTGTTAGTCCGTAAGCGGGGTGGCTTGGGCCTTTGTTACACGAAGTCTCGCTGAGATCATATGCTGTGATCTCGACGTTCATGGCTCGCGAGTTTCCCCGACTCACTTCCCGGCGGATTGCCTCGATATTCTGTTGCGTACTGTCGTGCTGCTTCTTGAGCTCATCCATTTGATCCTGGAAGTCTTCAAGCTGCTCCGACATTGTTCCGACAGCTTCGGAATTGATGTCTGCTTGCTGCTTCAGGCTCTCGAGCTCCATTTCCTTCTGATACAAGGCTGCGCCGGTGAGCGCGATGTTGGCCGTCAGCAGGCCAATGATGATTTTGTTTGCTAAATTCTTCTTACTTTCGGAGGTCATTCTCGTCCTCTTTTCTGTTATCAGGTCGAAAGCGCCCATCCATGCTGTGGCAAGAAACCCGCCGTTGTCTCAAACGACTTGGTGCAGCAGCATCTTGCGGACGAACTGCCCTTCTTTTGAACTTTTTTTTCGATTCGCCGTATCAGCAGTCGAGCTGGATGACGACGTAAACCTTGTCTTCTGGAAGGTCGAACTGCTTCATGATCTCGGCCTTCTTTTCTTCCATCTGCTTCTTGTAGAAGCCGTCAGGCGTATCGTCATTGCCATCGAACTGCCAGCAGTCCATGTTTGTCGGCTCGCCGTCAATCTGCACGGCGTATTTCTCGCCTTTCTCCTTGTTGCGGACGTCCATGAAGAGCGTGTTGTCGTCGCAGAAGAATGCATCCGGATACTCGTCGATCGTATCGCGATAGACGTATGCAAACTCGCCTTCGTCCACCTTGATGTACCCCTGGTACGTGTAAGATGGCGATGCATTGATGTCTCCATCTGTTCCGAAGAGGACGACGACGAACGGGCCTTCGATCTTGTCATGCTTCAGGATCATCGGGCGGCTCTTGCGTGCCGATGCTTCATGATCTTCCAGTTTGAAGATCTTCTCGCCTTTGTCGTTATAGCGCTGGGCGGTCTTCTTAATACGGAGATACTTGCGGAGCTTCGGATAATCGAATCCATAGAGCTTTGGTTCTTTCACAAGCGGTGAAACGCTGATTTCCAAAAATGATCTTCCTTTCTCTATTCGGCCTGGAGCAGGAATTCGATGAAGTCGTCATAGCCGTGTTCCTTTCCGTCAAGGAGCTGGCATCCGCCCGTATCGGCATCCACGGCGTACGAGCAGTACTGCCTGATGGCGTTGAAGCGATACGGCGTCTCAATGAATTCCTTTGTCTCCCGGTCCGGGATGCATCGCTTCTGGTTGAGAAGGAGGATGGCAGCATCATAATCCCTCGCGATGTTCCTGAGGGATGCCAGGATGCGCCAGAGGTCGCCTTCCAAGTATGTGATATCATCGATGACGATGAGGTCTACATACTGCGCTGCATAGACAATGGCTTTCGCTGTCAGCACCTGGGAAAGGAACGGTGTCACCCAGACCTTCTCATAGAACGATTCATCCTCGACTGTCTTGGAAAGCTCTCCACGGATATCGCAGTAGAACGTCAGAGCCTGGTGCTTCTGCTGCATCTCCCGGATGTATCCGGCAGCGAGCCGTGTCGTATCGGCTTCCGGCGTTCCATGAAACTCCACGAGCTTCCCGCGTATAATGTTGAGGTCTGGGAGCATCTGTATCTTTCCTTTCGCATGGAAAGAGCCGGCAGGGATTCGACCGTGCCGGCTCTTCGCGTCCCAGAATTTTGCTGCGCCTTCATTATACAGCAACTATGTTATTTTTGCAAGAACTTATTTATTTTCTCGAAAAACAAACAAAATTTATTCTGGTCGGCTGTGATTTTATTTTTCTCTTTTTTTGATTAGCTTTCAAGAACCAAAGATAATTTTATCCATCTGGTCCAGGCGCTCTTCCACGGAGCCTGTCAGCGCTGTCACGGGGATCTTCAGATCCAGGCCAATGTTGACGAGATTCTCGTGGAGACTGTCATTCGTCTTGATGCGGTCCAGCGGGTCGCGCTCCTTCCATGCAACTTCCTCCGTATTCGCCGGAATGAAGTCGTCGGCTGGCAGGAAGAAGATGTGCGTGTACGGATTGTCCTTGATATATGCCTTGATGCGGTCGGCATAGGCTTTGTGCTGTTCCTTGTCGACACGGCCGTTCATGTCAATGGACTTCAGGAAGCGGTCCATGTACGGGATGAAGTCCACAAGGCTGCGTTCCGTGATATAGGAAAGGTCGTTCTGCGCAAACATGCGCTCTGCCTCTGCCTGCGCGGCAAGAATCGCCTGCTGGAATGAAGGCCGGATCCATGCCTGCATGTCCTTGTAATTCAGAGAGTCCGGATCCAGGATCTTTCCGACGTGCTCGACGCACGAATGGATCTCCATGACTTCCGGATGGCGTTCGTGGAATTTCTTTACAAGCGTGCCTTTCCCCGTGCCGCCGGCACCGGAAAGGCCGATATGAAGAGTCTGCATTAAGCTGCCCCTTTCAGATTCTTGCGCTCTTTCAGCGCGATGATATAGTTCAAAAGCTGGTACGAAAGAGCATCGATCGAAGTGAAATAATCGCTTTTCAAGATGCAGTCGTATCCAGAGGAACAATAGAGTCCCTGTTGCGCGTCTTCTTTGATACGTTCTTTTGCGGCTTTCTTGCCGTCACGATGCACGAGGTTCCCTTCGGCGAAGTCCATCGGCGTCTCGAGGTACACAGAGAAGACGTTGCGCGCATGCTTCTTGTAGAAGTTCGCGCCATGGCGGTCGACGATGACGAAGTAGATGTTCTCGAACTCGTCATTCTCGGCTGCATGGATGTCGCTTTTCAGACGTCCATAGAAGTGGCCTCCGAACTGCGTGTATTCGAAGAAATCGTCCGGCTGGAATTCCTTTACGAAGCGATAATCTACGCCGTCTTTCTCCTTCTTGCGCGGCTTCCTTGTCGTAGCGGAGATGATGCTCTTCGCTCCGTACTTCTTCTTCATGAGCCTTACAAGACTGGATTTTCCTGAGCCGCTCGGGCCGGTGATGGTGAGAATCAAAGCTTGTCATCCTCCTCGAAAACATCGCTGTCTTTCTTCTTACACCCCGTGATGGCCCTGACGACCTCCACGATGGAGTCGCAGACGACGATCAGTGCGATAATCGTGAAAATCGGATGCTCTCCGATGAAGTCTAGAATCAGCATGAATCATCGTCTCCTTTCTTGCAGCTGCTCTTATATGCCGAAGCAAGAGCGTCGGCAATGTGCATAATCGCCAGGAATGCGATGAGGCAGACAAAATAGAATGTATTTGGATTTTGTGCGGCGAAATCCCACATTGTCATGATGCAAGAACCTCATGTACATACGCTGCCTTCAAAGCATCCAGCGTCGGAGCCTTGCCACAGCTCATAGAGCCTTCCGGGCAGTATCCTTTGGCACAGGCTGCGCCAGCATGCTCGAAGAGGAGCGGCGAAGCTTCGCGACAGAGCTTCAGCATCGTATTGGCGAGCTCGCGGATTTCACTCTGCGCTCTTGTACAGCAGCGCAGGTTGAAGAAGTGCCAAAGCTCGCGCACGTTCATCGTAACAATCATACGCGTATGGCAAGCATTCGGGAGCACCATGCGGGCATCCTCTTTCGGCACGCCGAGCTCGACGAGCTTGTTGTAGAAGTTCTGGATGTCGGCCATGAGCGCCTTGTAGCGGACGCAGTGCTTCTCATGGCGCTTGATGGATTCAGGAACCACGTACTGGAAGTCTTCCTCCGAGCAATACCGCTGAGAACGCACAGAGAACGATGCGCCGACACGATGACGTGTGATCTGCGCCAGAAGCGCGCGGGAGACACCCTCGATGCCGAAGGTATACGCGCAGTGTTCAAATGGTGAAGAATGCCCGAGAGACTCCAGCTTCTGCACGAAGCTCTCGACTTTCTCCGGCGTCAGATCAGACAGCAGCGTCGAAATGTCTGCCTTCTGGGAATAGCAGAGCTTTGCCGCTGCGGCAATAACCTGCTCCGGATGTTCCGTGTGCGACAACAGTTTGACTTCCAAATGAATTCCTCTCTTTCTTCTTCTGGGCATCTTCTTGCGATGCATGCGGGCGGCTTTGGTGCCACCTCATGCCATAGACAGGATGGATGGGCATGATCAGCATTCGAGATCATCTCCTTTGTGATGAAAGAAGTGATAGACTCCATCCAGCGCCGTGAAGATGATCCACGACGCGATGATGCCGGCAATGCCAAACAGTACGCCGAGCGTCGCCAGGAGAATCTTGATCCAGATTGTGAGCATGCCAGTTGTCCTTTCTGTCAGTTATGATAATTGATGACGATGAGGAAGGGGTCGCCTTCTTGTATCACAAGACGCTTCTTGATCACTTCGGCAATGCTTTCCGTACCTGCTGTTCTGCAGTCCGTAGCAAAGTCATCATCTGCGTACGTATAGAACTCGTCAAAATTCGTCGCATCTGGATCGAGCTCGCTGAGCTTGCAGAAACCTGTCATAGATCCATCCAGCTTAGCGAGCTTTTCTGGATGACGGAACGAGTACCAGTCATACCAGAGCTCGTCCGACTGCGGAACTTCACGGTCTCCGCTATAGCTCTCCCAGTACGGCTGCATGCGGTAGTCCGCATCATCGCCAAGATGCTCTTCATCCGAATGAAGGACAAGCAGAAGGTTGTAATGCATGGCGTTCCCCTCCTCTATTCGATTGTCATTTCTTTTTCTTGCCGAAATTGCGAGACATGATATTGTCCGCCTTCTTCACGAGTGCCGTCTTGTGCTGCTGGGCTGCGCGGCTCTTTGCTGCCTGCAGGCCTGCCTTTGACGGTACCCATTTCCCGTCTCTCTTGACTTTGTAGGGGTACTTCTTGTTCTTGGAATCCAGGAATGCGGAGGCGGGCATCTTGTCGCGCGCGTTCGTGCCCTGTGCGGGCGGATTCCATTTCTCGTCAAAGTCGTCCTCCGGATCAATCCCGCTGCGGGGGTCCTCGAAAAGATCAATCACAATGATTCGACCTTTCTGTTATGCGTGTTTGACACGGTCGCGGAGCTCTGCCTTCTTGGCATTGTTCCAGCGATCCGTGGTGCCAACCAAATCATTTCCTACCCCCGGTTTCCCGGTATTTGAAATTTGGGGATTAGAGCACACAATCATCCCGAAAATTCTGGGATGTCCGAATTATGCTCGTTGAACCTCGTTCTGTACGGACGTTTGGCTGCTGATTGCCCATGTTTGGCACATGCCTTTTAGCGTCTGCATTCCAGCAGGGTTTTGTTTCAGCTTGAGGCATCCAGCGTTTTCTTTCTGCTTTCGCAGCCGTCGCGCTCACGGTTTCCCGTCACGCTGTGGCAACGCTGGCTTCAGGGTTTTCCAGCATGTTATCGGATTTTTCGGCTCCGCATTGCTGCGAAGAAGGGCCGTGGACGATGCTCAGCCAGTGATCCGGCGAATACGTTCGAACTTCTGCTCGCGGAAGGTGACGTCGATGTCGACATTGTCTCCTGGCAGAGCTTTGAACGCGGCCTCGACAATGTCTGAGACCTTCTTGTTGTGCTTCGTCGCCATATAGGCGAGGTATTTCTTGATTTCTTTGTCAGTGGCCGCGAAGTCAGCCGTGACTTTCACGCCATCGACTTCTGTCTTGTAAGTCATGCAGCGCACGTCCTTTCTTTGTACTTTTCGTAATTCAGTTTGAAATGCTTCATCACCGTGTCGATGTCGCCAGGTTCGACCAGGATATACTTCTCTCCATGGCTGTCGAGGAACGACTTGACCTTCTGATCCATCGCGAGCGCAGACTGGATCGTATCAATCCGGTCTTCCTCACAGAACATGTCAGGATCTCTCTGGATGACGAAGTTGATGTTGCTGTGCCGCTGGTAGCGCGACCAGATCAGGTCTGCCAGCAGATGATCCTTGTCGCGGTCATAGAGGATCGAGAGCGGCGTCGGGCTGTCACAGACGGCAATATCGACGCCGGATTCCTCCAGACAGCGCAGACGGTGTTCCTGCTCGGCGAAAAGATAGAGCTGGTCGCGGATAACACGCATGGAGTTTTCGTAGACAAGCTCCTTGGCGTATTCGCCCGTCTGTTCCGTCCGATAGCCGAGCT
>Ga0256406_1003559_pt1 | contig 19133 bp, 12 predicted proteins | sample RumenRJG_03DNA_FD_185986 | JGI IMG/M metagenome (GOLD analysis project Ga0256406, IMG submission 185986) | Bovine rumen microbial communities from Lethbridge, Alberta, Canada - RJG_03 | ecosystem: Host-associated > Mammals > Digestive system > Stomach > Rumen | place: Canada: Alberta | collected...
GAAGTTGGAGATTAATATACCAACCTCTATACCTGCGCAAAATACTATCACTATAAGAAGTATTAATTGTATAGTCGTCATAAGTTTCGGTTCTAAATAACAACACGACAAAGTTACGAAAATTTTTATCTCATATTGCTGAGAATGCTAACGCTGATATTCGAGAGCGATTCCTCCCTCATGATTGAGCACTAAGTCGCCGCCATATGTCGGATGCGAACTACAACGCAGTGCAGAGAGGCACTCATGATTATGTCCTTCGTCGCCCGTCGCGGAAGGAGATTTGTGTCCCTGAATGTAGTCGCTCCCCTGCCCCGCCGCTATAATTTCACCATCCGAAACAACAGCGCTTTTTCCCATTATTTGAAAAGGCATTCCCCAACACTCGAAAAACCGCCCCGCATGCTAGGATACTCACATAGGACCTGAGGAAAACTACATTTGAGATGTTTCAAAACGTCTCAAATGTAGTTTTGCTCTTTTGCGGACACTGATTTTCAACGCATTACAAAGACGATTTTTAGCCCATTTCAGGGGCGAATATTATAGCTTAGCATGAGAGGAAAACAGCGAGCAAAACAGCGAGCAAAGCAGCGAGCAAAGCAGCGAGCAAAACACTAAGCAAAGCGCCTCTACAAAAACGCCACAGCAAAACACCGAGCAAAACACCGAGCAAAACACTAAGCAAAGCGCCTCTACAAAAACACCGAGCAAAACAGCGAGGAAAACACCGAGGAAAGACCTCTGCGAAAACGCCACAGCAAAACACCAAAACACTCATTTCAAAGGAAGAATCTTCTGCCACAGCAGACTCTGCCGGCTGGCAACCATTGCAAATGGCGCACATATTTCTACATGAGCGTACCAATATCTACATGAGTTTGCAGCCCGCACCTCAGGGCGCGATGCCAGTTTACGGTTTTCCTATTTGCACTTTGCTGCAAGTTTACACAGCAAAATTTTCGGCACTATTTCCCGTGTTTCGGATGGGCAAAAACAATGGGTTCGGCGATAGCAACCTTTTGCGGGCGTTAATGCGAGCCGTAGATCTCCACGTCGGCGATGCGGGCTGTGCCGTCGTCGCCGGCATTGGTAATGGTCATCCTCACATAGCGGGCAGCGCGCGCCTCAAACGCCAGGTCGGTCACGGCCGAAGTGTTGTCGGCCACCGTCGCGGCCGCTGTCCAGGTAGTGCCGTCCAGACTTGTCTCCACGGTAAAGGCGCGTGTGTTCAGGCCCGGCTCAAGGCCTGCCGCCTCTGCATGGCGCGCTACAAAGCGGCTGATGCTGAACGGCTCGCCGAAGTCAAACTGCAGCCAGGCCCGGCCGTCATTGGTGGCAGAGACCCACATATACTTCTCCGAGGGCGACCCGTCGGCTGCCAATGCGGCCGCAGTCCTGGCCTCCGAGGTGCTGATCTTCATACTGTCCATCAGGGTCAGGTCGAATGGCAGATGATGGGCTTCGTTATAGTAGCTGAAGAAATGGTCGGCGCGGACGATGTTGACGTTGCCCGGCGAGAGGGCGTCGAGCTTTGTCTTAAGCTCCACCAGTTTGTCGGGGCCTGCATCCCACACCGTAGCCTGTCCGGAGACGAACATCGGCGCCGTGCCGTCAAAGCTCTTGATGTCGCGATTGAAAAAATCCGTGATAACGTCGACCCCATTGGCGTAGCAGGGATAGTTGGGCACAAACGCCAGTTTATCCTTCTGGACGACCGCAGCGATTCTTCCTGTCTGGCGCTCCCAGTCCTGCACAGTCACGCCGTAGAGGTAAGGGCAATGGTCCGCATAGGCATCCCGCTGCACCTTGTTCACATTGTCCCAGACCGTGATCACTCTAAGGCCGGCTTTCTCCAGATAGCGCTGCGTGAGCTTGGTATAGGGAGTAAAGACGGAACTGCCAATCGAGTTCCACTTCTTGTTGAAGGCGTCGTAGGGCATGGCATATCCCAGGCCGGAGGGACCGCTCACGAAGCAGTCGTTGGTGGTGGCCCTGCGGTAATAGTAATTGAGCATAGCGGGCGAGAAATCGGCCATCGCGGGACTGATAGTCCAGTTGAGGGGCATCTTGCCGCGCCCGCTCTGAGCGAAGATCTTTACCATGGCGTGCTGGCAATACTGGATATTGTCGCCGTCGCTGATATACACGGCCGCGTACACCTTGTTCTCAAGCTTCGGCCGCTTGGGCACCGGAGGAATCACGACAGCCTTCTTCACGCCCGAATAGATGGTCGCATTCTCGAAGAAATCGGCCGGCACCGTGCACAGCCCGTATCTTGTGGCCTCGCCGATGCCCGAACGCTCTTCTGCATACCACCCGAGCACAATGTCGCGGCCCGGTGTCAGGTCCTTGAGAAACTTGTCCAGGACGACCTTCTCGGCGTTATTTCTTGGGTCGAGCCAAACGACGGCGGCTCCCGTAGCGGAGGCTATGTCGTGGACATAGGGTATCCCGGGGCGCTCGCTTACCAGCAGCCGGTGATTGCAGCGACTCCAGTATTTTGTATGGAGATAGTTGTAGATATTGGCGGCCGTCGTCATCGTCAGAGAGGTAAGGTCTTCCACCACGGGGAGATCTATGCCATTGGCCACAAGCTTCTCCTGAATCTCGGCAGTAACAGGCAGCAGATCCTCCAGTCCGGCAATGGTGGCAGCGAGATTGGCATAGTGCTCGCTCTTCTCTGTGCTATAGAGCACAAGCCCCTTAACCTCATCCTTGAAAAAACTGACGAGCCGGTATGGATAGGCGGGAGCTACAACCAGAGCTTTCAGGCTATGGGCCTGAGGCCATGTATTCTGGGGCTCCTCCTGATGATTGTACAGCAGGATGCGCGGGCGGGTGCGATTGACTATGCCCTCGAGGGTGCAGAACATCAGGCGCTCTGCATCGCTCAGCGAAGCGGCATTCATGTCGAGCGTCCTGACTCTCGTGGCCGGTTTCTGGAACACAGGTATCAGGCGGTCTTCGGGCCAGCACACCTCGTCATACCTGAGGATGCGGTCGCCGCTGGCGGTGACATTGTATGTGGTGTCGGAGAATGTGATCTTGTTCACGTCGGACACATCGGTTCTCATCACGGCTCCGTTGGTAGTCCTGACGAGCATGGTGCCATGCTGGGCCACGGCCGGTATGGCCGCTATCACGGAGACGGCCAGAAGCAATATCTTGTTTATATCTTTATTCATCTTACAGGTTATAAAAGAAGGTCATCACAACTTTATCTTCGTAGTAAAAGAGCCCACCTTCAGGACATATACTCCCCTGCCGAGCGCCTCCCGGCTCAGCATCAGTTCGCCGTTTCTGCTGTCGGGCAGCGGGACGCTGATGCCGTCGGTGGTATAAGCCCCGGGGACGACGCCCTGAGGAATGCCCCTTATTAAGACGCCGTCCTGACGCACGACCATGCTAAAGCCCGGTATCCGCTTTATGGAGTTGACCGAAGCAGAGTCGCTGAATCGGATCTCCGCGATATCGGATATCTCATACTCCATGGTGTCCGAGGGGCTCGACAGCGTGATCTGCAATTTTCCCCTGGACGCCGTTATCACCGGGTGCGACTCGAATAATATTTTCACCTCCCCGGACGCCTTGGTGGAAAGTAAAAGGCAATCCTTCCGGTCGTTAACGCTCAGGAATGATATCTCGCTAAGCTCGGCAACCCGAATCTGCGAACTGCTGCCGTCGGCCATCAATATATTCATTGCTTTCTCCTGAGCCTGCATCGACAGCGACCCGAGAAGCAAAAAAGCAACCGCTAAAAATTTCCTCATCGCATACAGGAATTAGTTATTGGAAAGGCAAAGTTAACAAAAATATCGATAACGCCGGGAAATAAGGAAAAACTGCAACCGTCCCGCAAACCCTGTTCACACACATGGAGAGATGCATAATTATATAATTCTTATTACCTTTGTGCCTCCAATGACCAATAAATTAATTCTATCAGAAGATGAAGAGTAATCTTAAACCTGCTACGCTTTGCGTCCGGGGCGGGTATGAGCCGAAAAACGGCGAACCGGTAGAAGTGCCGATTATCCAGAGCACCACTTTCAAATATGACGACTCCGATGAGATGGCGCAGCTGTTTGACCTGAAAAAGGAGGGATATTTCTATACCCGCTTGCAGAATCCGACCAACGACGCGGTGGCTGCCAAGATAGCACAGCTCGAGGGCGGCGTGGGCGCCGTACTGACATCCAGCGGCCAGGCGGCCAACTTTTATGCCGTCTTTAACATCTGCGAGGCCGGAAGCCACATCGTGGCGTCGAATGAGATCTACGGCGGCACATTCAATCTCTTTGGCGTGACCATGAAGAAGCTGGGCATCGATGTCACATTCATCAATCCCGATGCCCAGGAGGAGGAGATCCAGAAGGCTTTCCGCCCCAACACGAGGGTGCTATTCGGCGAGACAATCAGCAATCCCGGATGCGCCGTGCTGGACATAGAGAAGTTTGCGCGCATCGCCCACAGAAACGGTGTGCCTCTCATCGTGGACAACACCTTCGCCACACCGATCAACTGCCGCCCGTTTGAGTGGGGCGCTGACATCGTTACTCACTCTACGACCAAGTATATGGATGGCACGGCGTCGCAGGTGGGCGGAGCCGTCGTAGACAGCGGCCATTTCGACTGGCTCGCTCACGCCGACAAATTCCCCGGGCTCTGCACACCCGACGAGAGCTACCACGGCATCATCTATGCCCGGCAGTTCGGCAAGATGGGATACATCACCAAGGTCGTCTCGCAGCTCATGCGCGACCTGGGCTCCATCCCCGCGCCGATGAACTCATTTATCCTCAACCTGGGACTGCAGAGCCTGCATCTCAGGATGCGGCAACACTGCAGCAATGCGCAGAAGGTCGCCGAGTATCTGCACGACGACCCGCGCGTGGCCTGGGTCCACTATGCCGGGCTCAGGGATGACCGCTATCATGCCATCGCAGAGAAGTATATGCCTCAGGGCACATGCGGAGTAATGGCATTCGGCCTGAAGGGCGACCGCGAGGTGGCTGTGAAGTTCATGGACTCGCTGGAGATGATCAACATCGAGACCCATGTGGCCGACACCCGCACATGCGTCCTCCATCCCGCCAGCCACACCCATCGGCAGCTCACCGACGAGCAGCTCCGCCAGGCCGGAATAGCCCCGGATCTCATAAGGCTGTCGGTAGGCATAGAGGATGTGGAAGACATTCTCGACGACATCCGGCAGGCCCTGGACAAGATATAATCACCGCGAAAGATTATGCTATTGAGACAGATCGGCCTTCGGCCAATATTCGCCATCGCGCAAGATCTGGCCTTCGGCAAGATTTTCTCATGGGCGAAACTGACTATTGAATAAGATATAGCTCCGCTACGAAACCCGGAAGTGGCCGTCATCCCACCGCCTGTGTGTGATGCCGGCCGCTTCTCTGTTATCGAGGGCATACATTATTATATGCCGTCCGGGGATATTGCAGTCCGATTTGGGGTTATTAGTTCCCGAAGTAGAGCTATCAGTTCGTCATCGATTTGGTTTTGTTCCTTTTTATCAGATAAACTTTCCCCCGCCGGGCACACATCGAAATGCATAAAATGCGAATAATTCGCTGTGCTCTGAGGCCCCGTTTCCGCACATCTCAAAAATCGTCCCGCATGCTGGGATACTCACATAGGACCTGAGGAAAACTACATTTGAGGTAGTTGAAAACGTCTCAAATGTAATTTCGGCCTTCCGTGAGCACTGATTTTCAATACGTTGCAAAGGCGTAAAAGTACGCTGCTGTCGCGGAGAGATTGCGGAGGCCGGCAGGGATATTATCGGCTTTTCGCAACGCTTATACATCTGGCGATAAACTGAATGCCCTATACGCTGAGACTGGGGAGGGAGAATTTGCTAAAATCGGTAATACTTCCATAACGTTTCCCGTGGGAGTTGCAGGATCATGCAGATGAAAAGGTTAAAGCCATAAAGGCCGCAGTGATTTTCCGGGTATAGCAAGTGCTGTTTTTGCCATGCGTTTTGTAACTTTGCATTAACTCAATTCGTCGATGCTTCATCTGAGCGGAGGCAGCATGAGCGACCAAAGAAAATAGATCAACCTGAATTCAAAATACCAACAAAGTGGCAATCTGGCAACATTCAAATATAAACATAGACGGGCAGCTGGTCAGGGCGCAGGCGCCGGTTATTGTTTCTGCGAGCCGAAGCACAGACATCCCCGCATTTTATGCCGACTGGTTCTTTGACAGGATCGCGAAAGGATATTCCGCATGGACAAATCCGTTTAATGGGGTTAAGTCGTACATCTCGTATGATAAGATGCGCTTTATCGTGTTCTGGTCCAAGAATCCCCGACCGCTTCTCAGCTATCTGCACGTCCTGAAGGAGCGGAACATAAATTGCTATATTCAGTACACTCTGAACGATTACGAAGCCGAAAAACTGGAAAAGATACCCTCGCTCGGTCAGCGTATCGATACCTTCAAACAGTTGGTGGATAACTTAGGCAAAGGCGCTGTCGTCTGGAGGTTTGATCCTATGATTTTAACGGATGACATAAGCATAGACAAACTGCTTGACAAAGTCAGAAACATTGGCGATCAGCTCAAAGACTACACCGAAAAACTGGTATTCAGTTATGCGGACATTCTGCTGTACAAGAAGGTGAAGGCCAATCTTGAGAAGAATGGGATACCGTATCATGAATGGACAGAGGAACAAATGAATGAATTTGCCGGAAAGCTGGCTGAGATGAACAGGGATCGCGGCTGGAATTACAGACTTGCAACGTGCGGGGAAAAGATAGATCTGGAGAAATACGGCATTGAGCACAACCGCTGTATCGATACCGATCTTATCACCCGCTTAGCATGGAAAGACCGCGAGCTCATGGATTTCATGAAGGTAAAGATCAGGGACGTACCTGCGCCGTCGTTGTTCGGCGACAGCAGTCTCCCTACCGGCGCGATCATGTTGCCGGGCAACAAATATTTTGTGAGCGTCCATAAGAAGGATCCCGGCCAGCGTGCATATTGCGGCTGCATGGCGGCGAAGGACATAGGCGAATATAATACCTGCCCTCATCTTTGCGAATACTGCTATGCCAATACATCCAAGGAGGCCGCTATGGCCAACTGGCGCCTGCACAGAACGAAGCCTTTTTCAGAAACTATTACCGGGAAAACAGTTTTACCGGACAGCAATCTTCGCAAATATATCGGCGGCGGCAACTGTGCGTGAAGATAAATTTGCCACCTTATAATGAGTTTGTCACAAAAGCACGATTCGTAGATTATTCTAATTGTTGAAATAATTTGGCATCCACTTCAAATTGATATGCGGCCATATATTCTATGCGAGATATGATTCCTGTGAAGTTCAATGTTCTTTTCTGAACACTTTAATATTTCCTGAGTGGACTCAAGATTTTTTGTAAGCGCGAATGTCCTGTTCGCGATATAGATATAAATTTGCAGCGTTAACAATAAGATTATGCCGGAAACTAAAAATGCGATCATTCGCTACAAGTATCTGGACGATTTGCTTTCAGATCGCCATCACTATTACAGTACCCGTGAAATATGGGAGAAATGCCGTGACAGACTTTCAGACAACGGATATGGCAAGGTTACGCTACGCTGCATACAGAAAGATCTCATTTTCCTGACATCCGCACCTTTTTATGCAGAAATAGAGCGCTACCGAGCGGGAGGAAGACTCTGCATAAGATACAAAAAGGATGGATACTCTATCTTCAAGAAGGAGCTGAGCGATGAGGAAGCCTCGCTGTTGAGAGAAGCTCTGGCAACGCTTGGACAGTTTGATGGCCTGGACAACTTTACATGGCTTGATGATTTCAGGAAGGGGCTTGAACTTGCAGAGCGCAGGCCGATCATCAGCTTCAGCCATAATCCATATCTGAAGAACTCCAACATGCTGGGAACGCTCTTTGATGACATTTCGAACCAGGTGGTGGTCCGATTGTCGTATCATACCTTTAATAACGAGACCACGCGAAGCATTGATTTCCACCCGTATTTGCTGAAGCAGTATAACGACCGCTGGTATGTCATCGGCGCCGCTGATAGTGACCAGAAGATACTGACGTTTGCTCTTGACCGGCTGGACAAGGTGGAGCCATTGCCGGAAAAGAAATATGTCTCATGCCCCGATGATCTCAACGACCGCTTCGAGGACATAGTCGGCGTTACGCTATATGAGGACAAGCCTGTGGAGCACATCGTCTTCTGGGCCAACGACACAGCAAAAGGTTACGTCATAACCAAGCCCATCCATCCGTCGCAGATCTTGATTAAGGGAGAGAAGGAGGAACGGATGCGCAGCGCCTATCCGAACCTGACCGGAGGCAATTTCTTCTCTGTCGATTGCATCCCCAACAACGAACTCATAAGGGCCTTGTGCTCCTATGGCGAGAACATGACCGTATTGCAATCGGACGGCAACATTCGGGACGAGATTTACCAGCGGCTTTGCAAGATGAAGAAAAATTATGAGCGTACGCGAATGTAGTGTTCGCATGGGTATCGTACATTTGCAGGCGTAAAAATGATGTTATAGTAATAATCAATTTAATATGGATATCAATTATAAAGTTAGAAATTTTAGAAACTTCAATAATGATGGGGTGGAATTTAAATTATCACCTATCACTATTTTAACTGGCGCTAATTGTGCCGGAAAGAGTACCCTTGTAAAATCATTGATGGTTCTAAAAACTTATTTGGGTAACAACACAATTTCTGCGCCCAAAATATTGCAAATTCCGTCTAAGCCGAAACCTGCGACGAACATTCCGCTTTCGTTTCAGGATGGGGGACTCAAGCTCGGCCGATTCGACAATGCAATCAATGATAAAAGTGACTGTGGGGTAATGACCTTCGAATATGAAATGGATTCATTGAGTCTTGGATGCCGGGTCAAAGTATCTTGGGAATTTACTGCTGATGATGACGATCCCATGAATAATGGTTGGCTCAAAAGTGTTAAGATTACGAATTGTGACGACGAAGTGGTTTACCAGACGATTGTTAAGGATAAGAAAGCAGAAGTCCCTGTCTTAAAATTGTCATGGTTCAAGCAGCGTTTTATCAAGGCTGGGCTGATTTCATATAGTGCAAGTACTAGAGAATCCAAGGAAGCAGACGATTGTATTGGAGTAGACCCATCTCTTGATATAACGGAGAATTCAATACAGTTTCATAAAGATCTGCTTACAAATCTCGAAGAATTAATCAAAGAAAAGGTAGAGGAATCAGAAAAAGAGCTTTTCTTACAGTGGTTTAAATCTCATGACGATGAATTGGTATCGACAAAATATAGCAGGCAGTTCTTATTAACTGCTTATTATGGGGTGCTTAATTCTGAAACAGAATTCATAAGCAATCTCTGCGAATTAACAATAGAAGAGGCAGCTGAACGTATTTCAAATTTGCCCTTAGAAAAGTACTTTGAATCACATAAAGTTGAGATGGTCAAAAAATATATCATTGACTCATTGCAATCTTCCGATGTCAAGTATTTTAAAGATTGGTTTTCTTCTCAAGAGGACCAGTATCTTGATCGACATTATCAGTTGAGTATTCAACCTATGAATTTCATGCAAGCAAGTCTTATGGAAGTAAATCTGTTTGATTCTACAAACGAGTCTTGCGTAGATACTCCCACGCAATCAAACGAAAATGATATCGACTTCTGTGATGTATTGACATTTTTTTGCCTCGCAGACGACGATGCGCGAGAGCTTATAATGGAGAATCCTATAGATATGCCCCATTTCCATTATAAGGACTATATTTCGACTTTCTATTCTTATGTATCCGATACTGTTCTGCCTGAATTGCTTGTTCCAGAGTTTATTCAAGGTATGCATTATTTGGGCTCAGCACAGGTTTCAGTTCAGCGCTTATATAGCAACCTGTCTGGTAATAATAGTTTCTCAGACTTGTTGTTAGACTATTTTAATGCTAAAAGGAACTATACAGGAAAATATGTTTGCGATACATTCTTAAACAAATGGATTAAGGAGTTTGGGCTGGGATATTCTCTCACCTTAAAAAATACCAAAGAAGGAACTGGATTGTTGGCTCTTCTTCATGAGAAGCCTGGAGACGAAGGTCGATTGTTGGCTGATGAAGGATATGGCATTACTCAATTGCTAAGCATTCTTCTCAATGTTGAAAAGGCTATCTTGACTGCTAAAACGCACGATTCTTGGGAAGATAGTGACTATATGTCCAAGTACCTCCGCAAAGACAAAGGTAAAACTATATACCTGCCTCAGACTATAGCTATAGAGGAGCCAGAGAACCATCTTCATCCAAAGTTGCAATCTATTTTGGCTGATATGTTCCTTGACGCATATACTAACTATAACATTCACTTCATAGTAGAAACTCACAGTGAATATCTGATACGCAAAACCCAATTACTGGTTTCTAAATTGGAATATTCTACAAATGAAGAAGCAGAGGAGAAATGTCCGTTCAGAACATACTATCTCCAGAAAGACGAACAACCATACTCTTTGGGTTATCGTAAGGATGGTAAGTTCGTTAATGAATTCGGGGAAGGCTTCTATGATGAAGCAGCAAGTCTTATGTTTCAAATGCTTTAACAATGGATCTATATATCGACAAGCCGAATCTTTTATCTTTTCTTAAGGCAGGTGAGACTACCGATTCAGAAAGCCGCGATGTGTATGATGAATGCCAGCGCCTAATCCGAAGAAATATGCATTTGATTTACAACTTCGACAAGCAAAGTTGTAAAAATGACGAAGTGCTGTTGCCTTGGTTGCTTGCAAAATCCATGAATGGTAGGGGAAAGTCAGAGAATGTCGATGAATTCAGAACGGAAAAATTTCCGGACCGACCCTTAAAAACAAATTTCCAGACAAACAAAGACTGGAAACTGTTCACCTCGGTTTATATGCTTGATGATGAGAAGGTGGATACTCTGAAGAATACCCACTCTATGCTAATTGGTGGCGTAGGAGACGAGGTGAAACTACTACGCGAGCTATTCTGTACTGGATCTTTTGATCTCCATTCAATCTATAACATTAGGGATAAGCATACATTTCCAGGATGGGAGCAATTGCTTCATGACGGACATATTATGCCATGCAGCGACATAGTAATTGCTGATCGTTACCTCTTTAAAGTCAGCAAAGCTGAAATGGATAAGAATATTTATATGCTTCTTAGACTATTTGCCAGAATGAAAGACAAACAAAAGGTGAATCTTGTTTTCTTTACAGACGTAGTTGATGAGAAGCGCCGGTCATCAGTCAAAAAGGAAATAGAAAATATTTTTGGAAAGAAATCAGGGACAAAAGTGACTTTCGTTATGTATAAAAAAGATCGTCCGCACGATCGTTTCATTTTAACAAACTACAGGCTTTTCCGCTCAGGTGATTCCTTTAATAGCTATTTCGATGAGCATGGTCACCTCAAAACGGAGGGTCTAACATTGGATGTGGATAGTCTCGCTAACCAAAATGTCATTTCTATTGCAGAAGAAATCCGTATTTGGTTGCAGGATATTTGTGACAAAAATCCCTCTAATATTTTTGGCGATAAATGCAGTAACTTCATCCATTTTAATGTGTGAGAATATGCATGTGACTGTATGAAACATAAAGCCTAACCTTATATGTAATCAAGATTCGTTTATAGCATGGCAATCTTTTTCCCTTCAATAGAAAGAATAAACCAATATAAAGTAAAGCCCACAGAGGGAGAACGTACTTTATTGGATTTTCTGGAAAGAACACTCGATGATACTTTTGAGGTATATTTCAATCCATATCTCAATGGCGACCGTCCGGATGTACTTATAATGAGGAAAGGCTATGGCGTTATGATTATAGAAGTGAAGGATTGGGACCTAAATAATTTCTGGTTAAATGAAAGGAAAAAATGGGTGTTTATACCAAATGGATCTGTAGTAAAGTCTCCTATAAATCAAGTTTTAAAGTATAAGCAAAATCTTTATGATCTTCATGTAGATGATATGCTTCAACTCAATATAAAGGATTATCGGCATTTTTTAATTGTGTCTTGTGCCGTATACTTTCATTGTGCCAACTTATCTGACATTGAGGATATGCTTGTTAATCCGTATCAAGGAGACAGGAAATATCAGACCTTTTTAAATTACAATATTGATTTTATAGGGCGTGATAGCCTTAATGAAAATGCATTCTCGGCAATACTACAGAATAGACATATGCTTAATGTGAATTCCTCATGGCTATTCACTGACAAGTTGTATGAGAACTTTAAGAGAATATTAAGTCCTTCTGTGCATCTCGGTGCCAAGCCTTATTTATATACTGATAAGCAAAAGGAAATTATTTATTCTAAGAATCTCGAACAAAGAGTGCGTGGTGTCTTTGGCTCTGGTAAAACGACAGTTTTAGCAGCTAGGGCGGTACAAGCTTATAAAAGAGCTCTTGAGAGAAATAATAATCCGCGTATACTTATACTTACTTATAATATGACATTGAAGAACTTTATTCACGATAAAATAAATAATGTCAATGAGAGATTTTCTTGGGATAGTTTTACCATCATTAATTACCATCAGTTTATCAATGCCGAGCTTAATAACCTGAATATAGAATTTGAAGTTCCCCCAGACCTAGAGGAAGAGCAATTGTCGAAGTTCCTTGAAACGCGATATTATGGCAACGTTAGTTTATTCGAGCAACATAAATCCCAAATCGTTAAATACGATGCAGTCTTTATTGATGAAATCCAGGATTTCCATCGTGCGTGGATGGATATAGTGAAAAATTATTTCCGTGATCCGCAGGGAGATTATGTATTGTTTGGTGATGTCAAGCAGAATATTTATGGGCAACTTGTGCAGAATAAAGACGTCGTAACAAATGTGAGAGGACGTGCTATCGATTTAACACATTGCTTTAGATCTGATTTTAAAGTAAGGGATTTGGCTCAATTATTTCAGCGGAATATTTTTGGGGACAAATATGAGATTGATGATCTGTCCGAAAATGGCAAATCCTTATTTTTCGGACAAAAATATGATAAGCCAGGTTACGTTAACTATATGTACTTACAAGAAGGATATCCTGTTGTGACTTTATACAATATAATAAGAGGAAATATTCTCAACAAAAATTCAACTGTCTCTCCAAATGATATTACAATTCTTGGTTACACTTCAAACTTGCTTCGTACTTTTGATTTGTATTATCGATGTAAGAGTAGGGAAAAAACTAATTCCATGCTCGAAACTATAGAGACAATGTATATGACTCATCTGAATTATATAGGAAAAAATAGTCAGAATAATCCTAATAAAGGATGGTTTGACAATATATGTAATCATCTCAAAGAAAAGTTATTCCCATATCGAAAGAAATTATATGATAATGATATAATTAAAATTCGACAATATGTAGCCGAGCTTTTTTCAATCTATGACCTTTATAAAAAGTTCCCGAGAACTTTTGATAAGCGCCTTGATGAAAAATGCAAGCAATATGGTGTTACTGCTCAAGCATTTATTGCATTTATAAATCATTATTCTGAAATCCTGAGCCAATTCAAGTCGGAAGTTTATGAAGATAATTATAAAAAGATTAGGGATAACAAGAAGCTACACTTCTGGTTTAATAGTGGAACTATAAAAATATCTACTATCAATTCTTTTAAAGGATGGGAAAGCGAAACAGTATTCCTTATCTTGGAGCCTATATATGCAACAACTACAGAGTTTAATTTGTCATTTGATGAACTTCTTTATACAGGATTGACCAGAGCACGAAAAAATCTTATAATGATAAACTTTGGAAATAAAGAATACGATGATAAAATGCGTCCTATATTTGAAAAGATGAAGGATAATTCTAAAATGATGGTCCCATAGACATAATATACGCGCTCGTACATAATTGTAGATATATGCGCCAAACAGACCTAATAATGTTTTCTGTCTGCCGTTGGTGTAGCACTGCAAATTCCTTGCCTCGCGAACGTCCTATTCGCACCCCTGCCTTATCTTTGCACCGTGAACAAAAAAAACGAAGAGAACTATGGAAACGAAGAAAGACATGGAAAAGAAGAATGAGATCAAGGTGAATCTGTACAATGGTAAGGACGCGAAAGCAGCATTAGTCAAGGTGGAATACCTTGACAAGGACGCCGGGGAGCACGCCGCATTGATGCTGATCGACTCGTGTAGCGAAGTGAACGTGCTTTTTCTCAACCAGATGGACTGCCTGTGCTACAAGCGGGTGGAGAATGAGGGCAAGCATGCCATCAATGGCCTTGGCGGAGATGCGCAGGAAGTGCAGGATGTGGAAACGAACTTCACGCTGGGGGCGCTGGCATGCCGGGAGACGTTCAGCATCTGCGACTTGGATTATCCTCAGCAGTTTGAATTTCCGATCATCGGTATCCTGGGCAATGAGTTTATGGCAGAGTATTCTCTGGCATTGGATTACAGCGATTTCTCGGTCCATACGTCCACGAGGCCTGCTGACGCTTCTATGGCAGACTGCGAGTATTACTTCCCTATGGAGCCCGGGTATAAGTATATGCATGTCCCCATGGTGGCTATTAAGCTGAATGGGAAACAGGTCATGGCTCTCGCTGATTCCGGTGCCACAGACAGCATGATCGCTGTTCAGTCGTTAGCCGATAGCCATGTCCCATTCCGTTACCTGGGTGACGGGGACACTATGGTAGGGCTGAATGGCGCAGTAGAGACCAAGATGGGGAAAATCTCTTTTACCCTAGTCTCTGCCTCGGAAGGTGGAAAGAAGGAACTGAAAAAGGCGGATCAGTTCAAGATTACTTCGGACTACATCTGGTCGCAAAAAGATAAGCCCGAAGATGAGAAGGACCAGATTCCGCCCATAGAGGTGGTACTCTGTTCGTCATTCATGGCAAGCCAGGGATGGGTGCTCGACTTCGGCGCGCAGGTCATCTATAAGCGGAAATCCAGTTTCCTGGTGGATGTAAGCGAAAACGTACAAACGCCCCAAGCTCATCACCTCCGGTTCTATGCGGATGTCACAAAAACCTGCATGCCTCTCATACAGATAACGGAGGGCGCATTCAGGGGCATGGTGCTGCTGATAGACAGCGGATCGACGAGTAATGTCATCTTCGGACAGGCGTATAGTGAGATGCGGGATAAATTCCGGAAGATTGAAGCGACGGACAGTATGATGGGCTTGGAAGGCAATCCCATCGAGGTCGATATTGTTAAGACAAAGGTCAGCATCTGTGGCAGAGACTACCCCATGAACTTTTTGGTCAGCAGCCATAACAATACCGCCCAGAAGCTCAGGGAAGATTGGGGCTTCCCCATAGCCGGCTTAATAGGTACCAAGTTCATGTCAGAACATGACTGGACACTTGACTTCGGCAAGCAGGAGATCATACTGCCGAAAGTCGATTTGGCCGATCTCGAAAAGATAAGAACTAAGACGGCATAGAGAAGAGCGCCGCCGTCAGGCCTATATTTGCGGGTATTCTTTATCCCTGCATGTGGCGAAAAGAAGCCGTCCGCACCGCCTTTTTGCAAATATATCGGCGGCGGCAACTGTGCGTGAAGATAAATTTGCTACCTTAGCAAGAGTTTATCATAATAACACGATTCCGGAATGAGACAGCTGCTGATGCTCATAGTTACCCTGAGCTTCTTCTGTGTCCAGTCCGCCTGCTCCGGTGTGAAGCGGGCGCTGGTCATCGGGCTGTCGCAATACCCCGCGTACAGGCAGGCGGCGCTCGGCTGGAAGAACATTCACGGAGCAAATGACGCAGCCATCATAAGCCGTACGCTCAGGAAGCAGAACTTTCGCCTCACAGTGCTGACCGACGGGCAGGCTACCGCGCAGGCCATAAGACGAGCTCTGGGCCGCCTCGGGAAGCAGACCTGCAAGGGCGACCTGGTGTACATCCATTTCTCGGGTCACGGGCAGCCCGTCGAGGATACCGATGGCGACGAGGCGGACGGATGGGACGAGGCCATTGTGCCATATAACGCGGGGCAGCGATACGTGGCCAATGTATATCAAGGGCAGAATCATATTATCGACGACGAACTGAACGCCTTCGTCACCGTTATTCGCCGCAAGGCTGGGGCAAGCGGATTTGTGTATGTTATTATTGACGCATGCCACGCCGGCGATTCGTCGCGCGGAGACGAAGCGGAGGACACCGTCTTTGTCCGGGGCACCAATGTGGGCTTCTCGCGGAGCGGTAAGGCGTTTGTTCCGAGGATAGACGACCGGCCAGTGATCAGAATCCCCGGAGGCAATAATGCGGCCGGCGTATGCTATCTGGAGGCCTGCCGCTCCTACGAGACCAACGCGGAGATCCGGGTGGGGACGCAATACTTCGGCCCTTTGTCCTATTATGTGAACAAGGTGCTGAGCCGCCACGCCCTGAACAGGAACACAGCATGGACCGGGGTGGTGCGCAGGCTGATGAACGAGGACCGGCGCCTGGTCAGACAGAACATGGTAGTAGAGGAAAGCAAGCGATGAACTTAAAAAAGCCGACATACAGCGAGCGGGTCCTTGATGATTTCGCCCGGAAAGAATGGGACAAGGCAAAGGCCTATCTCATGAAGCAATTCCCCGCGCTCTCCGAAGCGGAATGCGAGGATATATTTCAGGATTCATTTATCATCCTCTTTCAGAACAACAGGGAGGGAAAACTGAAAGATGTAAAAAGCTCCCTGTCTACCTACTTCCTGTCCATCTGCCGCAACAAAGCGTTCGAACAGTGCAGAAGCAAAAACCGCGGAATATACTTCGACAGCGATTTCGGGCTCGAGACGCTTGACGAAGTAAACGAGGAAAAGCTGGACACGCTTTTAGCTCTCGACACGGACGTATCCCTGACCGAGTCGAAGAAGGCCATTGCCCGCCAGATAGTAAAAGACCTGCCCCAGCCTTGCGACGAATTGCTCTGGGGCTTCTATCGCGACAATCTCTCCCTTAAGACCCTGGCCGACATGCTCAACAAGACGGTCGGCTACGTCAAGGTTACCAAGCACCGCTGTCAGGAGAAATTCAGGAAGCGCTGGGGCGAACTGGTAAAGAATCTGTTATGACAAATGCCTCAATAGTATTACGCCATGAGTGAGAACGATCATACTGTCACAGACCGGGAGCTTCAGGACGACGAGCGCATATCCGCCTACCTGCGCGCCAGAATGACGAAGGATGAGGAGACCGCGTTTTTCGAAGATCTGAAGAGCGATGAGGCGCTTCGTGAGCGGGCCATCGCCATAGCTTATCTTGCGCGGGCCCTGAAGGATGTGGGCGAGCACCGCGACAGGAATCTCAGGGAAGCTCTGCTGGCCATCGACGAAAAGGATGTGAAGCGCATAGTGGGTGAATCCATTGGCGTGCAGGATAAGATAGACATATTTTACGATGTGCTCGACAAGGAGGAATACCAGAAGGAGCAGGAATATCAGGAGAGGCGGGCACATGGCAGCATGGCTCTCTATAGTCTGGCTCCGCCCGCATCCGCCAAGCGCCCGCGCAATGTCCGCCTGATCATCATCCGCCTCGCCTCAGTCGCCGCGTGCCTCCTCGTGCTCGTTGTCGCGGGCTACAAATACTACGACTACCATAAGGTGACCTCTCTCGGCGATAAATATGCTGCGGTGTTCGTAAGCCAGCAGCAGCCCTCGCGCGGAGCTGAGAACGCGAATGCTGTCCGGGAGCTCTCCCGCCTGTACGGCAATGTGCAGAGGGGCCAGGACCTTGACAGCACTATCTATCGCCTGTCCCTCCTTTGGGAGCTCGCCAACATGGAGACATATAACGACTATACCAACGAGGCCCCGTACATAGGATGGAACCTCGCAATAGCCCACCTGAAGAACAATGACAAACAGGCCGCAATCGTAGTGCTCAGCAGGCTCGCATCCTCCGCGAGAATCAATCCCGAGGTACGAGGCGAAGCAGAGAAGCTGTTAGAGAAACTGAGATGAAGCATCGCAAATCGTATTACAGGGCAAGTTTTGCCGTGCTCGTCAGACCATGAAGAAGGCTGCTGTCATCCTTCTGCTGTTCCTGACCGCCGCCACACATTTTGCCAGAGTAAACGGCGACGACGGCGGCCGCTGGTACAGGCTCAGGCAGAAGGCGGACTCCACCGTCTGCTTTCTCCAGAGCCGTCTGCTGCTCGTCAACCCAGCCAGTCCTGTCGGCTCGGAACTGTTTCACGACTACTTCAAGAGTGTGCGTATGGCTCTCCGGTTGCCCTACGACATTTATGATTTCCGGGAAGAAAGGCGGTGGAACAAGTATCTCGCCGATATGATGGTCCATTTCTTTGTATGCTGCGACGATTTGCCCGGCAGGACTTGTGTGGCTTACGACAACCTCTTGGCCCGCAAGAATTTCTTCGCCCGCCAGTCGGGCAAAGGCGAAGGGCTCGCAGAGAGCTGGAGCGAAATAGCGCAGCGCCTCGCAGCGCAGGAGGCAGCCATCGAAGTCAACGACCTGAAGGACGAACTGCTCATTGTGAAGCATGGTTACGATGCCCCGCACGGCATAGAGATCGACTCCTTGCTCAGCGAGGCGATAACGCAAGGCCTGGCCGACGAGCCCCTCGCCATCGACCGGCTCTACGCCGCGGACGGGCCGCTGAGCAGGCTGTGGACGCTGATGGCTCCCGAGCTCAGGGATGTCAGGACCATCTATATCTCCGGCAACTTCAAGTACGCCCAGCTCAACTTCGGCGCTATCCCGATAGGTGGCGGCCTTACGCTCTCCGACCGCTACGATGTGCATCAGATTCTCTCCACCGCCTCTGTCGGCGCCGGCCATAGCAGCGGCGCAGCCTTCAGGACAGCCACTCTCTTTGGCGGCATCGATTACGAGAGCCGGGGACAGGCTTCGGCCGCGAAACCGGATAATGAGCCGTGGAACCTGGTACGCGGTCTCCCGGACAGCATACGCGGCGGCTTCCGCCCCTTGCCCTGGTCGATGGAGGAGACGGCGTTAGTGGACAGCTTACTCCGCTCCGCCCATGTGCAGACTCAGCTCTTCCGGGGCGCGCAGGCTACCGAAGAGGCCGTACGCCAGATGAGCGGCCACGCGCCCGACATCATCCATCTC
>Ga0256406_1003560_pt1 | contig 19132 bp, 8 predicted proteins | sample RumenRJG_03DNA_FD_185986 | JGI IMG/M metagenome (GOLD analysis project Ga0256406, IMG submission 185986) | Bovine rumen microbial communities from Lethbridge, Alberta, Canada - RJG_03 | ecosystem: Host-associated > Mammals > Digestive system > Stomach > Rumen | place: Canada: Alberta | collected...
ACATGCTCTCCACCTATACCAACAAACCGGGCTACACCCTCATACCGCGTATCAGCCAGGACCCTAACCCGTCGCACAACCGCACTTACATCGACATCGGCGTGTATGAGTACCGCCACCGGCCACTACAGCCGCAGGTCACCGACGGGGTCGACATCATCTGGGTGAGCTCGAAGGAGAAGGCCGACAACGGACTGCCGTTGGGTTCCGACTGGTCGCGGCCGTCGACCGACCTGCAGCGAGCCATCGAGACACTGCTCTCGTCGCGCAACGGCCACCGCAAGGAGATACGACTCATGGGTGGCGACTACACCCCCAACTACACCATCAACGGCCACACAGCCTTCTATATCGACACGCGACTGCTCAACAGCACGACGATGCTCGGTTCGGCGACCGACGGAACGGCCGTCACCGGCGAGGGCGTGACAAGTCTCTGCATACGAGGAGGATACAGCCACGACCTCAACGGTGCCTACGACATCAAGGAGTATCCGGCAGTCATCCACCAGCGGCAGCGCACCAACGACAACAGCACGCAGTGGGACCACCTCTTCTATATCAACGACGCATCGCAGCGCTACGGATACGACAGCTACAACATCTCCAATAAGTTCGGGCAGCAGGGAAAGGATGTGTCTAAGCCCGTAACGTCCATACCTATAGAGATTTACGGTGTGACGATGCAGAACGATCAGACCAACAAGGACGTCCTCGGCAGCGTCATCTACTATCCCGATGCCATGGGCGCCAACCCCGTCAGCGACACCGACCCGACGAAATTGGACAAGGCACCGGAAATCGACGGCACGTCGGAGTCGTACGTCACGTGGACCGAACGCATCGGCGACAACACCGCCAACAGCTCCTATCAGTCGAACACCGCCAAGGTAGCGGCCGGACAGATACCGAAACTCATCCTCGGCTCCGATATCATCTTCGGCAGCGGCAACGAGGCCGATTTCAATCCGTCGGCCTCCGCCACACAGCGACAGAAAGCCTCCGCCGTCTACATCGGCGCTACGGGTGGTCACGCCCTGATATATAATAATGTGTTCCACAGCAACCAGGCCCATCCGCTCATCACGAAGGCACCGACGCGCATCGTCAACAGCACCTTCGCCCTCAACGGCATGGAGGTGGTCATGGACGCGGCAGGCGATGCCGACACCCAGCGCAACGATACCCTCAAGAGCCGTGTGTTCAACTCGGTATTCTGGCGCAACAACCCCACGACGACAACTCCGGCCGCCAACAGCGACTACGGCAATCAGTTCATTATCACGGGCATCGACAACACCCTGCTCACCGATACCGTCACCACCGACGACAAGGCCGGCAGCGAGAACCGCTTTGAGCGTAACTGCTACACCGGCGGATACACCGAGAGCACCAACTACGACTCCAACGGCGAACTGGCAAAGCGGCGCTACAACACCGGACTGGCCTACGAGAATACCGACCTGATGAACGGTCCTAACTTCGTGCTGCCCTTCAACGACGACCGCGCAAAGCGCAACTTCACCATTCAGCCCAGCCAGCGACTCGTCAACAAAGGCAATGACAAGCGCTATGTGATGACATACAATAAGGCGGTAGGAGCCGACAACTCCAACTTCGTATACGACTTCGCATGGGTGCAGACCAAGGATGAAGTCGTCAGCTACGACGGACAGGAGGTGACCATCTCAAAGGACTACGAGCAGCGCAACGGACCCCAGTTCGATGCCGGCTACCGCGACCGCTTCAGCCATACCTCGCATATCGACATCGGCGCTTACGAGTACCAGAACGTGCTGCGCCGCGTGCTCTACGTCGACACCCGCCGCATAGCCGAGACGGGCGAGAGCTGGGAACGGCCACTCAACGACATTCAGAACGCCGTCGACCTGGCAGCCCTCTACCACACCTCGCATCCGCGACAGCAGGCTTACGTCTTCGTCAAGTCGAACGAGGGCTCGTCGAGTGCCGTCGAGCATACCCATCAGGGCGTGCTGCTGCGCGAGGGTGTGAGCATCTACGGTGGTATGTCGGGATCCGGACTGATGAGGGAGACCTTAGGCAAGACGGCCGATGACAACTACTATGAGGACCGTAACATCATCGAATACCTCAACGAGGTGGAACGCAACGACATACGCACCCCGGTGGGTGCCCTCGGCTTCAATAAGACCGTCGTGAGCAGCATACGCACCAGCGACCAGGACCGCTATGCGCCCTTCGACCACCTTAACAAGTATACCGACGACGACCAGCGCAAGGGACTCATACCGGCAGGAAAGAAGGTTGGCGACCAGGTGGCCTCCGACCCGCGGCTGCAGGTGCGCACGCTCATCGACGGATTCGCCGTGATGCCCGACGGCAACGCCTCGCCGCAGCAGAGTCCTATCCGTATCAGGCCCGTGCTCAAGGACAGTGTGGCGAAGGTCATAACCATCGACTCCATCATCGTGCGCCACGTCACCATGGACGGCGAGAAATACTATGTGGAGAGGCTGGCCAAGACGCCGGGCGACCAGAGTGAGCTGAAGACGGGAAAGGACGACCTCGGTGGCGAATATTCCGAGGGCTTTAAGCAGTATCACCCTTATCCGTCGCTGGCCCTGCGAAACATCATCGTGGCCGACTGGAAGATGCCGGCAAACGTCGACGTGGCCTACGTCGACCAGTCACTAATCTACGATGCGCTCTTCCGCGACAATACCACCGCGGGCACGGGCGCCTCGCTGCGACTCGGCAGCCGAGGCTACGCCATGTGTGTGACGGCGACGGGAAAGACCGTGGGCAGCGACGGCTCCACCACGCTCAACAATCTCACCCACCACTACCGCCAGCGGTACGACTGCACAGGCGACGGACGAAAGGACCACTCCTTCGACCTGGAGTGCAACCTGCACCGAGGCACGAGTCACCTCTACTTCTGTCTGACCAATTTCGACAACGACAAGATTACGCAGGCCAGTCTGCTCAAGGGCCATATACCTGTACTCACCGCAGCCGGCGTGGAGGACCCGAACCTGATGTACCAGTATCTGGATACGTCGCCGTACATCGACCTCGATGTCTACAGTATCAACTCTGAGCTCTACAGCTCCAACAACCCGCACAAGAAGAGCAAGGAATATCCGAAGACCACGGCCACTTCTGAGGTGAAATGGCTCTCGCAGGCCAATCCCGACAACTTCCTGCCGCTGAACCTGCGCGACTTCGTCCATCTGCGCGACAGCAAGGAGACGGTGAACACGCGCCCCAGCGACACCGACATCCTCGGTAATCCGCGATTCCCAGAGGGTATCACGGGTGCTAACGATAAGCTCGACCGCGGGTGTTTCGAGACGTGGTGGCAGCGCTCCACCTACGTTACCAATAAGGAGCTCGGACGCTATCCTCATCCGGGCAGTGCCGTCTACCTGCTCAACCGCTACGCTTACCACCCGTCACATGTCGACAACGTGTCGAAGATATATAATGATGCCGATATGGACATCTCGCTCGTCCTCGACGTGAGCATCTCGCCGGGACTAATCTTCATGCAGCAGGGAACGAGCCTCTACGGCAACGGCCATGGCATCCACACCAAGACGATGGCCTTCGAGCGCACCGTCGACATCAACAAGGGCACCATCGTAGCACTGCCTTACGCCATGGACTACGGAGCCGAGAACTGCATCTGGGATGTCACCAACTATGGTGGTAGCCAGAAGCAAAAGGTGCTCGCCGAGGTCGACCACGACCGTGCGGCGAAGGACCAGGTCTATCGCTACAATGCCGTACAGCGCAGTCAGTGGAACAATATCTTCGAACCTACCAACTCGTCGAAATGGACGCTCCTATCGGGCGACGACCGCCGCCGCGAGGCTGCCCACGGCGTGCTCATCGTGCCGAAGGACCCTATGAAGGTGTCGTACGAGAACGATACCATCACCCACTATCAGGCTGCCGTCAACGCCGGTGTGCGTACCTACCGCTTCATCGGTGTGGCACGCGACGCGTCGTGGGCTTACGCCGAGGAGGACGGTGCAACGACGAAAACGGTGACGCTCCATCAGCGCGACGACTATACGAGTACCGACAATGCGGCCGACTTCACCAATAAGGAGGACATGGGATGGAACCTCATCGGACTGCCCTACGCCGTCAACACCTATTACACCCACCGCCGGCAGACGGCTATGGGCGACTACACCATGAACGTGCCACACACGCTGTGGATGTACTTCGACGGCGACTACACCATGACGAGCCACGATATGGCAAACACCAACTTCGTCAACGATGTATTCGAACAGGTGCAGAAGGCCGTCGACGAACGGCGAAAGAGCAAGGGCGGCTACTATCCCGTAAAGGCCTGGAGCGAGGACTGGGACGACTGGAATCAGCTGCCGATACAGTACCCGATGATTGGCGTGTACGACTCGAAACGGGGCGGAAAGAAAGATGAGAAATCGAGTAAAGACATCGTCACCTATATTCTTACAGATACCGTCATCACGGCTAACCCGCGGCCACGAATATGGATGGGTGAGGGATTCTTCACCCAGACGGCAGCCGTCAACGGCGATGGTACCGAGGAACTGTCGTTCTCGACACCGCTCTATGTGCCGAACACCAACCGCGTACGCGAGCTCAGCTCGCCCATCACGGTGCAGTACGATAAGAAAACGGGGCTCCGCCTCTCAGATTCGTCGGCAGATTCAGGATCGTCGGCCTCCGGCCAGAGTTCTCCGGCAGGTTCGCCAAAGGCCTCGCCGGGTTCGAGGCGGGATAGGGCAGCGGCCCGTCGGGCCCGTTACCTGCGTGCTGTCAACGATGCGATGTGGCAGCTCTGCGGTTCCAACTACCGTCTCTATGGTGGAATGACGGGCATCGACGATCCGCAGGAGGATGAGACCATGGGTGGCATCGTCATCCGCGTCCATCACCGCAATGTCACCATCAGCGGATTGAAGGTCGGTGATATGGTAGATATCTACGATCCTGCCGGCCGAATCTACAATATGATCCGCGCCGCCGACACTGTCGTCCGCACCGCCGTCCCCACCTCCGGTATGTACATCATCAAGGCCGCAAATAAGGTGGCCAAGGTGGTCATTAAGTGATGTGTCCTCCCGCCGGTCATTCCGTGTATCTCTTCTATCGCCGATACCGGCGTACTGGATATTTCCCGTGGGCCGATATGATCATAATTGGTTAGAGAGGTCCATGACTCAAGGAAAATAGCTATAGGCTGGCTTAGAGGCCGTCCGTAAACAACGGACAATCAGCACAGGGCGGTTGCAAGGTGCGGATAGGTAGGGTTAGGGGCCGTCCTGTCGGTCGTCAGACCGAATATCTGCAATCTACCCACCTAAACATGTTTCCCGTGCAATGCAGACAGATACTTCTAACGCATTGATAATTAGCATGTTGCAGCATTCAACCACCGTAGGGGTGGGGTTTATCCCCATCCTACCAGCTACGGGGCAATTACCTTAATTCTCGTCCGCCTCAGTTAGGGGTGGGGTTTATCCCCATCCTACTGCCATAAAAGAATTATGCCGTTGCCACTTCCAGCCCCGACGGGGCTGAATCGTCAGTAACCCCGGACTAAGCGAGCGATAGCGAGTGTAGTCCGGGGAACATATATGCCGACGGACATACACTCAGTGCCTCGAAGACGCACAATAGCACAGAGTGCGCAAAAGCGTATGTATTCCTGCGCGTTCCGCTATTCAACCTCTTCGAGGCTGGTCGTGGATTTCTTGCGTCCATGTTCTACCCCAGACTGCGGTCGCTGCGCTCCCTTAGTCTGGGGTTATTGAGAATTAAGCCCCGTCGGGGCTTTACCTTAGCAGCGAAAAAGAACACATTAATTATCATTCCACAGGCAGGGTGGGAGTAGGCAGGATTAGTGGCCATCTGTAAACACCGGACAAATATAATCTGGCCGGCCAATAAGCAAAGATTCGGTCTGCCGACCAACCGGACATCCACAAGGGCCGCCCCTGCAAGCGGATAGGTGCAGCACCTGTAATGACGACCACGAAGGCCGCCCTAAAAGGGATCATTAACGCACACCCAATATACAGAACAACGGACATAAACGATGGACGTTTACAGTAGCAGCCCGCAAAGGGATCATTAACGCACACCCAATATACAGAACAACGGGAAAGACAATCGCATCGCGATAGCCTGTTTTTATGGTTTTTCTTTGTGTCAGCGCCAAGATCCGACGGAGGAGGATCTGCCATTCGGGGGACTGAGGGCCGTGAGAGGTCCAGCCTCTCACGGCCCTCAGTCCCCCGAATGGCAAAGGGCGAAAGCCCTTGGCGCTGACAACAGGGTTTTTCCGGTTTTGGTCTACCAATCAACAGACTGGCACTGAATGAATTAGGGGCCAATTGCGCTGATACAATGGAGTTCATTGGTTTTGGTCTACCAATCAACAGACTGGCACTGAATGAATTAGGGGCCAACTGCGCTGACACAAAGGGTTTAATTCGTTTTGGTCTATCTATCACTGGCACTGAATGAAATAGGGGGTGATTGCGTTGCCACAAAGGGTTTTATTCGTTTTGGTCTATCTATCACTGGCACTGAATGAAATAGGAGTTAATTGCGCTGACACAAAGGGTTTCCCCTCCCCATCGCCCCAATCAAAAATTTCTTTCCCTTTTCTCATCTAATTCCCTAAAAATCACTACCTTTGCAGCCCAATCTCAATTACGCGAACACATGACTTTCAGGAACAAGGAATTTATTCTGCCCATATCGGCAGCGACAATCATTATCATCGGCGTGATGATCTTCAGCTATTTCCACGCACCGGCAGAGAATCAGCCCGACACCGCCAAGCACCCATACATCCTACTCACGGGATCATCGATGCTCGCCGGCGACGTGTCGGATTATATCTGGGTGAGCGCACAATACAACGCCACAAAGGTGCCGCCGGGGAACTACAGCGGACTCGTCCGACTCGTAGGAAACAGGTATGCCGTCATCTCCGACTTCGGAACGCCAAAGGGATATTACAATTTCACCATCGAGATAAACAAAAAAGGCGAAATCACCGACATACGCAACAACGGATTCCGAAATTTAGGAAAGGATAACGAGGACGAGGAGGCCGTAACCTTCGACCACAACCGTCATCATATTTATATCGGCAACGAGGACACGTCGACGATAGATGAGTTCGACGCCCTCAACGGCCAACGCCTTAACCGCCACGCTATCAGCGAGTTCGTACGACGTGGCATCAGCAATAGGACGATAGAGAGCCTCACCTACGACCCCTCGGCCGACTGCCTCTACACCTGCGACGAGGGACCGCTGCGGGGCGACCCCGGACAGATGGTGACGATAGTGAAACTCTCGCCATCGCTCGACGAACAGGCTTATTATACCTATGTTATGGACGACCCGCTGTCGGAGGTGAAAATCGGCGACAACCACCATGCCTTCGGCGTGGCAGAGCTTCTGGCCCTCGGCGACGGCACCCTCCTCGTCCTCGAGCGCGAATTCCTCGTGGCTCCGGCAGGCATCGGCTCGTGGGTGGTAAACAAAATCTTCAGGTTTAAACCAGGATCGCAGGACAAGCAGTTCATCACCGGATGGCGCACGCAACTGAACGTCGACGACTTCACCTTAGCCAATTACGAGGGTATGGCCCTCGGCCCTAAGCTCGACGACGGCCGTCAGGTCGTCATCCTCTGCGCCGACAGCCAGAACCGCTACCACGGACTCCTCCGCGACTGGTTCAGAACTATAATCATCTGAGCAAAAGGCAGAGATGCACAATCTCTTCTGACAAAAAGGGATGCATACCCTCTTCAGACAAAAAGAATGCGGACTCTCTTCTGACGAAGGGATGCACAATCTCTTCTGACAAAAAAGGATGCATACCCTCTTCTGACAAAAAGAATGCGGACTCTCTTCTGACGAAAGGATGCACAATCTCTTCTGACAAAAAAGGATGCATACCCTCTTCTGACAAAAAGAATGCGGACTCTCTTCTGACGAAAGGATGCACAATCTCTTCTGACAAAAAAGGGATGCATACCCTCTTCTGATAAAAAGAATGCGGACTCTCTTCTAACGAAGGGATGCACAATCTCTTCTGACAAAAACCAAAAAAACCTCTTGCGATTGCAAGTAAAACCAACAAAACCGCTGATGCCGCAGAATGTCATACACCCATACGATTAAATTGAGTCTATGGCAGTCCGAGCCCACTAACAAGCGGCACAGTGCGGGTAGGTAAGGTTATGGACTGTCGGCAAACAACGGATAAACAGCACAGCGCGGTTGCAGGGGCGGCCCTCGTGGCCGTCCGCAAACAACGGACAAGCAGCATAGGGCGATTGCAGGGTGCGGATAGGTAGGGTTAGGTGCCGTCCGGTCGGTCGTCAGACCGAATCTCTGCAATCAACCACTAAACCCGTTTACTAACGCCTGGCAAATAGACGCATGCAACACATTGATAATTAGCATGTTGCAGCATTCAACCGCCGTAGGGGTGGGGTTTATCCCCACCCTATCTAAGGCGGAGGAGAATTAAGGTAATTGCCCCGTAGCTGGTAGGGTGGGGATAAACCCCACCCCTACGGTGGATGCATGCAACTCATTAGTTATCAGCGGATTGCCAGCGTGACCCATTGGCAGGGCGGATAGCAGAGTTAGGGGCCGTAGAGGTCAAAGGGCAAGCTGCACAGGGCGGTTGCAGGGTGCGGATAGGTAGGGGCCGCCCCTGCAAGAGGATAGGTGCAGCACCTGTAATGACGACCACAAGGGCCGCCCTGCAAAGGGATCATTAACGCACACCCAATATACAGAACAACGGACATAAACGATGGACGTTTACAGTAGCAGCCCGCAAAGGAATCATTAACTCACACCCGATATACAGAATAACGGGAAAGACAATCGCATCGCGATAGCCTGTTTTTATGGTTTTCCTTTGTGTCAGTGCCAAGATCCGACGGAGGAGGATCTGCCATTCGGGGGACTGAGGGCGGTGAGAGGCCCAGCCTCTCACAAGTCCTCAGTACCCCGAATGGCAAAGGGCGAAAGCCCTTGGCGCTGACACAAAGGGTTTTTGCGGTTTTGGTCTACCAATCACTGGCACTGAATGAATTAGGGGCCAATTGCGCTGATACAATGGAGTTCATTGGTTTTGGTCTACCAATCAACAGACTGGCACTGAATGAATTAGGGGCCAACTGCGCTGACACAAAGGGTTTTCCCGGTTTTGGTCTATCAATCAACAGACTGACACTGGGCCAATTGCGCTGCCACAAAGGCTTTTATTGGTTTTTGGTCCTAATTAATAAGTAGCCTCGACACTGCCAATGCGTCAAATGGCCCCATACCCCCTTATCCACTCATAGAGCCTCTCGAGACCCTCGCGTATCGGTGTCGAAGGCTTATAGCCGAAGTCGTGCTCGAGGAGCGACGTGTCGGCATAGGTGCGCACAACATCGCCGGCCTGCATCGGCAGCATGCGCATCCGGGCCTTACAGCCCGTAACGTCCTCGATGGCACGGATAAAGTCGAGGAGGCGTACGGGCTCGCTGTTGCCGATATTATATATCTTATACGGCACCGCACGATCGTCGGTGGCATGGAGCACACGTCGAACACCCTCGGCGATATCGTCGATATAGGTGAAGTCGCGAAGCATGTCGCCATTATTATATACGTCGATTGTCCGACCTTCCATGATGGCTTTCATGAATTTCATCGGTGCCATATCGGGACGGCCCCACGGACCATAGACGGTGAAGAAGCGCAGACCGACGGTCTGGATGCCGAAGAGCTTGCTGTAGGCGTAGGCCATCTCCTCGGAGCTCTTCTTCGTTGCTGCATAGAGACTTACGGGTGCATCGGTGCGGTCGCTCTCGCTGAACGGCACGTGGGGGTCCATACCGTAGACGCTGCTCGAGCTCGCATAGACGAGCCGCGGCCGACCACCGTGGCGACAGCCCTCGAGGATATTCAGGAAGCCCACGATATTCGACTCGATATACGTATATGGATTCTCTATCGAATAGCGCACACCGGCCTGACCACCGAGGTTCAGCACATGGGTGAAATGCTCCTCGGCAAAGAGACGGGCGATGGCCTCACGGTCGGCGAGGTCCATCTTCACAAAACGAAAACGGGGCAGCGGCGCCAGGTCGCGAAGTCGGGCCTCCTTGAGCGCAGGACTGTAGTAGTCGTTGATATTGTCGATGCCAATAATTTCGGCACCCTCGGCGGCAAGAACCTTAACCATCTTGTGACCGATAAAGCCGGCCGCGCCGGTAATAAGAATCTTCATTGTTTGCCTTTATTTTTTTTGTATATCACTATATTCCGCGAGTAGGTGAAAAATCCCACCGACTGACCCACGATGAGCACGGGGTCGAGGCGGAAAGCACCATAGCTCACGATGATCGCACTGCCCACGAGACTGATAATCCAGAACCACACCGGCAGGATAGACTCGTGGCGGCGGTAGCTGTAGTACCACTGGTAGACGAACCGGAGGGTGAAGATGACCTGTCCCGCCGACCCCCACACGAGCAGCGGCAGCGATACCGACTCGTTATGGAAGAAGCTGTCGACAAAGGCGGGAATATCGTGGAGCATCATCCCGAAGGCGAGGAACGGCAGCGATGTCACGCCGACGCGCAACGCTAACGGCACCCGGTGCCACACGCCTTTGATGTCGAGGTTCCATATATATATGTAGTAGGAGATTACCTGTCCGAAGATGATGGCGAAGTCGTCGCGCAGCCATCCGTAGACGAACAGCAGGATGCTGCCCACGAGACTGCACAGCCAGTAGGCATTGGGCGACACCACGCGGCGGGCACGCTCCGAGAGTATCCACTGGATGAGCATGCGGGCCGAGAAGAAACCCTGGGCCACAAAGCCGATGGCATAGACGTAGAACGATGATACCTGCATCTCAACCGATATTTGACTCGTCGACGTGATACCTTATGTACCGCTTCTTCATCCACCGATAGGCGAAGCAGTCGAGGAAAGGACCCTTCAGACGGTTCCACAGGTGGTATTTCGACACTCCCGCGGTGCGGGGGTAGTGGCGAACGGGCAGCTCCTTGAACCGTCCCTCCTCGAGCATCATCAGCGCGGGAAGGAAACGGTGCATGCCGTCGAAAAACGGCAACCGCTTGGCGTAGCTGCTCCACATCACCTTCAGCGGACAGCCGGTGTCAGTGGCCGTGTCGCCGGTCATAGACCGACGGAAACCATTGGCAATCTTCGACTGCAGCCGCTTGAAGAATGTGTCCTTGCGCTTGGCACGGATTCCGGCAACAAGCTGATAGTCAGCAGCATACTCGAGCAGCAGGTTGAAGTCCTCGGGATTCGTCTGGAGGTCGGAGTCGATATATCCTGTCAGCCGACTCTCGATGGCATCGATGCCGGCCTTCATAGCGGTGCTCAAGCCGTGGTTGGCCGTTGAGCTGATATAGAAGAAGTCGTCGTGACGCGAGCAGATGGCCTTGATGCGGTCAAGACTCGTATCGCGGCTGCCGTCGTTGACGAAGAGCACACAGCTCCTGACCAGCGCGTGGGGCAGAAAGGCCGACAGCTCCTTTTCCACTCTGTCGAGATTATCCTCCTCGTTGTATACGGGGATAATTATCGACAGCTCGTAATCTTTCGTTTTGTTCATTTTCGCTTCAATATTGTTACATGATTGATGAAGTCGGAGGTATAGTGGCGGTCCGACTTGGGATGCTTATTGTCGTCGTAGGTGCCCACGGCCACGGTGTCGACCCTCTGCAGCAGCCACGCAGGCAGCTCCTCGCGCGCCCACCGTTTCGTCACGAGGGCACAGGGCAGGGCACGCGCCACAGCCGTGCTGTCGTCGATGTCGAGGGGCAGGATTTTCCGTTCGGCCTCATAGACGAGCTCTATGCGGATGGCCTCCTTCGCGGGGTGGTAGAACGGCAGGGTGTTCACACGCTTGTCGCTGCACACGGCATTGATGCTACGGGCATCGGGATTGGTGAACGCGGCTCCGACGGCGCCAAGGAGGAATATCTCGACAAAGGCAAAGAGGACGGCAATGCCGGAGGCCATAGCCACAGGGCGGTTCCACGTCGTCGACCATGCCAGCCATACGGCAATGATCAGCATCACAATGGCCACAAGCATCTCATCGGCCATATCCATCGTCCCACGGCGCACACCGAAGAAATATACCACCACGGGCAGGGCGGCCACGACGACAGCCAAGAACCAACCGTTGACCTTGAACAGCCAGCGGCTGAAAGCATCGAGACCGCGACCCTCCTTGAAGTGGACTATCAGACAAGCCACGGCATAGGAGCAGGGAGCCAACGACGGCAGCAGGTAGCGGGTTTTCTTCTCGGGCATCAGCGACAGCAGCACTATCGACGCCACAGCCCACGTGATGGCTATGAGGTAGTCGCGCTTAACGGTGATATGGCGTTTCCAGTAGGGAATGGCCAGCGAGGCGAGCATCAGCAGGCTCCACGCGCCCATCTCGAGGAAGAAACGCCAGTAGTACCACACCGGCCGCACATTATGGTTCGACCAAGCCCCCGACTCCTTATGGAATACGCTCTGAGCCTCGACGGGATGGAGCACAAGCAGGTAGACATACCACCAGCCGCCGACAACGACCATCAGCGCCACCATCAGCGCCACACCGCCCCAGCGGCCACGCAGCGACGGACGCGCAACGGCCGCAAGGGCTATAATATAAGGTAGCAGAAGGGCATAGAACGACACCGGTCCCTTGCTCAGGAACGACAGACCCATGAACACACCGGCCAAGGCGAAGAACGGCAACGACCGGCGCCGGTCACAGTACACGGCCCGCGTGAGGTAGTATATGCCGCCCATCATAAAGGCGTGACAGTAGATGTCCCACGTCGCAGAACGGCCCATAAGCACGAGGTTGTAGCACGTGATGAACACTAAGACGGTGGCCTCGGCAAGGTCGCTGCGGCGAGATATATACCTTATCAGCAGAAACAGATACAGCGTCCACAACGTACCCATCACGCCGGCGGCGGCACGCTGAGCCGACAGACTGTCGGGGAAGAACTCCTCCACAACGCCGGCAACCCATGTCGGCAACGGGGGTTTCTCCAGTCTGAGCTCGCCGTTCATCGTAGGTATCAGCCAGTTGCCGTCGCTGACCATCTCGCGCGCCGTAACGATATTCCGCGACTCCATGATGTCCGTGGGCAACGCTCCGCGGTTGGCGAAAAAGGTGATCAGACAGAACACTACAAGCATCAGCCATCGCACGTGAGGACGCACAGCAGCATCCCTCTGTTTAAGTTCAATCATATATTTTCATTTCTGACATCTCCATTAGTTTGCAAAATTACAAAATAATTCTGTAGAAAATCTGTTTTCTTCTTCTTTCTTTATCTCCAAAATGGAAAACCATCAGTCAGAATGTAATTTCTTGTCGACCGTCAGCATCTTTTCCTCCCCGCCGCTTGCCGCCCGTTGCCCTCTCTCCCCTCTCCTGCCCGCTGCCGCTGCCCTCTCCTTCTGCCTCCCTCTGCCCTCTCCTTCCCCTCTCTCTCGCCTCCGCTGTCCTCTCCTCCCCCCCTCTCTCTCGCCTCCGCTGTCCTCTCCTTCCCCTCTCTCGCCTCTGCTGCCCTCTCCTTCCCCTCTCTCTCGCCTCCGCTGTCCTCTCCTTCCCCTCTCTCGCCTCTGCTGCCCTCTCCTTCCCCTCTCTCTCGCCTCCGCTGTCCTCTCCTTCCCCCCTCTCGCCTCTGCTGTCGTGTTCGGCGGGTTACAACCCGCCGCCCGCCTCTCTCTGCCTCTCTCTGCCCCCATCCTCTGTATTTTTCTTTACATTTCCTCCCTTTTCTTCCTCCTCCTCTTTCATTTCTTCCTCCTTTTAACTATTTTTTACACTTTTTTGTCGCCGTTCTCCCCTTTTCCTCCGCCGTCTGCGCTTTCTCTGCGACAAATGTGGAATTTTCCCATCCTCCCCTCCGCGACAAATTAGTAGCCTCTCCGATTCCTTTACCTTTCCCCTCCCTACCCCCCCGCTCGCTCCATCTGCCCCTATCTGCCTCCCTCCGCCCTCTCATTCACCCCATCCCCCCCTTAAACTCCCCCATCAAAAAAAAAATCTCAAAAAAACTCCCAAAAAATTTGCAGGAACAAAAAAAACCTCGTACCTTTGCACCGCGTTTGACGAAAACGTCTGGTCAGGAAGGCCGCAAGGTCCCAAGGAAGGATGGGTGAGTGGCTGAAACCAGCAGTTTGCTAAACTGCCGTGCGCATTTACGCGTACCGGGGGTTCGAATCCCCCTCCTTCCGCCAGGGATTCGCAAACAACTAACGGTCGGTTCATCTAACGGTTAGGATACAAGATTCTCAATCTTGGCATAAGAGTTCGATTCTCTTACCGACTACCAAAAGCGTCACAGACATCTGTCAGTGGCGCTTTTTTTATTGCCCACCAACGACAACAACACTAAAATAACAATGACGACAAACAACAGCAACTCATTGAAAATCAAAGGTTTCGCGGCAGGTATCCTCGCCGCAATGTTCTATGGCACCAACCCCCTCGGATCTCTGCCTCTCTACGCCGACGGATTCAACTCGGCATCAGTGCTCTTCTACCGATACGCACTCGCAGTGGCCATGTTCGCCATCTTCATGGTCGTCAAAAAGGTACCTTTCACCGTAAAACGCGGACACCTCATACGACTGGCATGCCTCGGAACAATATTCGCCATGTCGTCGACAGCACTATACGTCGCCTTCCTGTTCATGGACGCCGGAATAGCTTCCACAATACTCTTCTCCTATCCTATCATGGTCGCCGTACTCATGGTCGTATTCTTCCACGAACGGGCATCATGGCTCACTGCCCTATCCATAGCCCTCGCCACAACTGGCATCGCCCTACTCTACCGAGGCGACGGAACAGCCAAACTGTCGGCCGCCGGACTCACCCTCGTCATCGTCTCATCACTCCTCTACGCCATATACATCATCGCCGTACAGCGCTGGCACCATCCATACTCATCCGTAACCTTCACTTTCTGGATAGTCATCTTCGGACTCGCCGCCATCATCGTCTTCTCTCTCCTCGCCGGCCAGAGCATCCAACTCCTCCATACCCCACGACAGTGGACATGCGCCATCCAACTCGCCCTACTGCCCACCGTCCTATCCCTCTTCCTCATGAATATCGCCATCAAGAATATCGGATCCACACCATCAGCAATCCTCGGCGCCCTCGAACCCGTCACCGCCGTCGTCATCGGCGTCACCGTCTTCGACGAAGCCTTCTCCCTACGCCTTGCCATCGGAATAGCACTCATCCTCTCCGCCGTCATCATCATCGTCGCCAAAACAACCCACCACTAATCCCAGCTCCCGCCATGCTCCCTATCACCGCCCCCATGCTCCTCCTTTCCCCTCTCTCTCGTCTGTGCTGTCGTGTTCGGCGGGTTACAACCCGCCGCCCGCCTCTCGCTGCCCTCCCGCTCGCCTCTCTCTGCCCTCTTTTTCCATCTCCCCCTGCCCTCCTTTCCCCTCTCTCTCGTCTGTGCTGTCGTGTTCGGCGGGTTACAACCCGCCGCCCGCCTCTCGCTGCCCTCCCGCTCGCCTCTCTCTGCCCTCTCTTTCCCTCTCCCCCTGCCCTCCTTTCCCCTCTCTCTCGTCTGTGCTGTCGTGTTCGGCGGGTTACAACCCGCCGCTCGCCTCTCGCTGCCCTCCTCTCCGGAGCGTTTTGTCCTCTTTCCGGAGCAATTTCCTTTTTTGTCGTTCTTCCTCATTTTCCCCTGCGACAACTTCCATCCCTATTTGTCGCCATCGTTCTAATCCTCTCTTTCTCAGCCCTTTATCCGCCGACACATAGGGAGCATCCTTTCTTTTTCCTCCTCCTCATCATCCACCCCATTAACCCCATCCACCCCATTAACCTCATCTTTTGTAAACATCTTTCCCTCAAAACCCCTCCTTCTTCCCCATCCGTCGCTCCAAAACTACCAATTTGTCGCACATCCCCTCTTTTTCCTTACCAATCTGTCGCCTCTACCCTACCAATCTGTCGCACCGTTTTACTAATCTGTCGCCGCTACCTTACTAATCTGTCGCCCGTCAACCTCCTATCCCACTCTCCCTCAACCACTTACAGCCACCTAAATAAGTTCTAACTAATGACTCTTTTAAAGATATTCTAACTCTCTGAAGGTTTTTGTTTTTATTTTTTTTATTTTCTTGATTTTGATTTTTCGCCGTTTTATCGCCCCCTCGGATTGCTGACCACCGCGCCGTTGTTTTCCACAGCACCCTTGCCCTCCCTGTGCTCTTTCCCCTCGTTCTGGTGCCCCCCTCCATCGCTTTTCTTTTGCCTTGCTGCCCTTAGTCCCTTTTCTCTTTCTTTAGCCGCCCTGTGAGCACCTATGCTTGCCTATGCCCCCTATGTTTGCCTATCCCTCCCCATGAGCCTCTATCCCTCCCTATGAGCCTAAGCTCCTTATGGCTCCCTCTGCCCTCTATGCTTCCTTCCCTCCCCACCTTTGTCCTCTTTTTTCTTTTTTTCCTTCTTTCCTCCTATCTAATTGATTCTCAGCCACTTCCCATCTCACCCGTTTTGCCCTCCCATTCAGCCCATTTCATCGCCCAAAACCTACCTTTTTGTCGCCTCAAACGGCCCGTTTCGCAATTCCATCTCTATTACTTCCCCTTTTATTCCCTATTATGTAAATATATTTCATAATCTATAAAAACCTCCCTATCTGTCTCTCTATCTCAAAACTCCACCTTCCCTTTCTGTCGCTACCCTCAAATTCTCCATCCTCCCTTTCTGTCGTCACCCCTTCAAAAACCACCCTCCCTTTTTGTCGCACCCCACTGATAATCCACCCTCCCAATATGTCGCCACCACTCTGAAAATCCACCCTCCCTTTTTGTCGCATCTTCTTGAAAATCCACCTTCCCTTTTTGTCGCCATCTGCCTTTTCTATCTTCTTCCCTATTTGTCGCCAACAGCTTTTTCCTTATATTCCCAATCTGTCGCTACCTGATTCTTCCTCATTTTCCTGTTTTATAGTATCTTTTCGTCAGAAAAATGCTCCTTTTTTGTCGCAACGAACCTCCCAATCTGTCGCAGCCAATTTCATCAGCTCTTTTCGTCTATCTTCCTTTTTTGTCGCACAGACCTTCCCTATCTGTCGCTTTAACCCCACCAAAACATGTTCCTTTTTTGTCGCCAAACGGATTTCTCCCTCTCTTTCCTGCCCCAATCCTCTTCCCATCCTACCGCGACGTATAGGGAGCTTTCTCCCTTCACCTCACTTTTACTTTTTCTGCATCCTTCTGTTTATCAGCTATTTACTACCTTTATTTTCTACCAATTCTTCATTTTAACCCTATTTTTCACTTTTTTGTCGCCGAACTACTTTAATTTAGCCCTTAACTACCCAATCAATCAGCTACTTACAGACCATTCTACAACCTCCACTCCCCTACCCTACTCTCTCGTTTTCTCCTAAACAACTTCCTTTTTTGTCGCACCACCGTTTTTCTTCCCTTCTCCCTATCCGCCCACCCTTTTCCTTATCTTTCCCCTTTACGATTCTTTGCACCATGAGTGATATTATTTTCTCTTCTTTGTAACCTCTTCCTCCATTTCTTCATCTACACTTTTTCTACATTCAGTTCCGTTTTTCCATTTTCTCCGATTTTCACCCCCTTATTTTTTCTCGTCTATTTTTCCGACTTTTTTAATCTATTTTTATTTTCACCCGTTTTTTCGCCTTTTCTCAATTTTGACCTTTTTCTCTCCATTTTTTTGTCTTTTTTCCACCCGTTTTCTTCCCCTTCTTCCTCCGTTTTCTTAACTTTTTTCTTCCTCCTTTTTCCTCTTTCTGTCTCTGTTTATCCATCGCTCCCCTCCTTACTCCATCGGCGACAAATCAATGAATTGTTTCTTCCTGATACCCATTGCTACTTCCTTTCACTCGTTCCCTGTTCCCCCTTTTCCAGTTCCTCCTCTTCTTACGTAATTCCTCTCGTTTTGTCTCTTTTTCTTTCCCTCTTCTCTACTCCATTCTTATTTCTTTTGTTTTATGTAAATATATTTCATAATCTCTACCTTATTCCTTTCAGTTTCTAACTTTTTGTTATTTCCATTCCTTACCTTTTATTTCTTACTTCATCACTTTTATTAAAACTTAGATCTCTATTTTGATTTTCAGCTCATTATGGTTTATCTATCATGTTTTTTGTTTCCCCATTTTCAGTTTAACCACCCTTTAACAAAGAACGGTTCCTTCATTAGGACCAAAACCAACAAAACCTTTTGTTTCAGCACCAAGGGCTTTCGCCCTTTGCCATTTTGGCTTTGAGTGCTTTGAGAGGCTGGGCCTCTCACCGCCCTCAAATCCCAAATGGCAGATCCTCCTCCGTCGGATCTTGGTGCTGACACAAAGCAAAACTTTCAAAACAGCCTAACGACAGTCATCCGGTTTTTCGACCTACCGGACGGCCCCTAACCCTGCCTACCCGCCCCTGCAAGCTGACAGGTGCAGCACATGTAATATATCGTCGACACCCACTTTTCTGCCTGCGTTATCCCTTCGCATGAACGTTCTCGTGGGGTTCATCTCCGTCGCCGACCCTTCTGCCTCCGTGATCCCTTCGCATGAACGCTTTTGTGTGGTTCATCCTCGCCTCCCACTATTCTACCTCCGTGATCCCTTTGCAGGGGCGACCTTTATGGCCGTCCGGTCGGTCGTCAGACCGAATCTCTGTTTTTCTTTAATTTGTACGGCCCCTAAACCTGCCTACCCGCCCCTGCAAAGGAATCATTAACGCCCAACGGATAATATTAACATCTTATTGATAATCAATGTGTTGCACTCATCCACCGTAGGGGCTGGGTTTATCCCAGCCCTACCAACTTCGGCCGAGAATTTAGGTAGCTACCACGCAGCTGCGAGGATGGGGATAAACCCCACCCCTGCGGCGGCAGAGTGCTGCAAACTTTCAGGTTCATCCGACAAATCGTGTGATTTTGTCATTATGCAAATTGAAAAGTCTTAACTTAAAATAGTCAATGTCCCGGTAGCCATAGGCGTTTCTCTTCAAGACTTTTATTTTATTGTTGATCCCT
>Ga0256406_1003561_pt1 | contig 19132 bp, 21 predicted proteins | sample RumenRJG_03DNA_FD_185986 | JGI IMG/M metagenome (GOLD analysis project Ga0256406, IMG submission 185986) | Bovine rumen microbial communities from Lethbridge, Alberta, Canada - RJG_03 | ecosystem: Host-associated > Mammals > Digestive system > Stomach > Rumen | place: Canada: Alberta | collected...
TAAAATAAGCGTGACCGAAAAGTCTCACTCCGTTGTACCAACTTTCTACAACGAAAAATTTCATCGCTTTCTCGCTTGACAACGTTTTCACGAAAAGGTACCATTGTATTCACGCAAGCGGGAACGGAGCGCAGACGAAAGGTGTTTTCAAATGTATGACGCATGGTTCTATGACTCTGTATCAATCTACATTGTAGCACTTTTCTTTTTCATGTGCTTCGCTGCGCTTGTTGTTGACGGAATCGAAAGGAGGGTAGCCAGAAATCATGTCAAGAGGAACAATCGGAAGGACTATTACAGTAAACACGATTCAATGCACTAGAACTGGTCCTAATAACGAGCTTATCGATTCGGAGGAAACTCTCTATGGCAAGATGAGTTCAGATTTAGCAACTAAGAAGTTGCGAGAGAAGTACCACACAAGTGGTATTCTTATTCGAGATATGAAATCTACTCAGATGTATATCTCAATGCCACTTGAAAAGTTCATCCAAGATTGTACAGTTAAGAACGAACTCTAACAGAAAGGTTGTGTATCATGTCCGAGAACGCTATTGAGGTTGTTAACACCAACGAGATTCAGACTACTGATTCTGACTTCAAAATTCCTGCTGGCTACATTTGCACTGTTGACATTAACACCATTGATGGCAAGATTAAGGCCGCAAATGCGCTCAACGGAGCTACGCCACTCAAGAATCACGTTGGTGAGGATTTCGTGCTTGCCGATGTTATTACCACTTCTGGCATTCGCTCTGTGTCTAACGTTCCCTGCACCAATACGTATCTGATTACCGATGGTGGTGATGTTTACTTTACTCAGAGTGATGGTGTTGCGCGTTCCGTTAAGACTCTTGTCGCGCTTTTTAAGCATAATTTCAAGAATGTTGTTGACGAGAACGGAGAGATTAAGAACGCTATCCGTGTTCATGTTAAGTGCATCGAGCAGTCTTTGAACAACGGTAACACGCTCAAGACTCTTGTGCCCACTAAGGTTGACTACGACGCTTAGTGCCTAGCACGATATTCTACATAAATGGCACACGTTGCATTGTTGTAGCGTGTGCCATTTTATTTACTGTTTGGAGCACACCATGCCTTCTAAGAAAGGTTCACAAGCGTACAATCTGCGTCTGCAAAGACGCAAATACGACAGACAGATTAATCGAATAAACAAGCAATTGGAAAGTGGAGTAATTGACGAGGCACTAGCAAACACGCGAATTGGTGAGATACAGAAAAAGAGAGCAGCTACATACAAAAATGCCAACACTGAGGTAAATCGTCTGAGCAAGCAGCTGCAAAACAGGAATCTATCGCCAACCATACGAAAGAACTACGAGCAGACTCTTGCCGCAATCAAAGAGACGCGAATTGACGTAGGCAAGATTACTCTTTCGCCAAGCGAATACATAGATATGTATTCCAGGTTGACAAGAAAGCTAACCAAGTCAGAGAGAAACACGATAAACAAGGTGTTCTCAAATGAGATTAACGCAGCATTGCGCGGAGAGAGAAATCGTATAAGGCAGAAGCAGGAAGGCGAATCGGTAAGTCTGGCATCATCATTCTTGAATGCAAATGATGTACACGCATTTTTTAAATATACGCAGCATTATTGGATTAATGCAGACCACGAAAAGAGGTACGAGGCCATTCTGCGCAATGGAAACTACGATACAATTCTTGAAGCCTATGAGAGCGTAATGAAGGCTCATAAGCAGGACATAAAGGATGAGTACGTGTTAACGCATCCAGACGAGTTCAGTGAGGAGGAAGTTCTTGAATCTCAGGATAGGTTGTATTCACATGATAACTCTGACGAATACACCATTTCCTCTAGTGTTAACGTAGAAAGGCCAACTTCTTTCCAGTAGTAGGGGTTCCTATCCATGAAACGTCGTAAATTCGTTTTGGCTTCGGTGTACGACACCGAGACGACAAACATGGGAACTGGTGACACAGCTAGGGCATTTCCAGTTCTGTTCATTGATAACGACATACGTGGAGTGGAACTTGTGAACTATAAGCAGGGAGACGGAACTATAAGGTTCTATAGGGTTGAATCAGAGATGCAAGACAGGATAGACGAATATGTGAAGTGGGGATATGTGGTAGGAAAGGTTCCAATCATATGTGCCTATAACTTGATGTTCGATTTGAAACCATTGATGGAAGAGCTTGACAAGAGATATGACATACAAGTTAACGCGCAGTCAAGCACTAACGTTTATACTGTTGACTTGTATGAGCCAGAGACAGACAACATGGTACTTCGCTTCTGGGACACATTCCACTTGGAAATGAGAGGGCTTGCCGCAATGGGCGAGACATGTGGTCTAGAGAAGGCAGTCGGAGATTGGGACTACACGCTCATAAGGAGCCAAGAAACTCCATTGACCGAGGAGGAGCTTTTCTACGCCGGTCGTGACACTGAGGTAATACCAGCGTATCTTAGCTATCTTCTAAGGGCAAACGAATGGATGAAACAGGATGATTTGGGAAACAGGGTTCTAACAAAAACCTCTATCGTAAGGCAAATGGCAAGGAGGGAAATTGGAAACATATTCGTTGCCAAGCAGGATGGCAAGAGACTTTCTCTTGACAAGGCGTTCTCGACTCTTTGCATGGCACAGCTACCTAGGAGTTATGACATATACGCACTACGGAAAGCCTGTTTTAGGGGTGGATTCACTTTCACGGCAGCGGCCACGGCATCTCAGGTCACGCATAACGTCGCGTCGCTTGATGTGACGTCGATGCACCACACGTTCATAAACGGCAGAAGGATACCACTTGACTTTGTGATTGGAAACAAGGATGAACTTGAGCTGGTCGTGCATTCCATACTCACCACAAGCAGAGAGCATGTAATTGAGAACTACGACAAGCCTTTTAACTATGCCATTCACGCAAGAATGCGATTCGTGAACTTGAGACTGCGTCATGGTTCGTGTTTCGAGAAATGGGGAATAGCATTGGAGAGTACCTCGAAGTTCAAGCGTGAGGTACCACTTGGAAGCGATGTTGGAGAGGACCCAAGAAGCGTGGCTCAGGAGAATGCAGTAAGGGCAAACGGATGGCATGACTCATATGATTCAGCTGTTTTGGCATTCGGAAAGGTATATGGAGGACATATAGTCACGTTGCATTTGAACGAACTTGAGCTTTGGGCTTTGTCTAGAGTATACGAATGGGATTCGTATGAGATTGTATTCGGAGAGTGGAGCAGCAAATTCAGGATTCCACCAGATTTCGTTACACTGCAAAGCAACAAGCTGTTCGACATGAAGAGCGCGGCAAAGTTCATATCAAAGCATTACATTAAGGGAAAGCCATATCCTTACAATCTTGCTGGAATACCAGACGGAATAGCCGAATCGCTAAAGAATGGGACATGTGAGCCGCAGTTCTTTGAAAGTTGGTATACGAGCACTGTTAAGGGGATGTTCAACGGAATATACGGAACGCAGGCACAAGACATATACAAGCCGGGATACAAGTGCGATAATGGAGAGTTCGTCGTTGACATGGACACTGTAACAACGCCAGAGAATTGGAATGAAAGGCAACCCAAGTCGTGCAGAGTTCTCTACACCTATGGAATGAGGATAGTCGGTGGTTCAAGACTTCACATGGTTCTTGCAATGGAGCTTCTATACGAGGAGCTTGGAGATAGGGTATCGGTTACAGGCGGAGACACCGATTCAATGAAAGTGGCTTGTGCTGACGATGTAACTGATGACGAGCTAGAGCAGGCAATGAAGCCAATAGCGAAATGCTCGCGCATAGCGATATGGAACACGATGCAGAGGGTTAGGAAGCTCTATCCAGAAATGGCATCACCTTTGACTGGAATAGGTAGCTTTGACATAGAGAATCGTGGAGAGCATTACAAGGACCACATTGAGTTGTGGAACAAGTGCAGGGTTTCTTGGGATGGAGAGCATTCCCACGTTACCTGTGCAGGACTTCCTAGGCCAATTGGAATGTACACAATTGAGAACTACATAAACGACAGGATGCGTGAATGTGGTGACTTCTACAAGGTTGTAAACGAATGCATTGGATACAATGTTGTAATTGATAACTCAATATCTCATACCTTGGAAGCGCATACGCCAAAGGTAACTGACATATTTGATTCAGATGTAATTGATTATCTTGGAAACAAGAGCCACGTGAGGTCGCATGAGAGTAACGCGCTATATGCGGCCGGAAGATGGCTAGGAGATACAAGCAAGATTACAAATGCCAGCAGCGTAGAGTATTTGGAAAGGAGGTATGGGCGCACGATAGATATATCAATGAGAAGGGTTGGATTCGATGGAAGGAAGGCATACCATGAGTGCTTCTGATGGCAAGCAAAACGAGGTAGAGTGGGCCAACGACGTAATAGACCTATACATCGACCTATCCAATGCGTTGCATGACGCATATGTCAGAGCACATGCTGATATGGGAACAACGCATGTGTCAATGTCGCTAACAAGAATGAGTGGCTCTTTACTTGAAGAAGCTAATTTTCTTAGCGAGGTATACGATTCTAAGGAGTATGACAAGTATTATGGCAACTAATGAGACTGACTACGTTCTCCAGAACCTTACCAAGGCAAAGCGCTTTATTACGTATGCTTACAAGTATCGAAAGAAGTATCTTGAATATGACAATGACGATGTTCGAGATACGTATGTGAGAGATATGATTAACGCATTGGATGCGTTAAACGAGGCTTGCTATTATTGCGTTGACGAGTCTTGCTCAGATGATGATTTTGTAGATGGTGACTAGAATGACAGCCAATAAGCCAAGATTCTATGACTGGGAGAGGACACTTAGCTATGACGCAGATGTTACGTTCGTCATTGGACCTCGTGGCATAGGCAAGACGTTTGGCATTCGTGCTCAGTGCATAAGAGACTACATAAAGCGAGGATACAGATTCGTAGAGGTGTGCAGATACAAGAATGAGATTTCAGGCGTAGCTGACGATTATTTCGAGAAGCTGGCAGAACTGGACGAGTTCTCTGGATATATGTTCAAGTCTGACAATAGATATGGGTACATTTCTACTGCCATTGACCCAGACTCAAAGGAGAAGCCAGATTGGAAAAAGATATGCTATTTCGTGGCGCTTTCAGAGTTTCAACGTGTGAAAAAGCACACGTTTGTTAACGTAAAGCGCATAATATTCGATGAAGCCATATTGGACCGCTCTGATAGGTATCATAGGTACCTTCCAAACGAATATGTCATTCTGTCTTCAATAGTTGACTCAACATCGCGCGAGAGAAGTGACACAGATTGTATAAAGCCTAGAGTGTACCTTCTGGGTAACGCATGTGACCTTGCAAATCCATACTTCGCGCATTACAAGGTAGGAAGCGACATAGGATACGGCTACAGATGGTACGACAGCAAGACGTTCCTGCTGCACATGGTGAATGATGCCGACTATTCGAGACAAAAGGCCAGCGGAACCGTGGCAGGCAGGATGCTTGCCGGGACTGCGGCCGGAAACGAGAACATATACAACAAGTTTTCTGACGTTTCAGAGGCATACGTAGAGCGCAAGACCAAGAATGCCAAGTACAAGTTCGCAATAATATACAAGCACAAGATATATAGCGTGTGGGTTGACCTAAGCATCGGCAGATACTACATATGCGATTGGTATCCTAGGGGTATGGAATCGACAGTGTATTACTTGACTACGGATGACATGGATGTTAACTACATGGCTGCGTCTAGGGTCAGCGAGGTTCTCAAGTCAATAGATGGCATGTACTATGCAGGACTCATATACTATGACACAATAGACGTAAAGCGTGGCTTCCTAGAAGTACTTGCACTTTTCGGCATAAGGTGATAGCATGTAGCCAATGGGTGCGACCCCGTTGCAAGGCGAGTATCGACAGTGCGGAATCCACGCATCGAGTTGCGCGCACGTCGAGCGCACTTGGAAGGCGTTTCAGCCGAGCGCGGGAATCGTGTCCATGCTATAATTGGGCCACGCAGGGCACATGGTGTACCTGCGTGGCCGCTTTGCATTATATCTGTTGTACAAGTTATGTACCAAGGAGGTAGCATGGACGGAAACAAAAACAATAATGGAACTGTTTCTGCTGGTGGGCAGCAAGACCCTGCTCAGCAGCAGGAGCCTGCGCAGCAGCCACAGCAGGAACCTGCACAGAGCCAGCCACAGGAGCCTGCGCAGAACCAGCAGCAGACGCAATCGGACATGACGCAAATCATGGACGAAATCGACACGCTTAAGGGAGAGATTGTCTCGCTTAAGGACATTCTCGGCACTCTTGTAACCAGCACAGGGCCAATCGTTGACAAGTCCGACACCATCACTGACACTGACAATCAGGATGATGGCTACAGGGGACTTGACGCATTCGACCTCACTATCTAGACACAAGGAGACACCAAATGGCAGAGAATAACGCCACAATCATTCGGGACGTCTGGCTCAACGGAACCAACGACTTCCAGCAGCGAGTCCCAGAGCCGACCCAGGGCAACATCAAGAGCACCATCGATGCGCTCTTCGAGCCGATGAATCGAAACTACTACAACCAGTTCACCGACTCCCTAATCATGCGAATCGGCATGACCTACGTCCACCAGACTCAGTACAAGAACCCGCTCGGAATCTTCAAGAAGTCCAAGCTCATGTACGGCTCTACGATTCAGGAGATTGTTCCCAAGTGGATTCGTGCGCACAGCTACGAGGACGATGCTGAGGACGTGTTCAAGATGCACCGCCCAGACGTAGCCACGTGGTACCACTCCCAGAACAGGCGCGACCAGTACCCAATCACGCTCAACGACATTGAGCTTCGCACCGCGTTCACGAACGAGACAGGCTTGAACGAGCTTGTCGCCGCGCTTCTAAGCACGCCCATGAACCGTGACGAGTATGATGAGTACCGAATCATGCTTCAGCTCATTAGCTACTATGAAAACTCATGGGGCTTCTTCAAGTACCATCTCAGCGGTGCTCCAACTGACGAGGCCACAGGCAAGGAGTTTTTGAAGGCCGTTCGTGCGTTCGCTGGCAAGCTCCAGTTCCCTAACACAATCTACAACTCCAAGATGATTACAGACGTTCCCGTGTTCGTCAAGCCTAACGAGCTCGTCCTGCTCGTAACGCCAGAGATTCAGGCAAGCATCGACGTGGATACCCTCGCGGGCGTGTTCCAGCTCGACAAGGCAGATATTAAGTACAGGACTGTCCTTGTGGACGAGTTCCCGGTTCCCAACTGTGTTGCAGTCCTCACCACCGAGGACTTCTTCCAGTGCCGAGACACCGTGTACCAGACCACGAGCCAGTACAACGCCAAGTCGCTGGGCACCAACTACTATCTTAACCACTGGGGCGTGTACAGCGTTTCGCCGTTCGTTCCTGCAATCATGTTCACCACGGATGCGGCCACTTCCGTCACCACTGTGAAGCAGGCTGTCACTGGCATGAACGCTACTATTGACAACGCCAAGCCTGTCGCTGGTGGCACCGCGCAAATCACAATCAAGCTCGTGGGCACGCTTACGCCCGAAGCCGATGGCATCGAGGTCGCGCCCAATGCCGCGACCTATGATGTAACCGTGTCTCGTGCCTCTGGCAGCACCACCACTCCGGTCAACTCCCCGTCCACGCGAGTTGACGAGTACGGTGTCCTCCATGTCTCCAAGAACCTCAAGACCGGAGACGTTATTACCATTGCGTGCAAGAGCACTTACGTCAATCCGTCTGGTGCTACCACCACGTATACCAAGAACGTCACCGCCACTGTGGCCTAGCCACGCATGTGAATCTGGGGCACCTCTTATGGGGTGCCCCTATATTTATCGTGTAAGGGGTGAACATGAAATTCTCTAGGCTTGACGATACACAATATCCAAACATCGGAAACGTGGATGTGTATGCGTTCAGGAACACGTTCGACTACACCAGATGGGTTGCAGGAACAGAGCTTCACATGGTGAACGTGCTTTGGGACAGCTCGTATTCAAACGTTGTCAGCTTTGACAGCGACAAGAAGCGTGACGAATGGTTCGACTCAATTGACAACAAGGCTAACGTCACACTTATGTCAAACGTCAGGGCCATACCAGACGCTCAGGTTAAGATTCCGCTTCCGTATGACGTTGCGTCAAAGTATAACTATCTGTATATTGACCTTCCAATTGCGACCAGCAATGGAGCCATGATTGACAATGAGACGGATGACGGAAATAGGCGTTGGTATTTCTTTGTCGATGGCATTTCTTATCTTAGTCCTAACTCTACGGCGGTTTCTGTTACTATTGATGTATGGACTTGCTTTGCTAACAGCGTTGACATTGAGTATCTGATGCTTGAGCGAGGTCATGCACCCGTAACGATGGTAACGCCAGAGCAATACCTAAGCGCTCCAGCCGAGAACTGCAAATACCTTCTTGCCCCAGACGTAAATCTGGATACCACATACAGGAACGCAAAGTCCAGGTTCATGCCAGTCATGAACGGCGAGAAGTTCGTGTGCATCGCAAGCACCATTCCACCCAGCAGCATATCATCGTGCGGAACCGTGTCCAACACGAAAGACGCGACATTCTCGAATCCGACGTACTCTGACTCTGGAGCCAGATACGGGTATCAGCTTGTGGTGAATGGCTTCGGCTTCGGTGACGGCAGGGACATGAGTGGCGTGGCATGCTCCTCTGGAAACGCAAGCGACAGAAGCGGACTGGTGTGCAACAACGTCACGATGTACGCATTCAGGACAAGCGACTCCGGCTTTCTAGATGATTGCATAAGCACCGTTCCAGGCTTCATTCAGGGAATCGTCGGCTGTTTCGTAATCACAGGAGAGCTTATAACGCTTGGAACGGCGCATGGTGTGGCTGGGCACACAATCTGGGAGGTGCGCGCGGCACAGCCATACATGCAAGACGTTTCACTGTCCAAGTCCGACTTCGGATTTCCACGAGAGTATTCGGAATACGCCAAGCTGTACACGTACCCATACAGCTACCTGCAAGTGACCGACAACTCAGGCGAGACATATGACATAAGGATAGAGGAAACCGACGGCCTCACTCTCAGGACAGCGGCAAGTCTCGCATTCCCCTATGTCAACGTTAGGTCGTTCCTCGATGGTGTCAGGGGAAGCGGGCACAGCTCGTACACCGTGCATAGGCTTGACGGCAGCGCAGTTACTAAGGACATGCCAAACGCCGACTGGTTTGAATACTGCTTCGACATGGGGATACCTACATACGCGATATACATGGACGCAAGGACTGAGTACCTGCTTGGAAGCTACAACAGGGCAATGTCTAACGCACGGAGGTCTGCGCTCGTCGGGTACCACAACTCTGTGCGCAGCGCCAACACGGCAATGCAGAACGCGATAGATTCGTCCAACACGGGCAACGCCAACGCCAAGTCGTCTAACTCCACGCAGGAGGGAAACGTAAACGCGAGCATGTCCACCATGGTATCGAACATGGAGAACACGAACGCCACGACTAGGGCGAACGCAGACCTAGCAATCGCCTGCGCCACGGCCAACACTGCGCGTGGAGTCACTGCGGCAATAAACAACAACACCACTACGATAAACCAGTCGTACACGGCAACGCTCAACGCGAACAATGTGACAGCGCAGTCCACAAGCACCGAGAACCAGGCAACCTCGTCCGCGGCATTCAACAGCGGAATCTCCGGCATAATCGGAAGCGCAGGCTCGGGAGCTGTGACAGGTGCCATGGTGGCAGGAGGCCCAGGCGCGCTCGCTGGTCTTGGCGCTGGCATCGCCACTGGCGTAGCCAACTGGATTGGCGCCAACATGAACGCCCAGACCACGGTCAACGCGAACGAACAGATTGCGGCAATCACGGAGAGCAGCAACACGGCAATCTTCAATAACAATGCCAACGCATCACAGATAACTACTGTAGAGAGCGGTAACTGCTCCAAAGACCAGACCACGAACACGAACAACTGCACCAGCTCGCAGACGAACAACAGCATAGCGACGTACAAGAGGAACACCGAGAACAACGCCGCTACAGGCAACGCGAATGCCGCACGCACGAGGTCAACGGGAGACGCCAACGCAGACAGGACAACAGCGACGAGCAACGCGAACAGCGGATACACGAGAGAAGTCTCTGTGCTAAACTCAAAGGAGACACTTGAGAACGCACAGAACGGCTCAAAGGCAGCGCTCATGGATGCCGCGATGGGAAGGCCAACAAGGCTGACCGACTACAGCGGGGACATGGCACCGGACGCATATGGCACACGCGGCATGCAGATAAAGGTCAAGACACAGGGCGCGGCGTCAATAGCGATGGCAGGAGACGCATTCGCAAGGTACGGGTACACGCTCAATCAGGTGTGGAACGTGAGGGACACCGGTTTCAAGCTCATGAAGCACTTCACCTATTGGAAGGCGAGCGACGTCTGGGTGCGTGACACCGGCAACACCGGGAACTACGTGAACAGGCAGATTTCTGACATACTCACAAGCGGCGTGACGGTCTGGGGTAACCCGGACGAGATTGGAAGGGTGAGCATCTATGACAACCAGTAGCGGCAGCACGCAGGAAACGACAGTTCAAACCACAGGTGACGCTCTTGCAATGACGGAGGACAGGCCACTGTCAACCCTTCTGTCATTGCGCAGCTACCAGGGAATGACAGACAGCGAGATTTCCAAGGTAATCGGCTTCAAAGAAAGGATTGCAAGGGCGAACGGAATGACTGACGCAAAAATCGCAGTCATGATGCAAGCGTCAGAAGCGCTAGTGCAGCAGTCGCAGGAGTCTTGCACCAATTCGCAGAAGGTGCTAGAATCGTTGCTGAACAGGCCCGTCACTCTTGTGTCAAATGATGGGAGTATGGAAAATGGGAAGTAGACGTGGCGGAAAGCAGCGTACCAAGAAGAGCGCATATGGTTACAACGAAAACTATCAGTATTTCCAGAGCGCATCATACAACAATCGTCTGTATAACTACTACATAGACATTATCACCAAGATGGCAATGGGACGCTTCCGCTGGATTAACCTACCCAAGACGTGCGACGAGCGCTATCTGGAATGGAACCTCATTCACAACGGAATGGCAACTATTGCGTTCCCCCCGAAGATGCGAGGAATGTTCCTGTCACTGCAATGCAACGGCAACGGCAGACCGAACATGTACGAGTATCCGCAGTCATGGGGAGCACTTGGCTCTGATGGTACGAGCTTTCAGTGCAACGCCAAGAATGGTGTCATAGTGTATGACAACGTTTCACGCTATCCTCTCATGAACGGAATCATGCTATATGCGAACGAGCTGACGCACGTGCGCATAACCAAGCGCATGAATCGCATGCACCAACAGATTCCATTCATCCTCACAGGGCCGCAGGAGAAGAGACAGGACATGGCAAACCTGTTCAAGCAGGTGGCTGGTGGGGAGCCTGCGATACTTGCATACGATGACTTCAACTCAATGCAGTACAACGCGCTGTCCACGGGCGTAAAGTACATAGGCGAGGACCTAGCACAGGACGAGGCCAACGTCTGGAACAGGGTGTACGCAATGCTTGGCATCGAGAACGCGACGTTCAAGCAGGAACGCCAGACAGAGGACGAAATCAGGGCACAGCAGTCACCAACGCAGCTTGTATACATGAGTAGCCTTCTTGAGCGCAGGAAGGCAGCCGACAGGCTCAACATGATGTTCGGTCAGTATCTCGACGAGCCAATCAAAGTCGTGTGGAGACAGGACAACGAGAGCGAGAACTGGAACATGTATCACAATGTTGCTTCGCAGCTGAAGGCGATGAGCTAGACATGAACACGATTGACTATAACGGCGCATGCGATTTGCCGGACTTCCATTCGGTGGTAACCATACAGCTGTGCGAGCTTATCGATGCGGAATTCTGTGACGAGACGTTGACAGGCTGGGAGTGGCCCAAGTACAGCGACGAGCAGGATTCCAGGCTGAGAAAGAAGATTGTAGACCATTATCTGTACAGGGAGATTTCTCTCGTCCCACCAGGCTTGTGGAAGCATGAGTTCATTCGCAAGATGAACGAGATTATGCCCAAGTACGTTCCTCTGTACAAGCTACTGAACGAGCAGCCAGAGCTTTTCGGTGGCTCAAGCGACTACTACAAGTCTCGAAACGTTTACTCCGACTTTCCGCAGACGCAGCTTAGCGGCTCCAATGGAGACTATGCGTCAAGCGGTAACGACATGGAGTCACAGCGCATAAGGCAGGCTGACGTCTTGGACATAGCAAAGCGGCTAAATGACTACAACGACGTTGACCTCATGATTATAGAGGACATGCGCACCATGTTCTCAAGCCTTATGACCGTTAACATCAACGCATTCTAAGGGAGGTGATTAAATGGAACACATGCTATCTATCAACTGGCCGGAAATGACGGACTCACAGCAGTGGGCAGTGGTTCTCGCATGCTTTATGATGGTATTCGACATTCTGGCTGGTTTCTTGGGTGCCTGCATCAGGCATGACGTATCGTCTACCAAGATGCGCGAGGGCATCGGACACAAGTGTCTGGAACTTGTGTTCATTGCCATCAGCTACATTCTGGGTGCAGGACTTGCTCACGTGTCTGGCATGAACATCAGCGTGCCATCCACGGAGGTCGTGTGTGGGTACATAGTCGTGATGGAACTGGCATCCGTAATCGAGAACGTGGGCAAGTCGTGGCCGGAGTTCTCAGGTACCCAGCTATACGGCTATTTCAGGAAGATTGTGGGTGATGACAAATGACGATGTTCATGCCACCATACTCCGCGTTCACTCAGTATACGCCTACACTTCCACAGTTCTACTGGGACGTGTACAGCGCGGAGCAGAGAATCAAGCATATCTGCTTTGAGATTGACAAAATAATCAACTATGCTGACTCTCTCGGTGTACAACTGAATATAACACATGATGACGTCGAAGAGCTTCAACAGGAGTTCGAGCAGTTCAAAGAGAGCGGATTTGCAGACTACTACGAGCAGCTCCTGCAAAAGTGGATTGACGAGAATCATAAGGCAATCTATGAGCATCTGGCAAAGCAGGTTTTCTTCGGACTGACTGATGATGGAATGTTCTGCGCATATGTGCCAGATTCGTGGTCAGATATTACATTCGATACTGGAGCCAACTATGGTGCATACGATTATGGAAGGCTCATCCTTCGCTTCGACGCGGACGGAACAGGCGTTATCGACAACACAAGGCTAACGACCGTGGACAACTACAACGCGCTCTCGCTCAAAGTTGACAGCAATACAAAGCGCACGGATTCTACATTCGATACCCTGTTCACGAATCTGGACAAGAATGCAGCGGCACCACATGGCAACGAGCAGCATACACCAATCACGCTTGAAAAAGGATGGTGAGAATATCTGATGGCTATAGTGGATTTGAAGCAGATATCAAAAGCGCAGCCAATGCGCGAAGGTGAAATCAGCGCTGTGGATACGGTTAATGCAATGCTTGCATCATTCCCATTGCAGACCGCAGATATCGGTGATTTGGCAATCACGACGCCTAAGCTTGCTGCCAATGCAGTAACTGCGGAGAAGCTGGCGAACAGAGCGGTGACCACGGAGAAGCTGGCAGACGGCAACGTGACCACGAAGAAGCTGGCGGACCTAGCGGTGACCACGAAGCAGCTTGCGTTCGATGCGGTGACCACGGATAAGCTGGCAGACGGTGCGGTGACGTGGGACAAGATTGACGGCGAAGCCGTGCGCAAAATGCACGACACTTCCCTAGTCGCTGCCAACTCACAGACCGGCCTAGCGCTTACGGCACTCAACATTCAGCACAGCACGCTCACGCCAACACAGATGGCAGAGGACTACAGATACGGAGACAGCTCATACCGCCTCTGTTGGATTAGCGGCACCACGCTGGAGGTAGCGCCGATTAGCTTCTACGGCAACCTCCAGACGCAGGCCATCACGCTCTACGCCAAGGGGTACAAATCCACGGCATCGGGCATCCTCGGCGTGGACGAGAGCTGGACCATCACGGCAAACTAGCAACGCTTGACGTGTTTACAATAAGACTGCTATTACTGGGAGGTAATTCTGATGGCAACAACTCAGTATATCGGAGCACGGTATGTACCGCTTTTCGCAGACCCAGCGGAATGGGATTCTACGAAACAGTATGAGCCGCTCACAATCGTATTGCATGAAGGCAATTCATACACGTCCAGACAGTATGTTCCTGTTGGCATAGATATTACGAATGAAAAGTTCTGGGCACTTACTGGCAACTACAATGGTCAGGTCGAAGCATATAGGAAAGAAGTTGCTACATATAAAGAAGACACCGATTCAGAGATTAAGAAATATAAAGATGATTTGAATGCTTCAGTCGAAGCATGTAGGAAAGAAGTTGCTACATATAAAGATGACACCGATTCAGAGATTAAGAAATATAAAGATGATTTGAATGCTTCATTCGGCACTTATGTGCCGTTTGACACTACTCCTACTGTAAACAGCAATAAGGGCGTTACTAGCGGTGGTGTATATAATCGCATTAACGACTTGAATAATGATATTAATAAAAACACGACCACAGTGTTCGGCACGGCGGCATATGAAGATACTACTGGAACTGTGCAGCAAGACAGCGCTGATGTACCTACTAGCTCTGCGGTTAAGCTTTATGTCGATTCCAAGACGAATGATAAAATAACTCAAAATCAAGCTGCTTCCATTACGATGAACATGCTTACCAATGAAGTCAAAAACGCGCTGACAGGCGGAAGCACTCCAGTTGTCGGTGATTATTCGGTGGGAACTCAAAACATCGAGAACGGTGGAGTCTCGTTCCAAAACCTCAATAGCTTGTTCGCTAACAACGTTTATGCCGTTCCTACCATCAAATATGCTGATGAATCCGATATAGTGAAAACCAATGACGTGATACCTGAAATCGTTAATGGCAAAGTGCAGAATTCCAGATTAACCTTCTCGGGGAAATGCGCGCTGTATTTCCCCATCTCCGGTGGCGATATTGTGGGGGTCAAATCAACGTATGAAATAGGGTGGGGTGATTACAATAAACAGAACCCCGAGCTTATCTTCACGGACAACGACAACAATGTACTGCTGTATGCCAACAACTTCCAAAAAGCTGCAAACCATCAACTAGTAGTACAAGCGCCGAAGAACGCAACTAGGGTGTGGTCGCGTAGTGCTAGTACTATGCTTTTGCAAAACAGGGCTATCGCGTATATTTGGAAAAACTCCGAGCTGGCGATTGTGAACCAAGTGGATTATTCCACTGGAACTTATGTGGATATGCTTGATGAGAATCTAGTGTACTCTGGCGATGATGAATATATCGACAAAAACGGATACTGTTCAAGCGCCAATTCCCATTTCGCGCGAGTGTACTATATCAGAGCTGGCGAGTGGATGCACATAAAAAGCAATGCTGCTTATGCAGTGACGAGTTATTCCATCTTCGATATGAATTACAATCGGCTGGGAACTTCTGGCGAAGGTGTGAGTACCGATGCCTATGTAAGGATGCCTTGCTGCGGTTTCGTGTGCTTTTCTGGCAAAAAAGATAATCAATACAAATTTGAGCTTAAGAGATATATCTCCGGCAAAACGGATAGCCCGTTGAGAAACAAGACTGTTCTGTATACTGGGGATTCCATCACAGAATCTAGGGATTTCTCCAAAGAGTCCCAATACGCGAATATCGCGAACGGCGGCGCATATCCTAAGCTTATATCTGATTTGACTGGCAATGTTTATAAGAATTACGCGGTTGGAGGTGCGACGATTTCGGCTAAACCCGGTAAGGACAATATGCATATCTGCGAATCCATAGCGAATATGCAATCTGCTGCGGATATTGTGAGCATTTCAGGCGGAATAAACGATTATTGGGGTAACACTCCGCTTGGAACGATTGACCTTGCTACATATTCCGACACGTTTGACGATACCGTGTTCGCCTCTGCGTTGGAGCATACGCTGCAACAGTGCATAGACAAGTGGCCTAACGCGCAAATCGTGTATGTGATAACTCACAAATGCAAAACCACCGCATATTCTAAAAACGATGTTGGGCATACGTTCGCGGATTACGTTGAAGTCATTTATAAGGCTTGCGAAAAGTATTCCGTCCGTGTTATCGACATGTTCGCAAACAGCAGTCTGAACGGTTTCAATAAGAAACAAGCAGGTTATTTCATTCCCGATGACGATGCTGTTAACAAGGGTGGTATTCATCCTACCAAGGAAGGTTATGAGTTGTTCTATGTCCCATATATCAAGAACGTGCTAGAAAGCATTATTCCGATTGCAAGTAAATGATACCAATAAGTAAGGCAACTATGACACGAGCACATTCATAAGTCGAGAAGAAAGGGGATGACTATATGCTCTACGGAATAGACATAAGCAACCACCAGAAGGGCCTACAGCTGTCCACCAGTGCCGCCGACCTCTACGTCATGAAGGCCACCGAAGGCACCTCGTTCGTGGACAGGTACTGCGACCAGTGGGTGCAGTGGTGCATAGACAGCGGAAAGCCATGGGGATTCTACCACTTCATGTGCAACAACGGCGGCGTGGCGGAAGCCGAGTTCTTCTACCGGAACACGCGCAACTACTTCACGCACGGTGTGCCAATCCTCGACTTCGAGGACACGCGGCTATCCACGGCAGACGCGGAGTCGTTCGTCTGGCGAATCCACGAGCTGAGCGGTGTCTGGCCGCTGGTGTACTGCAACTCAGACTTCATCAACAACCGTGGCTACTTCAAGAACAGCTGGGTAAAGGACAAGTGCGGACTGTGGCTGGCAGGCTACCCGTCGCGCCGGACAGGATGGCCCAGCGACGCGACGTGTCCCTATCCACATGCTGGCTGGACGCTTGCAATGTGGCAGTTCACCGACTACCTTTCCTACAACGGCTACAGCGTGGACGGAGACGTGTTCTATGGTGACGCGGATGCTTGGCACAAGTACGCGCTAGGCGACAACGAGGAACCAAAGGAGGAAACTCAGGTGGCAGACATTCCGACCGAGGAGAACGCCGTCTATCGCCTGTGCAATCCCAACGACGGCCAGCACATGCTCACGGCAAGCCATGACGAGGCTGTCAAGTTGCAGAGCCTTGGGTGGACGTATGAGGGCATAGCCTTCTATGCCGCAAGGACGTAGCCTAATCTCGGGACCTCGAAACGAAATCGTGTTTTCCAAAGGGGTACCCCATCCGTGGGGTGCCCCTCTAATTTTATATCTTGGTCGCGTCATAAAATGGTTCGGAGAAGCTAGGGGTAGGCACAGCTTCCTGCGACTGACACACGCGCGCTAATACGGTAAGGGAATTTTATGTATAAAATTTCTATTCTAGCACTTTGGCGCCAGGATAGCAAGATAAATTTTAAAATTTATACACTTGTTCAATTCCATTTGACAACAAATTTTTTTCAATTTCCGTTGTAAGATAACGCTGTTCTAGGGTATCATTCTAGATGTGCGGGGAAGACGTCCCCGCCCGTCCTAGGGGGTCACGATGGATACCAGTTGAGGCCAAAGCCCAGCCACGCGCGGCCTATGGTGCGCATAGTGACAGTGTTCACACCATAGGCCACGCGGACGAGCGCTTTTCCGCTAACGCACATTGAGAACCGAATAGGCAGAGAAGAAACTAGACTAAGGACGAGCCGTGTATATTGACAACGACATTAAAATCGTAACGATGCAACTAGAGACTTTTACCGCGCAGGTGAATCATGAGATAACCACGGAAACGCGACCGATTGAGTACGACTGCCTATGCGGTGAGGATACCACAGCAGAGCTTGACATACTGTCAAGCACCATGGTAGACTACGTGAACTTTTTCGCTAGGCTCAACGCCGTGGTGGACTACGGCACGCCAACTGTGGTCAAAAAGTTGGCTTACGAGCCGGACAAAATAACGAAAACCCTGATTGTGGTTCGTTGATAGTAGTCCGTAGGCGTCGCACATGTGAGCATGTGCGACGCCTTATCTAGAAGAGAAGAGAGACATGGAAAAAGTAAACGCTTGGGGCGCACCGCTCAGGATGTGCGTATCCGACAGGGCGTATGGAGACTACCTCACAAGAGAAGAGCAAAAAGAGCTTCTAAGCGCCTACAAATCGGCTGGTATGGAGCGCTTCCATTACATGAACGCGGCCACGCTAGAATACTCAGATGTGAGCTGGTTCTATTCATACTATACGGCCATTGTAGGCGCAACGTACAACAACAAGACAGAGCACGCCTACGTTTTCGTTAGTCCCTACGTTTGGGACTATGAGAACTGCAGACCTTCCAGTACCACAAGCAAGCAGGCTAATCGTTGGCTAGAGGAGCGCGGATTTGAGTTTACCGTGCAAGGGCTTAGAAACGCCTACCGCCTGCATTCGCAGGGCCTAGCAAGCTCACCGTTTTACATGGACGATGGAACGCTGGTAGTGCCGCGCTATGTACACAACGATGTGACGCTCAACAGGTACGGAACGCGGCATTACCATCATCACGCTAGTGAAGTTCCGTTCGTGGCATATAGCGACGATGGAAGAGCGCTGATGGTGCTAGGGCGAGACGTCACAGAGTACAACGTGCATAAAGTCGTTAGGACGGTGAGGTAATGTGAGCGTTGTCTCGTATGCGATTGCTTTGCTTGTTGTAGAAGCGGTCTACGTTGCGTGCTCGCTTGCCCTAGCTTTTCTCAAGAAGAAGCGTAAGGTGCTTGAAAAGAACGAGGATAAGCGTTAGACTTGTAATGTAGTGAGGAACGGACAGGCCGTTCCACAACGATGTTAGGAGATTTGCCATGAAGAGGATTTTTGGTTGCAAGGTTTCGGCTACTACGTATGACGTGCCCGTGATGTATCTCAGCGAAAACACGAACAGCTTTGAGAGCACGCTTATCACCGGCACTACGACTCGCAATGCCGTTGACCTCAAGAGAGAGGTTGCAGCTAACTTTGGTTGCAAGCCTAGCCAAGTCATGGTAGGAGAGTTTGAGCGTCATACTAGCACGCTTGAGATTGATTGCAGCATTGCGGAACTTGTAAAGATTCTAGATAGC
>Ga0256406_1003563_pt1 | contig 19122 bp, 21 predicted proteins | sample RumenRJG_03DNA_FD_185986 | JGI IMG/M metagenome (GOLD analysis project Ga0256406, IMG submission 185986) | Bovine rumen microbial communities from Lethbridge, Alberta, Canada - RJG_03 | ecosystem: Host-associated > Mammals > Digestive system > Stomach > Rumen | place: Canada: Alberta | collected...
CAGAAGAAGCCACGAGGATTCTCCCGTAGTTCTCCAGCGATTTTTCGATAATCTCTTTTCTGGAGAGCACCTTTACAAAGCCGTCGACCTCAGCGCTTACCTTCTCCGCCAGTTCACGGCTCGTCGTGATCAGGAGCGCCGTCGCCATCTGGTCATGCTCCGCCTGCGAAAGGAGATCCGCCGCCACATATCTGGGATTTGCCGTCTCATCGGCCAGTACCAGAATCTCGCTCGGTCCCGCGATGGAATCGATGGATACGCTGCCGTAAACGGCCTTCTTGGCAAGTGCGACGAAGATATTGCCGGGGCCTACGATCTTGTCAACCTTCGGTACGGATTCCGTGCCGAACGCCAGCGCAGCGATCGCCTGCGCGCCGCCTGCCTTGAATACGCGGTCAGCACCGGCTTCATGTGCAGCGACGAGCACGGCAGGATTGACCTTTCCGTCAGCGCCGCAGGGCGTCATCATGATGATCTCGTCAACACCGGCTGTTTTTGCCGGCACGATATTCATCAGTACAGAAGAAGGATAGGCCGCCTTGCCTCCGGGCACATAGACGCCTACGCGCTGCATCGGGGTGATTTTCTGGCCGAGAATCGTGCCTTTGTCCGTTGTCGTGATCCAGCTGTTCTGTTTTTCCCTTTCATGGAAATCGCGGATATTCACCAGCGCCTTCCGGATGACATCTGTCAGATCCGGATCCACTTTCTGATATGCCTCATCGATCTCCGCCTTCGTGACCTCAAAGCTGTCACGGTCAAGCTTCGCGTGGTCGAATTTTTCCGTGTAGTCAAAAATCGCGGCGTCGCCTCTCTCCCGCACATCGGCAATGATGGCCTTGACTGTTTTCTCCTGCTCACCGAAAGTCGTGGGTGTACGGTCAAGAATGCTCTTTTTTACCGCTTCTCTGTTCTCGTCATTCAGTTCAATGATCTGCATGGATTTTTCCGTCCTTCCTTAATTCTTTTCCCCTGTCGCGTCTCTGAGTTTCATGATCAGATCGGTGATTCTCGCGTTATCCATCCGCATGCTGACCGGGTTCACCACCAGCCGCGCGGAAAGCGGACAGACCTCCTCCAGCACCGTAAGCCCGTTTTCCCGAAGCGTGCTTCCCGTTTCCACGATATCGCAGATCACCTCGGAAAGGCCCACGATCGGGGCCAGCTCGATCGAGCCGTTCAGCTTGATCAGTTCCACGCTCTGATTTTTCTGATTATAGAAATAATTTCTCGCGATATTCGGATACTTGGTGGCGACACGGATCAGCTGATTGTTCTCCAGATACTCCTTCGCCGATGCCGGTCCGCAGATGCACATGCGGCACTTGCCGTATCCTAGGTCAAGCACCTCAAAAATCTTCCGGTTTTCCTCAAGGATCGTGTCCTTCCCGACAATACCGAGATCTGCCGCACCGTATTCCACATACGTCGGCACATCCGGCCCCTTGGCAAGGAAGAACCGGAGACCGTATTCCTTATTTTCAAAAATCAGCTTCCTGGTCGTCTTGTCCTTCATCTCGTCACAGCGGATACCGATTTTTTCGAACAGATCCATCGTCTTTGAAGCGAGACGCCCCTTGGTGAGTGCAACTGTGAGTACTCTCATGACCGTCCCTCCTCTTTTTCGCCGAAGAATTCGGCTTCTTTTTTCTCTTCTGTCGCCAGATCCAGGATACCGGCCGTTCCGTCAGATGAAAAATAATCAATTCTCCGGAACTGATTTCTCCTGCCGTAGGCTTCATAATCCTCGAATGTCCTGTCTTCTGCAAAACGCACACAGGCTACGTCCTCACCGGCGTCCCGGAGCTTTTCCGCATAGCGGACAGCCTTCTCCTCGAATTTCACAGGATAGAGCACCATGATCTTGATGTCCTTCACGGGAAGCTCGATCTTCTGACGTTCGATCGCCGTCAGCAGAGAGTCAATCTCTGTGGCAAAGCCTACTGCGGCCGCCTTCTTGCCGAAATGCTCGATCAGCCGGTTGTAGCGGCCTCCGCTGATCAGTGCCTCACCGGAGCCGTAGGTATAGGCCTGGAAAATGATGCCCGTATAGTACTGATAGCCGGTTACCATGCCCAGATCAAAAATGACATAATCGCCGCAGCCTCTTTCATCCAGAAGCTTCCAGATTTCCGCCAGGCGGTCCAGTGCCAGATGCGCCTTCTCACCGGAAACATTCTTTCCGGCTTCACGAAGCACTTCCATACCGCCGAAGAGATCCGTCATCTGATTGAAGGCATCTTTCAGTCTTCCCTGCAGATTCTGCCGCGCGATCAGTTCCTCGGCGCCGAAACGGTTCCTGGCTTTCAGCAGATCCCGGAGTTCAGATACGGTATCCTCATCGAGCCCCGCCTCATCCACAAGAGATTCAAAATATCCCACATGACCGAGGCTCACCTGAAAATCTTTCAGTCCTGATCTTCTCAGTGTCTCCACGACAAGCGCGATCACCTCGGCATCAGCCTCCGCGCTGTCATCATTCAGATATTCCACGCCCATCTGTGTGCTCTCGCGCAGTCTTCCCTGAAGGGAATGGCTGTTCCGGTACACGTTGCCGTGATAGCAGAAACGCAGCGGCATATCCTCCTGAGCAAAATACATGGAAACGGCTCTGGCCACGGACGGTGTAAAGTCAGGCCGCAGCACAAGGGTGGAACCATCTCTGTCGACAACCTTGTACAGATCTCTCGTCGGCATGGTCCCTACTTCTTCCGAAAAAACCCTGAAAAATTCAAAGGAAGATGTCTCGACAGACTGATAGCCATAGGAGCGGTACAGCTTCTCGATCTGACGCTCCAGGTAACGCTTTCTGTCACACTCTATGCCGAAGATATCACGGAATCCTTCCGGCGTGTGAATCAGCTTTTTCTTCATGCAGAATATTCTCCTTTACGCTTTAGTACGCTGCCATATTACCACATAAAACTATTCTGTCAAGTTCCGCGTTCCGAGATCCCTGCTGATGCCCTCCAGATACGGAACGAGAATGCCTGATTTTTTCGGCAGAAAGAAGGCCGGTGCCAGTTCACTGACAGAAAAATGTTTCGGACCGCCGTTCTGCGCGCGGTCCCAGAAATACGATGTCTCCGAGAAGCGCATGTAGTAGAGTTCGTCGCGTGAGGTGAACAGAATCAGCAGAAAGGCGATGCCCTGCTGCTTCTCAAAATCCCTCATAAACCTCACCTGATGCTCATGAATGTTGGCAATCGGAAAGGAATCGGTCGCACACTCTTTCGCATCAAAGCACACCGGGATGCCCTGCACCGCACCGATGTAATCGACCGTACTTTTCTGATCAAAGTAGGCGAGCGTAATCCGTCTCGTTTCCTTATCCATCTTCACCGGCGTAATGGGAGTCGGCACCTTCTGAATCAGGGCCAGGCCCTGTTCGCGGTACTGTTCATTTGTTCTGTTGATCATTTCCTCCAGCGTCGAACCCCGGAGGCCTCTGGAATTCCATGTTGCCATAGCCGTTTCTCCCTCGGCAATACACTGACTCCCGGCAGGTTCGCGGATGATATTATCCTTTGAGCGACTTCACAGAGCCGATGTATCTCCCGGTCAGTCGAGTGAAGAAAGGCGATAAGCGCGAGGACCCGTTCAAGCCTGCGTCAGCAGGCTCGTTCCGCAGCGCCGCCTTTCGAGCGAGAATGGCCGCCGGAGATACACGGCGAATGTGACCGGAGTGAAAAGGGTGATACATCCGCGGACCGCCGAAACGGATTTACTGACGGTAAAGCGGATTCCCCGATTCATCCGGCTCGTAATATTCATCCTCATGACTGTTGATCACACCGAACTTTGAGAGCGGCCAGTAGCGGAATACCGCCTTCCCGAGGATCTCATCCTTCGTCACAAAGGTGTTTGTCCAGAGTCTCGCATCATGAGAATATTCCCTGTTGTCTCCGAGAACGAAATAGCTGTTCTCCGGGACGGTGATCGGATAGGTCAGATTACCGCCGGCTGTGGAATCCGGTGTGGCGCAGAAATCATCCGAGAGCGGAATCGGATCGTCATTGACATAGACGTCTCCGTCATGAATATCTATGGTGTCTCCCGGAAGTCCGATGACACGTTTGATAAACCATTCTTTTTCATTATCGGGGTATTTGAAGATGATGATGTCGTAGCGTTTTACATCGCTGTTTACATAGGCAAGTCTGTTGCCGAAGATCTGATCATCCGGCATGATGGTCGGAACCATGGATTCACTCGGAATCTTTGCGTTGACCACAATAAAGAGCTGAAGGAAAATCATAACCGCCGCAACAATGGCAATCAGGCGGACATAGCCGAGCACTTCATGTTTCACACTGTATTTCTCAGAACCATCGTCCTTCTGCTCTCTTTTCTTTTTTCGTTCATTTCTGTCTTTTCTCATGAGGGAATCCGTATCCGATCCTGCAGAAGACTCCTCTGCCTCGGTTCCGGCCTGTTCTGAATCCGCGATCTGATCATCCAGCTCATCCATCAGATCACGCGATCCCTCCTCAGTGTTTTCCTGGTTTTCCGGTGTACTCATCGACAACTCCTCTGTTCAGTATATTTTCCAGCTTCCGCGGCAGCGGCGCAGTGACATCCGGTCCTTCCGGAAAAATCATGCGCGCGGCATGCAGAAACTGATGATCCAGTCCGTAACGCTCCCGAAAGATGCGGTTCAGACGTACACTGCCATATTTTACATCTCCGGCTACCGGATGTCCAATATAAGACAGATGACTCCGGATCTGATGTGTCCTGCCCGTCAGGAGCTTCACAGAAAGAAGCGTACATCTCATCTCTCCGAACCGGAGGATGCGCACGGGTTCGCACTCCGTTTCGATTTCTGCGGCACCTTCCGCAGGTCCGGGCATAACCTCGACCTTCCGTGTACCCGGATTTTTCCGGAGATACGCCTTCAGATGCTTCTTCTCCGGAAAAACACCGCCCACAAGCGTCAGATAGTATTTGTCTACGGCTCTTGTCCGTATCATTTCCGACAGTTTCTGAGAAGCATGAAGTGTCTTTGCAGCGACGATAAGCCCGCTGGTATTCCTGTCCAGCCGGTTCACGACGCCGGGACGGTACAGACGGAAGTCCTCTTCTGTCATCTGTCCGGTTTTCAGAAGATAATTCCTTATGATCTCCACCATGGACGGCTCCCCGCTGCTGTCCGGCTGGGAAAGCACGCCGGCCGGCTTATCTGCGATCAGCATGGCGTCATCTTCATAGATGATCACCGGATCAGGAATCGCAGAAACTTTTCCTGCTTCAGCTGATTTCTCTGCCGGCGACAGATTTTTCCTGTCGGATAATGGCGCAGCGGATACAGCCGGCTCCTGACCGGCAAATTTCCTCAGCGTCTCATCGGAAAACCAGATCCTGACCGTATCTCCCGCCTGAAGCATTTCTTTTCCCGAAGCTTTGCCGCCGTTCAGCGTGATATTCTTTTTTCTCAGCTGTTTATATAAAAAACCGCCTCCCGCTTCCGGCAGATATCTTTTCAGAAATTTATCCAGACGCTGAGAGGCTTCTTCTGCTGTTATTCTGATTTCCTTCATATACTTATACCGAAATATTAAGCCATCGACGCGCAGGCAGTGAGCCGCATCCGCACACACGAAGTGTGATGCGGTGAGGCGAACGCCGCGTCAGACCGACGAAGTCGGTCTCATGTGCCGACTGCTAGAATCGCACAGCGATGGAGCAGCCGAGCTTAATACAGCGCTGTGGGATCCTGTATGATACAGACGTTTACAGTGTGATGGCCATCAGGATACCGGCGACCTCGCCGTCTCTTTCCATCCTGTATTCATCCTGTTTTTCCGCCAGCTGATCCGCACGCTCCGTGAATTTATCGAGGCTGTCAAAAATCTTGACCGTTACCTTGTAGCCGCCGGAAAGCACATGCTTGCGGATGTTTTTCTCCATGAAGGAGATATCCTGAGCCGTTGGCTTTGTGCTCGTGTAGCACATGATATATTCGCCGCAGACGATACTGGCATCAATGAACATGTTTTTCTCATAGGTGGTGAAATACAGCTCATAGAGCACCCGGAGACCCTCCGTGTGCTTCCGGATTTCCTTATATTCAGCGGCTGGCATTTTCGGCACGCGGAAAATCATGATCACACTGATCACGGACATACCGCCCGGCACCACCATAAAAGCCGCAATGACGGACCAGATATTTGAGCGGCTTCCGCCGTTCAGCAGAAGTCCGATGATAAAAATCGCGAGACAGGCGGCAAAAATCAGAATCGTCCTTATGATGCGGACCCTTTTCTGTTCGCTGATGTATCCGTAGCTTCCCTTACCGATCTTCACTTCTGGCTGCTCCTTCTTTCTGAAAAGATTCTGTTATTCCTCATTCTTCTTCCGTCCGTCGCCCTGACGGTTGCTCTGAGCCTTGTAGGCCTGAGCAATCAGATCGAGCTGATCATGATAACGGATCAGCTCCTCCATGTTGTCTTCCTGGTAGACCCGGTAAAACTCATCCTGGATTTTTTCAACCTCACGCGTCGTCGTCATGGTATACAGATTCTCAATGGTGCTGACGATATCCTCGACCAGACTGTACTTCATCTTCGAGGACAGCTGCGCATCCATGATCTCCTCGCGGACGGCCGACATCTCGCTGTCGAGGGAAATAATCGCATTGGCGGCGTTGGCCAGTCTTGTGCCGACGCGTTCCGGGATTTTTCCCTGATACTTGTACTGCAGAGAATGCTCTGTTGTCGCCCAGAAATCCATCGCCATCGTGCGGATCTGGATCTCCACATTGATCTCCTTCGGCCCGTTGATGGTATTGACCACATATTTTGTGATCATGTGATAGCTCCGGTAACCGCTTTCCTTCTGATTTCTGATGTAATCCTTGATCTCTGTGACCCTGAGGTCGGACCTGCGGGAGATGATCTGGGCAACACGTTCGATATCCTCCACAAACTGGCAGATAATGCGGACGCCCGCGATATCCTCGATCTCGTCCTCCATCCGGTCCATGGAGACATTCTTCTTCTGCATTTTCTCCAGAATGCTGGTGATGCTTTTCACACGGCCGGTCACCTGTTCAATCGGACAGTATTTGCCGTATCTTGCATATTCATCCTTCATATGATGAAATTTCAGAATCAGTTCATCCACCGCCATCTCATACGGTGCAAGTATCTGATGCCAGAGAATAATGTCCATAACTTCTCCTCATGTTCCTGATGCACTTAAAAAAGGCAGCTCATTCTGATTCGAACGGGCTGCCTCCTGAATTTTCATTTCTGATTATTCGTTATCACTGTCATCCGTTCCGTTGTCATCACTGTCCGTCTGAACAGAAGACTGATGTGATGCGGAATTCTCCATCGGTGAAAGCTCACTTCTGTTTTCATTTACCAGATCATAATAGCTCTGCAGCGATGAAGAAAATTCATTGAACTTCGTTCCGACATCCGCGATGGTATTCCCCATGATGGAGGAAATATTGCTGAGAATCTGGTCCGTATAGCTGATGGCACTGGAACGGATATTATCAGCATCGCTCTGGGCAGAATCAAGAATCTGCTGCGCCTGTTTATTTGCCTCATTCACGGTGTCATTCGCCTGTGAATAAGCGGCTTTCATGATCTCTGTTTCCTCAACAAGAGACTGTGCCTGCTTCTGCGCATCCGAAATAATATGATCCGCCTTCGACTGCGCATCGGCCAGAATCGCATCCTTGTTGCCGATAATCTTCTGATATCTCTTTATCTCATCAGGTGTCTTCAGCCGAAGCTCGCGAAGAAGCTCCTCCAGCTCCTCCTTGTTCACGATGATCTTCGTCGTGGAAAGCGGCTGATACCTGCAATTCTCTACGTATTCTTCGATCTCTTCAATGATCTCTTCAATTCTGCTGCTGCTCATCCTGTGCTCCTTACTCTCTTACTTATAATCCCGAAATCCCCTTAAGTATGGTATGCGAAGCAAAAATCGACGCCATAAGATCCTGCAAGGAACTGTCTTACCATAAAGAAAGCTTCCGCTTAAGCTCTCCCCGGCTCATGCGGAAGTTCCTGTTCAAGTCTTCTCCGTGTATTCAGTTTCTGATGAATCAGGTCCACCACGAACGGCGGAACAAATTCGCTGATATCTCCGCCAAAATTCGCAACTTCTTTGACCGTTGTCGAACTCAGATAAGAATATTGCAGAGAAGTAAACAAGAATGCAGTATCTACATCAGGCGCAAGCTTTCTGTTTGTCTGCGCCATCTGGAGTTCATACTCGAAATCCGTGATCAGACGCAATCCCCTGACAATGACATTTGCATTGCACGCCATCGCGAAGTCGACCGAAAGTCCCTCAAATGCCATAACTTCAACGTTTTCGATATCTTCCGTCGCTTTCTTTAGTATATTAACACGTTCTTCTACAGAAAACAACGGAGTTTTTGCCGAATTGTGCAGCACTCCGATGACAACGCTGTCAAATAATTTGCTGGATCTCCTGATAATATCAAGGTGTCCGTAAGTAACCGGATCAAAAGTTCCGGGATAAACTGCCCTTTTCATGATCTCTTCCTGTCCGTATTCTGCGTGATGCCGCCCTGCCGTGCGATGTATCTCAGTTCGTCTTCCTTCTCAGAAACAGGTGCTCATTTGTTTTATATGTTTTCAATTTATGGCACACATACCCTGAATTGTCAAGCCAGGAAAAATCATCCTGCCGCGAAGCTTCCACTACAAAAAGTGTATCATCTGTCACGCAGTGCGCCTGCTCCAGAAGCCCGAGTGCCTGCTTTTCCAGTCCCTGAAGATACGGCGGATCCATGAAGACCACACCGAAGGGTTCGTGGCCGTCAAGACTCCGGATGGCTGCCATCACATCCATCTGCAGCACCTCCGAGCGATCCTCAAGTTTTGTGAATTTCAGGTTGTCACGGATGATGGAGACGGCCTTCCGGCTCTGCTCCACAAAGCACGCTTCTCTGGCGCCCCGGCTCAGTGCCTCGATACCGATGGCACCGCTTCCCGCAAAAAGGTCAAGAAAACGACACTCTGGAATATAGCTCTGAAGCATATTGAAGAGTGTCTCCTTAATTCTGTCTGTAGTTGGTCTTGTATCTCTGCCCGGCAGGGTCTTCAGCGGAAGACTCCTGCAGGTTCCTGCAATAACTCTCATACGTTATTCTCCCGGCTCTGCATTCTCCAGTCGAGATCTCCTCTGTCCAGTCCGAGAATCAGCATCTCCGCCGTGGCGATATTCGTCGCGACCGGAATCGTGTACTGATCACAGCATCTGACGATCTTCATGACATCCGGCTCTGAAGGATTGATGATCGCCGGGTTGTAGAAGAAAATGACCATATCCATGTCATTTCTCTCAATCATCTCAGTGAACTGCTTGTCACCGCCGAGACTTCCGGCAAGAAACTTATGGATATGAAGATTCGTAACTTCCTCAATTCTCCGCCCCGTTGTTCCCGTGGCATAGATCTCATGCTTTGCAAGAATTCCCTTGTAAGCAATGCAGAAATCCTCGATCAGACTTTTCTTGCTGTTATGTGCGATAATACCAATGTTCATACCCGTCAGCTCCTTATCCAAATGTTGTCAGAACACTATAAACGTATTATAACAAATGCACAAAGTTATAGCAATAATTTTCGAAGATTTGTGCAAATATTCTGCTTGAAAAGCCGAAAAATAGAGCTGTCGTACCTGTTTTATACGACAGCTCATGAAATATTTTCGAACTTTCTGTATCAAACGTCGATTCTTCCGGTCCGCGGATCAGAAATCAAACGTTTCGTCAACAGCCTCTCCGTTGAGTACGAAGTAAGCCTTTCCTTCTTCCGGCTTTACGTATACGGCAACATCCTTCAGATCGGTTTCCTTTTTGCCCATGTTCTTCCAGATTTCCTTTGCCCTGCCGGTGAAATCAGCATAGCTGATGTCCTTGTTGTTTACCTGAAGCACAATATGAGTCTCTGCAGCCGCCTTCTTTTCAACAGCTTTCTTAATCGCAGACCTGACAGAAGTCTTCTTTGCCGGCGCTGCCTTCTTTGCAGGAGCAGCCTTCTTTGCCGGTGCCGCCTTTTTAGCCGATTCGGTTTTCTTTGCTGCTTCCTTCTTTACCGATTCTACCTTTGCCTCAGCCTTTTTCACAACAGGGGTAACTTTCTTTGCTACTGCATCAGCTGCCTTGTCAGCATCCTTCTTCAGGGTCACAGTTGCTTCCTTTACCTTTTTCTCAACAGCCTTTGTTGCAGCTGCTGACTTTCCTGCCTGAGCTGCAGCGGTTTTCTTTGCTTCTGCCATGATCAGATTCCTCCATAAACAGATAACGATTGACTCTACCGCAGGACATAAAATCCTGTATGAACAGTGATATATTATTCTTTTTATCCGGTATTTTCAAGCAAGTCGAACATTTTTGGCAGAATGTGACACAAAATTATCAGATATCTGACTGTGAATGGTCAATTTGACGTTGAAAAAGAGCAGAAACCCTGTCTCTGAGCCCGCTGTTCTGCGGAAGCGTCAGATCCGGATCGGACTCCTTCAGATTTTTCACGGCTTCCTCTGCCATCGTCAGCACCTCGTGGTCCCGGTAGATGTCCGCGATCTGAAAAACCGCCTCCCCGCTCTGTCTGACGCCGAACAGGTCGCCCGGTCCTCTCATTTTCAGGTCTTCCTCCGCGATTCTGAAACCATCATTGGTTTCGCTCAGGACACTCAGCCTCTTCGACGTTTCCTGTCTGCCGTCCCCCTGCATAAAAATGCAATATGACTGTTCTTTCCCCCGTCCGACGCGTCCTCTCAGCTGATGCAGCTGCGCCAGACCGAACCGCTCTGCATTTTCAATCAGCATGACTGTGGCATTCGGAACATTCACACCGACCTCCACCACGGTCGTGGATACCAGCACCTGAATATTCCCTGAGGCAAAATCCTCCATGATCTGATTTTTCTCTTTCGGCTTCATTCTTCCGTGAAGCATACCGACGTTTACGGTACCGCCGTAGTATTTCTTCAGTTCAGCGGTATAGTCCGTCACATTTTCACACGGAAGTTCCTCATTCGGTTCAACCATGGGACAGATGACATAGGCCTGCCTGCCTTTTTTTACTTCATCCGCGATAAAATTCCAGGCTGTCTTCCGGTAAGAAGGTCCCACGACACAGTTCTTTACCTGCAGGCGGTCCGCCGGCATATCATCCAGAACGGAAATGTCCAGGTCTCCGTAGAGAATCAGCGCCAGTGTCCTCGGAATCGGTGTGGCGCTCATGACAAGGACATGCGGTGCGGCACCTTTTTCAGAAAGTTTTTCTCTCTGTCTCACGCCAAAGCGGTGCTGTTCATCTGTGACAGCGAGCGCCAGATTTCTGAAGCTGACGGTATCCTGAATCAGCGCATGTGTTCCCACGATCATGCGCGCCTTTCCGGAAGAGATCTCCTCATCGATCCGTCTCTTCTCAGCTGCCGTGCAGCTGCCCCGGAGCAGTACAGGGTTCACGCCGGTGATCTGATTCTCCTCGAGCAGTCTGACCAGAGAATGATACTGCTGCTCTGCCAGTACTTCCGTCGGTACCATCATGGCACTCTGAAAACCATTTTCAAAGGTCATGATCATTGCGAGAAAAGCCAGTATGGTTTTGCCGCTTCCCACGTCACCCTGGATCAGCCGGTTCATCAGCTTTCCGGAGGCCAGATCCCGTTCCATCTCCCCCCACACGCGGTCCTGTGCGGGCGTGAGCCGGTACGGCAGATGATCCAGAACCTCCTCTGTCTTCCATCCTGTCTTCATCGGCCAGCTGCAGTCCTGTTTTTCCTGCTGTGTTTTCATTTCCGCCACGCCGAGCAGGAACAGGAAAAATTCATCGAACGCCAGACGGTTTCTGGCCGTGATGAGATTATCCCTGCTGTCCGGAAAATGAATCTGGGATATGGCAAAATTGATCTCGCACAGACCATTCATCTCGCGGATTTCATCGGGCAGGTACTCGGGGAGGCTCCCGGTCATTTCCAGCAGCGACGCGACGGCCTTCCGCACCGTGTTGTTCGAAAGCCCTGAAGTCAGCGCATACACCGGAAGGAGCTGTCCTCTGATCTTTTCGTACTTTTCCGGATCGAACAGTTCCGGATGCTCCATGGTCTTCCGGCCGTTCTTTTCCGTGACGAGGCCGCGGAACACATAGTGTTTCCCGACAGTCAGCGTATTTCTGAGAAACGGCATGTGAAACCAGTGGACGTACAGGGTACCCGTCTCATCCGTCAGTTTCACGATGGTAATGGAGTTTTTTCCGAAGGTCCTGACGGACGGCTTTGCGGTGATTTTTCCGAAAACGGCGTTTTTCACCCCGGCCACGGTCTCACCCGCACGCACCGGTTCGTCATAGGCATCATAATCCCTCGGATAATAATGAAGCAGATCCTCCGTCGTATACACTCCTGCCTGCCGGAACAGCTTTTCAGTTTTTTCACCGATTCCTCTGATCGTCTTCAGATCCGCAGAATCCGTTTCCTTCTTCTTCGCCATTTCAGATTCCTGTATCAGATATGATAAAAAGAGAGCGCGTTCCCGCCGGCATCTTTTCAGAACCGTTTTCCGGGAAAACCCGCGCTCTCCTGATCTCACAGTAAACATCCATATCATACAAGATGCCACAGTACTGTATAAGTCAACGCGCCGCTTCGCACTGCGTGCTTCCGCCGCATTTCATCCATGCCTTGATCAGCTTTACTCCACAGAAATAATACAGTAGTAAACAGGCTGACCGCCGTTTTCCACAGCGACATCAATCTCCGGATATTTCTCCTGAATCTGTTTCGCCATGCGGTTGGCATTTTCTTCGGAATAATCATGTCCGAAATAAATGCTGATCAGCTCTGTATCATCTTTCACCATCTGACTGACAGCGTCCAGAGCAGCATCGATGACTTCCCTGTTCACAGCCAGAATACCGTGGTCGCCGACAGCCATGATATCGCCCTGATGGATTTCCGTTCCGTCAATGGAGGTATCCCTGATCGCGTAGGTCAGCTCAGCCGTCTGAACTCTGCTGATCGCCTCATTCATGGCCGCCTGATTGTCCGTCGGAGAATTCTCCGGCTCCAGCGCAAGCAGTGCCGAAACACCCTGAGGTATCGTCTTTGTCTCGATCACGATGATGCTCTTTTCCTGAACAAGCTCCTGTGCCTGTTTGGCCGCCATGATGATATTCTTGTTGTTCGGGAAAATAAAGACCGTCTTGGCATTGACAGTATCAATGGCATTGATCAGATCTTCGGTGCTGGGATTCATCGTCTGACCGCCGCTGACCACGCAGTCCGCGCCAAGGCCCTTGAAAATCTCCTCAAAACCGTCGCCGCATGCCACCGCGATAAAGCCCATTTCCTTCGGCGGCGTCTGTTTCTTCAGCTTCTCCGCCTCCTGCTCCTGAAGCTCCCTGTCGGGATCCCTGAACAGACGGTTCACGTGCTTTTCCATCGTGCGGTTGGAAATATTGACATCCGTCACATTGCCATAGGAAAGTGCCTTCGTCAGCACCAGGCCAGGATCGTCGGTACGGATGTAAACCTTGATATCTTTTCCGTCTGCGACAGCAACAGGACATTCCCCCGAAGCCGCCAGGAAGGATCTCAGTTCATCAACGCCGGCCGGCGGGAGCTGTTTATTCGTATGAAGGATAAATTCTTCGCAGTAGGCATTCTTTATGGCAGGCTGAACAACAGTTTCTTCAGCACCGTTTTCGCTGCCGCTCTGCTCCAGAATGGTCAGGCTGATTTCCCTGCCCGTAAGCGCATCATAGGCGCCCTGAAGAATCGTCATCAGACCCTGTCCGCCTGAATCCACAACGCCTGCTTCCTTCAGGACCGGAAGCATCTCCGGCGTCTTCTTCAGAACCTCACCGCCATATTCGATGATATTGCGTATATATTCATCCAGCGGCATCTGTGCATTTACAAGTTTTCTTGAGATTTCCGCCATCCCTTTGGCTACCGTCAGGATGGTACCTTCCTTCGGCTTGATGACCGCTTTGTATGCTGTCTCAACCGCTTTTTCCATACCATCTGCGATAAGCGGAATATCAATGGTATCAACGCCTCTGACCGTCTTGGTAAATCCGCGGAACAGCTGGGAAAGGATCACGCCCGAATTTCCTCTGGCGCCTCTCAGGCTTCCGGAGGAAATACATTTGCACAGGCCTTTCATTTCCACGTCCTGAAGCTGCTGAATCTCGCGTACCGCCGACATGATGGTCATCGTCATATTGGTACCGGTATCTCCGTCAGGAACCGGAAATACATTCAGTTCATTGATCCAGTCTTTATTATCATTCAGATTCTGCGCACCTGCCAGAAACATCTTCTTTAAAAGCTGCGCATCAATATGATCAACTGCCAAAATGAAATCCTCCTGAAATCAGTCTATCACGCGAACGCCTTCTACAAGCACCGTAACCTTCGCCACTTTCATGCCTGTGAACTCTTCCAGCTTATACTTGACGCTCTCGATCAGATTCTGCGCTATGGTTGACACGTTCACACCGTATGCGACGATGACGTGAAATTCAAGAGAAATTTCGTTGTCGTCGATTTTTACATTGATTCCGTGCTTCAGGCTGTCCCTTTTCAGAAGCTTGACCAGCCCGTCCTTCATGTTGACGGCCGCCATGCCGACAATGCCGAAGCACTCTACCGCCACACTTCCGGCATAGGTGGCGATAACGTCAGGACTGATCACAACTTCGCCAAAGGACGAATCTACATGACCCTTCATAGTAAGACTCCTTTCTTCCCGGGACTTGCCCCGAAGGGGATGAAACGGCCGCGCCTGCGGTCATTAGTCGTTATACGAAAACAGACCGCCGCGCTAATCAACTGAATTAACACGGCAGTCTGTTATGAATTCGATGTTCGTACAGCGGACTGCTTCCTTATGCACGCTCAACCTTGCCGCTTCTCAGGCACTTTGTGCATACATACATTCTCTTCACTCCGCCTTCCGGTGTCTTCACGCGGACAGCTTTAACATTAGACTTCCACATATGATTGGATCTTCTATGAGAATGGCTGACATTATTTCCAAAATATACAGCCTTGTCACAAATTTCGCACTTTGCCATTGAACCCACCTCCTTATACAAAATTAAGCCGGATTCCATATTTAATTTTAAATATCAATATTTTCGGCTCGCACACGCAAGATATTGTATCAGAGAGGTTATTAAAATGCAAGTCTTTTCTACTCTTCGAATTCGGAAGAATTGTCGTTTTCGCTGCCGGCGTCATCACCGCCTGCCATGCTTTTGATTTTTGTCAGAAGATCGGGCGCCATGTCAATGAGTCTGGCAACCGCATCTTCATTGTTCATCGCAATCAGCTTTGTGGTCCCGTCTTTATTGACCATCAGGACAGCCGCAGGTGACATCTTTGCTCCGATGCCGCCGGCACCGTTGTCCCTGCTGTCCGCCGCAAATGCACCGGCACCCATGCCGAAGGACACATCCGCCAGCGGAATCAGCGTACTGTCGCCGACTTTAACGGGCTGTCCGACCACGCACTTTGTATTCAGGAAATTCTCAAGTCCCTTATATAAAGCCGTGATATTGTTCTCAAATGAATTTTCTGCCATTGCAAATACCTCCCTGCACTCCGCCTGCGGCGGTCTTCTGTAAGCTCCGGCTTATGCGGCTGCTTTTTCCGTTTCCTGACGGTGCTTCTTATCCTTTTTCTGATGCTTCTGATCCTGCTTCCCGGAACCGCTCCGTTCCGAACGGATCCTTCTCAGGAGATGCCTGAATTCCTTCCGCAGTACAATGAAAAGAGCATGCACAAGTACGACGATCAGGAAAAAATGACCTTTTGCCCTGACATCAGCCTCCAGCTTCTTTTCCTGAAAATCAGGTCTGATCTTCAGTCCTTTCGGAAATACGGCGTAACATGCCGCAACAGCCCCGAGAACTTCACCGGTTGACGCAGGATCTCCGGTACCGAATTCCACCGATCCCGTCACCCTGTCCGGCAGGATATGACGAAGGACCGCTCCGCCGTGATGACGCACCTGATGCAGGAACTGACGGAAGGCATCAGAGAAAAGATAAACCAGCCAGTCGTTCAGTCTGCCGATCTTCTGCTTTACTGAAGCAGCCGCCTTTTTCAGGCGCCCGATCAGTGCCGCAAGCTTTGCTGTCAGACGCTCGACGGCATTCGGCTTCTTCTGTCTGTAGATGCCCGGTTTTACCTTTGTCCTGTCGGCATCCCTGCCGGGCATATATTTCCACTGTCCCGGCTCCACCACAGGTTTCTTCCTGGCACTGCCGTCGGCCTTCCGTCCTGAGGGCCTCCCGTGCTTTTCCGAAACACTGCCGGCTTTATCCGGACCCTTTTTCTTCTTTCCCCGTTTCAGGAGAGAAATCCCGAGAATCCTGACATCTCCCTCCTTCTCCGTCTTCTGTTCCGAGCGGTCAAACTTTCCGGAAGCATGAACAACGTGAAAAAGCCAGAAGAGGCGCCCCTCAGCGTGTATCTCATCTCCGTGTTTTCTGAAGCTGCCGTCATAACAGACCGGCCAGAAAAGAATCAGAAGAAGGAGAATCAGAACCACGGCGAGTATGACCAGAAGAATATGTCCGATCACTTTCAATACCAGGAAAACTGTCGCCATCCTCAATACTCCGATTTATCATGCCATGAACTGTCACGTGTTTCCGCCGGATACACCTTAAGCTGCGTCTTCAGTGCAGCATACTGAGATATGTCTGAAGATCACAGGATCCGGTTTCACGGTAAGCATCCTCTGTCATCTGCCGCACCACTTCAAAAGCTTCTGCCCTTCCGACGGCAAATCCCGCCACCGGCGGAAGGTTCTCCCTGATATAAGTGCGGTTCAGATTCTCTGCACCGATGATGTCCAGCTGATCGACACCGTTGGAGGCAAAGGTGATGATATACAGTCCCGGAAAAAAGGCATTTCGTTTCATGGCCTTCAGGATCTTCGATTTCATTTGTCCGGCTTTTCTGCCGTAATAAAGCCGGTTCAGGTAGCTGAAGACTGTCTCGGAACCCATAATCCTGCTTTCTTCATGTCCAGATAGATGGCATATCCCTTCTCCAGAATCTGCCTCTCATTCGAGAATTTCAGGAGATGATATGCTTCGTGATATTTATAATACCCGGAATCCACAAAATATTCTTCCCACTGGGGCTTGCTGTAGTAGCTGCCTGCCTGCATCAGATACCAGTGGACTTCCTTCTGCACCTCACCCTCCGGTACGCTGAAAGAATAATGGCTGGCTCCGATGTACTTCATGATATCAGCCCTTACCCCGGACTCTTCGCGCACTTCACGGACAGCCGTCTCTTCATGGCTCTCGCCTTCTTCAACCGTACCCTTCGGAAGAACCCAGCCCTCGTAACGGCTTCTGTAATTCTTATAAAGCGTTAAGATTTTTCCGCGGAAAATAACCAGTCCTCCGCAGCTCGTCGCATGTATTTCATTCATATTTTATATTCCGAAAGTGTAAATGCCGTGCCCCCATTTCTTTACGTATTATACGCTCTTTCATCCCTGTCGGCAACCGGCATCAGGCGCCTTCGGCAAACCAGGTATTGAACATTTCACCGGCAAGCGGCGCCGCTTTATAGACACCGTTGCCGCCGCCTTCCACGATCACGCTCACGACAATATCATTGTTACCGGTATTGGAGAATCCGACAAACCAGGAGTGTGCTTTATTTTCCGACACATCTCCGTATTCAGCCGTTCCCGTTTTTCCGATGATCTGATAAGCATTTGATGAAAGCTCACTCGCCGTACCGTACTGCGTAACGCCCTTCATCACGTTTTTCAGTGCGGATGCCTCATCCTCCGTCATGACACTGCCGTATGACTTCCGGTTCGCTCCGCTGATCGGAAGACCGTCCGAGCTTTTCACGCCGGCAACAAAATTCGGAAGCATCATGCTGCCGTCATTCCTGATGGCATCAGCGATCATGCACATCTGCATCGGTGTGGCTTCCGTATCGCCCTGTCCGATCGCCGTCTGCATGTACAGCGCTGTCACGGGATCACTGGTAAGGCTGAATGTACTCTGTGAATACGGCAGCAGGATGTCCATATCCCTGTTGAATCCCAGATCCTCCGCGGTCTGAATCAGGACATCCGGATCAATCATATTGACGGCCATATAGGCAAAGGCACAGTTGCAGGAATTCGCCATGGCCTGTTCAAAGTTCTCGGAGCCGTGCTGCTCATAGCCTGCGCAGTGAATCGTAAATCCGGAATCCTCATAGGTGCCGGTACAGTTATACGAAAAATTATCAAAGGTTCCGTACTGTCTGTAATACGCAAGCGCGGTCACCATCTTGAACGTCGAACCGGGCGGATAAAGGCCCTGCGTCGCACGGTTCAGCAGTTCTCCGCCGTCACTGTTGACCAGCGTATCCCAGTTGTCCTCGATGCTGTTCGGGTCAAATCCCGGATTGCTGTAATCCGTCAGTACGTCCCCGGTATCCGCATCCATGACAAAAATCGCCCCCGGCATGCTGCCCAGCAGATTCGCCGCCTCCTGCTGCATGGTAACATCCAGTGTCGTGATCAGATTGTCGCCGTCTTTCTTCTGCTCATCCAGATCGTTCTGAACCTGTGAGACCAGATTGGAATGCGACGTCGTCAGAACGCTGTTCTGTGCCAGCTCCAGACCGCTTCCCCCGTAGACCTGATAACCTACGGTGTGGGCAAAAAGCCCATTGTACGGATATACCCGCACCTCATTTCCGTCGCTGTCCGTCTGTGTCTCGGCCAGCACGCTGGTCCCGTCCGAGGCGTAGATCGAGCCTCTTGTCACCTGGGCTGCCGCCTCATCCTGACGCAGATTGTATGTATTATTCTGGTATTTTTCACTCTGTGTCACCTGAAACCAGACGATATAGGCAATCAGTCCGAAGAAAAGCATGAGGCTGATCATACCGACAATCCTGTATGGTCTAGTGATTGCGGAGCGCGAGGTCTTCTCTGGCCTGCTGTTCGATTTTTTCTGATAACTCATCGCTGTCTCCTGAATTATTCTTCAGATCCTGAAAATATTCCTCACTGGTGCTGTCGCCGGTCTGCCGGCTCATATCATAGGTATTCGCCACATGGCGCCCGGCCTTTTTTACTTTTTTT
>Ga0256406_1003564_pt1 | contig 19119 bp, 14 predicted proteins | sample RumenRJG_03DNA_FD_185986 | JGI IMG/M metagenome (GOLD analysis project Ga0256406, IMG submission 185986) | Bovine rumen microbial communities from Lethbridge, Alberta, Canada - RJG_03 | ecosystem: Host-associated > Mammals > Digestive system > Stomach > Rumen | place: Canada: Alberta | collected...
GCAGCACAGTGTAGACATAGATGCCGCCTGCCTCGATAAATGGCAGGTAGGAGGTGATGAGATAGGGCTGGTAGGTGACATTGAAGCCGCCGTAGCCGTACATGAGCAGCGGGTTCTTGCCGTTGCGCTTCATGCCCTTCTTGTAGGTGATGAAGAGCGGTATCTTGGTGCCGTCTTTGCTGGTGTAGAAGTATTTCTCGCTCACAAAGTCGGCTGGGTTGAAGTTCACCTTGGGTTTGCTGTAGACCGTGCTCACGCCTGTGGCTGCGTCATAGCGGTATACGGTGGCTGGAGTGGTGTAGGACGTGAACGAGTAGAAGCACTCGGGACGCTCGCGCTTGCCGCTGAACGACACGCTGCCCACGCCTGGCAGGGCAATGGCACCCATGCGATGACCGTCGATGCCATACAGGTACGACTCGCTGCAGTTGTCCTTCATGTAGGTGAGCACCATCTTGTTGCCGCCGAAGAAGGTGACATCGTCGAGCACACCGTCGGCCTCGGGCACCACTTCTTTCCAGTCTTGGAAGCCCGGGCGGCGTATGTCGGCCACCATGATGCGGTTGCGGGGGGCGCCGGCATTGGTGAAGATGTAGATACTGTCGCCCATCTGCTCGATGGGGCTGTAGACCTTGCTGGCATCGCCGGTCATCTGGATGAATTGCGAGCCGGGCACGCGCAGGTCGCGCACATAGAGGTTCACACCCTGGTCCATGCCGGCTTCTTGCATAAACATCATGGTCTCTTCCTTGTTCACGCTCACCGAGTAGAAGCGCAGCGGCTGGGCCGGATTCTGATAGAAGAGCACGTCCTGGCTTTGCGGCGTGCCTATCTTGTGGTAGTATATCTTCATCACCGAGTTCTTGGCCGAGGTCTCGTGACCCTGCTCAGGGGCATCGTAGGCACTGTAGTAGAACCCGTCGCCCAGCCAGGTGGCGCTGGTGAACTTGGCCCACACGATGTGGTCGTCGAGCTGGCGGCCGCTCTTGGCGTCTTTTACATAGATTTCCTCCCAATCCGAGCCGTTGCGCGAAATCACATAGGCCAGGTAGCGGCCGTCGTGGGAGAAGGATATGTCTTTGAGTGCCACGGTGCCGTCGCTGCTCAGGGTGTTGGGATCGAGAAACACGCGTTGCTCGCCGCCCAGCTGGTCCATCTGGTAGAGCACCGACTGGTTTTGCGTGCCGTTGTTGCGGTACAAGTACCACTTGCCGTGTTTCTCAAAGGGGATGCCCACTTTCTCGTAGTTGGTTACCTCTTTCACCCGCTTCAGGTATTTGGCCCGTTGCGGTAACTTTGCCAGATAGGCTTGTGTGAGCTTGTTTTCGGCCTGCACCCAGGCTTTGGTGGCCTCGCTGTTGTCGTCCTCGAGCGGACGGAACGGGTCGGGCACCTTCTCGCCATAGTAGGTGTCGACAGTGTTGTCGTGAGGAGCTTCAGGATAGGTTAGCTTTTGGGCTGTGGATGACATTGCCGCCATGGCAGCAACGCCACACGTGAGTGAGATTAGATGAATTCTCTTCATTTGCATGTTGGGTTTAAAAAAGGATTATACGATTATAGTTTATACCGATTCGGTCACCGCCAGGCCAGGTGCAACTGCCCGTGTCACCGCGCTCCAGTATCACTGCTTGTGAAAGAGCATGCTGCTGGGCACGTCTTGCTCGGGCATGTTGCGAGCCGATACCCTCACTTGCAGGCTCTGGCCCATGTAGTCCTCAAAGTACTGGAGCACTATGGCATGCATGCCCTGCTCGAGAGCAATGTGGCCGCCCTTGCGCTCAGCGCTGTGCGAGCCGTCGTTGTCGACCACCAGTTTGCCGTCGATGTAAAGTCGCGACCCGTCGTCGCTGTAGAGGTAGAAATTGTACACGCCTCTCTCGGGTACATCGATGTAGCCAGTGTACTCATAGCCGAAGTGGTCCTTGGCCGGAGCATCGGCAATCGAGAAGTTGCTCATCGTGCCCTTCGCCTTCACAGTGCCGTTGCTCAGATCGTTGCACGATTTAAACATTCCCTCGCGGTAGGTGTAGCTCACTCCCGGAACCAAGCCGTTAGCCGCCACTGCAGGGCTGTACACGCTCAACCGTTCCTGCTCCGAGTTGATGCCCGATGGGTAGTAGTATATCGCCTCACGGCCCTGGGGGGTGGCGATCCAGCTGCTAAACTTGCGTTGGCCCTCGTGCAGCTCGATGATGCGCGCCCCGCGCTGCAGCTGGCCGTAGGCATCGAGACCGCTCACCCGGCCATAGGCCAAGGCGATGTCAAGGAACTGGCCTATACAGTCGTTGTCGTGGTCATGGCCGCAAAACACACCCATCACGTCGCCCTCGTCGATGATCGAGGCCAGCATGCCGCTGTTCACTTTGGAGCAAGCCACCCCCTCAAGCTGGTGGCCGCAGGTGGCATCGTCGTTGCTCAACAGCTCAAACTCGGGTAGCGGGATGTGAAAGAACATGAGTGCTGGCAGCGGTTTGCCGCCGTGAGCCCGCGTGTAGTGCCGGCTCTGCTCGCGATACCATGCAATCTGGTCAAAGTGTATCCAGTCGTAGTGCCCCAGGCGCGTCGTGGCAGGGTAGTCGTTGGAGTCGAGGCAGTAGAGCAGCGCCTCGGCCTCGCTGCCCGCGCCGCTGCCATACACGGGCAGCACGCAGTTGCCTGCTCCCGTGATGCCCGCCGGCCCGCGCTGGCCCACATGCCACGGCGAGGCTTCGAGTAGCGCGTAGATGGAGTCTACAGTCAGCTTCTCGGCATCGTGGTTGCCCATGAGCACGACATAGGGGGTGCGCGTTTGCTCAAAGAGGGCTATTACCTCATGCCAGCCCTCGACGCTGGGGCGCTCGGTGACCACGTCGCCCGTGAGCACACACAAGTCGGGGTGCTCCATCTGCACCACAGCAAGAATGTTGGCCCGGTTCTGAGCATTGTTCTTCGAGTTGGCGTCCCAGTGCAGGTCGGTAAACTGGGCTATCTTGAATCGCCCTTCATTGAAGCACAGTCGGTGGCTGGTTGCGGCCACGGCTGTAATTGTCGTCAGCCCTGCCCACAGCACAAGCAACAGTAGTATTGTTCTCTTCATGTGCGAAATGATGATTATTTTTGGTTGCCAAATGTACAAATTTTAAGTGGAATCCCCTTGCGGGCAATAAGAAAAAATGCTGCCGTCCTTTTTTGTCAGGAGGGCAGCATTCCGGTTTATGATAGTTAAGCAATCAATAACGCATATGTCTCTATGCTGTTGAAATAACAGAATATGCGAAGGTTAGATTAGATGATGCCTTGACCCATCATAGCGTGAGCAACCTTCATGAAGCCGGCAATGTTGGCGCCCTTCATGTAGTTCATGTAGCCGTCGGCTTCCTTGCCGTATTTCACACATTGCTCATAGATGTCGTTCATGATGTTGTGCAGGTTCTTGTCGACTTCCTCGGCAGTCCAGTAGATGTGCTCGGCGTTCTGAGTCATCTCGAGACCCGAAGTTGCAACGCCGCCAGCGTTCACAGCCTTGCCTGGAGCATACACCATCTTGTTCTCGATGAAGTAGTCGATGGCAGCAGCCTGGCAACCCATGTTGGAAACCTCGGCGATGAGCAGGATGTTGTTTTCCTTCATCTTCTTGGCATCCTCGAGAGCGACCTCGTTCTGAGTAGCGCAAGGCATGCAGATGTCTACCTTCTGCTCCCAAGGCTTCTTGCCGGCATAGAACTTGGCGTTGGGGAATTTCTCCACATAGGGAGCGCACACGTCGTTGCCCGAAGCGCGCAGGTCGAGCATGGCCTGGAACTTCTCGGGGGTGTTGATGCCGTCGGGATCATAAATGTAGCCGTCGGGACCGCTGATGGTCACAACCTTGGCGCCAAGCTGGGTGGCTTTCTCTACCACGCCCCATGCCACGTTGCCGAAGCCCGACACTGCAACTGTCTTGCCCTTGAAGTCGGTGCCCAGGGTCTTGAGCATGTTCTCTACATAGTAGCATGCGCCATATCCAGTGGCCTCGGGACGGATGCGGCTGCCGCCGAACTCAAAGCCCTTGCCAGTGATGGTGCCCGTGTGCTCACGGGTGAGTTTCTTATACATTCCAAACAGGTAGCCTACCTCGCGGCCGCCCACGCCGATGTCGCCGGCTGGGATGTCCATGTCGGGGCCTATGTGGCGCCACAGCTCAAGCATGAAGGCCTGGCAGAAACGCATGATCTCGGCATCGCTCTTGCCGCGGGGCGAGAAGTCGCTGCCGCCCTTGCCGCCGCCCATGGGCAGCGTGGTGAGGGCATTCTTGAAGGTTTGCTCAAAGCCCAGGAACTTGAGGATCGACAGGTTGACCGAAGCATGGAAACGAAGACCGCCCTTGTAGGGGCCAATGGCGTTGTTGAACTGCACGCGGTAGCCCAGGTTGGTCTGCACCTCGCCCTTGTCGTCGACCCAAGTCACACGGAATGTGAAAATGCGGTCGGGCTCAACCATGCGCTCCATGATTTTTGCCTTTTCAAACTCAGGGTGCTTGTTGTACTCGTCTTGAACGGTGATCAACACTTCACGCACTGCTTGTAAGTACTCTTTTTCGCCGGGGTGCTTAGCCTCGAGATCGGCCATAATTTTTTCTACGTTCATGATAGAATTTTGTTTAAGTTGGTTGTATAGATTAATTGTCTCTCATTTTTCTTTTTTCTCTCGTTGCGCCGCCAAGGTTTATCTTAACGACGTGACAAATATATAGCAAAATTTGGAAATCACCATAAGAAATCGAGTTTTTTTTACCTAAAAAATGTGCTCGATACTAATCTTTCTTAGCAAAATGTTATTTTTAACACTAATTATGGATTGGCAATTTGTACCCGTTCGGCCCACGGTGGCTTTCATGCGGCTTGCAACATGGGCCTGTTGCGTGGCATCGTGTCGGCAAGTGGCCAAATTAAGTTGCATTAAGCCAGTTTGTTGCCTCTCCGGGCGCAAACATTTTTGCCCGAAACGATTGATTTCTTGGGAAAAAACGCTACATTTGTAAATGAAATCTTCCTGTACGATTTCAACCCTGAGAGATAAAAACCAACTGTTTTAAACTAATAATATTAATGTATAAGTTATGAAGAAACACAATTTCTATGCAGGTCCTTCAATCATGAGTCAATACACTATTGACCATACGATTGATGCAATTCGTGATTTTGCCGGTACCGGCCTTTCTGTGCTCGAGATTTCCCATCGCAGCAAGGAGTTCCAGGCTGTCATGGACGAGGCTCAAGCCCTGTTCAAGGAACTTCTCGACATCCCCGAGGGTTATGAGGTGCTCTTCTTGGGCGGCGGTGCCAGCTTGCAGTTCTGCATGGTGCCTTACAACCTCTTGAAAACTAAAGCCGGCTATGTTGATTCGGGTACTTGGGCCCACAAGGCCATCAAGGAGGCCAAGCTCTTTGGCGACGTCGAGATCGTGGCCAGCAGCGAGGACGACAAGTATGTGTACTATCCCAAGCTCGACAACGTGCCTGCCGACCTTGACTACCTCCACATCACTACCAACAACACCATCTTCGGCACCGAGCTGCGCGAGGATCCCGATGTGCCCGTGCGCATGGTTGCCGACATGTCGAGCGACATCTTCTCGCGCCCGGTCGACGTTTCCAAGTATGACCTCATCTACGGCGGAGCTCAGAAGAACCTGGCTCCTGCAGGCGTCACCTTTGTCATCGTCAAGACCGATGTCCTGGGCCAGGCACCCCGTGCCATCCCCACCATGCTCAACTATGAGACTCACGTCAAGAAAGGCAGCATGTTCAACACGCCTCCGGTGCTCCCCATCTACAGCGCTCTGCAGACACTCAAGTGGTACAAGGAGCTGGGCGGCGTGAAGAAGCTCCAGGAGATCGACGAGGAGAAGGCTCGCGTGCTCTACGACGCCATCGACGAGAGCAAGATGTTTGTGGGCACAGTCAAGCCCGAGTCGCGCTCGATCATGAACGTGTGCTTCGTCATGAAGCCCGAGTATGCCGGCCTCGAGAAAGACTTCCTCGACTTCGCCGCCACCAAGGGCATCGTTGGCATCAAGGGTCACCGCAGCGTGGGCGGCTTCCGTGCATCGCTCTACAATGCTCTGCCTCTCGACAGCGTGAAGGTGCTCACCCAGGCCATGAAGGAATTTGAGAACAAGCATTGATCTCGCATTCCTGCCTGAGTAGTTCACATTATATATTTTATTTTTCTTTAAAACGATTATCCTACTATGAAAATATTAGTTGCAACCAGCAAGCCCTTTGCCCCCGCCGCAGTCGAGGGCATCAAGAAAGTGCTTGAAGACGCCGGTCACGAGCTCGTGCTCGTGGAGAAAGGCACCAAAGACGACATGATAGCCGCCATCAAGGATTGCGCAGGCCTCATCGTGCGCAGCGATATCGTCGACAAGCAGGTCATGGACGCCGCTCCCCAGCTCAAGGTGGTGGTGCGCGCCGGTGCCGGCTACGACAACATCGACCTGGCCCAGGCCACACAGCACGGCCTGTGCGTGATGAACACCCCTGGCCAGAACAGCAATGCCGTGGCCGAGCTGGTGTTTGGCATGCTCGTCACCCTCATTCGCAACCGCTACAATGGCAAGAGTGGCACCGAGCTCAAGGACAAGACCCTGGGCATTCATGCCTACGGCCAGGTGGGACGCAACGTGGCCCGCATTGCCAAGGGCTTCGACATGAAGGTGAGCGCCCTCGACCCATGGGTGAGCGACGAGAAGATGATTGCCGACGGTGTCACGCCTGTGCACGACCTCAAGGAGCTGTATCGCAACAACCAGTATGTGAGTCTCCACATCCCGGCTACCGACGAAACCCGCCACTCGGTTGGCAAGGAGCTCTTCGAGCTCATGCCCCACGATGGCGTGCTCGTGAATGCCGCCCGCAAGGAGGTCATCGACGAGCAAAGCCTTGACCAGGCTCTTGCCGACCGCGACGACCTGCGCTATGTGGCCGACGTGAAACCCGACATCGCCGACCAACTCGTGGAGAAGTATGGCGACCGCGTGTTCTTCACGCCTAAGAAGATGGGTGCTCAAACTGCCGAGGCCAACATCAATGCCGGCCTCGCCGCTGCCCACCAGGTAGTTGCCTTCCTCAAGGATGGCACCAACAGGTTCCAGGTCAACAAGTAAGTTCCACCGCGCTGCCAGCGCGATGCAGCCACAACATAGTCAAGAGGGGGGAGGGCACAACTCATCGTTGTGCACCTCCTCTCTCTTTGTACTATTGCAGGGTGGCTGCTTCCTGGAGCTGCGGCCCGCTCATTGCCGCTGCTCTCCCTTCTCAGGCCTGAAAGAGGCCTGACGCTGTCTCGCCCCATTGGCTCCCGGTGCCTACTGGATAGCGTGAAATGCAAGTTATAAATGCCCAAAAAGTTGTGCATTAGCAGCGAAATGTGTAATTTTGCACAGCTTATTGGTATGAATAATAATCATATAAGTGATAGCTACATAGTTGCATGTGATGAGGGTTTTATGAGTTGCTGCGATAGTGCTCTGTGCCATCATTGTGGCGACGCGTTGCAACAAGGTTTCACGCCTTCCCCCTCAGGAGAAGGTGACCCCCCGTTGTTGCCCCGTTGCAGCAAGTCAAGCGCTCTGCACCCACACACGCGGTGATGCACGCTGGCAACAGCCTCAATGACACAATGCAATGATCTTTTTCTTAGGTTTTACAACACATGCATGCAGCTTGCTGCATGCCACACAATTGTTTCAATGAACGATAATATCAGGTTTGCCGTTGCCGGCACAGGCTATGTGGGCTTGAGCATGGCCACGCTGCTCAGCCAGCACCATCACGTGGAGGCTGTCGACATCATTCCCGAAAAAGTGGAGATGATCAACAACCGCAAGTCGCCCATCGTCGACAAGGAAATCGAAGACTACCTGGCTCACAAGCAGCTCGACCTGCACGCCACTCTCGACGGGCGGGCTGCCTATGCCCAGGCCGACATCGTGGTGATTGCCGCCCCCACCAACTACGACTCACAGAAGAACTTCTTCGACACGAGTGCCGTCGAGGCGGTGATCGACCTCGTGATGAGTGTCAACCCCAGCGCCGTCATGGTCATCAAGTCGACCATCCCGGTGGGCTACACCGAGCACATACGCAAGTCGAAGCACACGCCCAACATTCTCTTCTCTCCCGAGTTTCTGCGCGAGGGCAGGGCGCTCTACGACAATCTTTATCCCAGCCGCATCATCGTGGGCACCGACACTGCCAGCGCGCGTCTGGTCGAGGTGGCGCGCACCTTTGCCGCATGCCTGCAGCAGGGCGCCATCAAGCAGAATATCGACACGCTCATCATGGGCTTCACCGAGGCCGAGGCCGTGAAGCTCTTTGCCAACACCTACTTGGCCCTGCGCGTGAGCTACTTCAACGAGCTCGACACCTATGCCGAGATGAAGGGGCTCGACACCAAGGCCATCATCAATGGTGTGTGCCTCGACCCGCGCATCGGCACCCACTACAACAACCCCTCGTTCGGCTACGGCGGCTACTGCCTGCCCAAGGACACCAAGCAACTGCTGGCCAACTATGCCGATGTTCCCGAAAATCTCATCCAGGCCATCGTCGACAGCAATCGCACCCGCAAGGACTTTATTGCCGACAGGGTGCTCGGCAAGTCGGGCTACTACGACTACTACAGCCACGGCCAGTACAATCCCAGCGAGGAGCACAAGGTGGTGATAGGCGTGTACCGCCTCACCATGAAGGCCTACAGCGACAACTTCCGCCAGTCGAGCATCCAGGGCATCATGAAGCGCATCAAGGCCAAGGGTGCCCAGGTCATCATCTATGAACCCACACTGCCCGACGGCAGCACTTTCTTCGGCAGCAGCGTGGTCAACGACCTCGACCGCTTCAAGCAGGAGAGCGCCGTGATTGTGGCCAACCGCTACGACCCTTGCCTCGACGATGTGCACAACAAAGTGTACACCCGCGACATCTTCGGGCGCGACTGATGCCGCTCGGTGCCCCCCGGTATAATATATATTCTCACTTGATTTCCCCATCATGATATGATAGAGAGCATACTACACTTTTTCAGCTCCATCCCAGGCGCGGCCTATGGCACTATATTCTACAACACAGTGCTGGTGCTTTGCCTGCTCACGGCCTTCCGCCTGGTCTCGTCGACGGGCAACTCTCTGCTCTACACCAAGCCCTCGTTGCCAGTGCCCACCATCGTCGTCACGGTCATCATCATCCTTTTCATGGGCCTGCGGCCCAACGAGAGCTACTTTGGCGACACCTACATGTACGCGCACTCCTTCAACCTCATGCAGAATGGCATTGCCGCGCCATCGGCCAGCATGGGCGGCGAGTGGCTGTGGGCGCGCATCATGTTTGCCTTTGCTACGGGCAGTGGCGACGTGCACATGTTTCTTCTCTTCACCGACCTCCTCTACTACGGCCTCATGCTGCTGTGCTGCTGGCGCCTGTTCCCCAACAACACGTGGCTGGCCATGCTCTTCTTCATCGCATCCTTTTCCACCTACTCCTATGGCGTCAACGGCATTCGCAACGGCACGGCTTGCAGCGTGGTGCTTGTGGCCATTGCCATGGCGGCGGGGGGGGGCAAGCCCGAGCGCTATGCCGGCCTGCTGCTCTCGCTCGTGGCCATTGCCATTCACCGTTCCACGGCCTTGCCCATTGCCGCGCTGTGGGCTGCAGTGTTCATCATCAGGCATCCCAAGCAGGCCATCTACTTCTGGGTGGCCGCTATCTTCTTGTCACTCCTCGTGGGCAACCGTGTGGGCGACTTCTTTGCCAGCTTGGGCTTTGACGACCGCATGACCTCTTACTTCCAAGGGCAAAATAATGCTAAAGATATGGCCCAGTTCTCTCACACGGGATTCCGCTGGGATTTCCTGCTCTACAGCGCCATGCCAGTACTCTTCACCTGGTACCTCACGGTGAAACGCAACTTCAACGATCGCGCTTTCAACATCATCGCTGTCACCTACATCCTGGCCAACGCATTCTGGATTCTCGTCATCAGGGCGGCATTTTCCAACCGCTTTGCCTATCTCTCTTGGTTTATGTATCCATTGGTGATTTGCTACCCGCTGTTGCGCTTCAACATCTGGCCCGACCAGGATCGCAAGACGGCCCTCATACTCCTGCTCTTCTACGGCTTCACCTACTTGATGTATTTAATCAGTTAGTTCTTTTACATTTATATATCTTTGAGATGAATAAAACGTTGACCGTCTTCACCCCTGCCTACAACCGCGCCCACTGGGCAACTCACTGATTATTGTTTGTACTGCTGATCTTATTTTGTTAGGCTTATCTTTTTCAATTATACCGTTTTATATTGTTTCTTTATGAAAAGTTCACCCTCGATATCAATAATTGCTAATTTTTACAATTCAGAGAGGTTTATTCCTAAACTAATTAAATCAATTGCTGGTCAGTCATTTCATGATTGGGAACTTATTTGTGTAAATGATTGTTCCCCTGGGAATGACCAGGAAATAATCAACAAGGAAATTACCAAGTTGAGGATCTCTGATAAGGTTAAATTGATTAATAATGAAGTCAATTTAGGCATCTCTCGTGCGAAGATGGTTGGAATTAAAGTTGCACAGGGCGATTATTTGACTTTTATAGATGGTGATGATTGGCTCGCTCCAGATGCTTTAGAAAAATTAATTAAACCTGCGCTAAAGCATGACTTGGACTTAGTTGTTATGAACAACTATAAGATCCTTCCTTGTTTTAATTATAAAATACTATATAGGTCACAAGTAGATGAGTTTGACAAAGTTTTGAGATATCCTGAAATATTTGAAAAATATTATATAAATTTCTTTGGTATTAATATTTTTAGCGTCACATATTGGGGAAAGCTATACAAACGAGATCTTGTTCTTAAAGCGAATTTTGTTCCACCAGCAGACAGCATCTCAGAAGATGAGTTGTTCAATTTAACAGTGTTTCCTCATGTTCGTTCTATGATGTTTATTGATTATGCTGGATACTATTGGAGATGGGGTGGTATTACTTCAGGCAAGAAGAATGATATATGGACATCACAAAAATATCTTCCCAGAATGCTGGAAATCTATCATTTAAGGAAGGACTTGATTGATAAATATAATTACAATAAGGCTTTTAAATATTTGGTAATTGAGCTTAAAAATATATTGAAGACTTGTATAAGCTCTTTGGCAAAGTATAAATCGTCATCAATAGATGGGGCTGAAATTATAAAATACATTGAAACGGTACTTAAGGATCCAGCTTATAATGATGTACAGGTTTTGCAAGGAGATGGCAGACATAGAGATGATCCATTCATTGAGGCTATTTGCCGGAAAGATGCCTTGAGTGTATATGAAATTTGTCATCTTGACTACAAAAAAAGATGGAGGTCTCGTATGGTTAAATCTTTATTACACATTCTCATTTATGGGGTTTAGATCAATGTGTTTTTTCTATAAAATTAGTATTTACTTTTAAACTTTTGACTATGAAGTTCGATTTATCAATAGTTGTCCCCTGCTATAATGTTTCAAGTTATCTTGATCGTTTTTTTAAATGTTTAGAGAGCCAATTGGATGAATCCATTTCTATCGAGTTTGTTTTTGTCAATGATGCTTCTACTGATAGTACAATTGACAAATTGAGACAATTCGCGGCCGTTCACAATAATGTAGTCATTATTGATAAAGCTACCAATCAGGGTATAAGTGCAGCACGTAATAGTGGAATGGATATTGCACGCGGAAAATGGATAACGTTCCCCGATCCTGACGATGTGATAATTGGTAAAGGCTATTACTATCTTTTTCATAATTTCGTGGCAAAGGATGCTTCGTTGGATGCAGTCTCTTTTGAAATGGATATTGTTAAGGAGAAGGATTACAAATTCTCGTCAGACTTGCGTTGTGAAGATGGCAGGTTAGTTTGGGAAGGTACTGGATATGATTTTTTTAATCATTACCATATGGGCTTATGTTCTACTCTATTATATAGGCTAGATGTTATCAAACAAAACAAGCTATTATTTGAAAATTATAAAGTGGGAGAAGATTCCGTTTTTAATACAAAATTTGAATTGAAATGTAACAAGGTGGCAAAGGTTACAAGCAAAATCTACACTTATGTTCTTAGAAATAATTCAATTACACACTCGCAGTCTTCTTCTTTAATAAAAGAGAGAATAAGCGCAGAGGTGGATGTTGCCCGTTTCTTTTATGGCTTAGAAAAAGCCTCCACCGATATTACGTTCAGTAATCGTTGTTTGTATTATAAAAAGAGTTTCTGTGGATTGGCTTTGGGTCAGGTATTGCGAAGCAATATCAGCATTAAAGAAATCAAGAGATTTAAAAATACTCTTTCAGAACTCAACGTCACTTATAAACCAATTTATTTCATTAAATCAAAGGAATCAATAAAGGCACGAGGGCAAATTCTGTTGATTTCGTTTCCTTTATTGTTACTTGTTGTTCGCCCGTTATATAAATTTATTATTAGAGATAGGTTATGAAAACGTTGACCGTCTTCACCCCTGCCTACAACCGCGCCCACACCCTGGGCCGCACCTATGATAGCCTGTGCCGCCAAACGTGCAAAGACTTCAAGTGGCTCATCGTGGACGACGGCAGCACCGACGGCACCCGCAACACAGTTGAGTCCTGGATTAATCCGGCAACGATGCAACCTGCTGCCGATGGCTTTAGTGGCACAGTCTTGAGCGGAGATTTCGAGATTAGATACATTTACAAAGAGAATGGTGGCTTGTATACAGGGTATAATACTGCTTATGCCAATATCGATACAGAGCTTAACGTCTGCATCGACAGTGACGACTATATGCCTGATGATGCTGTCGAGAAAATAGTGAATTGTTGGAAAATAAGGGGATCAAAAAAATATGCAGGCATCATTGGTCTCGATTTTTATCACATGGGTGGGGCAATAGGGGGTGAATTCCCTTCTGAAATGTCGGAATGTTACTTCCTTGATTTATATGTGAAAGGTATTCACAAAGCTGACACAAAAGAAGTGATGCGAACTGACCTCATGAAGCAAGTCGCACCACAAGTTGGTTTTCCTGGCGAGAAAAATTTCAACCCGGTGTATATGCTGCTTCAAGTGTGTGATAAATATCCCATGCTCTTACTTAATGAAAATCTTTGCTTTGTAGACTATCAGGATGACGGCATGGCTGCAAATATCTTTAAACAGTATGTTGATAGTCCTCGCAGCTTTTCAAAACTGCGTATTCTGGAAATGCAATTGACCAGGAATCCAATGAAAAGCAAGTTTCGGTCGGCTGTTCACTATGTTGCAAGTTGCATTCTGTCGCGCGATGGTCATTGGCTTAAGAACTCTCCCCACAAGTTGTTGACAATCCTGGCGGTGCCGTTTGGAGTCGCTTTGTTTTTCTTAATTAAGATAAAAGTAAAATGAAATAGCATCAAGTATTTGGGCGGAATCCAGCGTGTGACGATTGTCAAGGCAAATGCACTTGCAAGTATACCGTCCAATGATGTTTATATTGTAGTTGCCGATAATAAAGGTGGCGTAATGCTAAGTCCATTATATGACAAAGAGAAAACGTTGAATTGACGATGGCAACTTATTCTATCGCGATACGCACTCTCGGTACTTCGGGTGACAAGTTTGTCGAGGAGTTGGACTCCATCCTGAGGCAAACTGTGAAGCCAGATAAGGTGATAATTTATTTAGCCGAGGGGTATAAACGCCCAGAGTACTCAATTGGCATTGAGCAGTATGTCACAGTAACGAAAGGCATGGTTGCTCAGCGGGCTTTGTCTTACGATGAGATAAACAGCGATTATATCTTGTTGCTTGATGATGATGTGAGCTTGGCTCCCGACAGCGTCGAGAAACTCATAACGGCGCTTGAAACAAATAATGCCGATTGTGTGGCTGCCGACACTTTCCATAACCACGAGATGCCTATTGCGAGCAAGATCTACGCAGCACTCACCAACCTCGTTTTACCACACTGGAGCAAGAAGTGGGCGTTTAAAATTCACAGTAATGGCTCGTTCTCTTACAATAATAATCCGAAGCCTCGTTTTTATTTCTCTCAGAGTGCTGCGGGCCCAGTATCGTTGTGGCGCAAGTCGGCTCTGTTGGCCATTCATTTCGAAGATGAGCTGTGGATAGACAAGTTAGGATTTTCCTATGGAGACGATGCTCTTTTCTTTAATAAAGTAAATAAGAATGGTTTCAAACTGGGTGTGCTATATGACGCTGGGGTGGTACATCAAGATGCCAAAACGTCGAGTTCTGTTTTTCAAAAAGATCCCAAACGATTTTATGTGCGTTCGTTTGCATCTACCATTATTTGGTATCGGACTTGTTATCACTTGATTGGCTATAGCAGGTGGCATAAGCTGATCTCATTGTTAAACTATGCTGTTAAAGTCTTTTGGCTGTTGATAGTTAATATTGTTGCTGTATTGCCTAATAGAAATATAAAAATACCGGCATATTACTGCAAAGGTATTGTTGACGCAGTAAAGTTTGTCCATTCTAAGGAATATGCTAAGATTCCAAATTTTATTGTAAAATGAAAATTTTGCATGTGATCACTTCGTTGCGCACTGGAGGGGCCGAGCACCTGATGGTCGACTTGCTGCCTGCATTGCGTGCCTTGGACAATGATGTGGAGTTGTTGGTCCTTGATGGCACGCCCACACCCTTCATGCAGCAACTTGAGGAGGAGGGTGTCACAATACGCCACCTCGGCATCGGCGGGAGCCCTTACAATCCTAAATACATTCTTGGGCTTTGCAAGTACATGCGGCGTTACGATGTGATCCACACGCACAACACGGCATGCCAGCTTTTTGCACCAATGGCAAGGTTGCTCACCCTGGGCGGGGCCAGGTTGGTCACAACTGAGCACAATGCTACCAATCGCCGCCGAGGTAAACTGTTGTTTAAATTGATTGATCGATGGATGTATGCTCGTTATTCCCGCATTATATGCATAGCCCAACAGACGTATCAAAATTTGACGGCACATCTTGGAACCAATAAAAACATGACTGTCATTTTCAATGGAGTGCGGGTCGACAGTTTTCTTCACGCAATAAAAGATGTTGCCAAAGAAACTGAATTTGTTGTATCCATGATTGCTGGCTTTCGACATCAAAAGGACCAGGACACGCTCATTCGTGCAATGGCACAATTGCCGGGCAACTATAGTCTGCAACTTGTGGGCGACGGGCCCCGTCGTGGCGAGCTTGAAAATCTCATAGCCAAGTTGCAGCTTGGCGATAGGGTGAAACTGCTCGGCATCAGGACCGACATACCCGATATCCTTGCCCATAGCGATGTGGTTGTGCTCTCGTCGCACTGGGAGGGGCTTTCTCTCTCGAGCATCGAGGGCATGGCCTCGGGGCGCCCGTTTGTTGCCAGCGATGTCGCTGGCTTGCGAGAAATCGTGAAAGGATACGGAATTCTCTTTCCTCATCAAGATTACAGAGCGCTGGCTTCGGCAATTCGACAACTTTGTGAAACCCCAGAGGAGTATCGCCGTGTGGCCGAGCGTTGCCAGGCAAGAGCAAAGCAATACGACATCAGCCTGATGGCCAAGAAGTACAACGAAGTTTATCAAGACCTATGCCCAAACAAATAGTTTAGATGCTAACGATTTTTGACTAATCTCGAAGTGAATATAGATTGCCTAACTTCATGGGAATATGAAACACAATTCAAAACACATACTTCATGTGGTGAACATCTATTTTGTCTTGCCCTTTTTCATAGGAGGTCAATTTAGGCATTTTGCTCAAAAAGGCTACAAGATGCATGTTGCCTGCAGTGAGAGTGAATATTTAGCACCCTACGCCAAGGCCAATTCATTTGAATACATCGAGACTCCCATACGCAGGAGTATCTCGGTAAAAGATGATTTGCGGTCGATTAGATACATTTATCGTTTTATAAGAGAAAAGGAAATAGGCATTGTCGAGGGTCATACCCCTAAGGGTGGACTGATAGCGATGGCAGCAGCCTGGTTGGCCAGAGTTCCCAAGAGAATTTATTTCCGTCATGGACTGGTCTATGAAACGAGTCATGGGCTAAAACGGTTTATTCTGATAATGGTCGACCGGCTGACGTCGGCATTGGCTACCAAGGTGGTTTGTGTCAGCCCGTCGGTAATGCAAAGAAGCATTGAAGACCATTTGTGTCCTAAAGGCAAGATGATGATTTTGAAGAATGGAACTTGCAATGGCATCGATACCCAAGGCAAGTTTAATCCTGCCAATATCAATCCTCACAAGCTTCATTCATTGAAACAGCAATGGGGTATCAAAGAAGATGACTGGGTAGTGGGTTACACCGGTAGACTGGTGCGCGACAAGGGCATCGTGGAACTGGTGAGGGCTGTCGACCAACTGAAACAGCGTGAACCACACGTCAAACTACTGCTGATGGGCATGTTTGAGGAGCGTGATGCCTTGCCCGAAGATGTGAAAGACAACATTCTGCACAACGACAGGGTAGTGTGTACCGGTTTTGTCAATGAGGACCAGCAATACTACTACGCCATGATGCGTGTTTACGTTCTGGCCTCTTATCGAGAGGGGTTCCCTACTGGCACGTTAGAGGCTCAGTCGATGGGAATACCCGTAATCACCACTGCTGCCACAGGGTGTATTGACGCTATTGTAGAGGGCAAAACGGGACTCCGGACTAAAATTGATGCCGATGATATTGCCCAAAAGATAGTGATGATAAAAAGTAAACAACTCGACACCAAAATGTCGAGTGATGCACGGCAGTGGGTTGTTGACAATTTTGATGAGCACATCGTTTGGCAAGATATTGAACGGCTCTATCTTTAAGCCATTAAAAAAAGCGCATGAGCCATTGGGCTGATGATGAGACATAATAACAGTTGTATCGTGATATGAAGATTTTAATTACAGGGATACATGGTTTCGTAGGGCATAATCTTGTCGAGGCCTTAAAATTGAATAACGAAATATTCGGGTTGTCGCAGTCAGGTGGTTCCATGCCAGGTGTGACACGCATTTTCACTTGGGACGACTTGGCCCACAACGACCGGCTGCCTGCGATTGACGCAATTATTCATCTTGCTGGTAAAGCTCATGATACTAAAAATGAGACAGAGGCTCAAGTATACTACGATGTGAATACAGGGTTGACCCAACGCATATATGATTATTTTTTAAAGTCAGATGCCAATAAGTTTGTTTATTTTTCATCGGTAAAAGCAGCTGCCGATGCGGTCGCTGGTGATATCTTGACCGAGGAAATGCCTGCAAGGCCAGTGGGCCCTTATGGCAAAAGCAAGTTTATGGCCGAAAAGTATATACTTTCCCATGCTACGGCTAAAGATGTTTACATCCTCCGTCCTTGTATGATACACGGTCCTGGCAACAAAGGCAATCTCAACTTGCTTTATAAAGTGGTGAAACTTGGTTTACCTTGGCCATTGGGGGCGTTTGAGAATAGGCGCTCCATGCTTTCGGTCGACAATCTTTCCTTCGTTATCGGTCAATTGCTTCGGCGCCCTGTTGCTTCAGGAATTTATCAAGTGTGCGACGATGATGCACTTTCGACCAATGAACTTATTGGCGTTATCTGCACCTCATTGGGTCGACATGCTCACATCTGGAAACTAAACCGCTCATTGATGAGGTCAACCGCTCGTTTGGGCGATTTCTTGCATCTTCCTTTAAATACAGAGCGCTTAAGAAAGCTCACCGAGAACTATGTCGTGAGTAATCAAAAAATCAAGACTGCACTTGGTATTGAAAAGATGCCTGTTAAGGCCGTGGACGGATTAAAGAAAACAATCGACTGCTTTATTTCACATAGAAATGATTGACGAGGCTATATATCTTCTTGTTATTGGTGTTGCTTTGTTGATTTTGGAGCTCCTTTATTTCAAGCTGGCAAAGCATTTCGGAATTGTCGACAGGCCATCGGCCCGTGGCTCTTCAACACGAGTCACTCTGCGAGGCGGCGGCATCATTTTCTATCTTGGGGTTGTGGCTTATCTCTTGACTGGGCGATCCATGTACTACATATGGTTCTTTTTAGGATTGACAGCAATTGCAATAGTGAGCTTCATCGATGATTTGCACTCTCTGAAGCCAAAGTTGCGTTTGCTTGTTCATTTCCTTGCCATGGTCTTTTTGTTCGTTCAGTTGGGGCTATTTACTGTTTCGAGCTGGTTGTGGCTGCCTGTAGCGTTCATCGTTTGTGCTGGCGTGGTAAATATATTCAATTTTATGGATGGCATAAACGGTATTACGGGAGGTTATGCCCTTGTGGGTCTTGGATTCCTTCTGTATGTCGACTATGCCGTGCATCCATTTGCCGACGCGGTCTTCATCAAGATAATGATTGTTGCGGTTTTGATATTTTGCTTCTTCAACTTCCGCACAAAAGCTAAATGCTTTGCAGGAGATGTAGGGTCGGTATCGATAGCTTTTGTTTTGCTTTTTCTTGTAGGAAAACTTGTTATCACCACGCATGATTTTTCTTGGTTTATTGTGATGATCGTATATGGTGTTGACGGCAGCTTGACAATTGTTCATCGCATCATCATGCATGAGGATCTTACAAAACCACATCGCAATCATGCTTATCAAATTATGGCAAACGAATTAGGAATGCCACATGTGTCGGTATCATTGATTTATATGGCTTTGCAATCGGTTGCCTGTGCTGTTTATATAGTTTTTCCAGGCTACATTACACTTGTTGCCTTCACGATCTTGTATTCTGTAGCCTATGTTTTATTTATGAAGAAATACTTCTATCTACATAGAAAAAACATGTGATAGCACTGAGATCGAGCTATAGATTATATTGCGACAGCCCCTGCAACCTTTAGTGTGTTGCAGGGGCTGTCGCGTTGTTCTATAGGCGTGTCGCCCAATTTGAAAAAAACTGCAGGGCACACTCTTGTGTGTGCCCTGCAGAAATGTGTGATGTCGTGATCTTGTTTTCGGCTTATTTTGCGAGCGCTTGAGCCACGTCGACGGCCACAGCCACGGTGCAGCCCACCATGGGGTTGTTGCCCATGCCCAGGTAGCCCATCATCTCAACGTGGGCCGGAACCGAGCTCGAGCCGGCAAAC
>Ga0256406_1003565_pt1 | contig 19114 bp, 23 predicted proteins | sample RumenRJG_03DNA_FD_185986 | JGI IMG/M metagenome (GOLD analysis project Ga0256406, IMG submission 185986) | Bovine rumen microbial communities from Lethbridge, Alberta, Canada - RJG_03 | ecosystem: Host-associated > Mammals > Digestive system > Stomach > Rumen | place: Canada: Alberta | collected...
TCGAACCAAGAATGTTATCCAAACAATTGTGTAAATATTGATAGCATCCTGTGAATCCGGAGTTGGCTGGTAGTGTAACAGCGTCAACGGCAAGCCGGGACATATCTCCCTGCCAGATATAAAGCCTTTCATCCGCCTTAACCGGTGTCAGATCCTCAATTTTAACGACACCTTCCGCCAGGTTCTCTTCCGTCAGGTATTCATCCTGAATTCTTAGAAACTCGTCATCAATGGGATCCGGCATGCGGATATTCATAAGACCCCTCAGCAGATTCTTCTGTTCCTGTTCATCTTCGGGGATCTCAACGCCTGCAGCGTCTTTTCTCTCATTCAGAAGCTGTCGGATCAGCCATAGTCTCTGCTCTCCATGGGTCATATATATCAACTCCTCTCATCTTTGCCACTTCTACAATCTTATTGAAGGATTCCCGGCTTGGTTTCCGGAATACTTGATCGGATTCCCATTGCCATACAGTATTTCTGCTCACGCCAAGGTACCTGGCAAAGGCCTCAACGGATAAACCACATTGTTTACGGATTCTTCTTACCCATGCTGCAGAATCCTGTTTCTGAATCAGCTCTGTAAACGGATCCCTGTATATTTCCGGATGACCGTTTATCGCATTCAGGTCGATGCCTATATTTTCAGCGGCCTTTTTAATCTCAGGGAACCAATTTCTCATTGGGATATTGTGGCCTGATTCCCATTCGCTTACGGTGTTGCCTGACGTTCCGATCATCTCGCCAAACTGTTCCATGAAAACACCATACTGAAGACGGATATATCTGATTTTATCACCGCAGTCAGTCTCAATAAACTCGGAATATTCATCCTTATAGAAGTCAGGGTCTTCGTTGAGCTTATCCATATCAATGCCGGCAGATATTGCTAAATCCCGAAGCTTGTAGAAATTCTTCCTTGTCGGCTTTGCATTACCGGCTTCCCACTCTGAGATGATTGATGCCGCATTATCAAGACCCATCTTTTTCCCGAACTCTTCCATAAAGCATCCAAACGCTGCCCGGATGTTCCGGATTTTCTTTGCTAAATCTGACTGAACAAATCTCTTGTAATCATCCACGCAGTACTCACTATCCTGAATCAGCCTGGCAAAGTCTAATCCTTTTTGTTCCGCAAGCATTTTAAGATGCAGGAACCGGCCATATTCAGGGTGAATATTCTGGTGCTCGCTTTCCCAGATCGAAAGATTGTCCCTTCTTGTCTCGACCAGATTCGCAAATTCTGCCTGAGACATGCGATACTCGTACCGGATCCTCTTGATTCTTTCTCCATATCCCGGTCTGCAGAATCTTGTATATTCTGTGAGGAGATCATCCGGATCAATATCCAGAACCCCGGCAAGTTTTACTGCATCCTCATAGTAAATTGGGTTGAATCCCTTTTCAAGATTGGTGATATACCAGATATTCTTGCAGCCCAGGATCCTGCTGATCTCTTCCTGGCTGATCTGTTTAATCTGCCGGTAATACCGAAGCTTTTCGCCAGGACTGGCATGTACCGACGGTTTCGGCAGGCGAACTGCCAACTCCAGTAATGTTCGTATGTCTCTACGTATGATATTTACGCAAAGTGTGTGATTCAGTTCAGCATCGGGTTGTCGATGCATCCGTGAAGAGGCTGAAAACATCCGAGCATCTGATTGTTCGCCGCGTTTACGATGGCGCTACAGCGCAGCGTCGTGATGTCACCCTGCCAGAGATAAATCCGCGAATCAGACGGCACCGGCTTCAGGTCATTGCAATCGGTGATGCCTTTTTCTTCCGTGCGCTGCTTCAGATATTCATCCTGCACTTCCAGAAATTCCCGTGAAGCCTTCCCCGGCATCCTGACATTAAAGAGCGCCCGCAGCAGATCACGCTGTTCTCTCTCATCTCCCGGAATTCGAACCCCGGCGTATTCCGGCATTTCCTGAAGAAGCGCGCGGATCAGATAAATTCTTCTTTCATCCTGTGTCATATTGAAACTCCTTTTGAAACTCCTTTCCGGAAAGCAGATTCGGCGCCCGTACGCATCCGGGGCAGCTGCAGCAGATTAATTCATTTTTTATAGTTGTAATATACCAAATTACAACTATTGTGTCAACCACTGAATGATTAATTTTGGCCGCGCTATGCTATATTAGCGCTGCAATTGAAAAGGCACCATGGCCAGACTTATTTTGAGCCATGGTGTCTTTTCTATCACAGGTGTTTTCACACCAATGAGATAAGGCATTATTCAAGCTGCGTCACATTTCCGATCGCGCTTCTGTGCAGCTGATTATCCCAGAACGAATCCATACTTCAGCGGGTCATCTCCATCGATCACCCACTCTGCGGTACCGTTCAGATACGCAGCTCCCGTAACCTGAGGGATGACTGCGTCAAAATCGCCCACTTTCGTTTTTCCAACAAGACGTCCGGTAAATTTGCTTCCGATAATGCTTTCATAAACGAATCCTGATCCAGATTCAGCTGGCCCTTTCCATACAAAGTGGCCATCTTTGCGCACGTGCCGGTTCCGCATGGAGAACGGTCTGCCATTCTGTCCCCGAAGATGACTACATTCTGCATGTCAAATCCGGGATCATCCGTGTGAGCATAGAATTCCACCAGATCCACGGTATTGATATCCGCTTCAGGATGCTGGACCTTTACTTCGGCGTTGACATGGTCTCTGATACGGTCGCCCAGGTCAGTGAACCAGTGCACTTCATTTCTGTCGATTTTTCTGCCGAACTGCTCTGCGTCTACCAGAGCGAAAAAGCTTCCACCGAATGCGATGTCGTACTTAACCTTTAAACCGTCTACTTCCGTCTCCAGATCTCTCTTGTAAAGGAATGCCGGAACATTTTTAATCGTGACTGCAACCGCTTTGCCATTTTCCATTTTTACGTGAGCTCTGATCAAACCGGCTGGAGCATCGAGCGTAATATCAGTATATGGTTCCTTTACGTCCACAAGACCGCCCTCTACAAGGGCAGTGCTGGTGCCAATGCTGCCGTGCACACACATATTCAGGTATCCACCTGTATCCAGGAATATTACGCCATAGTCCGCTTCTTCGTGAACCGGCTTTGTAATGATAGATCCGAACATGTCATGATGGCCCTTCGGCTCCAGCATGAGAGCGGTTCTCCACTGGTCGCAGTTTTCCTCCAGGTAATGCTTTTTTTCAATCATTGTATCTCCTGGAATATCCGGGAAACCGTCTACACAAACTCGTGTGTACTCTCCCAGAGTATGGGTCTCAATGGTGTGAAAAACCTTTTCGTACTTGCTTTCATCAATGTTTGCCTTCATCTTCTCCTCCTTGTTTTCTGTGATTGCGCTTGTTCCGCGCCGGATGGCTTTAATGCTCATCCTACACACGATCTTTGCTCCGAACCAGGCCCCGACCACTGCGGCAGCGATCATGGAAATGCATGTTAACGGGTCGATGTTGCTCGAGCCCAGGAACAGAACTCCCTCCACTGCAGTTGAAACACAGTAGGCTACATTTAGAGTGCCCGGAATCTTGTCGTCTGTCACCGTATGGGTGAACTTGTAGCCGGATGTTGTCGTGGCAAAATCACCGATGCCCAGGCGGTCCAGCGCTGCGAACACAAAGGACATGATTCCAAGCTGAGCCCAGCGGTCTTTGCCTTTCAGTTCTTCTCTTTTCTTGAAAATATCTATCAGAAGACAGATTGCGTATACAATTGTCAATACCAGCAGAACGTTTCTCAGGATCTGAACCATTGCTATTCCTCCTATTCATTAATGCAATAAGATTTATTGTTACTATTGATATTTTTGTTCGTTCTTTATTTCGATAGAATTTTATCAATATCCTGAATTTCATCATATGGCAGGCAGCACAAAGCTGAATCGGGCATTTGTGCTTTGGCATAGGCCGATTACATGCTAAAATAGACACGAAAAAAGAAGGGGTTACGGGAGGAAATCATGCTCACAGCCGGTCTCACCAGCGACGGCAGTCTCAGCTGGATCGAAGACACCGTCGAGAGCCTGATCGAACACAATGCCTCTGCGCTGATCCTCAACACCGGCAAATATCTGCAGCCGGGAGACATAACGCCCCGGACTTCGGAGCTCTGCGCAAAGAACAGCTTTCCTCTTTTTCTGATGCCCTGGGACGTGCACATAGCAGATCTGATGCAGAACGTCTGCAACATCATCTTCTCAGAGAACCGCAAAGAAGAAATCATCGGCAGATACTTCTCAGAACTTCTGATCGACCACCCGGACTACCATGAGAAATGCGCCAAACTCAAGGACCTTGGTTTCGACACGGATCGCAGCTACAACACGCTGGAAGTGGCCAATATCCCCTCCAGCGTCGTTCTCCGCAGCCGCATGAAAAAAATGGGAATGAAAGGGTTCGTCATGACCAGCGGAGAAAGATATACCGTCATCCTGCAGGACTGTTCTGATTCGCAGATTTATGATTTTCTGGAAAAAATATATTCGTACTACGGGGCCGCTCGCGGAGATGAAATCAGGGAAGGTGCGCCGGTGATCGGGATGGGAGAGGCTGAGACGAGCTTGGAAAAACTCCGGTTCACATATCAGAACGGTGTCAACGCCCTCAAAATTGCCCAGAGAAACGGGATCAATTTCTTTCGTTTTAAGGATCTGGGTTTTTATCAGATTCTTCTGTCTATACCGGACACGGATCTGCTGAAAAGGCTGCATTTGGAATATCTGGGAGCCATTGAAAATTACGACAGAGAAAACAGCACACAGCTCGTGGAAACGTTAAGGATGTATCTGAACTGCAACGGCAGCGTCAACGAGACCGCCACGCGGATGTACACTCACAGAAATACAATCAATTACCGCATGCGAAAGGTTCGCGAACTATTTCCTTTCGACATGGACGACCCTGACAGCGCCTTTATTCTGAAAATGGCATTTTATATAAAAGACTACTTGATATGACCGCCTCTTCCGGGCAGCCGACAGGAGACATTTCATGATCGCAGACACTATTTTCCGAAAAAAACTCATTGATAAAAAATCGCTCGCCGAGGCCGGCTTCACCCGAAGCGGTGACGCCTGGCGCCTCTCAAAAGAGATTCTGCCCGGCATGTTCCGCGCCAACATCACAGCGGTGCCGGGCGGGCGCGTGTCCGGAAAGGTCTTCGATATCGATACAGGCGACGAGTACCTGCCTCTCGAGGTCGAGGGCGCCGTCGGAAAATTCACAGGCAGAGTCCGCCAGGCTTACACGGAATTTCTGGAGGCGATCGCTGCTCATTTTCGCGATCTGCCGTTTGAAAACGCGCAGGCGAACCGGATCGCGGCCCGCGCGACCGCTGACTTCGGCGTCTCGCCGGAGCAGATTTTTCACCGAACGGAGGGCGCGGTATTCCGGAATGCCCGGAACGGCCGGTGGTTCGCTGCCATCCTGAAGGCGAAAGCTTCAGTGTTGAAAAAGCCGTCTGCTGACGGCAGGCCGGAAGCGGACGGCAGCCGCAAACCCGAACAGCAGCTGGAAATTCTGAATCTGAAGATCGATCCCGAGGATCTGGATGCGCTGCTGACCGAGCCGGGCATCTACATCTGCTGGCACATGAACAAAAAACAGTGGATCAGCATATCTCTGGACGACCGGGCGGAAGATGACCGGATCATGGAATTGATGAACCGGAGCTACGAACTCGTGGACCACCGCGGCGGACGCGCCGCCCGGAGCCGCAGCGGCGCGCCGGCCGCGTGGGTAATCCCGTCTAAGCCGGCATACTATGACGTTGCGCAGGGCTTCTCGGACAGTCCGGACGGTACCATCACCTGGCATCAGCGGATCGGAGCGAAGCCGGGCGACGACGTCTTTATCTACCAGACGGCGCCGATCGCCGCGATCACATTCCGGTGCGAAGCCGTCGAAACGGATATCCCGCTGCGCGCGCCGGAACATTCTTCGAATCGGGGGATGCGGCTCCGCCTGTTGGAGCGGTATCCGGAAGACCGCTGGCCGCGGTCTTTTCTGAACGAGCACGGGATCAAAGTCACCGTCCGCGGGCAGCGGTCCTTGCCGGACGAACTGTATCAGATCATCACCGCATCAAAATAGCGCAGGTGAACCGGACGCACGTCCGATCCGCCTGCGCTGCCACCCAGCTTCAATATTAAATATTAGTACACCATTAGTACATCGGGTACTTGTCCCGGTCTGCTTCCGTGATCTTCCGGATCACCCGGCAGGGCACGCCCGCCGCGACGACCCCGGCCGGGATATCGCGGTTCACAACGCTGCCGGCGCCGACCACGGCGCCGCTTCCGATCGTGACGCCGGGCAGAACCGTTACGTTCGCGCCGATCCAGACATCATCACCGATCGTGATCGGACGGGCAATCTCAAGGCCGGCCGCCCGCTGCTCCCGGTCCAGCGGATGCCCCGCCGTTGTAATCACACAGTTCGGCGCGATCAGCACATTGTCGCCGATCGTCACCTTTGCGCCATCCAGAATCGTACAGTTATAATTCGCAAAAAAATTGTCGCCAATCTCAATGTTAACGCCATAGTCGCAGTGAAACGGAGGCAGAATTTCGAAGCGGCCCCGGATACAGCCGAGAAGCCTCTTCATAATCGAATGCCGCTGCTCCCTCTCCGACGGGCGATACTGATTGTATTCATGGCAGCGATCCGCGCAGTCCTCCCGCAGCCGCGTGATTTCCGGGTCATTGTTCGCATCGTACAGATAGCCGGATTGTCCTTTTTCCCACTCGTTCATATGCTTCCTCTAAAAAACAAATATCTTCGCTCAGCGGTTTCCGACTGCGTCTCCCGCATCGCGCTACGCTTCTCTCATCACGGCGTCCATCGCTTCATCCAGCGCGCCGCGGAATCCATTTTTGTCCAGCGCAATCACGCCGCGGATCGTGTCGCCGCCCGGCGAGCAGACCGCGTCTTTCAGTGCGCCCGGGTGCTCGCTGCTCTTTAGCGCGAGCTTTCCCGTGCCGGCCATCATCTGGCTCGCCAGCCGGTACGCCGTTTGACGCGAAAGGCCGTATTTCACGCCCGCGTCGCCCAGCGCTTCGATCATCATTGCCGCGAACGCAGGCGCGCAGCCGGCCACGCTGCCGCCGATCCAGAGCAGCTCCGGCTTCACGTATTCGATCACGGCGATGCTACCGAATATCTCTTCAAAGCACCGTTTCTGTTCTCCGCTCAGGCTGTGCCGCTCTTCACAGACAAACACGCCCTCTCCGACAGACACCGGCGTGTTCGGAATAGTGCTGATGTGCGCCGTGCCGGCCGGAAGAAATTCCTCGTAAAAATCAAACAGGCACCCTGCCGAGATCGACACGATGATTTTCCCAGTAAGAGCGGGCAGCGCCGGCTCCAGCGCATTGCGCGCCTGATCCGGCGTCACGGCGACGACCAGGATATCGCTTTTTGCGGCAGCCTCCGATGCATCCGCGCAGGCATGGATTCCGCGCGCCGACGCGTTCGCGGAAAGCTTCGCCTGATTCCGCGCGCAGGCATAGATATTCTCCGGTGAAATGATTTTTTTCAAAAGCAGTCCGTCGCAGATTGCCATTGCCATGTTTCCGAATCCGATAAAACCGATTTTCATATTCTTATCCATAATTATGTCCCTTCCGAATTAGCATAATGCTGCGTTGTTCACTCAACTACAGACTCATCAAAAGCCTTAATGATGGCTGTCCTTTGCCCGCAGCCAGGAATCGCACAGTGAAACCCACTTCGAAACGCTCTCGTCAAACTGCTTCCCGCGGGGGGCATTCAGGCGGTTGTTGACCGGCATCATGTGATCGCCGCTCTGGAAAATATGGAGTTCGAACGACCGGTTGTATTCCAGCATTTTTTCCGCGACCTTCATGGAATGCGCCGCCGGTACCATGTGGTCGTAGCGACTGTGCCAGAGGAACAGCGGGACTGTGTCTCTGCTGACGCTGCCGATCACATTGGTTTTACCGGGATCACACTGCTTGATCGCAGCAGGTTCCGCATTGCGGGGGCCTCCGTCTTCGACACCGCCGAGGATATATGCTGTTAGATGCGCTTTGCCCTGCCTGAGCGCGACCGACGTCTGAATCATATGTGCTTCCTTTCCTGTTTCGTTCAAGTGTATATGAATTGATTAATGCACTGATCAATGTTGCGCCTTCTGAATAATTTTACCAGATATTCGCGGTAAAGATCTGCGGTTCTGCTGTGTTTTTCCGGAGTATTTCAACCGGAATCTGTCACCTGCCCGTCAGCTGTTTTTCCCGGAGTTTCAGGCGCCGGCTCCGCTATTTCCACGGGAGCTGGTTCATAAGGCCGTGAGTCTGGTAGTAGATCCGGTCATTTTCCTGCATGCGCGGCAGCAGAAAATGGCGGTAGAACCGGAAGAAAAGTCTTGTTTTAAGTGTCGGCTTCGGGGATTTTGCACTTTTGATCTTTCCGGCGATCTTCGCGAGTTCGCGGCGGGTCTTCTGTTTTTTCTCCTCAGACATACTTTCGAATGATGCCGCATACGTTGCAATGCCAAAGTGCCAGGTTCTCGCGACGCCCCAGTAAAAGAGCGAATCACTGACATCCCGCACGGCCGATTTCATGCCTGCGCCGGCAGCGGTCGTGATGATGACCGCCTGCTTTTTGAACATGCCTGGCTCCGGGCGATGAATGATCCAGCGCCATCCGTAATGATCCAGGAAAGATTTCATTGCGCCGGTGACATGATACACGTAGACAGGGCTTGCAAAAACCAGCAGATCCGCCTCGTCGATCATCTCCGTCAGCGGCGCCAGCTTATCGTAGTGCGGGCAGAGCTTCTCATCTTTGTGAATGCACTGCGCACAGCCGATGCAGAACCCGCCGAAATCCCTCGGCAGCCAGATCTCTTTCACATCGCCGTTCAGCTGCTCCAATAAAATCTGCGTGACCGCATATGTCGTTCCCTTATGGGACTGTCCGTAAATTACCAGAATTTTCATACTATCCAATATATACCATTTGCGCTTCCGTTTTCAACCGCCTGCCGGGACCGAGTGCCGCGGAATAATTGCTTTCATTGCAAAAAACAAAGGCCGCCGCGCATCATCTTCCGCACCCCGGCAAACGGATCGGTTCCGCCCGCCGGCAGCACAACATTCTGCGTGACAGCCTCAGCTGAATTTTCGTTAATATTTAATATGAAGGCGCTTCAGCGCAAAACGCGATCAGAAGCTTTAGAAGCTCCGGCGGAAAATCTCCGCCACTTCGTCTTTGTCCAAGACCTTGTAGCCGCCATCCAGAATGATGGTTCCATTTACGAAATCCGGGATCATGTCCTCGGTCGCGCCGAGATCGGTCAGGTTCATGACGAGGCCGAGCTCTTTCATCCAGCTTTCCATCGCCGCAAGGCCTTCCTCCGCGACCTGCTCATCGCTCTTGCCCGCCGGATCGACATCCCATACCGTCTCTGCAAAGCGGACGAACTTCTTCAGCCCGTATGGCATGATATAGCGGTAATACGGAAGGGACACCGCGGCAAGCGTCATGCCATGCGTCGCGTTTGTCACGGCGCCGACCGACTGTCCAAGCATATGGACCATCCAGTCGGTGCTCTTGCCCTTCGCGATCAGCGTGTTGAGCGCCCAGGTCGCAGTCCACATGATATTGCTTCTCGCTTCGTAGTCTTCAGGATTCTCATTCGCAATGCGGCTGGAGTGGACAACCGAACGCAGCAGGCCTTCCGCGATATAGTCGCTGGTGCTGTCATCCTCACCGGAGAAGTACTGTTCACAAATGTGATTGAAAATATCGTAGATCCCGGAGACCATCTGATAGTGCGGCAGTGTCATCGTGTACCGCGGATTCAGAACAGCAAAGCGCGGCATGATTTTTTCATCTGCAAAAACATGTCCGATCTTCAGCTTCTGTTCCGGGTTCGTGATGACCGCGCCGGCATTCATTTCCGAGCCGGTGCCGACCATCGTGAGCACCGCGCCGACCGGCAGTGTCTCGCACTCCGGCTCCTCAAATTTCAGGTAATATTTTTCCCACGGGTCGCCTTCGTAGTTAACGGATACGGAAACCGCTTTCGAGTAGTCGATGACGGATCCGCCGCCTACCGCAAGGATCAGATCCGTTTGAGCCTCGCGGGCAATCCGGACACCCTCGTACAGCTTCTCCACCGTCGGGTTCGGCATGACGCCCGGAACCTCCGTCACCGTCTTGCCAGCCTTCTTGAGAACCGCCGTCACATCGTCATAGATGCCATTCTTCTTGATCGAACCGCCGCCGTAGACCAGCAGCACATTGTCACCGTACTTCTCCAGTTCCACCGAGAGCTGCTCCAGCGCGTTCTCCCCGAAATACAGTTTGGTCGGATTGCAATATGTAAAATCTCCAAGCATAATTGATTCCTCCTTTTGTCTTCGCCTCGATTATATCAGACGGGCACTTGAATCTGAAATGCTTTGTCGGCATACTTTCGTATAGCTTTCACTTATGGCTGGCGGCCGGGCCTGCCGGGTCCTCCGCGCTGCCGCGCCGCTCTACGCGCACACCTGCTCCTTCGCCCATTTGGCGACTTCCGCTTCACTATTTGCGGCATCCGCGCCGTGAATCGCGAGACCTTTTCCGAATTTCACGCCCTTCAGCTTCTTCCGGAGCTGCCGCTCACAGCTTCCGAGTCCGCTGCCTTCATGCGTAACAGCGACGCAGACTTTCTTTCCGCCAAAATCAAGCCGGTCTGTCTGCGAATAGACCGCCATCGGAAAAACGCCCCACCAGCCCGGGTCGAACTCCGCGCCTTCCATTGCCTGAATCAGCGAACAATAGAACTCGTACACGGATCCGTATTCCGATACCTCTGCCTTTCTGACTGTAAACTTGTGATTCTCCCCTAATGCTATGCAAAATCTATGCGGTAGGCTGGGCCGCCTCAATGCTGTCCAGCACATCCTGCAGGTTGTACTCCGAGAGGCTTTCTTCGAAGCGCTGCTGAATCTCGTTCAGCGACTGATCCAGCGCCTTGTGGATCGTGCCGCCGACCGGGCAGACCGGGTTCGGTTTTTCGTGGAAACGAAACATTTCTTCATTGCTGTTGGTCTCCACAGCCTTGTAGACGTCCAGATAGGTAATGTCGCGAAGCGGCCGTTTGAGCGTGATGCCGCCGGTTCCTCTTTTTACCTCAATGATTCCTGCTTCCTGCAGCTGCAGCATGATGTTCCGGACGATCACCGGGTTGCTGCCGATGCTTCCCGCAAGGAATTTGCTGGTCACTTTATAATCTTTTTCAAAGTATTTCGATGCGGCCAGCAGATGAACGGCAATCGTAAATTTCGTTGAAATCTGCATTTTTGCTTCTCCTTTCGTCAGTTATATTGAGCGCGGCGCTGAACCGCGCGCGCAATCAGAATGTTTTCTCCTCTTTCATGAAATCCATCAGATTTACATGGTGGATACCGTTTCTCTTTTGGAGCATGTAATCCGTCGTAACAACATACTTCGGATAATTATCACGGATCATCTCCAGTGGCCTGTATTGTCTGTCTTCTGTTTCCCTGCTCAGCGCAATTGTATATGCAACCTGCACATAGGCGTAATTCATTGCTGCGTCGCGCATGATAAAGTCACACTCCAGTTTGCCGATTCTGCATACACTGACCTTACTGTCCATGCTTCTGGCATATAAATACACAATGTTCTCCAGTACAGACCCGGAATTTATCCGATTATCTGTATTCAATGCAAAATAAAAACTAAGATCACTCAGATAATACTTCTTCTCACCAGCAATAGATCTGCGGGACTTCATGTCAAAACGATCACACTGATACAAAACCTTTGCGTCCGCCAGTGCCCGGATATATTTCGTCAATGTCATGCGTCTTATCTTCTGTCCACCCTTTTCAAGATTTCTCCGCGATCTCTTTCGGGCAGTATGCCTCGCCCTTGTTGATGCAGGCGTAGAAATCCTTCGGGTTCTCTTTCGTATAAAGCCAGAACGGATACCTGATGATCACCGGGGTATTTAATTTATTGCGCGCCAAGTTTTAATCTTCCTTCTTTTCAACCGGCAGCTGAGGGTGCTGAAGGTAGAATATTTCTTTCTGTCTTGCAATTTCCTTTTTCAGTTTCTCCTGCGACGGCAGATATGTCAAATATTTTGACATGAAAAGCCCGCCGTTATCGTGTAACACAGAATATTTTGCAATATCTTCATCTGTCTCGGAACAGAGAACAATTCCTAATGTAGGGTTATCACCAGCTTTGCACTTCAACTCATCGTACATTCGGACATACATGTCCATCTGCCCGACATCCTGATGAGTAATCTTTCCCATCTTCAGATCAATCAGGACGTAGCATTTCAATTTAAAGTTATAGAAAACCAGATCGATAAAAAAGGCTTCCGTTTCTGTCACTATATGCTGCTGTCTGGCAACAAATGCAAAACCTCTGCCCATCTCCATCAGAAAATCCCGGATATGCGTCAGAATTGCTGATTCAAGTCCGATTCAAGATAGGTATCCTCATTTTTTAAAGCCAAGGGACTCTGCCACAATCGGGCTTTTCAGCATCTCATACTGGTTTTTCTGATTTTTCCGGTTTTTCTTCTGCATTTCCGCAATGACTGCATCCTTTTTAGGCGACGGCATTAAACGATAGTAATACTGGGTGCCGATATTTCGATCCAGAGTTCTGACGCTCCACCCGTTTTCAGAGGCTTCATTCATGTACCACAGCCTTGCATTTTCATCTGTAACGCGAAGAATGTCCTGAAATGTGACCAGCTGAGATTGTGAACACGCGTGTTCACAATCTTCTCATCCGGAAAAGCAAGATAAAACTTTCTGAAGTACTGAAGATTTCTCTTTGATTAGTTGTTTCCAAATTGCTGAGTCAGTTCCCTGACCAGATTTTCAATTCAATTGTCTGCTCTTCTTCTGAAACTGTTAAGCTGTCAGTTCCTGCAGTACTACTCCGATATCCCCATCAATGCACACAGACCTCCCGGCAATCTCCTGCGGGCAGTATGCCTCGCCCTTGTTGATACAGGTGTAGAAAGCCTTCGGGTTCTCTTTCGTATAAAACCAGAACGGATACTTGATGATCACCGGGGTGTTCATGCCAACGCCGAGCTCCAGGTAGAGCACGTGCAGGTTCTTATGTCTTCGGAGGAAATCGCCGTACCGGTCCTGCGCGGCATACCATCCCGAATCCTGTACGAAAGTGTCATCGCAGCGAAGGTTCATCGTCACGTCGCTGCCGTCCATCGGACACTTCGGGATCAGGTCGGACGGAATCCGCATCCGGACACTGCCGACCTCCGGCAGCTGGAAAATGCCATCCGCATCCCGATGGAAACCCTGCGCCTCCATCATCTCACTGACGCTTTCCTCGTTATCCCACGTCTCCTGAATGGCTGGGTTCACACTCTGGAAAAGCCCGTAATCCCCCTGCGTGTAGAACAGGCGCTTTTTGTCGAAGCCTGCTGTCTGGAACTGGTGGTCCACATTGGTCGTCAGCACGAAATATTCCTTATCCTTCACGAGTGAAAGCAATTCTTTATAGAGATCCGTCGGCGCCGGCGTGTAGCGGTTCAGATAAATCGACCGGCTCCACCAGGCCCACATCGTCTCCGGATCCGGGAACGGGTAAAAACCGCCGGAATACATGTCCTGAATTCCGAATTTTTCTTTAAAATCGTGAAAATACCTGTCGAACCGCGCACCGGAATAATCGAATCCCGCCGCGGTTGAAAGCCCCGCACCGGCGCCGATCAGCACACAATCTGCCGATTCCAGCTGTTCTCTGAGGATCCTGATCTGCTCCTCCGGGTTGTGCGTCCTGCCGCAGGAAAGCGGTCCCGGCGTGTAGGTTGTATAATACATTTTCGTACCTCCGATATAATCTATCATAAAAATCAATCCATTGTAAAGATGTAACTTTGTGTATTTCATCTTTATATGTACTATACAGGATTTAATTTTAGTTGTCAATATTTATATTACATCTTCTGTGTTTTGTCTTGCACGCGCTCTTTTGTCTTGCCGCTATCGTTAATCTGCCCGCGATAATGTTTTTTACAATTAAAAAAGGGACCTGCCGTCCTGACAGATCCCTTCTCTCCGGGCCGATATCGGCTCATTATTCAATATGTTCAGTCAATCACTAGCCTTCGATCTCAACCAGCTGCCGTGTGTCTTCCTTCGGCAGCGCCTCTTCCTTCGGCGTTACCAGCGTCAGAATGCCATTCTTGAACGACGCCTTTACGTTGTCCTTATTGACATGGTCTCCAACGTAGAAGCTTCTCTCGCAGCTGCCGCTGTAGCACTCTCTGCGGATATACTTGCCCTCTTCTTTGTCTTCTTTGTTCTCGTTGTGTGCCGCCGATACGGTCAGGTAACCGTCCTTCAGTTCGACCTTGACATCATTCTTGTCGTAGCCCGGCAGCTGCATATCGATCTGATAGGAATCTTTCAATTCCTTGATATCGCACTTCATGCTCGCTTCCGGCATGTAGGTTCTTCTCAGCGGGGTGTCGTTAAAGAAATTATCAAAGAAATCATCATTCGTAAATACGCTTGGCAATAACATTATATGTACCTCCTTGTCGATTAAGTTCATATCTTATCTGCGGCTTTTCTGACCGCAAGTATGTTATAACTCTTTTTGTTAGCACTGTCAATAGGTGAGTGCTAATTTTTTTGAAAAAAATTATTTTGCGTTGTCTCACCACCGGCCGCCCGATTACTCCAGAGCGGCTTCCGCTTCAAAAGCATCCTTTTCAATCGTCACCGGTGTACACAGGCTGCCGTAAAATTCAAACGGTTCGCCAGTCACCCGTCCGCCCAGCCGGCAGATGATCCGGACCGTCTTGTCCCGGGCGTCCAAGTGCACCGCTTCCGCGCCGTTCGAAAATGCGTCTTCCAGTGCGCTCTTCATCAGCTGTGTGCCGATCTGTCTTCCGCGCATCTCCGGAGCCGTCACGAACCGTCCGAAGTGTTTTTCGCCGTTCTCTTCCGTCCATGCGCACAATCCGCCGACGATTTTTCCGGCATCATCAACCGAACACCACCAGACCGGGGATTTCTCTTCCGGCAGAGGATTCATCTCCCGAGGAACCCCCTGCTCGTTATAAAATACATCAGAAACCAGCCCGATGACCGAACTGATTTCATCCGGTTCTGCTTTTCGAAACTCCATTGCCATCTCCTTTCGGGCGCAGCGGACTCCGTCTGACGCTGCCAAAATTCAAAACACGGCGCGCATCTGCTGCGCGCCGGTTCACTGCTCTATCGTTCTGTCCGGAAATGGATCCATGCTGACAAACTACAATTCCATAAAGCCGGATCGCATGCAGCCGCCGGCAGCGCCGGCTTCCATCACTTCCGCCAGATTGTCCGGCGTGATGCCGCCAATCGCATAGACCGGAATCCTCACTGTACCGCACACTTCCCGGAGCTGCGCGAGGCCGCGCGCCGGAAGGCCGGGCTTGCAGCTTGTCTCAAAAACATTTCCGAAGGTGACATAGCTTGCGCCAAGGCGCTCCGCTTCAGCGGCATCTTCCGCGCTGTGGCAGGAAGTACCGACACATGCCGGCAGAGTCCCCCCGTTCGCGTCCGCTGCGGCCTGCCGAAGCTGCGCCAGCGGAAGATGCACCCTCGGGACTGCCAGTGCCGCCGCTGCCTCCGGGTAGGTATGCAGGATCAGCGGCACGCCATGCTGCCGGCAGACCGGAGCCACACGGGACGCCAGCTCCAGATACGCTTCCAGCGGGAGGTCCTTTTCCCTCAAAATCACGGCCTTCGGCTCGAGGCTGCAGATATAATCCACCTGACTGATAAAATCTCTCCGGCTCAGCTTCCGTTCAGTCACACAGATCAGATCATGATAATCTGCCATTTGAAATCCTACTTGATGATTCCGGTCATCGGATCGCTCGGGCTGCCGCCGGTCGTCAGCACGCGGCCCATGCCGGTCTCATACGCAAGGCGTCCCGCCTGAATTGCCAGTTTGAAAGCACTGGCCATCGCAGCGACATCTCCGGAAGTCGCAATTGCAGTGTTTGCCATAACCGCTGCAGCGCCCATTTCCATCGCCTCGCATGCCTGAGATGGCTTGCCGATACCGGCATCGACGATGATCGGCAGATCGATCTCATCGATCAGAATCCGGATGAAATCTTTGGTCGCAAGGCCCCGGTTGCTTCCGATCGGCGAAGCCAGCGGCATGATCGCCGCCGCACCGGCATCTTTGAGATCCTTCGCCACATTCAGGTCCGGGTACATGTACGGAAGCACGGTAAAGCCTTCATCGGCCAGCATCTTTGTGCAGCGGACCGTCTCCTGATTGTCCGGGAACAGATACTTCGTCTCACGCATAATTTCGAGCTTGATCAGATCTCCGCATCCCATTTCCCGCGCGAGATGCGCGATCCGAACCGCATCCTCCGCGCTGTGCGCGCCGCTCGTATTCGGCAGAATAGTCACACCTTCCGGGATAAAATCCAGAATATTTCCGGATGCAGTCTGCGCACGCCGGATCGCCACCGTGATCATCTCGGCGCCGCCCTGCTCCACCGCTGCGTGGATCAGCTTGTTATCATACTTTCCCGATCCCAGAATGAACCGGCTGTTAAATTCATGCTTACCAAGAACTAACTTGCTCATTTCTACTCCTTCCATGAATATCCTGATAATATATCGGCATCTGCTGATCTGCTAATTCACTTCGATGCCGTTCATCTCTGCGATCAGTTCGATTACTTTGTTCGCTTCGTGTCCGGCGCAGATCGAAACGCGCGGCGCGGTCAGCCCGATGCCCTCGCCGGATCCGGTCTTCTGATCGCCGCAGATATACAGACGATCCGAATATTTCACGGTCTGAATCGCATTGGAATTGCCGAATCCGGCCATTCCGTTGCCTGACACGACAATAGCATCCGGGCACTGCGTCAATACCGAATCGACCAGCATTGATTTCTGTTCCGGATCATCGAACGCCTCGACGATGATCCGGTAATCCGAGAAAATCTCTTTCACATTATCCGGTGTGACCCGGCCCTGCCAGGTATTGATTTCCATGTACGGCGCAATACCTCTCAGGATCTCCGGCATCGCATTCGTCTTGAGCTGCCCGATATGAGTCACCCCGTAAGCCTGACGGTTCAGGTTCGTCACATCAACCGTATCAAAATCAACCAGCAGCAGATGCCCGACGCCGCTCCGCGCCAGCATCATCGCAACATTCGATCCCAGGCCTCCGAGACCGGCGATTGCAACCCGGGCGCTTCCAACAGCCCGGCGGAACTCTGTCGAAAAGCGTTTGTCAAATGCTTTGTTCAGATCCTCACGCGACAGCATCCCGGAATATTCCATTACACGACCCATTCTAGCCACCTCCCACAAATCCGACGATCTCCAGAATATCGCCATCCTTCAGTACTGCGCGCGGATACTCTCCTCTCGGAAGAATCTCGAGATTCCGCTCGACGACGACCCGATTCGCCTGATACCCGGCTTCTTCAAGATACTCCGAGACGGTCTTCCCTGCGGCATTCTTCTCTTCGCCATTAATCGTGACCATAATGCCTCCTGTCCATCTGTATTGTTATGGTTCAAAAAAAGCGTCACAAAGTTCACACCCGTGGTGGTGTGCCCCTTCATGACGCGGTGTTCACTCTGGCTAAAATTATAAGTGGCGGATTTGCCATTGTCAAGGTGGGAAGTGAGGATGCTGTCCGTGTTCCAGCTCTTTCCCTATGCTGCCATGCCATTTATATTTCAGTTTTCTTAAGCCGCCCCATGGATTTTGCCGGTTTCGTTGTCTTTTTGCGCCCTTACATGATATATTAGTAACTAATCTTTGTTCATATTGAAACACTCTAAAGGAGATTGGGATGAAAAAACCGTTTGTTACATTAGATAAAGTAAAAGAAATCGCGTCTGTCTACCCGACGCCGTTTCACCTGTACGACGAAGCCGGCATCCGCGCCAAGGCAGAGAGCGTCAATGAAGCCTTTGCCTGGAATCCCGGATTCCGGGAGTACTTCGCCGTCAAGGCGAATCCGAATCCGTTTCTGCTGAAATTACTTCAGGAATATGGTTTCGGCTGCGACTGTTCGTCAATCACTGAACTGGCATTAGTGGAAGAATTGGGCTTCCGCGGAAGCGATATCATGTTCTCGGCCAACTGCACCACAGAGAAAGAATATCAGGCTGCCAACAAACTGGGAGCATATATCAATCTGGATGACTACACTGATGTTGAGCTCCTGCGCCGCGCGCTGGGCGGGCGTTTTCCGGAGACGGTCTGCTGCCGTTTCAACCCGGGCGGCATCTTCGAACTCAGCAACGGCATCATGGATAATCCGGGCGATTCCAAATACGGCATGACTGCTGATCAGATGCTGCAGGCATTTAAAGACCTCAAAGCCGGCGGCGTCCGGGAATTCGGTATTCATGCTTTTCTCGCCAGCAACACGGTCACGAACGAATACTACCCGAAGCTGGCCCGCGTGCTGTTTGAACTGGCCGTCCGTCTCCAGCGCGAAACCGGCGTGAAGATCCGGTTCATCAATCTCTCCGGCGGCGTCGGCGTAGCATACAGGCCGGATCAGGAACCGAATGACATCTATGCGATCGGAGAAGGCGTCCGCAAAGTGTACGACGAAGTGCTTGTACCGGCCGGCATGGGCGATGTGGCAATCTTCACGGAAATGGGCCGTTTCGTCATGGGGCCACATGGCGCCCTGATCACGAAAGCGATCCACGAGAAGCACATTTACAAAGAATACATCGGTGTCGATGCCTGCGCGGCAGATCTGATGCGTCCGGCGATCTACGGTGCCTATCATCACATCACGGTGCTTGGCAAAGAAGATGCGCCGGCCGACCACGTCTATGACGTAACCGGCTCGCTTTGCGAGAACAGCGACAAATTCGCCATCGACCGGAATCTTCCGGAAATTCAGATGGGTGACTATCTGTTCATTCACGACACCGGCGCGCACGGCTATTCCATGGGGTACCAATACAATGGAAAGCTCCGCTCTGCAGAGGTTCTGCTCCGGGAAGACGGTTCGTTCCAGTTGATCCGCCGCGCCGAGACGCTTAAAGACTACTTCGCAACATTCGACTTTACGGACATCATCAAAGGTCT
>Ga0256406_1003567_pt1 | contig 19112 bp, 15 predicted proteins | sample RumenRJG_03DNA_FD_185986 | JGI IMG/M metagenome (GOLD analysis project Ga0256406, IMG submission 185986) | Bovine rumen microbial communities from Lethbridge, Alberta, Canada - RJG_03 | ecosystem: Host-associated > Mammals > Digestive system > Stomach > Rumen | place: Canada: Alberta | collected...
AGGAAAGGGGGTTCCGTTGAGGGACCTTCTTTTTGTATCCGCATGACAACGGCTATCCTCGGGGGGTGGCTTTCCGCTATACTGTGGCCTGTACGAAAGAGAGGGGTGGCTTGATGGAATCGATCCGTATCCACAGTTTGGACAGCTTGGGCCTGCTTTCCCGAGAGGGAGCATCCCGGCTCTGCGAAATACTGGACAGGGAACAGGAGGAGAAACAGGTTGTCGTGGTAAGCCCGGTGCAGGCTGACGGCTTTGAGATCTACTCCCTGTTGGAAAGCGCCAGGAACCATGACGAGCGGCTCTGGGCGAACCTCGAGAAGCGCTCGCAACGCTGGATCGATCTGCTCGACGATATCCTTGACCGCAAGAGCGCCGGCCCGGTCATGCTTCGGATCAAGCAGGGCTTCAACGATATCGAAGACCTGCTGAAGGCCATCTGGCTGACCGGGTATGTCTCCAGCGGGTCCGTCGCTTTCACCGACAAGCTGACCACCGCCTGGGTCTGTGACATGCTCTGCCATTTCCAAATCCTCCGCAACGAGCGGGAAGCGGACCTGGTCCATATCGACGAGATCTCCATCAAGACCCGCCTGCACCAGGTCGAGTTCGTCTTTGGCGTCAAGAAAGGAGAAGACACCGAGGAACGGGCTGCCCGGCTCGCCAGCGAACTCCATGCCGATGGAGTCACCTTCTGGAATCCTCATTCGCTTCTGTACAGCGCCGACATCAACGAGGTTCCCTCGGCATCGGTCATCCGTGCGTTGAGCTATCAGGAGGCGACCGAGCTTTCCTTCTTCGGTGCTCCGGTCATCCATCCCCATGCGTTGCTTCCCGCCATTCAGGCCAATATCGACGTCATGCTGCGCTGCTGGACCGACCCCGCCGAGCCAGGTACGGTAGTCTCGTCCCGAGAAACCACCACGAAGGATCGGGTCAAGGGCTTCTCCATCATCCAGCACATCGCCTTGATCAACGTGGTCGGGGCTGGCATGAGCGGTGTCAAGCTGACTGCCAGCCGGCTCTTCACGGCCCTTGGCAACGCCGGCATCTCGGTCATCCTGATCAGCCAGGCGTCCAGCGAGTATTCCATCTGCTTTGCCGTCGACGAGAGCGACGCTTCGCTGGCCCGCCGCACGGCCAAGGAGGTCTTTGCCCGCGAGCTGGCTGGCGGCCAGATCTACGGGGTGGAGAGTGAAGGTGGGTGCGCCGTCCTTGCCGCGGTCGGCCAGGGAATGAGCGGCCAAATCGGTACGGCGGGCATCTTCTTCAGTTCTCTCGCCAAGGCGCACGTCAACATCCGCGCCATTGCCCAGGGTTCGAGCGAGAGCAACATCAGCGCCGTCATCAAGGCCGGCGACGCCAGACGAGCCCTCAGGGCGTTGCATGCCGGATTCTTCCTTTCCCGCCAGGCGCTGTCCATCGGCCTGATTGGACCGGGAAATATTGGAGGAACGCTTCTGGACCAGATTTCCCGGGAAGGGGAGCGTCTGAAGGAGCAGTTCGGGCTGGACCTCCGCATCCGGGGTATCTGCAACAGCCATATGATGTTGCTGGATGAACAGGGAATCGACCTGTCCGGCTGGAGGGAACGCTTTGCGCAGGATAGCGAGCCTCTGGATATGGAGCGTTTCCTGAGCCACGTCGCCGCCACCTATTTCCCGCATGCGGTCTTGGTGGATTGCACCACCAGCACCGATATCGCCATGCGCTATGTCGAGTTCATGGAGCGGGGCATGCACATCGTCACACCGAACAAGAAGGCGGGGACCAGCCCGTATCCTTACTACCAGAAAATCTTCGATACCAGCCAGAAGACCGGCCACCGTTTCCTGTATGAGACGACTGTCGGAGCGGCCTTGCCGGTCATCAACACCTTGGTCGACCTGGTGCAGACCGGAGACAGGATCCACAAGATCGAGGGGATTGTCAGCGGTACGCTGGCTTGGCTCTTCAACAACTACGACGGGAATGTTCCGTTTTCCTCCTTGGTCGTCAAGGCGAAGGAGATGGGATACACCGAACCGGATCCCCGCGACGACCTCTCAGGCATGGACGTAGCCCGCAAGACCGTGATTCTGGCCCGCGAGCTCGGCTGGCATAGCGAGGTGACACAGATGCCGATCGAGAGCATGGTTCCCGAGGATCTCCGTGGTGTGGGCAGGGACGAATTCATGCGGCGCCTCAGTGAGCTGGACGCCCCTTTGAAGAAGCGTTTCGACGAGGCGCGGGCAAAGGGAGAGGTACTCCGCTACGTGGGACTGGTCGACGAGAAGGGCGGGTGTACCGCCTCGCTCCGCTCTTATCCCCAGAGCCATCCGTTCGCCCAGGCGACCGGCACGGACAACGTGATTTTGTTCCATACGGACCGTTACGACATCCAGCCCCTGGTCATCAAAGGCCCTGGCGCTGGCAGAGACGTCACCGCTGGTGGCGTGTTCAGTGATATCCTGCGCCTTGGTTCCTACCTTGGTGCAAGGATCATGTGAGGAGGCATGGCATGAAATTTGTATCGACCCGAGGCAAGGCGAAAGCCGTCACGGCAGGAGAGGCAATCCTTCAAGGGCTCGCGGAGGACGGTGGGCTGTATGTGCCCGAGACCTTCCCGACGCTTCGGAATCTGCCGGTAGGGGAGGTTTCCTCCTATGGAGAGTTCGCGTTCGAGATGCTGGCTCCTTTCTTCGAGGGTGACCTGCTCGAGCACGACCTTGCGGAGATCTGTGTCGACGCCTTCAATTTTCCCATCGTGCTCAACCCTCTTGGCCCCGAGCGCTGGGTCCTCGAGCTGACCCATGGCCCGACCTGTGCCTTCAAGGATTTCGGTGCGAGGTTCCTGGCCTGCTCGATGGAGAAGCTCCTCGAGAAACATGGCCGCAAGCTGACCATCCTGGTCGCCACCAGTGGCGATACCGGAGGCGCCGTCGCAGCTGCCTTCCATGGCCGCAAGGGCATCAGTGTCAAAGTGCTCTTTCCAAAGGGAAGGGTCAGCGAGCGCCAGAAGAAACAGCTGACCTGCTGGGGTGGCAATATCGAGAGCTACGAGGTTGACGGTTCCTTCGACGACTGCCAGAAGATGGTCAAGTCCGCCTTCATGGATGCATCCCTGAAGGACTGGGGCCTTTCCAGCGCCAACAGCATCAATCTGGGAAGACTGCTTCCGCAAAGCGTCTACTATGCCTATTCGAGCTACCTGTTCCGTGCCGCCACCGGCAAGAAACCGATCTTTATCATTCCTTCCGGCAACGTCGGCAACTGTACGGGAGCCTATTGGTCCTTCCAGATGGGGGCTCCAATTGAGCGGATCTCATTGGCCTTGAACGCCAACCGGACCGTACTCGACTATCTGGAAAGCGGCAAGTACGTCCCGAGAGCGAGCGTCCAGACCTTGGCCAACGCCATGGATGTGGGAGCCCCGAGCAACATGGAGCGCCTTCTGAACCTCTATCCCCGTTTCGAGGATTTCAGGAAGATGGTCAGCGCGACCAGCGTCAGCGATGACGAAATCCGCAAGACCATCAAGCAGACCTGGGACGAGGACCACTACATCCTCTGCCCGCATACTGCCACGGCAGAGCGCGTCCGCCGTGACAAGTTCGCCGACAAGCCTACAATCATCGTCTCGACCGCCCATCCTGCCAAGTTCTGGACGATTGTCGAGCCATTGATTGGTTCTCCCGTCCCGGTACCCCAGGAACTCCAGCTTCTGCTGGACAAGCCTTCGTCCTTCAGGAGCATCGGATGCGACTATCACGAGCTCTTCCAGGAAGCGAAGCCCTGAAAAGGAAAAAAGCCCCGGAGCGCTCCGGGGCTTTTCCGTGAAGGCTTTCCGCTTGGCCGTTCAGCCGATGGCGCTGGTCTTCAGGGAGCGGACGGCAATCAGGGTGGAGCAGCCTTTGCCAAACACGTTTTCCATGGCATCGATATAGGCCTCCGTCATCTGTTGGGGCACATAGGCCTGGATGGTGCCGGCGAATCCACCGCCGTGGAGGCGCACCGCCCCCTCGCCGCCGAGAAATTCCTTGGATAGGGCGATGGCAAGAGGGATGGCCTGATGGGCGGCATCGCTTGGGGAATAGGCGTTCTGCAGGAAACAGAAGGAGCTCTCGCCACTCTGGTTGACCAGGGAGAGATAGCTCTCCATATCCTTTTCTTTCAGCGCGTGGATCATCTGCAGCACTCTGCCGTTTTCCTGGAAGAAGTGGATGGCCCTGAGCAATGCGCGGTCGTTGTCCACCTTGCTGCGGATCTGGGGAAGCGATTCCATGAACAGGCCGGGGTCGACCTCACGGAGCACCGATTTGCCGAAACAGGCCGCCACCTGCTTCATCTCCTTGGGGATGCTGGCGTAGCAGTCGGTCAGACCGCTGTGGTCGGCACGGGTATCGGTGATCACCAGGTCATAGCCATGCTCCTTGAAATCGACTAGGACAGGTTCGACCATCGGGCGCTTCGGGTTCTCGAAATCGATGGCGACAATGCCGCCGTGGGCGCAGGAAACCTGGTCAAGCAGCCCGCTTGGCTTGCCGAAATAGCTGTTCTCGGCATACTGGCTGATCTGGGCAAGCGACACCGGGTCCAGCGTGTCTTCTGCGTCAAGGTGGTTGATGATGGTGGCGACCAGCACCTCGATTGCGGCGGAGGAAGAAAGCCCGCTGCCTTGCAGCACGTTGCTTGCCACGCTGGCCTGCCATCCGGTCAGGGAATAGCCAAGCTCCTGGAAACGTGACGCGATGCCGCGCACCAGGCTTGCCGTGGTTCCTTTTTCCCCATCCTTCTTGGCAAGATCGTCCAGATTGATTTCCACGAGAGGAAAACCCATGCTGTCCAGCACGATCCTCTTGTCGTTACGCTTGGAGACAGCGGCAATCGTGTCGAGGTTGATCGATGCGGCGAGCACCAGACCAAGGTTGTGGTCGGTGTGGTTGCCACCCAACTCGGTCCGGCCGCTGGTGGAGAAGAGGGTCGCTTCTTGTGCCCCAAACCGTTTCTCGTGCATTTCAATCAGTGCGAGGAAACGCTTGTCCGCCTGCGACGCGTCTGCGCCTGCCCCATAGAGAGCGGGGTAGGTTCCGTGGAGCATGCCCGCCTTGATTTGCCCTAGTGTTGCCATAGGTGCCTCCAGAAGGAGTATGCCACGTTCCTCCACCCCATGCAAAGGAAAAAGCGGAAACCAGCCGATTTCCCACCAGAAAGATTTTCCGCTCCTTGACCAGCAGGTCGATTGCCTCCTCGATTTCCTTTGTTTCCCACGTTCCGAGCACATCTTCCTTCAGCAGTCTCGCGGCCTGCATCTTCCCCATCATCAGGGGACGGAACCTGAGCAGGTTCCTGATTTCCCTCTCCCCCTCCCGCAAGGGAAAGTGGCGGCCGCTACAGTAGTCGCAGCCGGAGCATCGCTTTAGGTCCTGCCCCATGAGTTCCATCAGCTTTTCCCTGATGCAGGCTTCGGAGGTGAAACAGCTCCCCAACTGTCCCTTGGGCTGAGAGGTATAAAGCATCCAGGCGTGGCTTTCCAGATGGTCCCGCCCGGCCCTGCCGCTTTCCTGCAGATAGCTTTCCACATCCCCGGGAACGTAGGTGTGGATTACGGTACGCACTTGTTTCTTGTCCATTCCTAGGCCGAAGGCACAGGTGGCCACCAGCACGCCGTCCGGGGTGTTGAGGAACCAATCCTCGATGTGTTTCCGTCCTTCCTTGAAAAGTCCGGCATGGTAGTAGCGGACCTCCCACTGGTGATGGGTGGCGCCAAGACGGAGCGCCAGCCGCTCCGCACCGAGCCGGGTGGAGGTGAAGATGATGGCGGGACGGCAGGTCTTTCTGTGAAGGATCTGGAAGATGGTATGGCTGACCGAGAGGGTAGCCTCGGCATGATAGATGATGTTGGGGCGGTCGGTAGGGGCGTCGATTATGTCGGGTTTGTGGCCGAGGAAGAGCAAGTGGGTCAGCTGTTCCACCACCATTTCACTCGCCGTTGCCGTGAAGGCCAGCCTCTGGGAAATTCCCAGATGGGCGAGCAGCATCCCCAAGGCGGCGTAGGATGGACGGAACGAGGTGCCCCACTGGACAATGGTGTGGGCTTCGTCGATGACCGCCATGGAGAAGCGGATGCTGGCGACCAAATGGAGCAGGCTGGGCTGGGAAAGACATTCCGCATTGGTGATCAGCACCTTGGTCCTTCCTCTGGCAAGGTCTGAGAAGATCCGCTTCCGCTCCTGGACGCTCTGCCCTCCACGCAGGATGGCGCAGGGAATCCCTGCCGCCTCGAATCTCCGTTTCTGGTCGTTCATCAGCGAGAGCAATGGGTACAGGACCAGCATGGCATGTTCCGCCAGGATGGCGGGCAGCATGAAACAGAGCGATTTTCCGCTACCGGTAGGCAGGACGACAAGCAGTCCATGAGGATGGTTTTCGTCGCAGTGGCGAAGAATCGAGGTGATGACTCTCTTCTGGTAGGGTCGGAGCCGAAAAATGCCAAACCGCTTCCGGGCAAGCGTGTCGATGTTCTGGATATCCATACATTATGATACCGTATTTCTTCCAGATTCCCGCTTGTGACGGAAACATGGCAATCAGCCAGGATCGGGAACGGTTACTCGATATCGCAATGACAGCTGCGCATCACCTTAAGCGCCGCCTCGTGGTTCTCCGGGCTGGAGCCGGCACAGAGATCCTTCTTGACGACAATCTGGATGTCCGGTCGTGCAGCCTTGATCAGAAGCGCGTTGCTGACGACGCAGATGTCGGTGTCCACGCCGAAGAGGGTGATTTTCTCCAAGGCAGGCATGGTGCTGACCATCCGCTCGAGCCGGGTCGAGCCGAAGGTCGGCTTCTCGATCAGGACCGAATCGGGTCTTCCGGCAAAGGGCTGCATCGCCTCGATGAGCTCGTGTCCGTGGGTGCCGGTGATGCAGTGGGGCACGGGCAGATGGACGTTCTCCGGATCTGACGCGTAGTCCTCCGGATGGGTGTCAAGCGTGAACCAGATCGGGCACTCCACGGCTTTCAGAAAATCGACCTGTCGGGGCACCACCGCCTGGCAGGCGGGGGATCCGAGCACCCCGTCGACGAAATCATTCTGCATGTCGATGACGATCACCAGTTCGCTTATCGGTTTCTTTTCCCGCATCTTCGTTTCCTTTTCTCCACTGTACGCGACTTACCAGGTTTTTGCAAAGGCGTCGACCGCTTCCAGCACGCCTCCCGCGATTGCCATCGCCTTGTCGCTGGGAAGCGTGTAGCAGGCTTCCTTGCCCCGGGGGTCGACGTCGGCGCATTTGAAGCCGGCCGGGACGACGAGCCCCTCGCGAAGCAGTCCCCGGAGCATGCCGCCGATTCCGGTCTTCTGGGGGACGTCATCCACATAGGCGATGGTATCTCCTGCTTGGACGATATCCCCGATCTCGAAGCCGGCGTGGCGGAAGATGCCTGCAGTGCTGCTGTGGATGACCCGTTCTTTGCCAAAACCGGCGATGATGCCGGGGATTCCGCTGTTCGGAGCAGCCGACCCCTGACGGATCAGACTGCCTAGGTAGTGTCCGCGCTTGGTCTCGATGACGACGTGGCAATCCACACCCGCGGTAAAGCCGGGGCCGAGCGCCACCACCAAGGGGGCATCGGAGATGTTGGTGCCGAGGTTCTTCTTCGCGATGATGGCGTCAACCACCGCCATCGGTTGCAAGACCTTGATTGCATTTCCTTCCGGATCCGCCAGAACCGGGATGATTCCCTTGTCTATGGTGGGGAAGACTTCGTCGATCGAGTTGATTTTCCGTGCCTCGATTCCCATGACGGTCTGGCTTCCTTGGAAGAGCGCTTCTGCAAAGCTGACCGTTCTGCGGATCACTGTCGGTTCAGGCACTTCGAGGGCCAGCACCTGGTAGCCAGCATTGTGCAACCTGATGATTGTGCCGGTGGCCAGGTCTCCCGCCCCGCGGACGATGACCAGGCGGGAGTGGGAAAGGCTTCTGCCGGAGCTTTTGTGCAATACCCGGCTCATCTCGCTGGTTATGCAAAGGGCTACCGCTGCCGGACTCTCGCCGCCAAGGTCCAGGCCGACAGGGAAAAAAATCCGGCTGTCCTTCCATGGGTTGGGGCGGCTGCGGGACCCGAGCACACCGATATAGGCGGCCTTGGTTTTCCGTATTTCCTCGACAACCCCTTCGTCTGCGGCCTGGTGGCTGGAGATGATGACTGCGGTATGCGCATCCAGCGTACAGCCCGGAACCGCATCGATGAATCTGCCGACTACCTGGATCTTGGTTGCGTCGGGATAGAGCGTCTTGGTGGCGAATGCCCTTCGGGTTTCCACCACCTCATAGGAGTAGCCAAGCAGGCCGCAGAGCTTGCTCACCGCTTCGTTGACGTTTCCTCCGCCGACCAAGACCACATGGTATGGCTCGCCAATCAGGTTTGCGTAGATGCCATCGGCTGTGGCTTCTTCCCGATAGGCGTGTTCGCAGGCCGAGCGCATGGCCGCTTCCGGCACTTCCCCGCTAGGCGCCTGGTACAGGAAGAGTCCGGGCCGGTAGAGCGCGACTGCGTGGTTGCCGCCGCCCAAGGTGGCGATGACGAAAGGAAGATGACGCTTTTCCAGTTTCTCGGCTTTACGGAAGAGGGGAAGAAGGAATTCTTCGCCAAAATAAGCGTAGTGGACGGTGGTCTTGCCGAAAGCCTGGTTGCGGCTTTCTCTCGTCTTGAAGATGTCGGCCGCCCCCTCCCTGACGTCGGCCTCGAATTTCCCTCCTCCGATGGTGCCGTTGCTGCCGCCATCCTCGAAGATGGCCATGGCGGCACGGGTGCGGGTACCCAGTCCGCGACGGGAGACGATCGTGGCGAGAACGACAGCTCTCTCGGCCTCGAGAGAGCTCCGAATGGATTGGCAAAGCGTGATGTGTCGCATAGTGTCACGCTAGCACGACTGCAGCCGTCATGCAAGCTTCCATACAATGGAAACATTTCTTTCCTTTTGTGATAGGATGGATGCCATGAATCTTTCGTACTTGCGTCTTGGCGATACTATTGGCATCTGTTCCCCGAGCCATGTGGTAGATGGGGCGGTTCTCGATTCGATTACAGGTCTGCTTCAGTCTTTTGGCTTCAAGGTGAAGGCTGGAGAGCATATTCTTTGCAAGGATTGGGGGTATTGCGCCACCAAAGAGCAACGGGCTGCGGATTTCAACCAGTTGGCGCGCGACCCGAAGGTCCGGATGGTGCTTTTCGGAGGGGGCGAGTCATCCAACGAACTGTTGCCTTTGCTGGACTACCAGGCCATGGCGGCGAAACCCAAGCTCTATTGTTCCTACAGCGATGGTACCAACATCCTGCAGGCGATCCATTGCCAGACGGGCTTGCCGGTCTTTTATGGGCCGACGCCGCACACGTTGCTGGAAGAGGATTCCTACACCCTGGAACAATTCGATGCGTTGACCTCCGATCATGTTCCCTACAGGGCAGCCGAACCATGGACCGTGTTGGTTCCAGGTACGGCCCATGGGGAGTTCACCGGTGGATATCTCCGCAATTTCGCATTGATGTTGGGATGCAAGTATTTTACATACAAGCAGAAGCCTTACATCCTGTTCCTCGAGGACCATGAGCAGTTCACCGAGGTTGGAGGAGTGGCGGAGTATCTTGAGTTTATTGCCCAGACTCCGTTCATGAGCCAAGTCACCGGTCTGCTCTTCGGTCATTACAGCGATGCCGGGCAACCGGACCTTCTGGGAATTCTCGAACGCTTCGGCAGACGCTTCTCCATCCCGGTGGCCTACTGCCATGATTTCGGCCATGGAGCGCACCATGCAATCATCCCCATCGGAATGGATGGGGAGTTGGATACGAAGCGGCAGCAACTTGTTTGGAACTACTGATCAGGCGAGGTGGTCGTACCCGATCAGGCTGGAAATGCGGTCGGCGGTTTCCTTGACCTTCGGCAGTGCCGCCTCGATTTCGTCCTGGCTCATGTTGGTCTCCAAGGCGGAAAGGCTGATGGCGGCGATCACATGGCCGTGCGCGTCCCGGATCGGAGCTGCGGAGCAATTGTCGTTGGTGACAAATTCTTCCCGGTCACGTCCGACACCTTCCTGTCGCACCTGCTCAAGCTCCTCTTTGATTTTCTTCGGATCGGTGACCGTGTAGGCGGTATAGGCCTTGAAGTTGGTCTTCGCTATCAGGTTGTCGATTTCCTGATTGCTGCGGAACGCGGTCAGCACCTTGCCGATTCCCGAGCAGTAGAAGGGAAGCTCCTTGCCCGGGGTGAAGTAGGTGCGAGGCAGGCTTTGCGTGTCGATACGGTCTATCAGCAGGATCGCATCCTCGTAGCGGACGCCAAGATTGGCGTTTGCCTTGGGAAACTGGTTCCACAACAATTCCAGATACGGCATGGTGATACGGCGGATTTCCAGAGACTGCAGGGCGCTACGGCTGAGCAGCAGGCTCTTCAGGCTGATCCGATAGCCCCCGCTGACTTCGTCGCGGCTCATGTAGCCGGCTGTGGCAAGCGTGTTCAGCATGCGGAACGCCATGTTGCTGTTGGTGTCCAGCTCCTTGCAGACATCACCGATAGTCACAGGCCGCGCCAAGGTCGTCGCGTAATCCATCAGTTTCAGGCACCTTGCCGCCGCCTTGATGCTGTATTTGTCGTCTTTGTCTTCAAGTTCTGCCATAGTCACATACCCTCAAACTCTAAATACTATTATACAAATTGGGAAAACGCAAATGTAAAAATCAAATTGCTTTTCAGGGCGCGCTGGTGCTCCATCGTGGTCGTATTGAGGAGCAACACTGGGAAATTCACATGGCGCATTTGTTGACAGTATCAGAACCACCGCCTGATAATGAGGGTACTATGAAACACGTATTGATTCTTCCCGACTCTTTCAAGGGGACCATGAGTTCCGAAGAGGTCTGCGATTTGATGGCGAAGGCCGTGCATGCGGTTTTTCCCGAATGTGAGACGACGGCACTTCCCGTCGCGGACGGAGGGGAGGGCAGTACCGATGCGTTCCTGAAGGCGTTGCCTGGCAGGCTGGTGCGGCTTTCGGTCTGCGGTCCGGTTCCGGGCGAGCAGGTCGAGGGTTTCTACGGATTGGTTCATGAAGGCCGGACCGCAGTGATCGAGCTGGCGGCTGCCGCGGCCCTGCCGATGGTGGAGGACCGCAAGAACCCGGAGAAGATGACCACCTATGGCGTGGGGCAACTGATGCTCGCCGCGGCCAAAAGTGGTGCCGAGACGGTCATCATCGGGTTGGGTGGATCGGCTACCAACGACGGCGGTTGTGGCGCTGCCGCAGCCTGTGGCGTCAAGTTCCTGGACAAGGCGGGGAAAGCCTTCGTGCCTGTCGGCGGAACGCTGAAGGATATCGAGCGGATCGATCTTTCCGGGGTGGATCCTGCCATCCGCAAGGTCCGCTTCATCACCATGTGCGACGTGACCAATCCTCTCTGCGGCCCGAACGGGGCTTCGGCGGTCTTCGGTCCCCAGAAGGGTGCTACCCCGGAGATGGTCTCTCGTCTGGATGCCGGCCTTTTCCATCTTGCCGATATCATCAAGCGTGACGTAGGCAAGGAGGTGCGCGATTTGGCCGGAGCAGGTGCCGCCGGAGGCATGGGGGCAGGAACGGTGGCCTTCTTTGGCAGCCAGCTCAAGAGTGGTATCGAGACAGTGCTCGACGCGGTCCATTTTGATGAGCGACTGAAAGACGCCGACATGGTCTTCACCGGCGAGGGCAAGATTGACGGGCAGTCGATCCAGGGCAAGGTCATCAGTGGAATCGCCACCCACGCGAAACGGCAGAACGTGCCGGTCGTCGCCGTGGTCGGCACGATCGACGGAGATATGAGCGGCATGTACGGTATCGGGGTGACCAGCGTCTTCTCGATCCTCAACAAGCCCGGTTCTTTCGCAGAACTCAGCAAGCACTGCAAGGAGGACCTCTATACCACGATGGTTGCCATCTGCAGGCTGATTGGGAGCCAGAAATATAAATAAATTATAAAAATCAAATCTTTCATGTCTTTCTATCAAATTAAAGTTGACTCAATCCGCAATGGGGGTTAGATTGAAAGCGTGAAAGAGGAGACACTGATGCAGAGTGATTTTCTGAAAGGAATTGTTCCGCCGCTTGTCACTCCGTTTGACGCGGATGACCATATCGACGAGAAGAAATTGCGCGCGCAAATCGACTATGTGATCGACAATGGCGTGCATGGAATCCTTGCCTTCGGCTCGAACGGTGAGTTCTATGCGCTGGACGAGGACGAGTACGTGAAGGGGATGAGGATTTTTGTCGATCAGGTGCGGGGCAGGGTTCCCTTGTTCTGCGGCATTGGCGCCATCAGCACCACCAAGTGCGTTCGTCTGGCGAAGATGGCCTTTGACGAGGGTGCCACGGCAGTCAGCGTGCTCCAGCCGATGTTCGTCAAGCCGACCGAGGAGGAGCTGTACCGGCATTTCACCAAGATCGCCAAGGCGATTGGCGACAGGCCGATGCTGCTGTACAACAATCCCGGGAAGGCCGGATACCCGATGACGCAGAAGCTTGTCTACCGCCTGGTCCACGACAATGGCAACATCATCGGCATGAAGGACAGCTCGGGCGATTTGACCCAGCTGGAACAGTTCGTCTGGTTGAACCGGGATGTGCACCTGAAGGTGCTCGGAGGCAAGGATACCTTGATTTACGGTGCCCTCTGCCATGGTGCTGTGGGTGCGGTCACCTCGACCGCCAACTATGTGCCCAAATTGGTCATGGCCATCTATGACCGGTTCATGGCCGGTGACTACAAGGGTTCCTTCGAGCTTCAGCAGGAATTGAACCCGATCCGCTTGATGACGGACAAGGCGAGCTTCCCCGTCGGGACCAAGGATGTGGCCATCCTGGTCGGAAACGATGTCGGATATGCCCACAGTCCCAACCTGCTGACCACTGACAAGCCATTGCTGGACGCGATGCGGAAGGAATTGGATCGCCTGGCTCAGGCTGGTCTGATTGCGTATACGAAATAACAAATCTCGAGGAAGGAGAAACGATTATGAAGATTGCGTTTATTGGTCTTGGTATCATGGGCAAGCCCATGGTTCGCAACTTGCTGAAGCATGGTAATGAAGTCTGGGTCTATGACCTGAATCAGGCGAACATCGATGCCGTCACCAAAGATGGTGCCCACGCCGGCACCAGCAACGCCGACATCATCGAGAAGTGCCCGGTCGTGATCACCATGGTACCGAACGGCCCTCAGGTCGAGCAGGTCGTTCTCGCCAAGGGTGGTATGCTTGACCACGCCAAAGCCGGACAGGTTCTGATCGACATGTCTTCCATCGCTCCGACTGTCAGCCAGAAGGTCTGCGCCGCCTGTGCGGAGAAGGGCGTGAAGATGCTGGATGCTCCGGTTTCCGGTGGCGAGCCGAAGGCAATCGACGGGACGCTTTCCATCATGGTCGGTGGCGACAAGGCCCTGTTCGACGAGTACCAGCCCCTGCTTCTGCAGATGGGCGCCAGCGCTGTCTGGTGTGGACCGATTGGTGCCGGCAACACCACGAAGCTGGCCAACCAGATCATCGTTGCCGTCAACATCGCCGCTTGTGCCGAAGCCTACACCATGGTCAAGAAGGCCGGTGTCGACCCGAACCTGGTCTTTGCCGCCATCAAGGGCGGTCTGGCAGGCAGCACGGTCATGAACGCCAAGGTGCCGATGATGATCGACGACAACTTCAAGCCGGGCTTCCGCATTGACCTCCATATCAAGGACCTGAACAATGCCATCGAGACCGGACACAAGGTTGGCGCTCCGCTTCCGTTGACCGTCGAGGTCCAGGAGATGCTGGAGAACCTGCACTTTGACGGCTGTGGCGCGGATGACCACAGCGCTCTGGCAAAGTACTACGCCAAGATTTCCGGTACCAAGATCAGCAACAAGTAACTGGTTTCTAGTCGTTGTTGCTCTTGCGCCCATCGGTTTTCCGGTGGGCGTTTTTGCTGGCGATATACAACTTTCTTTCCGTAAGCTACAATGGGATCATGCCTGCAACCATAAAAATCAACGAGAAAGATACTGTCGCCATCGCTCTGCGCGACTTGAGAAAAGGCGAGAAGGTCGAGGGGGACGTCATCCTGCTGGAAGATATCCCCCAAGCGCATAAGATCGCCCTGTGCGACAGGGAAAAGGGTGCGCCCGTCATCCGCTACGGTGTGGTGCTCGGTTTCTTGACCCAGCCGATACGCAAGGGGGAATGGATCAACGAGCACAAGATGGCGGTTGCTCCTTCCCCGGATTTGGCCAGCCTCGTGTGGGGTACCGATGTCCATGTCCGTCTGCCTCATCCCAGGCGGACGACATGGAGGGGATATTCGGTCCCAGGACAGCGGTGGGCAGGCAGCCGCAACATTCTCGCCATTACCAGTACGGTCCAGTGCTGCCAGGGTGTGGTGGACGCAGCGGTGCGGAAAATGAAGGAGGAACTGCTCGCGAAGTATCCGCACGTGGATGATATCGTGGCACTGAACCATGTGTATGGTTGCGGCATCGACGTCAATGCACCGGGTAGCGAGATACCCGTCCGGACCATCAGGAACCTGATGCACAACCCGAATTTTGGTGGCCAGTTGTTTGTCGTCAGTCTCGGGTGCGAGCACCTCAGACCCGATTTGCTACTCTCGGAAAGCGAGAACAACCTGGGGAACGTGATTGTCCTGCAGAAGCAGCATGGGTTTGCCGGTATGCTTGAGGCGATGATGGAGATGGCGGAGAAGAAACTCGCCATCCTTGAGTCGCGGAGAAGAGAAGAGCTTCCCCTATCCAGACTCCTTGTCGGTTTCCAGTGCGGTGGCAGCGATGCCTTCAGCGGGATTGCCGCAAACCCAGCTGCAGGGTATGCCAGTGACCTTCTGGTGAGCGAAGGGGCGGGATCGATGTTCAGCGAGGTGACCGAGGTCCGGGATGGAGCGGACAAGCTTGCTGCCCGCTGCATCGATGAAGCGACCTTCAGGAAACTGGTTCATGAACTGGATTGGTACGACAAATACCTTGCCCGCGGAGGGATGGACCGGGACGGAAACCCGACTCCTGGCAATAAAGCCGGCGGGCTTTCCAATATCGTGGAGAAGGCGATGGGTTCGATTGCCAAGAGTGGCAGCGCTCCGATCGTCGATGTGCTTGCAAGTGGGGAGCGTGCCACCAAGGGGGGCTTGATGTTTGCCGCCACCAGCGCCAACGACGTGATTTGCGGTCCCAGCCAACTTGCCAGCGGTATGGCCCTCGAAGTCTTCATGACGGGACGTGGCACTCCCTACGGTTTGGCCGAGGCCCCGGTGATCAAAGTCTCTACCAGACACGAGCTGAAGGAGATGTGGCCTGACCTGATTGACATAGACGCTGGCTATGTCGAGACAGGCGAGAAGACGATCCAAGAGGTGGGCGAAGAGCTTTTCAACCTGATTCTTGATGTTGCCAGCGGAGAAAAACCAAAGGTGGAACAGCTTGGGCTTTCCAACTATATCTGCCTGTTGAACCCTGCTCCGCTCGAATAATGGTTGCATGGAACATCTCTGTACAGGTGGTTGAACCTCAAAGAACCATACGAGTGTGAATGAGGGCATGGTATCTCACGGTTGCAAGCAGCAATCAAACAAGAAAAGGCAACATCCCTTCTGTTTGGCCGTATCCGCTTGCGGTTTCCGGGATACGTTGTCTTTTTCCCCTATAAATCACGAAATCTTCCGCAAGTCCAAGCTGGCTGTTTTACAAAATTCTGTTTTGCTTTCAAACAAAATGCAAATCTTATTATAAAATGCTTGTAAATATCAAGAAAAATATAATTTTGATTGACAGTTTGAAATAACTGGGCAGATACTGTGAGAGTGATGCAATGCTCTCACCAATTTGTTGGCCATGTTGCCTTTTATCCGGTGGAGACGTTGTGTCGGCATGTGCTCGTATCCTGGGGGTCGGAGACTATATTTCTCCTGGTTCCTCGATTAGGATAAGGGCGGATGGATTACACGAGATTATCTTGGCCTCGGGAGGAAAGACATGGTTCCCTATGTAACTGAAATGGAAGTCTATCCGGTAGCCGGACACGACTCGATGCTGCTGAATCTGAGCGGTGCTCATGCTCCGTATTTCACCCGCAATATCGTTATCCTGACCGATAGCCAGGGCAACAAGGGCCTTGGGGAGGTTCCGGGTGTCGGCAAGGTCACCAAGGCTCTGGAGGATGTGAAAGAGGCGGTGCTCGGCACCCGCATCTCCGACTACCGCCAGACCCTGCAGAAGGTGAAGGCGATGCTCGGAAGCGACAAGGATGACGAACGTGGCAACCAGACCTTCGACCAGAGAACCGGCATTCACGTCCTGACTGCCATCGAGGCTCCGCTTCTTGACTTGCTTGGCCAGTGGCTGGAGATGCCGGTTGCCCAGTTGCTCGGTGACGGACAGCAGAGGGAAAAGGTCAAATGCCTTGGCTACCTGTTCTTTGTCGGTGACCGGACCAAGACCACGTTACCGTATTTGACCGAAGAGGATTCTTCCTGCCAGTGGTACCGTATCCGCCACAACAAGGCGATGGATCCTGATTCGGTGGTGGCGCTGGCCAAGGCTGCCCGCGAGAAGTATGGCTTCCATGACTTCAAGCTGAAGGGTGGCGTTCTGAAGGGGAGCGAGGAGATGCGATCCATCAGGGCCCTGAAGGCTGCTTTCCCCGATGCCCGTATGACCCTTGACCCGAACGGTGGTTGGGGTTTGGACGAGGCGGTCGAGCTCTGCAAGGACATGCATGGAATCCTGACCTATTGCGAGGATCCCTGTGGTGCCGAGCATGGATACTCGGGCCGTGAGATCATGAGCGAGTTCCGGCGCCGTACCGGCATGCCGACCGCCACCAACATGATTGATACTGATTGGAGACAATTCGGACATTGCCTGGAGTTGCAGTCCGTCGACATCCCGCTTGCCGACTGCCATTTCTGGACGATGCAGGGGGCGGTTCGCGTCGGGCAGCTCTGTAACGAGTTCGGCCTTACCTGGGGTTCCCATTCCAACAACCACTTTGACATCTCGCTTGCCATGATCGCTCAGGTAGGTGCGGCGGTTCCGGGCAACCCGACCGCCATCGACACCCATTGGATCTGGCAGGAAGGTATCGAGCACCTGACCAAGCATCCGTACCAGATCGAGGATGGCTTTTTGACTGTCGACCCGAAGAAGCCTGGTCTTGGCATCGAGCCGGATATGGAATCAATCAAGAAGGCGCACAAGCTCTACATGGAGAACAACCTGAGTGTCCGTGACGACGCCATGGCGATGCAGTTCCTGATTCCGGGCTGGAAGTTCGATCCGAAGAGACCCTGTATGGTCCGCTAAACATGTGAGAATGTGCCGGTTTTCGGCGCGTAGGAGGTTATATGAAGAAAGTATTGGCTATGGTCGCGTTGCTCGGGCTCTTGGCCACGACCCTGTCCGCAAACGGTCAGCAAGAGGGAACCCAGAATGCCGCTTCAAGTGGCGTGGATTGGCCGAAGCAGCCAATCAATATCGTCGTCGCGTTCGGTGCTGGTGGAAATTCCGACTACAACACTCGTGCGCTTGCCAAGTATTTGCAGAAAGATCTTGGACAGCCGATTGTCGTTACGAACGTTTCCGGTTCCGGCGGAACGATTGGCGCCAACCAGGTAAAGGGTGCGAAGCCGGATGGGTACACCGTCTTGTGTTCTCAGGTTTCAATGAACGTCGCCCGTGTCGTCGGTCTGACCGACTATGCCGCCGAGGCATTTGAACCCGCTTGTGTTTTCTCCCAAGGTTCTGACGAGGTGCTGGTTGCCAATGCCGATACCGGATGGAAAACCTACGAGGATATGTTCAATGCCACTATCGCAGAGCCAGGCAAATACCGCCTGACCTCCAATGCTGGCGCTTCCACCCAGTGGATTGCCGTCGCGCTGACCAAGGCTGGAGCCAAGTTCAACATCGTTCCTTCCGGTGGTTCCGGCGAGCGCCTGAAACTGTTGCTTGGCAAGCATGTTGACGTGATCGCCATGCCGTACAACATGGTCAAGGATTACGTGGACAAGGGGCAGTTTGTCATTCTCGCTACCGATTCTCCGAAGCGTCCGTACAACTTGCCCGAAGTTCCGACTTTGAAGGAGAAGGGCGTCGACTGTGAGTATTACTACTACAACACCTTCTTTTTCCCGAAGGGGACCGACAAGGCGATTGTCGACAAGTTTGCGAAGGCCTGCCAGAACGTCATCGAGAACAATCCTGACTATGCAAAGGATCTCGAGGGATTCATGCAGCCGAAGGTCTATCTTGGACCCGAAGAGACTGCCAAATACTACAGTGATGAGCTTGCCCACTTGATGAAGTATCAGGCTGATTTCCAGGCGAAATAAGTATCATGGGGCTGTCTCGAAGATGCTTCGGGGCAGCCTCAGTCGTTTCTTTACTTTTCGTAATCGAGGTTTCCCATGAAACTAAACAGAGAGATGAAAGTTGCGCTGTTTTTCATCTGCTTTGCCATTTTCTATCTGGTCATGACCACGCAGATCCAGACGAAAGATCTGTACAGCACGGTTGGTCTGAACTCCAAGTCCATGCCAAAACTCTATGGCGTGTTGATGATTGTCCTGGGTGTCATCCTGTTTGTCACCTCCTACCTGAAACAAAGGAAGCAGACCGCGCCTGAAGAAAAGAAGCCGGTGACCATGATCAAGCTTTTCGGCCGTGATGTGCCTAGAGGCAAGGTCTATCTGGTTGCTTCCATTCTTTTGTTTGCTTTTTACGCTGGCACGTACTCGTTGCTTGGCTTTGTGCTCTCTGGGTTCATCTACCTGACCCTGATGATTCTGCTGTTGACCCCGCAGAGGCTCAAATCGAGAAAGACGACGATATTCACCGCCTTGTTCTCGTTTGTGTTTGTGTTTGCCCTTTATCTGATCTTCACCAGGGTTCTGTCGATGATGCTGCCACGTGGCATGCTGGGATAAGGAGGGAGCCTCTATGATGTCGTTACTTGGTCAAGGTGTGTTGACGGTTGTAGGGAATCCCGGCATCCTGCTGGCGATGTTCGTTGGCGTGTTCATCGGTATCATCTTCGGTGCCCTTCCTGGCCTGACTACGGTCGC
>Ga0256406_1003568_pt1 | contig 19100 bp, 19 predicted proteins | sample RumenRJG_03DNA_FD_185986 | JGI IMG/M metagenome (GOLD analysis project Ga0256406, IMG submission 185986) | Bovine rumen microbial communities from Lethbridge, Alberta, Canada - RJG_03 | ecosystem: Host-associated > Mammals > Digestive system > Stomach > Rumen | place: Canada: Alberta | collected...
CCTCGAGCTTCCTGATCTCCGGGTCCGGGTCCTCATGGTCAAGAGGCTCCATCAGGGCGCGCTTGGCGGCCGCGGCGCACTCGTCCGAGGTGCCGCCGATGCCTATCCCGACGATCCCCGGAGGGCAGGGGCGCCCGCCGGCGTCCAAGACGGAGTCGATGATGAACTTCACTACGCCTTCCCTGCCCTCGGCGGGGTTCAGCATGGCGAGCTTCGTCATGTTCTCCGACCCGGCGCCCTTCAGCATGACCGAGATCTCGGTGAACGGGTCGGCGGTGGGGATGTAATGGATGAAGGGCATCCCCGCGCCGGTGTTGTCGCCGGAGTTCTTCCTGGTGAACGGGTCGACCGCGTTCGGCCTCATGGGGACCTTCGCGGTGCTGCGGACGACGGCCTCGCGGATGTCGTCCGCTATGCCGGGGTCGATCCTCCCGCGGACCCAGAACACGGGCACCCCCGTATCCTGGCACATAGGTTTCCCCAGGTGCTCGGCCTTCCTGATGTTGTCCAGGATCGCTCCGAGCACCGTGCGCGCCGAGGCGTCCGCCTCCCATTCGGCCGCCGCCTCCAGCGCCCAGCCGATGTCCTCGGGGATCTTGGTGTTGGCCAGTTTCAGCAGGTTCTCGACTATCTGTTCCCTTGTCTCCGGAAGTTTGACCACCATGGAAATCACCTCAGCGGCACGTAGTAGAGGACGTCATCGATCCTCACGGCCGGCACCCTGTCCCCAATCGACGCGTCCTTGGGCACCAGCAGGTCAACGGTCTGGTAGCTCGAGGGGTCCAGGACCTGGACCTCACCCTCGGAGGCCGTGATCACGTCGGCGCGGATGAGGTCGGAATACTTGCAGTAGACCTTCAGATCGGGCATCTCCCTCCTCTCGATGGAGGTCTCGCGGAAATTGTCCAGGGAGACGATCTTCCCTCCCCTGCCGGACACGCGCGACAGGAGCCAGTACTTCTTCTTGAAGCGGACGACGTCCCCGACGTGGAACTCGGGGAGCCTGACCAGGTAGGTGACGCGGTACATATCGAGCCCGTCGCGGGTCTGCCCCACCAGCTTGGAGGACTCGTCGGTCTCCGCGGCGTAGACATCGGCCAGGTCGCGCGCGCATGACTTCCCCAGGGCGATCAGCGACAGGTAGACGTCCACCCCGCCCGTGACGATCTCCATCTTGGTGATGAAGGCGTTCTGGTCGGTCTTCATGGCGCCGTCCACCAGCTTCTCCACCCTGGCCAGGACCTCGTCCTGCAGGTCCTTGGACAGCGTCTTTCCGGAGCTCCTGATCTGGAGTATAGCCTCGTAGTAGTTCCCGCTGCGGCGCGAGCATATCCTGCAGACGGTGTTCTTGATCCTGACGACGGTGGTCGCCGCCGCGTCGGTCGTGAAGCCGCCGACGGCCACCTTGCAGTTGAGGGTGACGGACACGTTGTAATCGTCCAGGTACCCGAGGGCGGCGGAGATGTCCGTGACCTTGCCCTCGCTGATGCATTGGAGCTCCTCGGCCGCGGCGCATATGGCCGCCTCGTCCTGCTCCATAGGCACGAAGGCCCCGTGGCGGTAGAACTGGCCGCAGGTGGTGCATCTCTGGAGGTCGACATGGTCCGGCAGGGAGAGGACCTGCCTGTCCTTCAGGAAGCATTCCAGGCACATCCCGTTGACGGTCTGGTCGGTCTCCTTGCCGCATTCGACGCAGAACCCGTTCACAGCGTCACCGCCTGCGCATGCCTGATGCCGCCTATCTCCAGGACGGCGCCCCTGTCGATGATCCCCATCTCCACCGCTATGTCCACCGCGCGGTTCCCGGCGATGTTCAGGATGGTGAATGCCTCGAACCTCGAGCGGAGCTCGGCCTCGTCGATGAGGTCCCCTCCGTAGAAGCCCTCGTTGACGGTGATGTGGAGCTTTCCCTCCGCGAATGTCTTCCCGAGGACCTCCTCATCGCAGACCGCGATGATGGTCTCCTTAGGGTGCCTGTGCGTCCTGAAATAGAATCCTCCTGCCATGCGTATCACCCTGCGTGCCTGTAGTGCCCGCTCTTGGGGCTGTAGATGACCCCTCTCCGGCTCAGCTTCTCGAGCGTCTGGTTGACCTCGGCGGCCTTTATCCCGTCATGGGACGCTGCCGAGATGATGTCCTCGGTCGTGATCCCGTTTTCGCCGGCGTCCTTGATTATCTTCTCGATCTGGTTGATGTCGGCGCGGTCCTTCGACGAGAACTCGGACATCCTATCGATGTCCAGGATGCCTCCCTGGGTCCTCGCGATCTTGTCCATGTAGTACGCGACCAGGTCGATGGCGCGCTGCGCATCGACGTCGGTGACGGTGTTGGACAGGCGCATCTTCGCAGAGGCCTCGGCTATCCTCACATACGCTTCGAGCTGCCTGGCCGTGATGGGGACCGTCTTCGATTCCGAATAGCCGCTCCTGATCCTGACGTAATTGTCCTCGATCATCTTGGCGGCCGAGTCCGTCATGACCGGCACGATGTGCTGCTTGGCGTAGGCCACGTACTTCCTCAGCTGCTCTATGGAGTACTTGGGCTTGATGTCGACCGTCTCCTCCATGATCTGGTCGATGTCCACGCCTTCCGGGGACTCGGAGCCGCTGTACTGCCTCGCCTCCCCTCTCCTGTGGACCTTGAGGATGTACTGGGTGACCTTGCGGTCGTATTTCGGCTCAGGCACGTCGTTCATGACGAAGATGAGGTCGAAACGCGATAGCAGGGGGGCCGGAAGGTCTATCTGGGTGGCTATCGCCGAGCCTTCCGTGTCGAACCTCCCCAGCTTGGGGTTGGCCGCGGCAAGCATGGAGCACCTGCACTGGAGGGCCATGGTCAGGCCGGCCTTCGCCACCGAGATCCTCTGGGACTCCATGGCCTCATGGAGCGAGGAGCGGTCCTGCTCGGTCATCTTGTCGAGCTCATCGATGCATGCCAGGCCGCCGTCCGCCAGGACGAGCGCCCCCGCTTCGAGGACCCAGCCGCCGGTATCCTCGTCCTTCACCGCGGTGGCCGTGAGGCCGGCCGCCGAGGCGGACTTGCCGGAGGCGTATATCCCGCGGGGGGACAGCTGGGACATGTAACGGAGGATCTGGGACTTCGCGACTCCGGGGTCTCCGACGATGAGGATGTGCATGTCCCCCCTGATCGCCGAGCCGTCGTCCATGACCTTGTGGCAGCCTCCGAAGAGCTGCAGGGCGACGGCCGCCTTGACCTCCCTCATGCCGTAGATGGTCGGCGAGATGGAATCGATGATGTTCTCGAAGAGGTGGGGGTCCCTGGACATCTCCAGGATCGCCTTCTCGTCCTCGTCCGTTATGACGATCTCGTCGTACTCGTGCTGCTCGTACTCCACCGAGATAACGTCCAGGTAGGTCTCGAAGGTGGTGGTCTTGTTCCTGTCCTGCTTCTCGGCCGACCGAAGGATCCCGTTGAAAGTGACCCTGGACCCGGGGGTGACCTCCCCGGCGATGTCGTCCTCGAGGTAGCCGCTCATCCTCTCGGGCTGGTCGCCTCCCCTCAGGTCCTCGGGGGATTCCTGGAAATCGATCCTCTGGGTATCGCGGTATATCGACTCCTGCTCGTCGAGTATGAACTTCAGCGGGCCCCGGTTGCAGGTGGTCGCCGGGTTGGTGCACATGGCCGGCTCCGCGAGGATCATGCCCGGCTGGTCCACCCATATCTCCTGGCCGCACTTGGCGCACCTGAAGAGCGCCTTGGTCATCCTGGGGCGGACGGGGGTGACCCTTTTCACTATGCCGTCCACGGAGACCAGCCTGCCGAGGTGCTTCGCCCTCAGCTTCCTGATCCCGACCTTGGCGTCGTGGGGGATCGAGGTGATCCTGACGTTCACGATGTTGACAGGGTCCCACGAAGGGGGCATGGCGGATTCCTTGATGTACTCCGACGCCGCCGCGATGCAGCGGTCCGGCGCCTCCATGACGTACATCGCGAACTGCGAGCTGTACATGTCGATATCGTCGTAGTCTATGAACACGCTGCGCTTGTCCGGGTAACTGTCCGCTATCTCCCTCAGCATCAGGACGTACTTCTCCTTGCCGAGGATGCTCGCCCATGCCTCCTTCAGCTCATCATCCTGGAAAACAGCCATCTCACGCCTCTTTGGAACGGCATTCGCCGTCGGCCCACCAGATCCATCCGCCGTCCTCGAAGGAGACCTTCCCCTTCACGAGGCCCTCGCGGCGGTATTTGCTGAGCGTCTTGATCAGATCGTCCGGGCACCTGTAATGGAAATACGATTCCAGCCTCGCGGCCGCCTCGGCCGTGGTGATGCGCTCATCCCCCAGGGCCTTCCATACCATTTCCAACAGTTCGTCCGGCATTGCGTCGTCTCCTATGCTCGCGCAATATTAAAAACAAGCCCGCGGACATCCTGCGGACATCGGTCCCCGCCGCCGTCACCGGCCACCGACCTGACGTAGCTGTCGGACATGCTCCGGACCTCATCGGCATCGGCCGCCGTCCTGTACTCGTCGAAGAGCGCCTTGTTGAGAGTCACCAGCTCGGGGGCCCAGTTGAACCTCCCCATGAACAGCTCGGCCTGCTCGTCCATGCCCATGATGATCAGCGAGGCCAGGACCGCCTCGGCGCTGTTGAGCCTCCACGGCTTCCCCCAGTTCACCGGATTGGCGGCCACCAGATAGGGGAGGCACCTGCCGCGGGCCGCGCGGATGCGCGGGAGCTCCGAGATATGGGTCCAGGTGAGGTCCAGCACGACGAGACCCAGATGAGCGTGCTTCGCATCCGCGGGCGAGAGCATGGTGTCCGCGGTGGGGTCGAGGACCAGGGCCCCGCGGGGGATCCGGTCGAGCCTGACCTCGCGGGCCAGGCCGAACTTCTCCATCCTCTTGGCGGTGCACTTCTTCGGGTCGCACTGGTCCTTATCGTAGACGAGAATGGGGATCATGCCGAGATCAGGGACCTGAGCTTCTCGGGGTCTGCCAGGTTCTCCGCGACCCATTTGGACACGCGGTCCGCCATGGCCAGGAGCTGATCGGCGAGTTCGGCATCGTCGGTGGCGGTGAATTCCTCCCTGGTCCCCATATGGGCGCAGATCTGGCGCCCCTGCCAGGGGGATTTCTTCGCGAGGCGGTCGAACACGGGCTTCTCCGTGTAGACCACGAAGTCGAAGCCCTCGTCGCGCGGGAGGAACCTGTCGTCGGAGAAGTCCTTGGAGACCAGGTCGCGGAGGTCCTCGCCGGCGCAGTACATCACCGAGAGCAGGTCGCAGTCGACGATATCGTGCTCGGGGCCGGCGCTGTAGACCTCGTACCTGTCCGAGAACATCTTCCTGGCATAATGCTCGGCAAGCTGCGAGGAGAGATCGTTCTTGGAATCTACGAAGAGGATGCGGAGCTTCTTCTCCTGCTTCTTCTTTGCTGCCATGGAGAGTACCATGGCGGGGGCCATCATTAAAGTATTCCTCGCGATATGAGAAGCGCCGCGATGATGATCGTTTCATTGAGCTGAACGCTGATGATTGACGGGCGAGCTGAGCGGCATTCATCTGAACATGAATCCGGGGCGGGGACCCGAAAAATTTTCGCAGAGACGCCCAAACCTGTTGCCCCGGCGCTCATTCTTATACACGCGAGGGCATCGCTACGGCATGGAACCCGTATTGCAGGTGGCCCTCGACATGATGCAGCTGAAACGCAGCGAGGGCATCGCCGAGGAGGCCGTCGCCGGCGGCGCCGACTGGGTCGAGGTCGGCACCCCGCTGATAAAGAGCGCCGGCACTGACGCCGTGCGCACCATGAAGAGGAAGTTCCCCGGCCACAAGATCGTGGCCGACACCAAGACCATGGACACCGGTGCCTTCGAGGTGGAGATCATGGCCAAAGCCGGGGCCGACATCGTCACCGTCCTCGGACTCGCCGAGGACTCCACCATATCCGAAGCCGTCGAGTCCGGGAGGAAGTACGGCGCGGAGATCATGGTCGACATGATCAACGTCCCGGACAAGGTGAAGCGCTCGAAGGAGGTCGAGAAGCTCGGGGTGGCATACATCTGCCTGCACATGGGCATAGATACCCAGATGCGCGGCGAGGAGGCCCCGGTGGATGTCCTCAGGAAGATCGTGGAGGCAGTAAGCATCCCCGTGGCGGTGGCCGGCGGGATCACCGCCGACACGGTTCCCGATTATGTGAAGGCGGGCGCTTATGACATCATCGTCGGCGGCGGGATCACCAAGACCGACGATATCAGGGGCGCCGCGGCGGAGATCAAGAAGGCCATGAAGGGGCTGGAGATCAGCAAGGTCATAGCCAAGAAGTATACCGAGGACGAGCTCTTCGAGGCGTTCTCCAAGGTCTCCACCTGCAACATCTCGGACGCCTACCATAAGAAGGGGGTCGTCTACGGCCTGCACCCGTACATCGAGCGCAATGCGAAGATGGTCGGGCGCGCCCTCACCGTCCAGACGGCGAACGGCGACTGGGCGAAGCCCGTGGAGGCCATCGACCGCGCCAAGAAGGGGGACGTCATCGTCATCGACGTCGGCGGGGCCCCCATGGCCGTCTGGGGCGAGCTGGCATCCAACTCTGCGATGGAGATGGGCTGCGCAGGGGTCGTCATCGACGGCGCGATAAGGGACATCGACGACATCGAGAACCTGAAGTTCCCGGCCTTCGCCCGCACGGCGGTCCCCTGCGCCGGAGAGGCCAAGGGCGCCGGGGTCATAGGGACCGAGATCGTCATCGGGGGGCAGAGGGTCCGCACCGGCGATTGGATCGTCGGCGATGAGAGCGGCCTCATCGTCATCGCCAAGGAGGAGGCCGTGGAGGTGGCCAACCGCGCCCTCGACGTCCATGAGCACGAGACCCGCGTCCGCGCGGAGATCAGGAAGGGCTCCACTCTCTCCAAGGTCAACGAGATATCCAAATGGGAGCCTGTGCAGCGAGGGAGCTTCGACCCCCTCCGCCGCTCAGATAATAATTTGCAAGCGCTCCGCCGGGGCCGCCGGGAAAATGACCCAGCGGCCCCGCTGACGGCGGAACGGAAAAGGTTTTCCCCGCCTCAGCGGGAGGTCATGGTCTTCATGACGCTCTTCGAGGAGTCCTCTCCGGGAGTGTATTCCCTGACCCTCCCGCCGTCCATGGCGGCGGCGAGCTTCTCCAGCTTCTCGACCCTGTCCTGGGTGGACGGGTGGGTGGAGAAGAGGTTCCTGGCGAACCCCTTCCGGCAGGGCTCGCTGATCCACATGTTGGCATGAGCGGTGTCGGAGTAGTCGTTGTTCGGGGAGCTGCATCCGCGCTCGAGCTTCATCAGGGCGCTGGCCAGCTCGCGGGGCTTATGGGTGATCCTCGCCCCGGTCTCGTCCGCCAGGTACTCGCGGTTGCGGGAGACGGCCAGCTGCAGGATGAGGCCGGCGATCGGCACGAATATCACGCAGACGGCCGCGACGACCAGCATCAGGGCGCTGTTCCTGTTGTCCCTGTCCCCGCCCGAGAAGACGGCACCGTAGAAGAGCATCCTGGCTGCGTACGTGAGGATGGCGACCATGCAGGAGGCCACCGACATCACGAGGATGTCGCGGTTCTTCACGTGGGACATCTCGTGGCCGATGACGGCCTCCAGCTCGTCGTCGTTGAGCGCCCTCAGGATGCCCCTGGTGGCCACGACGGCCGCGTTCTTCGGGTTCCTGCCGGTGGCGAAGGCATTGGGCATGGGGGCCTCGCATACGCCCACCTCGGGCATAGGCAGCCCGGCCTCCTTCGCGACCTTCTCGACGATGCCGTACAGCCTCGGCTCCTCTTCGCGCGTGACCAGGTGCACACGGTTCGCCCTGAGGGCGGACTGCTTGGAGAACCAGTACGAGAAGAAGCTTATCAGCACCGAGACGGCCAGCATCAGCACGAGCCCGTAGAGCCCGTAGCCGAAGAACCAGCCGATCACGAAGCCGATCAGCATCATGAACAGTGTCAGGATGACGAATATCGAGAGCGTCCTGAGCCTGTATGCCGCTTTCATTTCATTACCCCTGTTGGATTGGTTGGCTAATGGATTGATTGTCCTTCTATAAAAAGCATTAGTGCGGGCTGCAACGGGTCCGCATCAGAGCAGGTCGAACTCCAGGGTCTGGCCCCCGAAGAAGTCCTTCACCCCGTCGATCCCGAGGGTCACGCGCATGCGGTCTATCCCCCTCTCGTTGGTGCAGTGGTTGAGGTAGAGCCTCTTGATCCCGAGGTCCTTCAGGTACCCGGCGTACACGTCGGCCAGCCTGTCGTTCTTCTTCCCGATGTGCAGCCCTCCGATGACGGCGGCCGGGATCCTGCCGAACCTCTCCTTCACGGCGTCCACTGCATGGTCCAGGCCCATGTGGCAGCATCCGACTATCAGGACGGGCCCGACCTTGGTGCTTACGACCAGGAAGCATTCGTCCGCGCCGTTCTGGGTCATGGGCGGGGATATGTGCACGTGCTCCGACAGGTCGGTCCATCCGGCGACGTCGTTCCTGTACATCAGCCCCTCCTTCCCCTCGGGAGGGTACATGCCGCCGGTGCGGCCGAAGCGCTTCCTCTCCTCGGCGAAGCAGGACGCGGGGGCGTAGAAATCGATCGGCTTCGTCCGCTCCCTCATGAACCCGTCGAGCGCCCCGCGGTGGTCCATGTGGTTGTGGGACACGACCACCGCGTCGACGGAGTCGGATTCGATGCCGAGCTCGCCCATGTTGTTCTCCAGGTACCTCGGGCGGTGCCCGAGGCCGAACAGGAAGCGCTTCCCGTCCGCATCGATCATGATGGACATCCCGATTGCCCCGATGAGGTGCGTGTTCGGCAGAGCGCCCTCGTCGTAGACGCAGGTGATCTTGGCCTTCATGCTCAGTAATCCCCTGTCTGGGATAATAACGCTTGCAAAATATGCGGGGCCTTCGGCGCCGGTAGTACCTGTCCGGGATGTCCCTGCAGATGCGGCATACCAGGTCCTCGTCGGCGATGCCGGAGGCCAGCATCCAGCGGACCTTGTTCGGGACGGTGGTCACGGACATCACCGCCCCCGGCTTGGAGGGGTCGTCGATGTAGTCCGTCTCGAGCATGAAGCGGTCGGACCCCTTCGACAGCGCTTCCTTTATGTTCGTCTTGGAAGCGGGCATTGAGGGCATGACGCCGAAGGTCTCCTCCGGGGTGACAAGGGGAGGGGAGGAGTGCTTTATCACCATCCCCGGGTCCAGGCCGGCGGCGCGGGCGATCTCCGCGAGGCTCCGGTTGGTCTCCGCCGTGCCGGACTCGCAGTGGATTATGACGGGGACGCCGGCCTCCCGGGCGATCTCCATCCCCCTGCCTAGGATGCGGTTGGAACTGTCCCAGATCTCCTGGGAACAGGGGAAGTGGGGCCTTCCGATCTCCCCGATCGCGGCCGCCCTGCCTTCTTCGACTGCCTTCCCGGCGTCCTCCATGCCGCGCATGAGCATGTCCTCGGCCGCCGGGAGCCCGTACCTCTCCGCCAGGCCTATGAGCAGGACCGGGTACGGCCCCACGGCCACGTTGACCTCCAGGCCCGTCTCCTCCCGCGCCGTCTGCGCCATCCTGTAGGTTATGTCATAGGAGCGTGCGAAATCCTCCCCCTTCGAAACGGGCACCTCAGGATAGGGAAGCGTAACCAGCGTCAGGCCCGTCCCCCCGGCGGCCTCGAACTCCTTCAGGGCATCGATGTTGCGCCCGCCGGGGCTCATATGGAGGTGGTTGTCGTACGCCGGGACGCGGTTCATGCTGCATCCATCGCCATCGTTTTATAAAACAGGGCGCAATGATAACTTCGAACGGGTATGGAGGGGCCGAATCAGACACAGGAACGTCAGGACATGGGCCTGCTGGATGCGGACAGCAGGTTCCTTTTCAGGGTGTTCAGGAGGTACTACCGCTCCTTCACCCCCGAGATGCCCCACCGTTTCGCCAGGAAGGAGTTCGGCTTCATCCCCTTCGGCGGGACCATGAGGAGGCACATGGCCTTCCAGTCGCCCGAGGACCTGAAGTTCTTCATGGCCACCAGGGTCCCCCGCCACAGCTACTACTCCACATCATATTACAGGTACCCGGCCAAGCCCGAGATGGACCTCAAGGAGTGGCTGGGCGCGGAGCTCATATTCGACCTCGACGCCGACCATCTGGCGGGTGCCGACGAGATGACCTACTCCGAGATGATGGTCGAGATCCGCCGGGAGATGATCTCCCTCTGCGACGATTACCTGTACAGCGACCTCGGCTTCACGGAGGACCAGGTGCACATCTGCTTCTCCGGCGGCAGGGGGTACCATGCGCACATCAGGACTGATGACATCTACACCCTCGGCACGAGGGAGCGCAGGGAGATCGTCGACTACGTGTCATGCCAGGGCCTCGACCTCGACCGGATCTTCCGCATAGAGAAGGCATCGACGGGGACCAGGCAGTACGGTAACAGCACTTACGGCGGGACGCAGACGTTCCGCCGCATACCCTCCGCGGAACAGGGCGGATGGTACGCGAAGACCAGGAAGCTGATGGTCGAGGCCATGGACGACGTCCGCTCCATGGACCTCCGCGACCTGAGGAAGAAATACCCCTCGATCGCGAAGAAGGAGAAGGAGACCGTGGCGAAGTACGCGGAGCACATCGGCATGCTGGAACAGACCATGCTCGAGCGCGGCACCATGCAGGGGCTGACGAACTTCGAGCAGGAGTTCATCATGAGCATGCTGAAGGATGCGGCGCCGAGGATGGCGAGCGAGGTGGACAAGCCCGTCACCCCTGACATCAAGAGGCTGATCCGCCTCCCGGGGTCCGTCCACGGGAAGACCGGCCTGCGCGTGTCGCACCTGACGCGCGACCAGCTGACCGATTACGACCCCCTGAAGTACGCGGTGCCGGACGCCTACACCGACGAGCCTGTCAAAGTGACGATGAAGAAGGACATGGAACTGGACATGCTCGGGCAGCATTTCGTCCTCAGGGGGGAGACCGAGGTCCCCGAGTACTGCGCCGTGTTCCTGGTCGGCAGGAGATACGCCGGATGGGGATGGGCGAGCGAGGCCGGGGAGAAGCTCTTCGGCTGACCGGGTTAACAGGACTTTGAAAACTTCCTGCGGACCGGGCGGGGGGCGGCCCTTCAGCAGCCTCCGCTGCATGCCCTCCAAACCTTTATTTATAGAGTAAAGGTTGGGCACGGCAGGTAATATCATGAAAGCATTCCTCGTGACCGGTTCTTTCGCGGACCCCAGGAAAGAGCAGCCCTTCTCCATCGAGATGGCCGCAGACGACGAAGCAGCAGTCAGGGAGAAGGCCCTCTCCACCATCGGCTCCAAGCACAAGATGAAGAGGTGGCAGATCAAGATCGACAAGGTCGAGGAGATCCCCGCCGACCAGGTCCAGAGCCACGTCGTGAAGTACCAGATCGGTGCATGAGATGAACGACGAGGAGCTCCGCGAGGCGGCCAGGACGCTCGACAGCTACAACCAGCAGCTCGAGGCCATCACCCGCCAGATCAGGATCCTTCAGTCCTCCCGCGATGACAACATCAGAGCGGTAAGGACCATCGACGCCCTGTCCAAAGCGAAGGAGGGCGATGAGATCATGATTCCCATCGGAGCGTCCTCGTTCGTTTCCGTCAAAGTAACCGGCAGGAAATCCGCGGTCGTCGGCATCGGCAACCGCGTTTCCGTCGAGAAGAGCTTCGAGGACACCAAGGAGTACCTCATGCGCAGCGGCGCCGAGGTCCAGGACGCCCTCGAGAAAGCGCTCGCCGCCATGCAGGAAGTCCAGCAGTACACGGAGCAGCTGGCCGCCGAGGTCCAGGACGAGTACCGCAGGAGAAGGCTGCAGCAGGGCGCGCCGCAGCAGTGATCCATCATGTTCGATTCCCTCAAGTCCAAGCTCAAGAGCATCTTCAGCAAAGGCAAGGACCTGAAGGAAGAAACCGTCTACGAGGAACCCGCGCCCGAGAAGCCCGTTGAGGAGAAGCCGGAAACCGCTCCGGCCCCTCCGGCATCCCCTGCGCCCGTAGCCCCGACACCCGAAACTGCTTCCCGCGAGGAGCACATCAAGGCTCCTGCGGCACCGGCCAAAGAGCACGGCCACATTTCTAAGAAAGAGAGGAAGAGCGGACGCGCTTCCGACATGCTCAGCGACTCCTTCCTGGCGAAGAAGATCAAGGACGACCCGATGGACGACATCCTCGACGAACTCGAGGTCACCCTCCTCGAGTCGGACGTCGCCTACGACGTCGTCCAGGAGATCATCATCGGCGTGAGGAACAACCTGACCGGGAAGAAGTACAGCAGAGAGTACTCTCTTGAGCAGGTCGTGGAGATCGCCGTCAGGGAGGCCGTGTCGGACGTCCTGAAGGTCAACCAGTTCGATTTCGACGCCTGGCTCGAGAAGAAGCAGGCCGAGAGCAAGCCGACCGTCATCATGTTCGTCGGCATAAACGGCACCGGGAAGACCACGGCCATCGCGAAGATCGCGAACCGCCTGAAGAAAGAGGGTAAGAGCGTCGTGCTCGCGGCCTGCGACACGTTCAGGGCCGGAGCGATCGAGCAGCTCTCGATACACGCCGACCGGCTCGGCGTCAAGATAGTGAAGTCCCAGCAGGAGGCCGACCCTGCATCCGTCGCCTACGATGCCATCGAGCATGCCAAGTCCAAGATGAGGGACGTCGTCCTCATCGACACGGCCGGAAGGATGCAGACCAACAGCAACCTCATCGCCGAGATGAAGAAGATAGCGAAGATCGCCAAGCCCGACCTGAAGGTCTTCGTCGGCGATGCCCTCGCCGGCAATGACGCGATCGAGCAGGCCAAGGTCTTCGATGAGGCCATAGGGGTCGACGCGATCATCCTCACGAAGATCGACACCGATGCCAAAGGCGGCGCAGCGCTTTCCATCGCGAAGACCATCGGCAAGCCGATCGCCTTCGTCTGCGACGGCCAGGAGTATGACGACATCGAGAAGTTCGATGCCGATTGGATGCTCCGGAGACTTTTCGAATCCTCGGATGAATGATCCCCCAGGGGCGGCCCCTCAGGGCCGCCGGATTTTTTTCTGCAGATCAGCAGTTCTTCACGCAGATGCTGTAGAACAGCGTCGCGAACACTTTGGCATCGGTGATGAGGTTGCTGAGCTCCACATACTCGTTTGGCCCGTGGAGTGTCCCGCCGCCGCACTGCCAAACATAAGCGTTGTACCCCCTGAGCCTGAAGAAGTTGGCGCAGGTCCCGCCTCCGACCCCGACGGCCTTCGGCCTCGTTCCCGTGACCGACAGGACGGCATCGGACAGCGCTTTGTACGCCTGGGTCTCTGTAGAGGAGGCCCCGCCGGAAACGTGCCTCACGAGCTCGGTCACCCTGATCTCGGCGCCGGTGCGGGCGGCCGTATCGGCCGCGACCCTCTCCGCCTCCGCCTTCACGGTGTCCGCGGAGAAATCGGTGAGCATCCTGCAGTCCATGCAGAACGACCATACTCCCGGGATGGTGTTGACGTTCAGGACGGTCGAGTCCGCTTTGGTGGGCTCGAAGGTGGATACAGGGGGGATGAACATCGGGTCGCTCTTCCCGTACTTCTCGGTGAAATCCCTGCGGAGCTCATGTATCAGCTCCGCGCCTGCGGCGAAGGCATTGACCCCCTTCTGTGGAGTGGACGCGTGGACGGACTTCCCGATGACATCGAACTTCAGCCAGAGGACGTTCTTCTCATTGACCTCGATCATGCTCCCGTTAGGGCTCCCCCAGTCCGGGACCAGGAAGATGTCGTCGGGCGAGAAGTAGCCGTGTTCGATGAGCCAGACGCACCCGTATTCGCTGGCCATCTCCTCATCGGCGACCCACGCGATCCCTATCGAGTGGCCGTCGAGAGTGCCCTTCTCGATGAACTTGGTGGCGAAAAGGGACGAGATCACGGACTGGCCGTTATCCTCGGTGCCGCGCCCGTAGACGCGATCCCCCTTGCGGACCCCTTTGAACGGGTCGGTCTCCCATGCTTTCAGGTCGCCGGCCGGCACAGTGTCGATGTGGGCAATGAGCCAGACGGTTCCTTTCACCCTGCCGTTCTTCTTCGCCAGGATATTAGAGCGGGGTATGCCGGACGGGCCGAAGGGGACGTCCACCCTCTCCACGGAATCGAAGCCCTTCAGAAGGGTCATCAGGTAATCGGCGCGCCGCGATTCTCCCTCCCCTCCGTCCTCGGGGGATATGGAGGGGATGGACACCATCGAGACCATGATATCGGCGATCTCATCCTTCGATGCGTCGATGCGCTCCAGGATCTCGCTCAGCTGCATGCCGGGCGTATCGTCGGCCGGGGGTAAAATCATTTGCAGTGCTCAGATGAGCCGCAGCAGGGAAGCCCCCGGCCGGATGGATGGATACCTGCCCTGCTGGCACATACGGGGGCGCACGGATGCGCCCCCGCTCGATCGGGTTTCACTCCCTGCGGACGATCATGGAGACGGCGTTGCCGCCGCCGTAGCAGAGGGTGGCGAGGCCGGTGTCCTTCTGCCTGTCCTGCATGGCGTAGAGCAGGGTGGTCAGCACCCTGGTCCCGGAGCACCCGATGGGGTGGCCGAGGGCCACGGCGCCGCCGTTGACGTTGAAGATCTCGTCCGGCACGTTGAGGGTCTTCTTCACGGCGCAGGAAGCGGACGCGAAGGCCTCGTTGTGCTCGAAGAGCCCGATGTCGTCGATGGTCATGCCGGCCTTCTTCAGGACGTACTGGGTCGTCGGTATGGGGGCCTCCATGATCCTCTCGGGGAGGACTCCCCTCTCGCCGTAGGCGACGATGGAGGCCATCGGCTTGATACCGTGCTCCTCCGCCCATTTCCTGGAGGCGACGATGACGGCGGACCCGCCGTCGGAGAGCTGCGAGGAGTTCCCCGCGGTCACGATGCCGTCCTTCTTGAACACGGGCTTGAGCTTCCCGAGGGACTCGAGGGTGGAGTCGGGCCTGATGCCCTCGTCCTTGTCGAACACGATGTCCCCTTTCTTGCTGTGGATGGTGAAGGGGACGATCTCCTTGTCGAACTTCCCGGAGACCTGCGCCTCATGGGCCTTCCTGTGGCTGTCGACGGAGAGCTGGTCGGCATCCTCCCTGGTGACGTTGAACCTCTCGGCGACGATCTCGCCGGTGAATCCCATGTGCTGGTTGTTGAAGATGTCCCAGAGCCCGTCGTGGACCATCGAGTCGACGACGGTCTGGTCGTTCATCCTGTATCCCCAGCGGGCGCCGGTGAGCAGGTACGGGGCATTGGACATGCTCTCCATGCCGCCTGCCGCGATGCACTCGTACTCGCCTGCTTTGATGGCATCGGCGGCGAGCATCACGGCCTTGAGGGCCGATCCGCAGACGGCGTTGACGGTGAACGACCCGATCTCCACAGGGAGCCCGGCGCCGACGGCGGCCTGCCTCGCGGGGTTCTGTCCCAGACCTGCGGACAGGACGTTCCCCATTATGCATTCCTGGACGTCGGAGGCCTCGATACCGGCCCTCCTGACGGCCTCTTTCACGCAATGGGCCCCGAGATCGGTCGCTTTGATCCCGCTGAGCGTCTTGCCGTACTTTCCGACTGCGGTCCTGCATGCGCTTATGATTACTGCTTCATCCATGGAATGTCCCTTCCGTGTATAGCGATGGCAGATTCCCATTCATCAGTATATAACGATGCCGTTCAGTGATTACGGCAATCGACGAATTCCACGGGCTGTACCTCTCCCATGCGCTTGAGGGGCTTGGAAAGATGCCTGCGGGCCTCCGTGGGGGGCTCGTACCATCCCGAGACCACCGGGCGGGCCTTCCTCCTCATGACGGCCTGCGCCGCCTGGGCCCCGCATTTGCGGCAGCGGTAGCCTTTGCCCCTGCCGGCGGACGACATCGTGGTCCCGCAGTTCGGGCATACGGGGTTGGAGACCTTCTCCCATTCATCCACGAGGGAGATCACATGCACCTTCTCGAGGTTCAGGGTCCTCGGGCTGTCCCTGAGCTCCCCCATGACCTCCACGGTGTCCCCCGGGTCGAGCCAGTCGAGGAGATAGCGGAAAGGACCGGAGGGCTCGTAGGCCGCACAGACCACCCTCCCGCATTCGGTATCGATTGAGAGGAAGGTGTGGCCGCCGCGGATCCTCTGCTCGGACACGACCGTCCCGCGGATGAGGTAGGAGCTGTTCGGGATGAACTCCTCCGGCGTGAAACTGCGGATGATATGGTCGTCCGTGCCCTGGTTGCTCTCGAATATGACCCATCTGCTCTGAGGCTCGGTCTTGATGATATCATGCCCGCGGATGAGGTCCTCCGGCACGTCGCCGCGGAATCCGTACATGACCGGGCAGGGGGTCCCGGGGACCATTGCGCACTGTGCCAGACGGTCGTCCCAGCTGTTGAAGGAGGTTGGGATCTCATGCTCCGCGCGCGCCACGGTGGAGGGATCGAAGATCCTCTCCGTCCCCCACCTGGAACGGGGACGGTACGACAGGAGCTCGTAGGTGTGGTCCTCAGGGACCCAGGCCATGCCGCAGACGCACCCTATGATCCCGCGCCCGCAGCCGAGCTCGATCTTCGCGGCGCCGATGCGCTCTATCTCCGCTTCGATATCGGAGCGCTTCATGACGCGGGTCACGCCCCGCCGGTAGAAGGACGGGTCCGGGCAGACGCGGCTTATGACGATCCCCGGATCGGAATCGACCGGATCGTGGTATTCCTCCACTATGGGACGGATGCGTCCGGCGAGGGCCTCAGGGTCCGGCTCCCATTCCGTCTGGGACTCACAGCAATAAAGCTCCCTGCCTTCGATGTTCCCGATGAACGTCTACTTCCCGGTCCCTTTCCCGAAACGCATGACGAGGGCGCCGTTGCCGCGGGTCTTCCAAGGGATGGCCGGGTTGAGGCGGACCAGCCTCGGGTAGCCGATGAGGTCCAGCCCATCTTCGTAGACCAGTACGCGGATGATCTCGGTCGCGAGATATGTGGTGCAGTTGCCCCTCATCGAATCGGTATCGTCCGCAGCTACGAACATGATCGCTCCGCTATCGGCAGGGGATGTTTAAATCATTCCCGCGCCGGAAGCAGGAGCTCCAGCGAGCTGACGAAGAGCATCGTCCCGTCGTCCGACAGGCTCCCTTCGGCCCTGTAGGCCGCGCCCGGTTCCGGGCGGTCTTTGAAAAAGCATCTCGTCTCCTCCCCGGAAGCATCCTCGAGGGAGAAGACGAACCCGTTTTCCGTCTCCTTCACATCCCTGGCTATTCCTGCGACCCCGCCCTCTCCTTCTCCGCTGTCCCAGAAGAACGAAGATGCAATGAGGATGAAGGCCGCCGCCACGCAGATCAGGAAATATCTGTCCCTCAGGATGTTCATCTATAGCAGATAATCGGCAGGGGTTCTTGAGAGCAGCATGCTGCATGCAGCGGAACACCCCCACCCCTTCATTTCCACTGGAAAATGAAAAAGGAAAAGGCGATGGAAAAAAAGCCTGCCGTACGCCGGAGAAAACGCAGATCGGCACAGAACCGATACCGTACTGCCTTCAGCCGCATGGCTGTCGGACGGAAAAGAAGAAGGGACGCCGGCGGAGGCCCGCGCGGTGTTCGGATGAAACTGTTTCACATGAACTCGCCGATCGCCCAGAAGCAGACGATGGCGATGCAGACGGCAGCGATGCAGCCGACGATGGTGAGGTAGCCTTTCATTTGGAAGTCTCCTGTCAGACGGGCGATTATGCCCTTTCCATTATAAAATCGTTCATCTGACGGACCTCAGTTATAACCTGCCGACAGTTGGAAGAAACAACCCTTATATCCTTGGCCCGGAGTTAAGGGTTCCACGGGAAAGGGTGGATTTTCGAGTGACAGCGGACTCGCTTTTCAAAAAGTATCTTGAGAAGAAGAACAGGCTGATCAAGGACAGGAAGATCCTCGACAAGGAGTATCTTCCGGAACAGCTTCTGCACAGGGACAAGGAGATAGGCGAGATAGTGGACATAATCGCCCCGTCGCTCGACAGGAACAAGCCTTCGAACATCCTCATCATCGGTCAGACCGGAACAGGGAAGACCGCGGTCGTGAAATACATCGGCAAAGAACTGGAGAAGGCCGACGAAGGGAACAACTGCTGCAGCATCTATGTCAACTGCGAAGTCGTCGATACCCCTTATTCCATCCTCTACAATATCGCCAATCAGATCATAACCGATCCGAACCGGAAGATCCCGTTCACCGGATGGTCCCTGGAAAAGATATTCAATGAACTTTCCATCTACATCGACGAGGAGGATAAGATATTCCTCATCGTCCTCGACGAGATAGACATGTCGTTCAGGAAGAACGGCGATGATATCTTCTACTACCTGACGACGATAAACGAGATGCTGAAGAAATCCAGGGTCTCCATAATCGGCATCACCAACAACTCGATGTTCGCCGAGAAGATGCTCACTCCGAAGATCCGCAGCAGGCTCGGGGAAGAGAAGATCGTTTTTCCGCCCTATACACCTGAACAGCTTATCGATATCCTCCGCGACAGGGCCAAGTACGCATTCTATCCCGATGCGCTCGACGATGCCGTCATCCCCTACTGCGCCGCTATCGCCGCGCAGGCATCCGGCGATGCGAGGAAGGCCCTCGATGTGCTCCGTGTTTCTGCCGATGCCGCTGAGAGAAACGATGACCGCAAAGTGACCACGGCGCATGTAGACTATGCAAGGCAAAAACTAGAGCTCGATGCAGTCTATGAAGTGGTCAAGAACCTCACCGAGCAGTCGAAGATAGTCCTCATGAGCATCATCAGGACGGAATCCGGATCCGATACCGGCAGCGTCACCACCGGGAACGTCTATTCCACTTACGTCAGGATCAGTTCTTCCATGGGATACAATGTGCTGACGCAGAGAATGGTCGCCAATTTCATCTCAGAACTCGATATGCTCGGCATCATCACCGCCAGGGTCAAGTCGTTCGGCCGCCTGGGCAGGACCAGAGAGATAGAGAAGGTCTCGGAGAACATCGTGGACATCCTCGAGAAGGACGAAATTTTCAGCGGTGTCGATTTCAATGCCTTCAAGAGCGGAAGGCAGACGCAGTTCAATATCGACTCCTGAAACCACTTCTTTTCATTTTTCCATCGCC
>Ga0256406_1003569_pt1 | contig 19095 bp, 16 predicted proteins | sample RumenRJG_03DNA_FD_185986 | JGI IMG/M metagenome (GOLD analysis project Ga0256406, IMG submission 185986) | Bovine rumen microbial communities from Lethbridge, Alberta, Canada - RJG_03 | ecosystem: Host-associated > Mammals > Digestive system > Stomach > Rumen | place: Canada: Alberta | collected...
GCCTCGCGGCAGGGGGCTCGCAGCCCCCGAGAGCGAATATCCAATGGTCTTACTTTGCGTTAGCGTTTGCAAACATAGTAACTATAGGATTACCATATAGGCAACCAGGCTTTTACCCCTCAAGAGCGCCACCTCAACCCCATGAAGACCATAGTATTGCCCCAGATGCCCGCTGCATGGTCGGGCCTCGTGGCCGACCGCGTGCTACAGTCTGTGCGCAGATAGGGACTACGGCCCCACAGGAAACGCCCCGTGGCCCGAAAAAGTCATTCACCGGACTGCTACCGGCTTCCGTCACAAAAAGAAACCAGATAAGAAGCATCATCCGGCCAAAAAGGCAGCCGATTAGGCACCCGTTTGTCGCTTTTTTGCTAACTTTGCGCCATCAATCATAAGCGTGTGACATCTTGAGGCCAACCCGGCCTCGCCACCAATCATAGAGATGAAGATTTCAAAAAAGAGATATTTGCAGGGTTTCGGTATCATCGTCGTGCTTCTCGGCATGGCACGCTGCATCTTTCCGGATATAGCAAGTAGCCGCAATGGACTTTCAGCATCCGACCTCGCTGCTACCGACTCGAGCATGGCCGAAGCCGAAAAGCGTGAAAACGATTCTTTGAGCTCCCCGACATCTGACACTACCCACTTTGCTCAGCAGGCTCTCGCTCCAAATGGAGGCGGTTCACGATTCTTCAATGCCGACGGCACACTTCGGCGCACCCGCATCTACAGCGTGCCTAACTTCGGCAAGGCTTTCCCCGACCAAAACGACGTGCAACTCATTGCCGCCCAGCGCCTGGGCGTATCCCCGGTCAACGATCGCGATGAGGCAATGCACCGCATCTCCGACCTGGTTTACGTGGGCAGCAACCCCTACTTCTACATCGACCGTCTGCACAGCAGCATCCCCTATCTCGTGCCCAAGGCTTCCATCCTTTTGCAGGATATAGGACGGGCTTACTTTGACAGTCTGCAGATGAAAGGCATCCCTCTGCATAAAATTATCGTCACCAGCGTCATGCGCAGCAAAGCCGATGTAGTCAAGTTGCGGGGGCACAACAGCAACGCCACGCAGAACAGCTGCCATCTCTACGGCACTACCTTTGACGTGTGCTACAACCGCTATAAGACGGTGGAAGATCCATCAGGGAAACCGCGCCACAAGGTGCGCAATGACACACTCAAATGGGTGCTCAGCGAGGTGCTCAACGACATGAGGAAACAGAACCGATGCCTCATCAAGTATGAGGTGCACCAAGGCTGTTTCCACATCACCGTGAAATGAACGGTGGTCAATGCCTGTGGCGGCGCGAGCGGTGCCTGAGATGACGGCTGCCCGAACGGCGGCGGTGCTTCGCACTCACCTTAGAATGCGCTTTCTCGGTCCGTTTGGCCAGTTCGGCCCTGCGCTGTTTCTCCAACTTCTCTTTCCTGGCCTTTGCCTTCTCGGCAGCTGAACGGTAAAGGTATTCATTACCATAATAGTCCACCCTTCCGTCGAGCTCATAGAAGTGATCGCGCACCATCCAGTGCCGCCTCTGAGGAAGTGCAGCGGGATTGACGCATCGCGATGCCTTCGATATGATGAAGCACCCCTTGCGCCGCTGAATCACAAAGCCCTCGCCCACCTTATTGAACTTACGTCGGACAAAGTCGTAGCGCCAAAGCGCCCGGCCGTTATCCAGATAGTTACTTGAGAAGCCCGTGCGGTCGACAGCGACAAAGAGATAGCGCCCCTTGCACTCCAGAAAAGTGGCCAGGATGGAAGAATAAGGCTCCGAGGCAAACGTCACCTCGCTACGGCGGTCGGTATAGACATTGTGGCAGAAGAGGCGATTGGAATAGGTGAAGTAGACTCTATGACAACGGTTATCGGTAAACTTTGCCACTACCTTTGCTCCAGAAGGCAAACTGGCAACAACAGCCTTGACGCGATTGGCTATGACTGTCTGTCCACCGGCCTGCATGGCGCTCGTGGCTACGAAAACAATCAGCAAGAAAAGGGCCTTCACCGTTGAATTCATCTTTGTTTAGCTTTCTATATTCCATAAATGCAAAAGGGAGAAGACTTGCATCTTCTCCCCTTTGTGCGCCCTTAGGGACTCGAACCCTAGACCCACTGATTAAGAGTCAGTTGCTCTACCAGCTGAGCTAAGGGCGCTCTTACCTTTACTAAATACCTATGAAGAATGGAGTCTTAACCTCCTTTGTGCGCCCTTAGGGACTCGAACCCTAGACCCACTGATTAAGAGTCAGTTGCTCTACCAGCTGAGCTAAGGGCGCTCTCTTCGTGTTTGCGGGTGCAAGGTACGCCCTTTTTCTTAGACGGCCAAACATTTTCCCGCTTTTTTTTCAAATTCGCTGCTTTATCCTGCCCCACCCCGTGTCCAAAGGGCTTCGAATCCGACGCCTCACCAGGCTAAGACACGGCATTACAATCCGTTATATCATTCATTCCACAAGAAGTCGGCCGGGCCTCACCGGGAGTACTTGGGAAAGAGGTTCAGTGCCTACTCCACCCGTCCCAAGACGAAAGCGCCCATGAGCAAATGGGCCAACGACTCAGGCTTCATCGCTGTCGGCTGTCCAAAGCGAGCTGACCGCATCGGTTGGCATACGCCAGTCACCACGCGGACTGAGGCTCACACTGCCCACCTTCGGGCCGTCAGGCAGACAGGAGCGTTTGAACTGCTGGGCAAAGAAACGACGGCAGAAGGTGTGAAGCCACTTGCGGATAACCTCATCGGAATACTGCTCCATGCTAAAGGCTTTTCGGGCGAGCAAGAAGATGCGCGAGGGCCGGAAACCAAAACGAAGAATATAGTAGAGGAAGAAGTCATGAAGTTCATAAGGGCCAACGAGATCCTCGGTCTTCTGCTTTATATCTCCGTTCTCGTCGGCGGGAATGAGTTCCGGACTTATGGGTGTATCAATGATGTCATGCAGCGTCTGACAGGTCACACTGTCGTCGATAGTGCCACTCACATAACTCACGAGATGCCGGATGAGCGTCTTGGGAATACTGGCATTCACTCCGTACATGCTCATATGGTCGCCATTATAGGTAGCCCATCCCAAAGCGAGTTCGCTCAGGTCGCCCGTACCGATGACCAGTCCGCCCATCTCATTGCTGAGATCCATGAGTATCTGCGTACGCTCTCGAGCCTGACAGTTCTCGTAGGCCACGTCGTGCACAGATGCGTCATGACCGATATCCTCGAAATGCTGTGTCACGCTTTTGGCTATACTTATCTCCTTCATCGTGATACCCAGATGCTGCATCAGCGTGAGGGCGTTGTGATAGGTACGGTCGGTAGTGCCAAAACCGGGCATGGTGACGCCGATGATGCCACGACGGTCCATCGACAGTTTGTCGAAGGTCTTCACGCACACCAGGAGCGCCAGTGTGGAGTCGAGTCCGCCACTGATACCGATGACCACCCGCTTGCATCCCGTATGCACAAGCCGCTTGGCCAGTCCCATCACCTGAATGCTGAAGATTTCCTCACAGCTGCCGGCCATATCCTCAGCCTTGGGTATGAACGGATGAGCATCCACGGGACGCTCAAGCACAAAGTCCTTCAAAGCTATCGGCTGGCAGGCCACAGGGACCGACTGGGCCGTCTTCTGTCCGACCAGGCGCTGCATGCTGGCCACGGCTCCGGCGAAGGTGGTATTGTTGCGCCGCTCAGCCCGCAGCCGCTCCACATCCACCTGAGCAGTCACCCACTGACTCTTGAGTTGGAATCGCTCGGTTGTGGCCAGCAGGGCTCCATTCTCGAAGACGAACGCATTGCCGCCGTAGACCACATCCTGCGTGCTCTCACCGAATCCGCACCCGGCATAGACATAGGCCGAATGCGTGCGGGCACTCTGTTGTTCCAGCAAGCTGCAGAGGTATCTGTGCTTGCCAATGAGCTCGTCGCTGGCTGAGAGATTGAATATCACTTCGGCTCCTTCGAGCGCCAGGCGGTTGCTCGGTGGTGTAGGTGCCCACACATCCTCACAGATTTCAATTCCGAACTTCACGCCGTCGGCAGTGACAAAGAGTTGTGGGTCGGGTCCTATATGCAGGCTCTGCCCCGCATAGCGCACCACCGACGGACGGAGGTCGCGCGAGGATACGAACCAGCGCTTCTCATAGAATTCCGCATAATTGGGCAGGTAGGTCTTTGGCACGATGCCCAGCAGCTGCCCCTGCTGAATGACGAGGGCCGCATTGACTAAGGCACCGTCTACCGGTACCGGCGCGCCGACGATGCAGATGACGTCAAGCTTGCGGGTGAAGTCGAGCAGATGGAGCACACCCGCCTCGGCAGCATCAAGCAGCAGTTTCTGGTGGAAGAGGTCCTGACAGGTGTATCCAGTAAGGCTCAGTTCAGGAAACACGATGATTTCCACTCCCCGGCCCTCTGCCTGCGCAATTATTGACTCCATCTCACTCACATTGTAGCGGCAGTCGGCCACCTTCACTGCTGGGACGGCAGCAGCCACCTTCATAAATCCTTCTTGCATAATGCTTCCTATGTGGCGTATCTGTTGTATCTTACTTAATGGTTACCTGTGTGGCGCCATATCCATATTCCTGGAAGGAGGCGTCCTGATAGGTGTACTTCTTGTAACGATAAGTCAGCTCATTGATGAGAGCTCGCCTCAGCACACCGGCTCCCTTGCCATGGATAAAGACGATGCGCTGGCCTTTCTTACCGGCATACTGGTCGAGCGCCTCATGGAATTTCTTGAGCTGATAGTTGAGGATATCGGCCGGTCCCATTCCATCGGTATTGTCGAGGAGGGCATCCGCATGAAGGTCCACCACGACAACATCCTCGTCACCACGGTGCTTGATGATAAAGGGATTGCCCTTATGGTGTCCGTTCTCATATCGCCTTACATAGCTGCTGGCTTCTTCATCCCCCTTCTTGTCGGAAGCTGTAGAACCAGTCCTGCCATAGAGCTCTTCCTTCAGCTGCCGCGCATCTATCACAAGGGGGCGCGCAGGCTTGTCTTTCTCCACTAACGTGTAGAGCAGAGCGGGCTGCTCGAAGAAATCGTTCTCCTGAAAGGCGTGCAACTTATAGAACTTCACCGTGTCGATGCGGAACTGCACGTCGACAGGGGGCTTTATGGCAAAGGGCTTCTGCTTCTTGTAGGCGACTATCTGCAGAGCCACCCGGTCGAAGGAAGGCAGGTCCTCGTGGCCGAACTCTTCGACAAACTGCTTGGTGTTAGGCTCCACCTCAGCCGATGCGGCCAGCGTCCAGCTGGCTCCCTCAGCCTTCAGATAAGTGAAGAACAGGGTGTAATTGCTGTCGTTGACAAAGTAGGTCTCAAACCTTGTACTGGTCAGGCTCTTGGCGTCCATAGGAACAAAAGCCAGATAAGCCGAGAGTTGATTTCCGCCTTTGCGCTCTTCGGGCTGCTTCTCGAAAGTTATCTCGCGTTCGGATGGGTCGTAGTCGTCGGGAGTAGCGTCCACGGGCTCATCCATCCCATCTTTCATCATTTGTCGGATGCTTCGTCCGTCTGTTGTCGTCTGGCGGGACTTCATCGCGGCGTCTGCCACCTTGGCTATGCTGTAGTCGTCGCTGTCTACGACAACAACCTCATTGATAGCGGTGGGAATCTGGAATCCGTCGGCATCCTCCACCAATACGATCTTGTTGCCCTTGAATCCGGCGATGACTCCACCTCCGGTTTCACTCAAGAACCTCACTTTATCTCCTATCTTCATAATCGTCGGATATTAATCGTTGCTTTAAGCTTTAAGGAATGAGCAGCGACGAGTCGCCGTAGCTCAGGAACCGGAAATCATGACTCAACGCATAATCGTAGATGCAGCGCCAGTCACCATGGACAAAGGCGCTCACCAGCAGCAGCAGGGTACTCTCTGGCTGATGGAAGTTAGTGACCAGCATCTTCACCATCTTGTACTCGTATCCCGGCGCAATAATGAGCTGTGTACTACTGTGCAAAGCCTCCAGACCATTACGGTCGAGGTAGTTCAGAATATTCTCCATGGCCTCCCGGGGCGTGACACCATCGACCAGGCCTCCGTCGCGTCCCTCATTATAAGGATCCCATTGATTCACGTGCAGCTCTTCCTCACTGGCCTCCGGATGCTTTGAGAGATAAGCCCCCATGTAATAGAGGCTCTCTAAGGTGCGCACACTTGTAGTACCCACGGCAATGGCACTGCAATCATGGGCTAACAGATGCTCGAAGGTATGGCGGTGAACCACGATATACTCCGAGTGCATTTCATGCCCTTCTATCGTAGCACTCTTCACCGGTTTGAAGGTTCCGGCCCCGACATGCAAGGTAACCTCATCGCGCATGATGCCCTTTCGGTCGATATCGCTGAGCACGGCGTCGGTGAAATGGAGCCCCGCGGTAGGAGCAGCCACGCTACCCTTGATTTTGGAATACACGGTCTGGTAGGTGGTTCGGTCGCTTTCCTCGGTGGGACGGTTCAGATAAGGCGGAATGGGCAGCTCGCCTACCGCCTCAAGAATCTCGGCAAACGACACGTGGACATTATCCCACTCGAAGTCCACCCAATAGTTGGTACCTCCTGAATGCTGTGTCTTGCTGCGTTGCTCGGCAGTCAGTTCATCCCCACGGCGCAAGGTAGCCTTAAGCGTGAGCTCATGCCCCTTGACAAGAAAGTCGCGCATGAGCGCTCCTTCCTTCCATTTCTTCAGGTTGCCCACCATGCAGAGCCACGAACAGCTTCCTGTGCTTTGGAACATCTGCTCATAATCAGCCGGAAGGACAGGCTCCATAAGGAAAACTTCGATAAGAGCACCTGTCTCCTTGCGGAAGTGAATACGGGCCTGGATAACCCGCGTATTGTTGAACACCATGAGAGCACCTTCCGGCAGATAATCAGGAAGATGATAGAACACGTCCTCGCTAACTGCTCCATACTGGTAAAGCAGAAGCTTACTATGGTCGCGTGGAGTGACGGGGAACTTTGCGATTCTGCTGTCGGGCAGGTCGTAATTGTAATCGCTTATGCGTATATGTCTTGTATCCATGAGCTATATAAAAAACACCGTTCAGCGGAAGATGACAAGGGCAGAGAGAAGAACAAACACGAGCGTATAGACCAGAACGGATAGTACGACATCGATATCCTTCAGACTGTAACCTGTAGAAGTGTATTGCGAAGAGATGTAGTTGACTGCCGGTGTTATGCGTTTATAGATATAGGCGTAAATCAGATAGGCTATAAGGGCTGAGGTTGCACCCCAAAGGAAACCCACTATCACATCCGAAGGATAGTGAACTCCCAAATAGAGTCGCGTATAGCCATTGAGTAACGACCAGCACACCATGAAGCCGCTGAACACCCGATTGCGCACAACAAGAATAAAGAAGACTGCGACAGCCATAGTGTTGGCAGCGTGGGCTGAGAAGAAACTGAAGCCCGTGCCATAAAGCCCGTACACTAAGTCGAGACTTCCTGCTACTGTAGGGTCATTGACAGGACGGAGACGGCCAACCCAAGGTTTCACTATACCGTCGGCCAATCCGTCAGCCAAAACAACACAAAGCAGCGCACAACCCACTGTAAGCGTTATCTGAGCCATCGTCTCGTTGTTCTTCACCACAAGATAGAAAAGAGCCAAATAGAGCGGAATCCAGGTATAGCCCGACGTCAGAAGCGATATCAGTTGGTCGAGAAATAAGGAGTCACTCCCATTGAAGAACAACAGGAGCGCCTTATCTATCCCAAGAAAAGCTTGCCAATCCATAAGCTGATTAATCAGTGTGATGCGCCTTAACAAGAAGGCTGCACCAGCATCATCATTCTATATGTTTTCAATCTTACTCGTGGGTATCCATCCATCACGACCGTCGGCCAATTGAATGCCACGCCAGCCCTTTATCCCGGTATCAGTGATATCAACGCGAGTCCCCTCATGGAGAACGAAAGCATCGGAGCCCGATGCTGATGGAGTCTTCTTGACGGTGACCGAGGGAGCCGTGACAATGGCTCCCCTACTGCACTCATACTGCCGCTTCTGCTCAAAGGCGAAGAAATTGCCTAATATAAAGACCAACAGCAAGACGGCTGCTCCATAGAATCCCACTTTCCGGAGAATCATCCGCGGAGCAAAAAGATAGACCAGTACCAGCAATAAGGCTAAGATAATAGACACCGACCCCACGGTAGCCCACCGGTCGACACTGGTGAAATTGACCAATGCATGGAACCAGGTGACAAAGAACATCTCGGATGCGGGAGTAATCTTATCTATCGTCTTGGCGCGCACGAACTGAAGGTTGAACCGGATGTCCTTGTCGCCGGGCGACAGTCGCAGAGCCCGCTCATAAGCCAATACTGCCTGAGTGATGTTGTCGGTACGGTAGTAAGCATTGCCCAAATTATAATATACGTCTGCACTCACGCCATGCTTGAGAATATCTTCGTAATCCTTAATGGCTTGCTGATAATTGCCTTTGTTGTACTCAGCATCGGCATTGGCTTTTGTCACAGCCTGCGTTTGAACCGGAATCAGACAAAAGGCGAGCAGGAACAACAGCATTGCACCACTCGACGGGCGCTTCTTGGACTTATGTACCTTCATTGCATCCTCTATATTCATAATGGCTGTCATAGCTGATTCGAATGTCTTATTCATGTTACCGGCCACGTCGCCAGGAGCATAACGCTCAAACTCGCACTCATCAAGGGCAGAAATAAACTTCTTGATGGTGGACTCATCAACGCCTCTGTCGGCAAGACACCCTTCAATGTTCTCTCTTGAGAGCTTCTCTGCCGGCATGCTCATCTTATCGCTCACATAGCCCCAAAGAGCTCGAAGCACCTCGTCGTAGAATTCATTCTGGCGTCCCTTCAGCATAAGCTCACCAGCCTTCTTCAATCGACGTGTTGCCACTCGGTTTGCCTTCTTGCCCCGCATCTTCACTACGTCGGCATTGTCGATAGCACGCTTGCGGAAGACAATCAGCAACAGTACAAAGGCCAACAACGGAAGTATCAAACTCACCCAATAAGCCGTAGAGCCGAAGAAGAAGTCGCCTGTGGCATGCAGCGCGGAGTCGCCCAACTTCAAGGCATGGATATCCTTGTCCTCATCACTACTATAGTCGCTAACATCGGTCTTTTTACCGTCACCCTGAGCCACTGTGATGTCGAAGGGCTGCGTCTTTATGGTGCGATAGGCATTGGCACCTGTATCATAGTAGGTGAAGGCAACTGCCGGAATGGTGTACTTACCCTGATTGCGCGGGACTACGAGGAAGTCATACACCATATTGCCTTCTACGCCATTGGCAGTAAGCCGCGTCTTGTCGGTCACCTTAGGATCGTATTTATCAAAGTCCTTAGGGAATACCGCCATGGGTTGCTTTATCAGCTTCAAGTTGCCTATACCGCCAACAACAACCCGCAGATTAATCGGCTCACCGGCCTTTACGCTGTTATGATCAATAGAGGCCGAGATATTAAACTTGCCGACACCTCCGGAGAAATCAGCCGGTTTTGCAGGCAGAGGGTCCACTTGTACCGTGAGACTTGGTGCCACGATATTGCGCTTTACTTCGGTATAGCCTGAGCCACCATTGAAGAAGGCCTCAAAGGGGTCGACGTTGCGGTTCTGCTCTACTACAATACCCTTGAAAGTGATACTGGGGATGGTGAGCTTGCCTGTCATCTGAGGATACATGATATATTGGCTCCACGTGACACAACGATAGTTGCGCCCATTGACACGCTCCACATGGAAGCTCTTTTGCTGTGGCAGGGGTACCTCCTGTGTATGGAAGCCCGTCAAGTCAGGCATCTTGCCGTCAAGCTGCGACAAGTCGACAAGGGTGTACACCTTATAGGTAAGCAAGATAGGCTCCTGCTCATGCACATGCCGCTTATTGGCATTCACCTTTATAAAGAGATCACTACCGGAGATACGGGAGCCGGAGGCACGCATCTGAGGTCCGTCATCCTCATCATTATGCATGCGCGGTGCCCCACTTGCCGACGAGCGGGCGTTGCCCGACACCACTACTTTAATAGCACGTGAAGAAAGCGACCGGCCTCCCATACGGGCATGTGCCGGACCGACATTATAGACTCCGTTTTTAGCCGCGTAGAGAGTATAGGTATAAGTAATCGAGGATGAAGAACTGGTATGGCCGTTCACCATCTGGAAGCTGGACTGCTGTGAAGTGTAAGGACCGGCTATTACCTCCACTACGTCAGTAGTATGCAAGGCTGAGCGAAATTCATCAACATCCTTAGGACTCACCGTATAGGAGATACGGAAATTCTCGCCCACCGACACCCGTGCTGGCGCCGACACAGAAATCCCCTGCGCCGCAGCAACAAGGCCGAAAGTCATGAGGAAGACGCCAATGGCGAAATATCTTAACCGACTTCTCATATTGATCATTATAACTGAATGGGACATTTAGGCATCACCAGTTCTTTTGCAACCGCCTCGACTGAGGCTGCTGCATCGCCTTCTTCAACCTCTGCTGCGTAGCCTGCTCCTCCTGCATTGCTGCATTAAGCAACTGCTCTGCATTGTCACGGCTCATCTGCTTTTGGTTCTGGTTCTGCTTCTTGTCCTTATTGTTCTGTTCGTTATTCTTATCTTTGTTCTTATCTTTGTTCTTATCCTTGTTGTTCTTATTCTTGGGATTGGGTTTGGGCTGCTGCTTCTGCTGCTTCTGCAACCGCTTGCAAAGCGCAAGATTATAGCGAGTCTCATTGTCGTTTGGATTGTTCCTTAGACTCTCCTCGTAAGCCTTGATAGCGTCACCATAGAGTCGTCGTCCCTGACAGATAACACCGATATTGTGATAGACCTTAGCCTTTCGTAGGGGGCTGGTTTCAATCTCACCGGCCCGCTGATATTGCACGATAGCAGCAGAGTCCTTCTGTTGCATCATCAGGGCACATCCCAAATTATAGAGTGCCTGTGGATTACGGCTGTTCTTCTGAAGTGCCTTCAGATACTCGGCTTCAGCTTTTGCATAGTTCTGTTGCCGATAGAGCTTGTTGCCCGAACGGATAAACTGTCTGTCGCTCTGTGCCTGGGTTCGCCCGGTACCCCCAATCAACAGGGAGAGCACAGCGACCATCATGATGAAATATCTCTTCATTGCTAATTCAACCTTAATCTTTCTGCCATTCGGAGCCTATGCCCGACCGGCGAAACAAGCTAATTCCCCGAAGCCTGGGATTTCGGCTTTCCCTAAGACACGTCTCAACAATCAGCAGCACCAAAGCCAGAATGGCAAAGGCTTGGAACTGTTCGTCGTATTCGCTGTAGATAACGCTGCTGGTCTCTCCTTTCTGCAATTTCGAGAGGGCATCGTTGAGACGTTCCTCGGCATCCGAGGTATTGTCGACATGTATGTAAGTGCCCTTTCCGGCCTGCGCTACCTGTTGGCACATCTGCTCGTTGAGTGCCGACATGACTGTCTGCCCGGAGGCATCCTTCATATAGCCACCATTACCGGTGGGGATAGGAGCTCCCTTGGGATCGCCCACTCCGAGGACAAACACATTCACTCCCTTCTTCTCGGCAGCCTTAGCAGCTTCCAGCGCACCGCCCTCATGGTCTTCACCATCCGTGATGATAATGATGGCACGGCCCACTTTGTCCTGCTGCGTAAAACTGTTCATCGCCAAATTAATGGCCCGGCCGATATCGGTACCCTGAGTCGCTATGAGCGAGGGGTCGATGTTTTGGAGAAACATCTTAGCGCTGACATAATCTGTCGTTATGGGCAGTTGCACAAAGGCATCGCCAGCAAAGACCACCAGTCCAATCTTGTCATTGGTAAAGTGGTCGACAAGGTTCTCCACAAGCAGCTTACTCTTCTCGAGTCTGGAGGGAACAACATCCTGCGCCCGCATGGAATTACTAATATCCATACATATCATGGTTTCAATGCCCTCCCGCTTGTCGTGCGACACCTTTGAGCCCATCTGCGGACGTGCCAGCATGATAATGAGCAGAGCCAACACGGTCTCCATCAGCCAGAACTTCACCGAGGGTCGGAATTTAGACACATCGGGCATCAGCTGCCGCAAGAGCTCCACATCACCTAAGCGGCGGAGCTTCCTGCGCCTCAGCCGGAATCCGGCAAACCTCACAAGGGCAAGTGCAGGAACGATTAACAACAGCCATAGATATATAGGGTCTTCGAATCTAAACATGCTTACATTAATCCTAAATCAATTCATGCTAAGGAATCCTACGCAGCAGCGTGTTACGGAGCAATATCTCAAGCAGCAGGCTTAGCACAGCCACAAGAGCAAAGGGCTGATAGGCCTCATAGCGCTTAGAGAACTTCTTGACATCCATCTTGGTCTTCTCCAGCTTATCAATATCCTTGTAAATATTCTTCAGCTCCCGATTGTTCGTTGCACGGTAGAAGTTGCCGTCGGTCTCGGCCGCAATATCACTGAGTGTCTTCGTGTCGATGTCGGCCTGGAGGCTAATGTACTGCACGGTGCCGCCCACCGGAATGGGGAACCGGGCCACCTTATTGGTGCCAATACCTATGGTGTAGACCCTTATGCCGAGGCTCTTGGCAATCTGGGCCGCCGTCATGGGAGAGATGTCACCCATATTGTTGCTACCATCCGTGAGAAGAATCACCACCTTGCTCTTGGTCTTAGAATCCTTGAGGCGCGAGACTGCATTGGCCAGTCCCATACCGATAGCCGTGCCATCACTGATGAGGCCGCGTGCCGCTATATCGGTGCGCACGCTCTGCAGGAGATTCAGCAGACTGGTGTGGTCGGTCGTCATAGGGCACTGCGTGAAGGCCTCGCCCGCAAATATCGTCAGTCCGATATTGTCGTTCGGCCTGCCCGAGATGAACTCAGCAGCCACGCTCTTGGCAGCCTCAATACGGTTAGGGCGCAAGTCCTCAGCCAGCATTGAGGTAGAGACATCCATGGCCAGCATGATGTCGATACCCTCGACTGACTTCTTGTCCCAGGCATTGTGGGTCTGCGGCCGTGCCAGCACACACACGATCATAACAAAGGTGAGGCACCTGAGCACCATCGGCAGATGCATGATGCGCATACGCCAACTCTTCGGTGCAAACTCATAAGCGCGGGTGTCGCTCATCTGCATCGTTGGCTCACCCTTCTTCCGATAGAGGAAATACCATAGGATATATGGTATAAGCAGGATGAGCAGCAGGAAATACTCCTTATCTACGAATTCCAATTTCTCTTTCTCGTTATGCTCTCCCCCATACGGCATCTGACCGTCAGGAAGAGCAAGTTCACTTCACGCTGCTACATGAGCAACTCATATACATTATATAATATATAGACCAGCAGTAGGGCAACCGCGGCAGCCGCGGCATAGAGGAGCGTCTTCAGCGTGACGCGACTCTTGCGCGACTTCTCCTCGTTTTCACTGAGCTTGGGCACTATCTTTTCCTCTGTCTCCTTGGCATCCGTCTTCGTCGAGTCGATGAAGTTGACGGCATTCACAAGATTGAGGTCATTCTCGTTGATGAGTGTCGAGTATTTGGCAAACTTCACCAAGTCGGCGGTCACAAAGAGCTCCTTGAGCTCGTCTATCATCTTCTTGTCACCCGTCTGCTGCAAGCGGTAGATGATTTCAGAGCTTGTCATCTCCATTGCATTGAAGCCGAAACGCTCCTTGATGTACTGACGCAGCGTATCGGTGAGCTGAGTGTAATAAGCCTTCTGATCCTCCGACGTTGTCATGTGCTCCTGCTTCAGCTTGGCTATTTCATTGAGAGCCTTCTGATGAGGCGGTATATGGCGCACAATGCGTATGCGGGTAACGATGGGCTTGTTCTGCTTCAGCCTGACAAAAAGGTAAGTTGAGAGCAGGAACAGCAGCACCATGAGCACACTTAGCCAGAACACCGGTCTCCACTCACTCCATTGGAAGGGATTGTCCTGCACGTCTTTCGGGGGGAAGAACTGATTGGGATGCAGCGTATCGACATCCATCGTGATGACCTTCAGCGCCACCGTGTTGCCAGTATAGGTACGCCCGTTGACTTTCACCTTCTGACCGGGGATGGCATAGAGATGCTCATCAAAGGAGGTAAGCGTATAGCTGCGCTGCCACTGCACCTGGTGGTTGCCGATGGCCGTACTGTCCGGTTGTGTTGCTCCCAACACCTCTACTCCGGGAGTGATGTACTGACTCCGACGATAGGTGGGGAACACGACATGCGCACCCTCAGGGGTCGTTACCGTGATTGTGAGATGAGCCTGCTGACCGATAAGGATGCCAATGGAGTCAACCTTCTGTTCCACGCTCACCTGACCGACAGCGGTGCGACTCACGGCCAGCATCACTATCAGCAGTGCAAGATATTTAAATAGTGCTTTCAACACAATTTCTTAACCTTTATGAATAATATATACGTCTCACCGTCCTTGTGACCGTAGCCTGAACAGCAGGATGAGTGCTTTGGTGAAGTCTTCGTTAGTGGCCACACTGGTCCAGTCGATACGGCTCTTGGCCAGGACTTGCTTCAGCCGGTTCTGGCGCTGCAGGAAGTAGTGCACGTGAGCCTGGCGCAACTTTGCCGAGCTGGTGTCGATGAGCATCTCGTGGCCGGTCTCGGCATCACACACTTTGAGCAATCCCACATCGGGCAGCATCCGCGCAAGCTGATCGTAGACTTGTATGGCCACGACGTCGTGCTTGTTATTGGCAATGGTCAGGGCGTGACAGAAAGCCTCGGAGCGATCACTCTCAGCCGAGAGCGAGCGGTCGAAGAAGTCACTGATGATGAATGCCGTGCAATGGCGGCGCATCACCCGCGTGAGGTACTCCACAGCACCCGCGATATCCGTGTTACGGCTCTCGGCATGGAAGTCGAGCATCTCGCGAATAATGTAGAGAATATGCCTACGCCCCTTCTTGGGAGGAATATATTTCTCGATGCGGTCGGAGAAGAATATCACTCCAATCTTGTCGTTGTTCTGAATGGCACTGAAAGCAAGGGTGGCAGCGATCTCAGTGGCCAGACTGCGCTTGAGCTGCCGACGGGTGCCAAAGTCGAGCGACCCCGACACGTCGATGAGCAACATCACGGTGAGCTCTCGCTCCTCTTCAAACACCTTCACATAAGGGCGATGGAAGCGAGCCGTCACATTCCAGTCGATGTCGCGCACATCATCGCCAAACTGATATTCCCTGACTTCAGAGAAGGCCATACCGCGCCCCTTGAAAGCAGAGTGATACTGTCCTGCGAAGATGTTCTGACTAAGACCGCGCGTCTTAATCTCTATTTTTCTTACCTTCTTTAGTATATCCTGTGTATCCATTCCAAGTACAACGAGTTAGCGAAACATCCACAATCACGACATCAGTACCCGTTCATCAGGGCACTTCTATCTTATTGATTATCTTGCTCACAATCTCCTCGCTGCTCACATTGCTGGCTTCGGCCTCATAGCTCAAGCCGATGCGGTGGCGCAGCACGTCGTGAGCCACGGCCCTCACATCCTCAGGCACCACATAGCCGCGATGCTTGATAAAGGCATAGGCACGGGCCGCCTTGGCAAGATTGATGCTGGCACGCGGACTGCCGCCGAAAGTGATCATATCCTTCAACTCTGGCAGACCGTAACGGTCGGGATAACGTGTGGCGAAGACGATGCTGGCAATATACTGCTCTATCTTCTCATCGATATACACCTCGTTGACAATCTTCCGCGCATTGATGATTTCATCGGCTGTCGTCACCGGTGTAACCTTGGGCAGAGCCCCCTTGAGGTTTTCACGAATGATGAGCTTCTCCTCTTCGATGGTGGGATAGTCGATAATGACCTTCAGCATGAAACGGTCGACCTGAGCCTCAGGCAGCTCATAGGTGCCCTCCTGCTCAATGGGGTTCTGGGTTGCCATCACCAGGAAAGGATTGGGCAACTTGAAGGTGGTGTCGCCAATTGTCACCTCATGCTCCTGCATGGCCTCAAGCAGGGCGCTCTGCACCTTGGCCGGAGCACGGTTGATTTCATCAGCCAGCACGAAGTTGGCAAACACGGGGCCTTTCTTCACCTGGAAATTCTCATCCTTCTGTGAATAGATGAGCGTTCCTATGACATCGGCAGGAAGCAAGTCGGGGGTAAACTGAATCCTACTGTAGTCGGCATCGATGAGCTGAGCAAGCGTCTTGATGGCAAGCGTCTTAGCCAGGCCTGGCACGCCTTCGAGCAGGATATGCCCATCGCTCAGGAGCGATATGAGAAGCGAGTCGATGAGATGCTTCTGCCCGACGATGACTTGGTTCATGCCCGTTACGAGATTGGTGACAAACCCACTCTGCTGCTCTATCCGCATGTTCAGCTCGCGGATATCAATAGATTCTGCCATAATATTCTATGTTTCTTTATTATGCTTCTAATCAGACGCAAAATTACAATATAAAGCACGTATAAGGAAAATTCGGCACCTAAATAATATTAAAAACCTTTCTCAATCCTAATAATTTAAGAACTTTTCAAGGCTTAGGCTTGAGGCCGGGTGGGCGAAAGTCAGGTGCCGGACGGTGTGCATAGGGATTCACCGAATACAGACTGTGCTCCGCATGGGCACCCAACCTGCCGACATAAAAAAGGAACATGCATGACGGAATATTCCTCACTCTTCGGTGGGGGGCTGACGGCAGACAAATAACAAACGGGAAACTGAGGAAAGAAAGGTGTGAGCACTTTCCATCAAGCGCACGGTACTATTCGGCGATTGATAAAGACGCAAGATGACAGCCACTCACACCACATTATCGAGTAACGACCACCTATAAAGCGCTTCACATTAATTTTGCCGTTGTACCGTCGCTTACAAGGAATCTCGTCAGACTACAATCTGATATCCTCTGCTAAAAGATTAGCATGCAAATGTACCCATATAAATTGGAACCCACAAATTTTTCGCCCATTATTTTCACCTGCCGTACATTCTTTATTACTCTTTTCAGCCTTCGTCACCGAAAGCGCCCATGGCCGTAAGCTCATCGTTGATGCGCTGCACAGGCAGCCCCATGACATTGAAGTAGCTCCCACTTATTGACGTAGCCCCCACGTATCCGATCCATTCCTGGATGCCATAGGCACCGGCCTTATCGAAGGGGCGATAGTGAGTCACGTAATAGTGAATCTCCCATGGTGTCAGTGGTCTGAACGTCACATCAGTGGTGACGGCGAAACTGCGCTGCTCGTGCTCGGTGGTGAGGCAGACTCCCGTGATGACCTGATGCGTGCGGCCGCTGAGCTCCGTGAGCATCCTCACGGCATCGGCCTCGTCCCTGGGTTTGCCCAGCACCTCGTTGCCCAGCACCACCACCGTGTCGGCTGTGATGAGCAGCTCTCCCGGCACCACCTTGTAGGCCTCCGCCTTTTCTTTGGCTATGAACTGCGGCACGCGAGCCACCTCCAGGTTTTCAGGATAGGCCTCGCTGACATCAGGCAACACCTTGACCACAAAGTCGACATCGAGCCCTGCGAGCAGTTCGCGGCGGCGCGGAGAATTACTGGCTAAAACTATCTTATACTGAGTAGTGCGCATAGTACGGATATTAAATTGATGACCACAGTGTCTGGCCGCTCACCAGCCGAAAGCCTTCTCATCGCTGAGCCACTTGCCCTGTGCGGTGAGCACCTGCTCCAGCACATCGCGGCCGCAGCCGAAGCCTCCTTTATAATAGCTCACATAGAGCGATATCTCCCTCACCTCGTGACAGGCATCAGCCGGACAGCAGGGACATCCGCAGCGCCTCATCACCTCGAAATCGGGAATGTCGTCGCCCATGAAGAGCACCTCGTCGTCGTTTAGTCCATAGCGCTTCATAAACTCCTCATAGGTCTTTATCTTCACGGAGCATCCCATGAAGACATCCTCCACGCCCAGGCCGGCATAGCGCTTTCTCACAGCCTCGGTCTTTCCACCAGTCATGATGGCCACGCGCAGCCCCTGCTTCATGGCCAACTGTATGGCATAGCCATCCTTGATGTTCACCGTGCGCAGCGGCTCACCGGTGGAGTCCAGGACGATGGTCTCGGCAGAGAGCACACCGTCGACATCGAAGACCACGGCCTTAATCTTCTTCAAATCGTAGTTAATCATGCGCTTCTACCCTATTGTTTTGACAGCAGTCCATTTCAGCTTCCGCTCGTCGGCCGGTTCCTTCTTGTCGGCAGCATGACCGAAGGCCACCAAACAAAGCACCCGTTCGCTGCCGTCTATGCCCAGAATCTCGCGCACGGCTTCTTCGGCCGGCGTTCCGTCAGAGCGCTGATGGTCGCGCATCTCCACCCAGCAGCTTCCCAGTCCCAATTCCTCGGCCTGGTACTGCATGACTACCGCAGCCACTGAACAGTCCTCTATCCAGCACCCGTCTTCATCCGGATTACAGGTGATTGCCACTGCCACGTCGGCCTCGGCCACCATAAGCGCTCCGGTTTTCTTCGCCGTTGAAAGCCGACGGAGCAGCTCACGGTCGCGCGTCAGATAGAAATGCCATGACTGGCGATTCATAGCTGTCGGCGACATCAGGGCGGCACGCAGTATGAGGTGCATCTCCTCATCGGTCACCTTCCTGCCGTCAAATTTCCGGTGACTCCTACGCTGCTGAACAAGTTGTTCGAAATCCATATCTTTATTTTTAAGTGGTACAAAGATAATGCAAACGAAAGGAACGACAAAGAAAAAGGCGTGCTTTTTTTTCGAGCGCAACTCCCGGGTGAGGTCTGACTTGCACCTTGAGCGGGTTAGTTTTGCCCTCGCAGCACCGAAGCGATGCAGCAGTGGCCACGCGACGAGAGCGCAAATGCAGTGCGAGGGCTCCACAGCAGTTAGTTATGGTTAAGCCCACATTACTTTTCGACTTGCATACCTCACCGATTCACTTTGAGCAGATTTTGCTGACTGGCTAACGTTCGTTCGCTGCGTAGCTTTTTATCATTCGCTGCGTAGTGAACGATCTTTTTCTTCTATGTTGCAATCCAAATAATTGGATGATTTTTATTATTTATTAACTTTGTATTACTTCTTGCATATCAATCACTTAGAGTGAAGTCGAGGTTTTATAACATTTCCG
>Ga0256406_1003570_pt1 | contig 19095 bp, 14 predicted proteins | sample RumenRJG_03DNA_FD_185986 | JGI IMG/M metagenome (GOLD analysis project Ga0256406, IMG submission 185986) | Bovine rumen microbial communities from Lethbridge, Alberta, Canada - RJG_03 | ecosystem: Host-associated > Mammals > Digestive system > Stomach > Rumen | place: Canada: Alberta | collected...
GATGAGAGGTCCCTACTTGCCTCACCGTGATTATTAGACCGGCCCCTCAGCATCAGAATAACATACTGGACGTCATTTTCAAAAATTGTTTGCGGACGGGCACGGCCCGCCCATGGAGGTAAATATGAAAAGTTTTGCCGTCGTGGACGATGCCCCGCTCGATGCCAAGCGGCTCGAGACCCTCATCCTCGGCTATGGGAAGGAACATGGCCTCTCTTTCGCCGTGGACTGCTACTCCAGTCCGGTCCGCTTCCTCAGCGAGTTCAAGGGACAGTACGACCTTATCTTCCTAGACATGGAGATGCCGCTGATGAACGGCATGTCCTTAGCCCGGGAGATTCGGAAGAACGACGAGTCCGTCGCCCTGATTTTCGTCACCAACTTCTCCCAGTATGCCATCAACTCCTACGAGGTCCAGGCCATGGACTACTTAGTCAAGCCGGTTGAGGCGAGAAGCTTCGTTCCAAAGTTCGAACGGGCCCTCTCCCGACTTCGCCAGCAGAGCCAAAAGAACATCCTCCTCAAGACGGAGACGGGAATCCGGAAAGTCGACCTGGAGGAAGTCTCCTATGTCGAGGTTCGGGGACACTATCTCTTCTTCCATACCACCGAGGGCATCTTCAAGGTAAGGGGCCTGATGAAGAACCTCGTCGGCAATCCGGACTTCCAGAAGGATTTCTACCTCTGCAACCGGGGCTATCTCGTCAACCTCAATGCCGTGACCGGGGTCGACGGGCTGAGGATCCTCCTCGGGAAGGAGTCGATTGCCATGTCGAGGCTGAAGAAGTCGGAGTTCATGGACGCTTTAGCCTCGTACTACGGAACCCGGAAAAACTGACCATGCCGAACAACATCTTTGTCAACCCGTTCTCGTTCTATAAGGCCCTGTTCATGCTCGAACTCTGGATGGGCTTCTTCATCTTCGGATGGCATTACCAGAGAAGGAATCATTTCACCCTGAAGCTCGCCCTTCTCATCCCCTTCTCAACGGCTTTTGCGGCCTTCTTCCCATCGGACCAGCGGACGGAGTACTTCGCTGTGTTCGCCATCTTCATCTTTCTCTTGATGCTTTTTCTGTTCTGGTGCTCCCTCCTTCTTCTCCTGAAGGAGAGTATCACCAAGACACTATTCCTTCTCTGTGTCTGCTATACGACGGAGAAAATCTCCTCCCTTCTTAACACCATCGTCTCGGATTGCTTTCCTTCCTTGGCACATACCAACGCGGTCAACGGTTATTTCGTCTTGGTCCTTCTTCTCTGCGACGCCGTGGTCTACTCTCTTTCCTATCTCTTCTTCGGGCGGAACTTCCAGAACATCGTCGGCTTCCACATCCAGAGCTGGAAAATGATTCTGCTCACGCTCATAAGCATCCTCGTCAACCTGGTCCTCGGCTATCTCTACCTCAGCCTGAGCGTGAAAGACCTGATGGTCAACGTCATCGCACTGACTTGGAACCTGATTAGTTGCATCCTTCTTCTTTTCCTCCTCTTCCATACGTTTTCCGAAAGTCAGAAGGACCACGACATGGCGCTTCTCAACCAGGAAATTAGCGAGCGGGAGCAGCAGTACAAGGAGGACAAGCGGAACGTTGAGCTCGTCAACCGGAAAGTCCATGACATGAAGTACATGCTCCGCTATGCCATGGAGAACCAGAAGATCGACGAGGCCGGGCTCCGGGACACCTTGAAAGCCATCGACGTCTACGACCAGACCATCCACACCGGAAACGAGGCCCTGGACACGATTCTTTCGAAGTACACGCTCCAGGGCGAGAAGGAGAACATCCGCTTCGTCAGTATGATCGACCCCGGACTTCTCACGTTCCTTAAACCCTTGGACGTCTATGTCATCTTCGGAAACCTGATTGACAATGCTTACCGGGCGGTAAAGAAGCTTCCGCAGGATTCCCAGAGGAACATCTACCTGAAGATCCACCAGGACCACGGTTTCATCGTGCTCTCTGTGGAGAACGCCTTCACGGGCGAAATCGAGTTCAAGGACGGGTTCCCGAGAACGACAAAGAAGGACGCCTCTCAGCATGGCATCGGGCTTCACAGCGTCGCTCTCCTCGCCAAGGAATACCAAGGGACAATGAATGTCCAGGCGATCGGAAACACCTTCTACGTGACACTCCTCTTCCCCCTCCAGGTACGAAAGAACCTGGACTCCCCCAAGAGCGAAAAATAACGTCTTCCTTCTTTCGTGCCTAAAACGATACACTCCACGCCCAAACGATTGATAGCGCTATCTTTTCCGAGAAAATAGGGTCAGCGCTAGGAGGAAAACGATGAAGCGAAGAAGTTGGATCGGGGCTCTCCTCGCAGTGGGCATGCTGTCTCTGGCCTCCTGCGGAAAAGAGTCCGTGGCGAACGTCTCCTCTCCGAAAGAGAGCACGCATGTCCACCACTATGTTGACGGCGTTTGTCCGGACGACGGGAAGTACGAGGCGAATTTCCTGACTTCCCTTCCGATGTCCCAGAAGCTATCCCAGACTTGTCCGGAGCCGGGAAGCGTCGAGGAGCTCAGTTACGAGACGCATTCCTACTGCCTAGAAGCGCAGGAGGAGAACCAGGGGAAGGAAATCAAGATCGAGAAGAAGCTTCAGGTCTATCTCCCTTACGGCTACGACAAGACGAAGAAGTACGACGTCGTCTATCTGCTCCACGGAACCGGCGACAACCAGGAGTACTGGCTGACCAAGATGGGGGCGACGACGAGGAACGTCGTGGACAACATGATCCACGACAAGAAGTGTAAGCCCTTCCTACTGGTCTGTCCGACCTACTACTCGCCCCTCACGCCGTATCAGACCACGGAGGACTACGAAAACGATCCTCACGCCGACGATTGGCCGAAGTACTTCTATACGGAGCTAAAGAAGGACATCGTCCCCTTGGTGGAGAGTCACTATTCCACCTATGCGGAGGGCAAGGTCGACGAGGCAAACCTCGTCGCGACGAGAGACCACCGGGCCTTCGCCGGGCTGAGCCGCGGCTCGATGACGGTCGCCAACTCCGGATTCCTGCACTGCCTCGACTACTTCTCCTACTTCGGGAACTACTCCGGAATCTGGGCCGACTTTGCCGCCTTTAAGTCCACCCTCAACGCGGAGGAGAACCGGAAGTACGACGTCAAGTACTGGTACAACGGGACCGGCACGGCCGACACCGTCGGAAATGCCAACGTGAACCAGGAGACGTTCTGGAAGCAGGCGCTCGAGGAGATGGGAGACCGGTTCAAGAACGGCAAGAACACCTGCCTGATCGTCTTCAAGGGCGGCAGCCATGCCTACAACTGCTGGATCATGGATCTCTACAACAGCCTGCTGATGTTCTTCACGAAGTAAGGAAAAGGAGGAATCAATCCAATGAAAAGGTTTGCTTATGTCTCTTCGGCCCTGCTGGCGGTGCTGGCCTTAGCCGGCTGCGGAAAGGAGAAGGTCTCTTCGACCTCCGCCTCAAGCAGCACGCACGTCCATCACTACGTCGAAGGGGTCTGCCCGGACGACGGCGCCTACGAGGTGCCGTTCCTCCATTCGCTCCCGATGTCCCAGAAGCTTCAGGCTGCGAACGAGAAACAGGGCACTGTCGAAGACTTCGACTACACGACCTATCTTTATGACGTCGACGGAAAGAAAGGGGAGTCCACGCCCAAGAAGGCACAGGTCTACCTCCCTTACGGCTATGACGCGAGCAAGAACTACAACGTCCTCTACCTGATGCACGGCGGCGGAGACACCTACACCTACTGGATGACGGACATGGGGGCGACGACGAGGAACGTCCTGGACAACCTCTTTGCGGCAAAGAAGGCGGATCCCTGCATCGTCGTCTGCCCGACGTTCTATACGCCTCTTCCCGAGAAGAAGAAGCCCGAGGTCCAGAAGACGGCCCAGGCCGAGGAGAAGGGCAACCCCATCGCGGAACAGGCCATGAACCTGACGGACGTCTTCCAGTACGAGTTTAGGAACGATCTCGTCCCGGCGATCGAGGCCCACTATGCTACCTACGCCAAGGCCGACACCTCGGAGAAGGGACTCATCGCCACTCGGGACCATCGGGGTTACGCAGGACTCTCGATGGGCTCCATCACTTCCATTCATTCGATCCTGATGGGTTGCCTGGACATCTGCTCCTACATCGGGTCCTTCTCCGGCGGGTACGGTGCGGACAAGTCGACGACGGTCGCAGACTACCAGAAAATCCACGACACGGTCGAGCAGAAGTTCTCCAGTTACGACTGCAAGTACTGGTACAACCAGAACGGATCCGCGGACATCGCCCTCGAGCCGCATGAGAAGCTCAAGGAGCTGGTCCTGTCGAAATGGAGCGACCGCTTCAACAACGGAAAGAACTACGCCTGGATCAAGTTTAACGGCGGCACGCATGCTTATAACTGCTGGGTCCAGGGGATGTACAACGTCCTGCTCGTTTTCTTCAAGAAGTAGAGGTTGACCGTTGCCCTCCTGCCGTTTTCCCCCCTTGCGGCAGGAGGGTTTTCCTTAAGCAAAGACGGAACGATGGGTGCGTTCGACCGGAGTTCCGTCTTTTTGTGTGGATCTTCTTCTCGATGCGAAGAATGGAAGGCCCGCCATAGGGTGAAGAATACCTCCTTCGTTTCCGTCTTGTTCAAGAAATCCAGCCGACGAGTCAGGGGCTGAACTCGCTCTTAGGATCTCCCGTCGGCAGGGGCTAAAGCAATATTTCCTCTTTTTTTCTTCGGAGTGTTCTCCGTCCCATCCAATCCCATAATAAGGATGATGTTCCGAAATAGGGGAACACGAAAACCGGATCCGGCCCGCGGTCGGCAAACCCGAAAAAGCATCCTTCCGGCCCTTGCCGGAAAAATTACCGCCCCTCCCGCATCAGATAGACGATATGTTCGTCGGCGCTGGGATCGAAGGAGGCTGCAACCACTTTCCATCCCTGCTGCCCGAGCTCGTTGAGCTTCGCTTCCACGTCCCCGACGAAGCTTCCACGGACGATCCGGTATTCGTACCTCATTTCCGCTCCTCCTTTTCGTGCTTTCCTTCCTCAACATTATTCCTCTTCCCGAGCTTCTTTTCGAGGTCTCCTCGGTTTCCCTGCCGTCTTCGGCGTCTCCGTTCTCGGAAGAAGAAAAGGCTATCCCCGGCTTTTGCCGAGGATAGCCCAAGCGTCTTATCCCGAAAGGAGACTACTTCCCGGAAGTCTCGCCGTCCTTGAGCCGACGGACCTTGACCGTCCGATAGACGACCCAGGTAGTGCCACCGACGAAGAAGAGGCCGAGGGCGACGTCGAGGCAGATGAACCAGATCCGCCACGGAGACATCTCGTACCAGATGATCGAGCCCGGCGCCACGCCCTGCATGGCGGAAGAGTTTGCGAAGGCGTAGACGAGGTTATGGACGGCGTTGCGGATAGCCTTCTTGGACGTCGCGGAGGACGGATTGATCGAGGTCTTGGCCATGCTCGCCCAGGTGTGCTGAAGGTCCGTTCCGGCCCGTAAGCCCTGGTTGGCGTTCATGTACTCGTAGAGGTTGAAGTCGGAGATGACGACGCCCCGGAATCCGAACTCGTCGCGTAGGACTTCCGTCATCAGCGGCTCGCTGCCGCCGGCCCAGGTCGTGCCGACGTAGTTGAAGGAGGACATGACGCCCATGCAGGCGCTGATCTCCTTCGTCGAGACGTTGCCCTTCTCGTCCGAGATGTACTTGAGGCTGGTCTTGGCCGTCTTGGCAACGATCTCGAACGGACGGAGGTAGATCTCCCGCAAGGCCTGCTCGGGAACCCAGGTGAGCAGATGCTGGATCCGGTAGGTCTCCTGATCGTTGACGGCATAGTGCTTCATGAAGGCGATGAGTCCCTTATCGGCGGCGCCGGAGATGGCCTGAGCGGCGATTTTGCCCGCTAAGAGGCCGTCTTCGGAGTAGTACTCGAAGTTCCGTCCGGCGAACGGGGAACGGTGTGTGTTCATGGCCGGGCCCCACCAGCCGGAATAGCGCGGCGACATCGCGAGGCTTTCTTCGCCGATCGCCGTGCCGAACTCCTTCGCCAGATCCACGTTGAAGGTGGCGGCTAAGAGCGGCTCGGACATATAGGCGCAGACGTTCTTCAGTCCGCCCATCAGCGAGGAGAAGCCCTGCGGGCCGTCGTGGCACTCGATGTCGGGAAGGCCGACGGAGGAGATGGCATGGATGGCGTAGGCGTTGTTGTTGAGGAAGGAGTTGACGCCCTTCTCGCCGGTCGAGTAGTCGCTCTCGGTGAGCTGGTCAAGCAAAGCGTCGTAGGCCGGGTCGTCATAGTCGAGACCCCGCATGTCGATCGCGGACAGGCCGTTACTGGCGCCCATCTTCGGTGCCTCGTCCTCCGCCTTGTCGTGCTCGCTCGGTACGTAGGTCTTCAGGCGCTCGTTGATGGTCTTGCCGTCGATGGTGATGGTGTCGGCCTTGGCGTCTGCAGCCGTCGCCGCGGTCGGGAAGGTGCCTGCGAAGTCCGCCCGGGTCATCTCGGTCGCATAGCCTTCCGTGGGCGTGGTCTTAAACATCGCCGTGACGTCGTCGAACCGGTTGGTCGCGGCCTCAACGTCGCTGCTTCTCTTCTTGTCTCCCTTATAGACTTCCTGGGAGAACTTCTCCGTGAAGGAGAGGGGCTTGCCCTGGCTGTCCTTGCTGACGTCATGGGAGTTGTCCTTGATCTCGAAGGTGTACTCGCCCCCGTCCAGGACGTAGCACTTCTCGTTCTTGTCGTCGTAGGAGGCCAGATCGTCCTTGGCGATTCGAAGCGTGACCCGCTGGGACTGGTTCGGCTGGAGCAGCTTCGTCTTGGCGAAGTCGCCTAAGACGGTCGAGGACTTCTCGATGCCGCCCTTGGTGTAAGGAGCCGTGAAGTAGGCCTCGACGACTTCCTTGCCGGCCTGGGAGCCGGTGTTGGTCACCTCGACCTCCATGACGACCTCGTCGTCAACGAGGCGGTAGTCCGTCAGCTTCTTCGAGAAGGTGGTGTAGCTTAAGCCGTAGCCGAAGGGATAGACGACGTGCTGGTAGTACTCGCTGTCATCGCTTCCATATCTCGTCTCGTAGTAGCGGTAGCCGACGTAGATGCCCTCTTCGTACTCGACGAAGTGGACGCTCTTGTCGCCGCCGTTGCCGCCCGGGATGGAGCCCTCGTCGATGCCGCTATAGGTGTCGACACCGTTGCGGGCGAAGTTGCGGAAGGTCGGGTCCGCCGTGAAGTCGACGGAGTAGAGGTCCGGCGTGCGTCCGGAGGGATTGACCGAGCCGGAAAGGATCTCCCCTAAGGAGTTGAAGCCGGTCGAGCCCGGGGAGCCCGCCCAGAGGATGCCGCTGATCTTGCTGTCCTTCTTGAGGTCGTCGATCTCCATCGTGGTCGACTCGTTGAGGACCACGACGACCTTCGCATAATGGTCCTCGGCATACTGAATCATGTCCTTCTCTTCCTTGGAAAGCTCCAGCTGGTGCTGGCCGTCCTTGTAGTTAGCGACCTCGGCGGCGGTGTTGGCGTTGGCATCGATGGCCGCCTTGCTGGCCGTCGTCTGGGCATCCCGCTTCAGGTCCGTGGAAAGATCGAGCCCTTCCCCGCCGCAGCGGGAGATGAAGACGATGGCCGTGTCGGTGGCCTTCGGCGAGAAGGTGTACTTCGACGTCGGGATCTCGCCGATGAAGAAGGTGGAGCCCTGGTAGTTGTCCATCTTGATCTTCTGCCGGTCGTAGGAGGCGTAGTTGCTGGCGAAGAAGTCGTAGGCTTCCGCATTGACCGTGAAGCCTGCCGCCTCTAAGCCCTTCTTCGGCGTGGCCGCCGTCGAGACGTCGACGTTACCGGAACCGGATCCCCCGTAGACCGGATCGACGGAGCCCCGCCCCAGCAGGGTGACACTCATGTTGACTAACGGCAGAGTGCCGTCGTTCTTCAAAAGGACGATGCCCTCGTCGCAGATATCCTCGACGACCTTCTCGCCGGCTTCCTTGGCCTTGCTGTTGCCACCGGCCGACTCGGAGGTCGGATAGGTCTGGTCGTAGTAGTCCGTGTCCCAGTCCTCGGTCCCCTGGGCTTGGGTAATATGCTGCTTCCCCTTGTTCACGTAGGTGTCCAGGATCGGCTTGAACTTGACGGAACTGACCTCGATACCGACGATGGCGGCGACGGAGAGGGTTAGGAAAGGAACCCAGACGCCTAGAAACGCCCCGTTCTTCATCCGCTTCTTCTTTGACATTGGTGCCAATGCCTCCTTCGATTCCGGTGACGGAGAGGTTAATGACTAATCCTCTCTCCTCACCGGGATTACGATACCCGGAAGGGGAAAGCCCTTACAACATTCCTGTCGTGCTTCTTACGAAAAACGTCGCCGTTTGAACGGACGGACGATTTTCCTTGCTTCGGGAGGCCGAAGCAAGGAAGAAAGGACTTACTTCCCCGCCGGAATCGGCAAGAGGGCATCGAGGAGGAAGACATCCCCTTCGACCGAGTAGGTCGCTTCCCCGCCGTACTTCTCGGCGATGAGGCGGATTGACTTCAGGCCGTAGCCGTGGCTGAGCTTGTCGTCCTTGGACGTCTTCGGAAGTCCGGTCTTCGGGTCGAAATCCAGCGTCCCTTCGAAGTAGTTGACCTCATGGATGGAGAGGAAGCCGTTCTGCCGCCGGACGATGAGGGAGATGTTCCGCTTCTCCTTCTCCTGGATCTTGGAGACCGCCTCGATCGCGTTGTTGATGGCGTTGCCGAAGAGGGCGTAGATGTCGTAAGGCGCCATGAAGGAGAGGGATTTCCCGTCGACGACCGAGGTAAAGGTGATGCCGTTGTTTTCGCAGCGTAGGGCATATTCCCGGATGACGACGTCCAGGGCATCGTTGCCGGTCTTGACCTGGGCGTCGTAGACGGCCAGGTCCTTGTAGATTTCCTGGAAGTCCTTCTTGTCGGCCATCCCGGCGTCTAAGGCCATCAACCGGTACTTGAAGTCGTGGATCTTGAGGTTGAGCGACTCGATGTTCTCCTTGGAGAGCTCGTACTGCTTCTTGCTCTCCTCCAAGAGCTTCTTCTCGACCTCCAGCTCGTCCTTGAGGTGGTTCTGGAAGACGAAGTGGAAGAAGAGCGTCAGGATCAGGGCGCATTCAAAGACGTCGACGAAGTAGGTCAGTTCGACCAGGCCTTCGTAGTTCTTGAAGTTCGCTAACAGCATCTGCAGGGCGGAGAGGAGGATCGCGGAGACGACGGTCGTCAGAGTCAGTGCGAGCGTCTGCCACCGTGAGAAGTTGAACTCGAGGATGTCCTTGCGCTGCCGGAAATAGAGGGCGAAGATCCCGCCATAGACTGACCCCAGCAAAAGGAAATAGAAGCACCAGTAGAAGACCTGGTAGCCGATTGGATAGGCGGTAGCGAAGTTCGTATAGTCCTTGACGAGCGAGAGAATCGCCGTGAAGAGCATCGAGAAAAGCTGGTGGATGGCATAGCTTGTCGTCGCGATCGAGCCGAAGTGGACGAACTTCCCCTTATAGCAGAAGACGAGAGGGACGAGGATCATCGCCAACAGGAACAGGTAAAGGAGGAACCAGGAGAGGAGGTCCATGGCGAGGCTGTTGTGGTCATAGTAGGTCGGGAGGAAATAGGCGAGGGCCATAAAAAGGAGGGAGGAAGAGACGGCCCGGAGATAGAAATGGCTTCTCCTCTCCAGGAAGGAGCCGAGAAGAAAGGCGGCTAAGAGCGATTCGAACATCAGCAGCAAGTTGACGCGGTTGATCTCCGAGAAGAGGTAGAAGCTCTTCCCTTCGCCCACCGGCCACTGGAGGAGGAAGAGGGGATTCACGGGACGTATCCTCCGCCCAGATAGCGGGAGAGATCCGAAAGGAAGGCGTTCCGCCTCGAACGGGGCATGGAGAGGCGCTCGCCGTTCTTCAGGACGACCTCGTTCTTCTCGACGCCGACGACATAGTCGAGGTTGACCAGGTAGCAGACGTTGCACCGGGAGAAAGGAAGGCCTTCGAGCAGCTCCTCGACGTGCTTCATCGTGTCCCGGGCGTGGAACTCCCCGTCCTGGGTATGGAAGTAAAGGTCATGGTTGACCACTTCGACGTAGTAGAGGCGGGAGGAGAGAATCTTCGCCTCGTGGGAGATGGGGAGCAGGACCTCCTCCTCTTTCTTCATCCGGGTCTTCAGGACCTTGACGGCTTTCTCCATCTTCATCCGGAAGGAGTAGGCATTTAGCGGCTTGACGATGAAGTCGAGGGCGTCGACTTCGTAGCCCTCCAGGGCGAACTGGGCCATGTTGGTGACGAAGATGATCAGGATGTTGGAGTTCGCCTTCCGGATCTCCTTGGCAAAGTCCATCCCGTTCTTCTCGCTCTTCAGGTCGATGTCCAGGAAGAGGAGGTCGTAGTCCGACAGCGTGGAGAACGGAAAGGAAGCGATGCTGGGATAGTAGGAAAGAGAGACCTCCATCCCCCTCTCGCTCGCATACTGGCGAACGGCCTCCTCCAGTTTCCGGTAATCCTTCTCCTCGTCGTCAATCACCAGGATCTTCATTTCCGTTTTTCTTTATTCTAGCGCATTCCTTTCCGGCACACGAGGTTCCGCCGGATCGTCCTTGAGGGAGGGGAAGGGCGCCACGTTTTCTCCGTTCCCGAAGAGAAGGTGGGCGAGGGAGAGAGTCCCGGTCCGGACGGAAGACGTTCTCGTTCTTGAAGAGAGCCGCCCGCTCGACAAATTGGTGGACGAGCTCGCCCAGGGAAAGCCTCTAGATCCGATTGAGCGGTAAGAAAAAACTCCCTCCCCCGAAAGAAGAGACGGGAGAGGGAGACTATATCGCACCAGATTATCTTCTCTTCCCGAAAGACTAAGCCGGGAGCGCAACTTCCCCCCCCGGTTTTACTTCCCTTTGAAGTCTTTGTTGCCGTCCGAGAAAGGCATGTTCCTCTCGGGATGGGAATACCGGGTGTGGTACGTCGCCGGGGAAGGGAAACCGACGCGGCCGATGGCCTCGGTCTCGACATAGACGCGGGAATGCTGGAAGGCCTCCGGGATTCCCTCCTCCTTTAGCGTCGTCCTCGAAGAAGGGACGCCGTCCTTAGCGCAGAGGTCCGTCGCCTCATGGATCAGCAAAGCCCCGCGGCAGAGCGAGGTCGTCACATCCTCGACCGTGCCGTCCCGGAGGTTGTCCCGGATCGCCATCAGGGTGCCAAGGGCCAAGACCATGCCCGGCATATAGTCGAGCGGTACGCCGTTGAGATTGACCGGATGCTCCTTCGACCCGTTGCGGATCGAAAGCCCGGTGATGTCTTCGGCTAAGGGGGCCCATCCCGGCCTCGTTGCCCAGACCGTGTCCGAGAAGCACATCAGGTTCGAATAGATCAGGTTCGGATTGAGAGCCCGGATCTCCTTCGGGGAGAGGCCGAACTTGTCAAAGCACCCGTTCTGGTAGGAATAGGTGATGACGTCCGCTTCCCGGATCAGCTCCTTCATCCTCGCTAAGTCCGCTTCCCGGTTGAGGTCGAGCTGGATGGAATTCTTTCCTTCCCAGCCGTCGAGCTCGAGCATCGACTCCTCCTGGTGAAGGTAGTCGCCCCGGCGGACCATGAGGACATCGGCGCCGTATTCCGCTAAGAGCCGGGAGCAGGCCGGACCGGCAATGATATGGGTCAGATCCAGTACCTTAAGGCCGGTTAGAGGCCCCCGGGACAGGTCGCTTCCCAGAGAGAGGCGGTGGTTCGCCTCCTTTCGGAAACGGATCAAGGGCATCTCCTTTAGGGCCTTCCCGACCTCGCTCTGCTCGAACTCCTCCCACGAGCGTAGGACGCAGGCGGCTGCCCCGCAGGCAAACGCCCGCTCCTCCAGGGAGAGTGCCTCCTCCTGGCTGATGAGACGGCTTAAGTACCTCCGGTCGCCTCGGGTCGAGGCCAAGGTGAACTTCTCGCTCGGCTTCTTCAGCTTCAGTTCCTCGACGAGCTTTCTCTGCTCCGAGGAGTCATAGACGTGGAAGGAAATATAGCGTCCGTCCTTCGTCCGGTACTTATAGAAGGAACCATTGAGGGCGTTGTCGACCTGAAGGGCGGAATGGAGGCGGGACTTCTTGAAGGCCTTGTTCCCGGTGTAGTTGGCCAGGTAAAGACGGATGGCCTGCATTCCGCTATAGGCGATGTCGGTATAGATTCGCTCTCCCTTTAGAGAGTCTCCGCGGAGTCCTCCGATTTCGCTGGCGACCTCGGCGCAAAGAGAGAGGACGGCGGCGATGACCGGGGTCTGGAGCACCTTTTCCGGCTCATAGAGCTTGTCGACCGCCTTCTTCCTTAGCTTGGCTAGGACGAGGGCGACGACGCCCGGGAAGGGATTCTCGGCGAGGTAATTCCGCTTCAGCTCCTTCTCCGTCCCGGGGTTTGCCAGGAAAGTGAGAGGGAGGGTCGTATCGATCTTCAGGAGATCTGCGAGGTAATCGTAGACGCGCTGCGCATCCTGCGCCTTTTTCTTCAGGACTTCGGAAGTAGAACGGGACATTTCCTTTCCTCCTAGATTTTCATCGCGACTTCGTAGGCTCTCCAGATGACGCTGCGGAGATTTCCGATGTGCCGGCAGTCGCCGATGAGGTAGGTCTCTCCCTTCTCCTCGGCGAGAGGCGTCGGGATGTAGCCGATGGAGGAGATCACCGAGTCGCAGGGAATCTCCAGCGTCTTGCCGTCCTTTCCTTTGACCCGGATGCTTCCGTCCAGCACCTGGGAAAGCGAGGTCTCCAGATAGACCGGGACCTTCTTCCAGGCAAACCATTCGCGAAGATAGGAGGAATTGGCCAGGCAGACCCCTTTCTGGGCGATGAGGTCGTCCTTCATCTCGACGATGGTCACCTCATGTCCCTTCAGGGCAAGGTCATAAGCGATCTCACATCCCGTCAGTCCTCCGCCGATCACGGCGACCCGCTTTCCGACCGCTTTCTTTCCCGTGAGGTAGTCGCAGGCTTCGACCATCTTCTCGTTTCCGGGGAGGCGCTTCAGAAGACGGGGCTTGGAGCCGGTCGCGATCAGGACCGGATTCCCCTGGAACGGGGATAGATCCTGAATCTCCGTGTTCAGGTGGATCTCGATCTTCAGCCGCTTCATCTCGTTCTCGTACCACTTCAGCAGATCCCTGAGAGGGGCCTTGTAGGACTCGCTCGAGGCGGCGACGAAGACGCCGCCGAGATGGTCCTCCTTCTCGTAGATCACCGGCTGGTGGCCCCTTAGCTTCAGGTCCCGGGCCGCTTCCATCCCGCCGATTCCGCCACCGACGATGATGACCTTCCTCGGCTTCTTGGCCGGAACCAGGTGATGCTTCTCCTTCTGCATCGTCTCCGCATTGATGGCACAGCGGGAGAGATGCAGGGAGTCCTCGAGATCCTGATCGTTGGGGACGCCCTTATAGTGGCACATGGTGAAGCAGGCATTGTGGCAACGGATGCAGGGACGGATCTCCGCTTCCCGGTCCTCGAGATATTTCGTAAACCATTCCGGATCGGCCAGGAAGGAGCGGGCGATGCCGATGCCGTCGATCTTTCCTTCCTGGATTGCTTCCGCTCCGGCTTCCAAGGTCATTCTTCCGGCACAGACGAGAGGGAGCTTCGTGAAGTCTCTTAGATGCTCCACATAGGAGAGGTTGCAGTTGTCCGGCATGTAGATTGGCGGATGAGCCCAGTACCAGGCGTCGTACGTCCCGTTGTCGCAGTTGAGCATGTCATAGCCGGCCTCTTCGAGGTAGCGGACGGCGATTTCGGACTCTTTCATGTCCCGGCCGGCTTCGACATAGTCCTCCCCCGGCAAAGCACCGCTCCGGAACCCTTTCGTCTTGGAGACGACCGAGTAACGGAGCGAGACCGGGAAGTCCTTCCCGCATTCCTTCTTGATGGCCTTGACGATCTCCGCCGCGAAACGGTAGCGGTTCTCCAGGCTTCCGCCGTATTCGTCCGTCCTATGGTTGACGTATTTGAGCGTGAACTGGTCCAGGAGGTAGCCCTCATGCACCGCGTGGACCTCGACGCCGTCGACGCCGGCTTCCTTCAGAAGCTTGGCCGACTTGGCGAAGGCATCGATGAACTGCTGGATTTCCTTCTTGGTCATCTCCCGCGAGGGGACCTTGTCCGACCAGCGGTTCGGCGCCGGGGAGGCCGAGGCCGTAATCTTGTCGAGGTTCATCACCGGCTTCGAGACGAAGCGAAGGAAGGGGTTGGTATAAAGCTTCTCCATCATCGGAGAGACCGTGAACGACCTTCCGAATCCGGCCGTGAGCTGGACGAAGAGCTTCGCCCCCGTCTTATGGAACTCTGGCATCCAGCGGGCGAGGTCGCGGAACATCTTCTTGTTCCGGTAAAGCCACTGCCCGAACATCGGATTGTAGACCGGCTGGCATCCGGGCAAGACGAGTCCGCAGTTGTTCTTCGCCACTTCCAGGATGAAGTCCGCCCCGGCCTTGTCGAAATGATTCTTCTCCATCCAGCCAAAGAGGTCCGTTCCGCCCATGGAGGTCATGACGATGCGGTTCTTGATGGTCACGTTACCGATCTTCCAGGGGGTCTGAAGAATCCTCTTCTGCTCTTCTTTCGTTAACATTGAGGGAAGTTCCTTTCAAAAGGATTGTATCACTTTGTTTTTCTCTAAGAAAAGCGCTTTATGGGCTATTGTTAACGGAATCTGTGTCCTCTTTGCAAAAGAAGACATCCGTCCAAAGAAAAGCATTCCGACGAAACCGGAACGAAGGATTCGCATCGGCTCCGGCGCAAGAAGGTTAAGCGACGGAAGGAAACGGTTCCTCCCCTTGAAGTTCCGAAGCCAAAAGAGGAGCCTTGCGGCTCCCCTTACGACGGATTACCTTCCCCTGATCTCCGTAATCTCGAACTCGTACCCGGTGTTGATGTCGTATTCCTCGCTCCCGCACTTCGGGCACTTTCCGTGGTTCGGGACGATGACGAACTCGCTGTTGCAGTTCCGGCAGACTCCCTTGGCCGGACGGTAGTCGATGACGAGCTTACATCCCTTCAGATGCTCGCTCTCGTCGACCGCGGCCGGCCAGCAGTCGAACATGTACCGAGGGACGATGCCGGTAGCCTCCCCGACCTGGAGCGTCACCGAGGAGACCTCGCTGAGGTGGTTCTCCTTCATGAACGCTTCGACGGTGTCGACCAGTTCGACGGCATAGGCTAGTTCATGCATAGGCTCAGTCGTGCTTGAAGGCGTTGGCGGCGATCTTGATGCCGCGCTTCAGGGTATAGCCGACCGCCTTGGGCATGATCTTGTTGTAGTTGCCGGCATAGATCGACGTACGCTTGACCAGGTGGGCGGCATCGAACTTGCACTGCAAGACGCACTGGCCGCAGCCGACGCACATGTTGGGATCGACGACGGCCCTACCGCATTTCAGGCAGCGGCTGGTCTCCTTCTTGATCTGCTCCTCGCTGAGGACGCCCCGGTTATCCTTAAAGGAAGTGGCGTCGATCGGGGCGACGGGCTTAGCGATCTGCCGCGGCGCCTTGTCGAATCCGGAGAAGTCGACGTTGTCGGTGTCTAGGCCCTTATAGATTCTCCGGTCTCTTCCGGCATCGAGAAGCTGGCCGGGCTGGACGAAGCGGTGGAGGGAGATGGCGGCCTGATGTCCGTCTGCGATCGCGTTGATGCAGAAGGAGGGGCCACGGTAGCAGTCGCCGCCGACGAAGATGTCCGGCTCTGCCGTCTGATACGTGAAGGAATCGGCTTCGACGGTATGACGCTTGGTGAAGGTGACGTCGCTGCCGTCGAACAGGTGGCCGTAGTCGAACGCCTGGCCGATGGCCTCAAGGATGGTGACGCCGTCCTGGTGCACGGTCTTGCTCTCGTCGTAGGCCGGATTGAAGCGGCCGTTCTCGTCCTTGACCCTTGTGCAGGCCTTGAAGTCGATTCCGGTCAGGACGTGACGGTCGTCGAAGACGAAGGCGAGCGGTCCCCAGGAGTTATGGATGACGATGCCTTCCTTCTCGGCTTCCTCGATCTCCTCGGGAGCCGAGGGCATCTCTTCCCGCTTCTCGAGGCAGTAGAGCTCGACCTTGGCGGCACCCTGACGCAGGGCCGTCCGCGCGACGTCGATCGCGACGTTGCCGCCGCCGACCACGACGACCGTGCCCTGAAGTTTTCTTCCCCTTCCGAGGTTGACGTCCCTCAAGAAGTCGATCCCGCCGAGAATGTTCTCGTTCTCTTCGTTCTCCAGGCCAAGCTTCCTCGACTTCTGGGCGCCGATAGCGACATAGAAGCCCTTATAGCCCTCCTTGCGGAGTTCCGGAATGGTGACGTCCTTCCCGACCTCGACGCCGGTCTTGAACTTGACGCCCATTTCGCGGAGGACATCGATCTCGGCATCGACGACATCCTTCTCCAGACGGAAGGACGGGATGCCGAAGGTCATCATGCCGCCGACCTTGTCCTCCTTCTCGAAGACGGTGACGTCGTAGCCGTCCTGGGCGAGGAAATAGGCGCAGGAGAGACCCGCCGGACCGCCGCCGATGACGGCAATCTTCTTCTCCTCGTAGAGGTGCTGGTCGGTGTACGTGTGCTTCCTTCCCGGAATGGAGCGGGTCGCCGGATTCAGGTCGCGCTGAGCGACGAACTTCTTGATGTCGTCGATCGCGATTGGCTGGTCGAAGCAGCCCCTTGTGCAATGCTGCTCGCAGGGATGGTTACAGATACGTCCGCAGACCGCCGGGAAAGGATTTTCGGTCTTGATCAGGTCCAGCGCCTCCCCGTATCTTCCTTCGCTGGCCATCCGGATATAGCCCTGGACCGAGATATGGGCCGGGCAATAGGTCTTGCAGGGTGCGGTCCCCGTCTCCTCGACCACGTCCTCGCGGTTGAAGCGGTAGTCCGGGTTCACCTGCGCCCGAGCGACCGTGTTCTTGGCTAAGGAGTGAGTCTTCGCAATCGGAATCGGCCGGAGGTTCGGAATCTTCGTGGAGAGCTTGATGGCGTTGACCGGGCAGTTCTCGACGCATTTCCCGCAGGCGACGCAGTGGTTGGCGTTGATTTCGCAGCGGTAGTTCGAAGCGACGGCGTCGGTGGTCTTGAACTCCTCCACCGGCCTTAAGCCGTAGCAGGCACAGCCGCAGCAGTCGCAGATCGCGGACGTGTTGCCGTCCTTCAAGGATTCGAGGTTCGGAACGCAGTGCATCAGTCCCTCATCCTCGCACTTCTCCAGAAGCTCCTTGGTCTGTTTCTTCGTCAGGGGACGGTCCTTCCCCGTCCGGACCATGAACCGGGCGGCGCTGCCGAGCTTGACGCAGCGGTCCTTGGCCATATGCCCGCAGCCGTCGCCCATAGCCGAACGGGTGGTTCGGCAGGAGCAGGCGCCGACGGAGAAGTAGTCGTATTTATCCAGGTACCAGTCGAGATTGTCGCGGTCGTCGACCGGCTCTCCCTTGGGGAGCGCTCGCGGAATCGGGATGACACGCATCAGGCCGTAGCCCTCCGGAATCATCTTGCCCATGGAGCCGAGACGGTCATGGGTGTACTGGTTGAAGGCCCGCATGATCTCGGGATGGGTCTTCGCGTTCTCGCTGACGACCATCAGTTCGAGGATGCCCGGGGCATAGATTGGAAGCAGGTATTCGTAATGCTCCTCGATCCCGTCGTGGGCCGGAATCAAGTCGACTCGGAGACAGCCGAGTTCGCCTAAGTGGTTTCCTACTTTCCGGACCCGTTCGAGGTCCCAGCCGAGTTTCTCCCGGACGTAGGATTCGGTCCTTACCTTGCGGACTCCTAAGGAGAGAAGGAAGGTCGCTTCCTCATCGGAGACCGAGCCGGCTAAGGAATAGTACTCCGGCGCGTTGGCATCGATCTTGTTAAGCATGCCGGTCGGGCCGCCGATCATCTTGGCGACCTTGACAATCAAAGGACGTAGCGGCTTATCACCCTCCGCGACAGGTTTCCCCTCCCAGAGGATCGGCTGATTCTGTTCTGCCATGTTCTTTCCTTTCTCCCATTTTCTTTGTCGGCACGGCGAGGGAATGAGAAGCTATCTTCCTCCCTTGTAGTCTTCGTTATAAATCAGGGTGAGCTTCGTCCCGCTGATCGTCAGATACAGCGTGACCGGCTTATTGCCGTACGGGCAGAAGAAAGCGTTGGAACGATAGATTCTTCCGTCCTTTCCCTGGATTTCGCACTGCACCGTGTGTTCTCCTTTGGAAATCTCAAGGACCGCTTTCTCCTCATCGGCTTTCAGTTCACCGAAGGCTCTCGAGTCTAAGGTGACGGCGGCATCCACCGGTTTGCCGAAGGAACCGGGACGCCGGATGATTGTAAGGGCTCTCATGGTTCCAATTTTATCACACATACAAGCTCCTTGTCTTCCTTTATCCGGATTTCATGCGGGAATGAGCCAATAAAAAGCGGCCGCTGTCCATCACGGAAAGAATCCGGTTAGCCGGGGGAAGCGGGCTGCCCTTTCATCGGACGGGAAGGACCGCCGGACAGGATTCCGGGTTTCCGAAAGCCGAACGTCCCGGAAGAGGACCAGCGAGAGAAGACCGGTCGAATGCCTCGCTCCGAAGGACGCCCTGTCGCCCGCACGTCAGGCCGGAGCGACGGCAAAGACCGTCCGATTCGGAATTCCGGTGAGAGGAACACCGCAGGTCGGAAGAACGCATTCTTTCCTTCGCCTCCCGGAAGGGGTTCCGTGCTTTTTTCTCTGGGGCGGGAGAGGAAGCCGGGGCTGATCCTTCCTTGGCCTGGGGAGCGGCCTCCGGTAAGGCCTAATTGGGCCCCTTCCTGTTCTTGCTTGGCGCCAAGAGGAAAACCGTGTCCTTCTTTTCCCCTTGTTCGACAAGGCGACCTTCCTTCACCATCTTCCGGAGAAGCCGCCAAGGCGTGGCATCCTCCAGTTTTTCACCCGTTTCTTCAGGTGTTCCTATGGCATTTCTCGAGAATTTGCCGCAACGGCAGGTTACAGAAAAAGCCCGGTTTCCAGAACCTTACCGAATGCGTTTCGATATCCTTGGATGGTATCAAAACGTTAGTTACAAGATATCTAATGTCAAGTGCTGAAAATGTTGCATTTTAGATACGTGAAGAATAATATATGGGAAGAAAACATCTTGGTTCTGTCTGGTTAGAAAAAAAAAAAAAGGAGAATA